>Ga0302326_10008461_pt1 | contig 22693 bp, 28 predicted proteins | sample Palsa_T0_3_FD_202264 | JGI IMG/M metagenome (GOLD analysis project Ga0302326, IMG submission 202264) | Peat permafrost microbial communities from Stordalen Mire near Abisko, Sweden - Palsa_T0_3 | ecosystem: Environmental > Terrestrial > Soil > Palsa > Peat permafrost | place: Sweden: Abisko... | reverse complement strand
GCTCGAGAGTCGTCTACCTCCGCTACCGCGTGGCGCGCTAGCCGGCTCGTCCGCCGAGCCCTAGGAAGAACAGGCCAGCCAGTGGCTTGACATCAATCACCCAGCCCAGTTCTCGCAGCGAGCGCTCGTCGAGGACTTCAGGCGCAGGACACTAGTTCGGGACCAAGAGGCTGGTGGCATAGCCTGCGTTAAGCTCGACTTCATGGTCGAACGGAGGTACACCGTAAAGGCTCTTGACCAGTCGACGTGGGCCGCGTTCGCCGCGTTGGTGGAGCGCAACAACGGTATCTTCGGCGGCTGCTGGTGCATGAGCTTCCACCCCGAAGAGTCTTGGACCGACGTGGTGCAGAAACGTTATGCGCAGAAACGTGCTGCGAAGGAACAGCGAGTCCGAGAGGGTAAAGCCCACGCCGCGCTCGTTTTCGAGGGGGAGGACTGCGTCGGCTGGTGCCAGTTCGGCGCACCCGGCGAGGTGCCCCGGATCAAGAGCCGGGCGGCGTACGAAAAGGGCCGGACGAACTCGCCAGACTGGCGTATCGCGTGCTGCTATGTCGGTAAGGGGCACCGGCGTCAAGGCGCTGCCACTGCGGCGCTCGCCGGGGCGGTCGATCTCATCGCGGATCTGGGCGGGGGGACTGTCGAGGGATACCCGGAGCCTGCCGGCTCGGTGCCCGCCGGCTTCCTGTACAACGGCGCTTTGTCGACCTACGAGAAGCTCGGGTTCACCCGCGACCGCAAAATCGGCAAGCACCGCTGGGTCGTGGCCAGGGTCGTCGAGCCGAGATCTTAGAAGACGCCGAGACCACGCCCGAGCAGGAGCTGGCCTGTCCCCGAACCGCCCGTCAACAGCCAACGACCGCCACAAGCAGCAACCTGTGAACGTGAAGCTCGCGCGGGCTTTGAACTCCGCGAGCAACGCACGTGACACGATCGTAATGAGTACCTCTGCCGTCCCGCTTCCGGTGCTCGGTCCGAGTGGCCCTGATGTCCTGGTTACAGGCCGACTGGGCGCCGCATCCAGGCGCGAACTCGCTCGGCATGACCGGCCACGTAGCTTTCCAGCCCGTTGATGTCTGTCATGTTCAGCGTAAGGTTCATCTGCTGGAGGCCCCGGGCGGCGATGAGCGAGTCGAACAGGGCCGGGGAGACATCCGGCCAGGCCCGGCATTCGCTGTACCCGGCACGGAACGCCTCAGTGAGCCGGTCACTGTTGGGCCAGCGCCGCAGGGCGGCGACCGTGAACGAGAGGTCCTGAACCTCGAAGCCCCACACAGTGTCCTGGAAGTCTATGGGCACCAGTCCGTTCTGCGGCGACACGATCACGTTCTGCGGCGTCAGGTCGCCGTGCACAAGGTGCGGCGGGTGCGGCGGGCTCTGCCACAACGAGTCGACCACCGACTGCGCACGGTCCAGGGCGTCGACGAACAAGGTCCCGAACCCGAACCGTGACCCGGCCGCCGCCAGCTGATCCGGCACCCGCCAGTACAGAACACGGTCCGCCTGGAGCACATCCTCGGCACCGGGCGGCGACCACGCCGCGCCGTCCTGCTGCAGCTGGGCCGACAATCTGCCGAGTGCTGCCGACCGCCGCTCGGTCATGCGAGTCCGCAGGGAACGCCCGGCCACCCATTCGAACAAGATGCACACCCGGGACTCATGCTCTGCCCGGCCGGCCGTCACCAGCGTCGCGAGCTCACCGTCCACGTTGGCCACTACATCGGGGACGCACACCCCCTGCAGGCGAAGCCGACGGTGCCAGGCGGCCTCGACGGCAGCCGTGCCCTCGGGATGGATCTGCAGCACCGACCCCACCCGGAGCGCGTAGACCGCCGAGGCGGTGGTGACCCGGAAAAGGCTATTGAACGACTCCGCCGCCAACCTGACCCTCTGCGGCGCCACGTCATAACTCCGGAGGGCTTCGAGTGCCACACCTCTGTGCTCAGACATCGCCGACCATCATGCCGCAGGGGTCGAGTCGGCGATAGGAAGCCGCGCGTGCACCAGGCCCACCTCGTGCGGGCCACGCTGTGGCCGGAGGGGTGATCTGCACCCCGATCCCAGCCGGAATGCCTCCGCGACCAGGTCCTCGGCCAGTTGCCGGTCACCCACGCTGAGCAGCCGGATGGGGCCAGCCGTCAAGATCACAATAAGTCGATCTTGCTAAAACCGGAGGCGGCGGCACAGCCGCACATCCCCAGGGCCAGCCCCTACAGTGGCGAGGTCTACATCAGGGGGCGCCGAGTTCACCGGCGGCACATGTCAGGGATTGGTGGCGTGGCCCGGCCGACCCGGCTGCTGGTGGGGTGGCGTTATCGTTCACGCTGTGGGTGTTACGGTCGTTGGCCTCGGCGCGTGGTCGGAGCTGGCGCATAGAGATCAGCGAGGCATGAACATCGACGTGCACGAGTTCGCCGTCCTGGATGACGGCCGCCGCCTTACGCTGCACCAAGATCGTGGCTTCAGCACGAGCGCGACGCACATGACAGCCGATCATGCCGAGGGAAGTGTGCTAACAACAGTGCTTCCGGACGACGCCGAGGTCACCGGCGACGATCACTCGTGGGAGTGGCTTGCTTCGCTAATCCGCGACCACGGAATAGCGGTCACGCCGGAGCAACTAAAAACAGTTCCTTATGTCATTGAGTTTGGTCCGCGCCTGTCGGCACTGCTCGACTCCGGGGACCGGCAGGAGCGCTAGTGCAGCTGTCGGAGGCCCCCCCGACGGCAGGCAGGTCCGCGACCATGCGAAGGCCGGGCACTGATGCCTCCCGGTTCCTTGCTGCTTTACTCGTTGGGTCCTTCGAGCGCCAGCCGGTAGTTACCCGGGGTGCGGATGAGCAGGCGCCGGTAACTCCATCCCGGGGCCGGGTTGTTCACTTCGAGCTCGAAGCTGATGCCCGCTGAGCGGCAACGCTGGATAGCGGTATCGATGTCAGTCACGGCAATCTGCCAGGTCAGCACGCTCGGCGGATCGTTGCCGACCGACGCTTTCTGGATGCCGAAATGCACTGTGTCTGTGCCGAAGGCGATGAAGTCCGGGTACTCCTCACCCTCGTAGATGACCGGCAGCCCAAGGCGTTCGTAGAAAGCGCGCTCGGCGGCTACGTCTGGCACGTTCAGCACGGGCGCCAGCCGGGTAAACAGGCTCGCCGGATTCTCGTTCATGCCAGAAATCCTCCTGTATCCGCCGGGCGCGATCAACCACCGGCCGCCTGGACATTCGCGTACCGCGATGACTTCGGGAGTGCTCGCCGGTCTAGACAATGAAGGCTTCGCCGGGCATGCAGCCCTGCCGCTAGCGGCCCACCGGAAAGAGGTTCGTTGATGACTACACCAGTGACCACCCTGGACGAGCGGTACAGCGATCCGGCCGCAGTCGCCACCGAATGGGATGAGACCCGCCGGGCGCTCGAATCAGCCGAGGTGTTCTGGATTTCTACCGTCCGGGCCGACGGCCGCCCTCATGTCACTCCCTGCGTTGCCGTGTGGCTCGGCGGGGCCGTCTACTTTGACACAGGAGTCACCCAGCAGAAGGCCGTCAACCTGACCGCCAACCCGCACGTGGTCCTGACGACCGGCTGCAACCACTGGGACAGCGGGCTGGACGTCGTGGTCGAAGGCGATGCCGTCCGGGTCACCGACGATGCCGTGCTCACGCGCCTCGCCGAGGCGTGGGCCACCAAGTGGGACGGACGATTCCGGTTCATGGTGCGCGATGGGTGCTTTCGCCATGAGCAGGACGAAGGCCTCCCGGCGGTCCTCGTGTTCTCGGTAACGCCGACCCAGATCCTCGCGTTCACCAGGGGCGCTCTCGGCGGCCACACGACTCACAGGTTCTGACATTACGGCTGGTGAGATGCGGCGCCTCCCCTTCAGGTCTGTGCCTCGAACATGGTCTCCTGCCAAGCAGTAGCGTTCCGCTCTGAGCCTGATAACGCGCCGGAGGCCGGGGCTTGGACGCCCCGGCCTCCTGGTCGCTGGCCCGGCCAATGCGGCCGGGGGAATCTAATTACGGCGTGTGACCAGCGGCGTCCGGGCCGAGCTGCAGGGCGAAGTTAGCCAGCGGCAGGCCGCTGATGTTCTCGGTCGGGAGCCAGAAGTAGCCGGGGCCACCCCAGTTGCTGACAGGCGTGGCCGTGCCGCCCACGGGCAGCTGCCCGCTGGTGGCAATGGCGACGTCCGGATGCGATTCGCTCCGCACTGACATGGTCAGGTCGGCGTTCCCGCCGACGTTCGCGAACTCGAAGACGAACCGGTACCAGCCGTCCGTCGTGATCATTGAGGTTCCCGCGCAGCTCCCGGGGGAGCCGTTGCCGAAGCTGATGGCGAAGGCAGGACCGGCCACCGGGCAGGCCGTGATGATGTTGTCGATGCCGTAGCCGCCGGTGTTGTTGTTCAGCTCGACGTCGTCGTCAACCAGCGAACTGGTAGCAGTACCTGTCCCCACCGTGGATGGCGACAGGTACAGGTCGTCGGTGACGGTGAACCCCTTCGCCGGGAAGACGTTCTCGACGCCCTGGGAAGCTCCGGTGCCGAACAAAGCGTACGGGCCCGAGCACTGCTCAGTGCCCGTCCCGGGGCATCCGACGCCCTGATTCTCGTCCGTAGTGCCCGAGACGAGCGCCATCCAGCTGCCAGTGAGCGCCTTGGTGGAAGGTGCGTAGTTGCCGGACCCGCCGTTGGAGAAACCCGAGGGGACACGATCGATGGTGCCGTAGTCGCCGGAGGCCCCGTTGCACGGCAGGTTGCCGCTGCCAGTCGGGCAGAAGGGGGTCGTGTTGGTACCGAACTCCTGCGTGACGGCCGTCACCGGGTGTGATGTCGTTGCCGTCGTCGCTCCGGTGCGCTGGGCGAGCGCATGTGGTCGCACGTGGGTGACAGCGTGGCTGGGGGCCATCGTGCTGGCTGATGCCCCGGCGCCGAAGGCCGCGAGCGTCATTGCCGTCCCCACGATGGTGATGGCTCCCACCGATCCCGCGAGCCAGCTTCTTCGATGAAGCCTGACTTTTCTCATGGTTGTGCTCCTTACTATGACCGGGCGGGGGAAGGACCCGAAAAGGAGCGCGTCTGTGTCAGCAGCGGAGTTTCTTACGATGCCCCGTCGGCACTGCACGCACGTCGTTCCCCGTCCTTATAATGGCGAATGTACAACCAATTAGCGACGATGGCATGGCCTTCCGTATTATTATTCCTTATGATGATATATTAATAAGCCCAAATAGTAACATTACATATCATACCGGGCGGATCACTGCCCGTTTAGCGCCGGACTCTCGCGCGAATAAAGGATAGTTTGGGTCGAAGTCGATCGATTAATGCCCTCGTGAGAGGATCATAAAAGAAGGTTCACACTTCTGGGTGAGTGCCGAGACCAAAGTAACTTTGCACGTTTCAAGCAGAGCACCATTGAGCGACTGCCCAGGCTGTTCCCCGGTGCTTGGCGTGAAGCCGATTCGCAAAAGGACGCATTCGGCGGCCGACCTCGGAGCCGCACCGGGCTGCCCGCTGCCCGCTGCCCGCAGCCCGCAGCAACTCGCAGCCAGCCAACCCGGCCTAATTACGTACTGTAGTAATTAAGTTACCGAACGTATACGATGTTGGGTGAGCCGATGTCGCCCGCGTCGGCTGGCTGGCGGGGGGAGGGCAGTGGGATGACGGACGATCTCGTGGATGGCCGGCCACCGGGGCGCCCGCTGGGGTACCTGCCCGGCGGCGGACGCGGTGATGACGCGGTGGCCGATTCCCACGACCGCAGTATCCGTATCCTGCATGTGGACGACGACGAACTCAACCGTGCGCTGGTGAGAACGGCGCTTGCCCGGTCGCCGGAACCGCTGCTGCACACCGCGCGGCTGATCGAAGCTGCCGACCTGGCGCACGCACGCGCGATCCTCGCCGCAGGCCCGGTCGATGTCGTGTTGCTTGACATGTGGCTGCCCGACGGCAGCGGCTTGGCCCTGGCCGCCGAGCGGAAGGATGCCGGTGCGGGCGGGCCGCCCATCTTCGTGGCGCTCACCGGCCACGCCGGGCCGCAACAGCGCGGAGCCGCCCTGGCAGCGGGATGCACCGCAGTGCTGAGCAAGCCCTATCCGGTAGCCAGCCTGTGCGATCTGCTGATCGCGCACCTTCGCTGTCGGCGAGCACCGCCAGCCGGCCTCGCCGAGCACCAGTCCGGCAGCACGTCTCACAGCCAATGTGCCATCACGCCTAACACCATCACGCCTAAAACCATCGCTTCTAACAATTGAGGGGGATGCATCTCGTGACAGCCGGGGGGATTTCGGGGAAGCCGCAGGACCCGAGGGCCAGCGCATGGGAGCAGGCGAGCCAGGAACCGCAGGACCCGAGGGCCAGCACATGGGAGCAGGCGAGCCAGGAACCGGATTTCCAGACGCTGTTCGAGTCGGTGCCCGGTTGCTACCTCGTCCTGAACGACGACCTAGTGATCGTCGCAGCCAGCAACGCGTATCTGCGGTGCGCCGCGACCAGCCGGGCAGACATCGTGGGCCAGGGCATCTTCGAGATTTTCCCCTACCGCGCCGCCGATGCCGAGGCCGCCAGGACGGCAGATCTGCGTGCCTCGCTGGAACGGGCCCGCCGCGACCATGTGCCGGACACGATGGCAGTGCAGAAGTACGACATCCGGCGGCTCGAGTCCGAGGGCGGTGGCTCCGAGATCCGGTACTGGAGCCAGGTCAACTCACCCGCGCTCGACGCCAGAGGCAGGCTTGCCTACATCATCCACAGGGTGGAAGACGTCACCGAATACGTGCGGTTCACGCAGCACGCGACCGGACATCAGCCGCTGCCGGTCCGGGCCGAGCAGATGGAAGCCGACCTTCTTGCCATCTCCCGGGATCTGCAGGATGCCAACCATGCGCTGCGCACAGAGAACGATGCCCAGAAGCAGTTCCTGTCCCGCGTCAGCCACGAGCTGCGATCCCCGCTGAACACCATCCTTGGCTTCGGTGAGCTGCTCGGCTTCAGCGACATCACCGCGGAACACCGAGAGTGGATGTCGATGATGCTCAAGGCAGCCCACCAGCTGCTCCGGCTCCTGGACGAGGTCCTCGACATTTCCCGCATCGAAGCTGAGCAGTTGTCGCTGTCGATCCAAGCGATCCCGGTCCAGATCGTGATCGCCGACGCGATCGAACTCATCCGCCCGCTCGCGATCTCACGCGGCGTGCACCTGGACCCGCCGCCGACCGCGCAGACCAGCCAGTACGCAGCCGCCGACCTTGAGCGGCTGCGCCAGGTCCTGATCAACCTGCTGTCCAACGCGATCAAGTACAACTATCCGGCCGGCAAGGTCACCGTCACCGTCGATAACCGGCCCGGCGACCGAATCCGGATTAGCGTCACTGATACCGGCAGGGGCATCGCCGAAGACCAGATCGGCAAGCTGTTCGTGCCCTTCGAGCGGCTCGACGCCGCCCAGGCCGGAATCGAGGGCACCGGACTCGGCTTGGCGCTGTCGCGTCAGCTCATCCAGACCATGGGCGGTGCCACCGGCGTCGCCAGCACGCCGGGCCAGGGCAGCACCTTCTGGATCGACCTGCCGGTGGCCGAGCCAATCGCCATCACCCAGGCCGCCATCGGGTACGACCCGATCGTGAGCAGCCAGGCCTACCCCGCCCCGAAGACCGTGCTCTACGTGGAGGACATGGTCGAAAATCTCCGGCTCGTCGAGCAGGTACTCAGGCAGCGGCCCTCGATTACCCTCCTGCCCGCCATGCTCGCCGGGGTGGCCCTCGACCTGGCCCGCCAGCACCACCCGGATCTGATTCTGCTGGACCTGCATCTGCCTGACATGCCAGGCCAGGACGCGATGCACCAACTCCGCACCGACCCTGCTACCCGCGATATCCCCATCATCATCCTCAGCGCCGACGCGGCCCAGTCCCAGGCCAGCAAGCTCCTCGCGGCTGGTGCAACTGACTACCTCACTAAGCCCATCCGGGTGCGGGACCTGCTGCAGACCTTCGACCGGATACTCGGTCAGCCAGTACCGGCCGCGGTGCAATCCGCCCCGGTGGCAGCTGGTGCAATCCGGCATCAGCCGGGTAACTCCGCAGGCGGAGCGCCTGGCATCTCAGGAGGCCTGTGACACCGGTGACAGCTCACTCCAGCAGCTCAGTCCATAAGAGAAGCCTTAATCCGCTGTCGCGTGAACGGATCGCAGGAATTAGAGTCTTACAGGACAGCCACCGCACGGCCGGAAGGTACCTGGAAATGAGCCGTCAGCCAGAAGAGGCCCTCGAAGTCCTTCGCGGGGTATGGAGTGCTCAGGGACAGAACAGCACGGACCTCGCGGAGGCCTTGGGCACGAAGAAATCCTGCAAGAATATGGCGAACGTCGGTTTCGACGGCATGGCCGACACGGATGGCGATCTGCGCAGCGCATGGCGGGCGAGACTGGAGCGCGAGGGCAAGCTGAATCCTGAGGCTGCCAGCGTGGCGGACCTGGTACTCGGCGCCGCGGAGCCCCGCTGATCATGAGGATGCCGACGGCGAGGAGAGCGGTGGATGGACACTCCGGAGACCGTCGGTAAGCTCACCGAGATCTTGCGCCAGGGTGGTTACCTGGCCGACCGCGGACTGTCCACCGCCCTGTTCGTCGCGTTGTCCCTGCAACGCCCCATCCTGCTGGAGGGCGAGGTCGGGGTCGGCAAAACCGAGGTCGCCAAGGTGCTGGCGACGGTATTCGGCCGCAAGCTGATCCGGCTGCAGTGCTACGAGGGAATCGACACCAACCAGGCCCTCTACGAATGGGACTACGCCCGCCAGATGCTGCACATCCGGGCGCTGTCCGAGCACCAGATCGCCGACACCGACGCGGTGGAGAAGTTGTTCGGCCCGAAGTTCCTGCTGGAGCGGCCGCTGCTGGAAGCGGTCCGGGCCGGTGACCAGGCGGTGCTGCTGATCGACGAGGTCGACCGCGCCGACGACGAGTTTGAGGCGTTCCTGCTTGAGTTGCTCTCCGATTTCCAGATCAGCATCCCAGAGATCGGCACGATCAAGGCGGTGACCCCGCCGCTCGTCGTGCTCACCTCCAACCGCACGCGTGAGCTGCACGACGCACTGAAGCGGCGCTGCCTCTACCACTGGATAGGATTTCCGCCCGCTGAGCGCGAGGTCGAAATCGTGCTCGTCCGGGCGCCCGGCGTGTCCGAGGCCCTCACTCGCAAGGTAGTCGCCGCGGTCAACCGGCTCCGTGAGCTCGATCTCGCCAAGCCGCCCGGGGTCGCCGAGACCATCGACTGGGTGCGCACCCTGGATTTCCTCGGCGAGACCGATCTGGGCGTCCAGGTCGCCGAGGACACTCTCGGTGCCGTGGTGAAGGAACGCGACGACCTCGATGTGGTGCGGGACAACCTGGAAGAGATCACATCCGGTGCCTGAGCACGCTCGATTCGTCGGCGTGCTGGTGGACTTCGCATCCGAACTTCGCATCGCCGGTCTCGCCGTGGGCTCCGGGGACGTGCTGACCTACTGCGCGGCGATGACCCCGCTGGACCCGACCGACCTGCTGGACCTGTACTGGGCGGGCCGTGCCACGCTGGTCACCCGGCGCGAGAACATCCCCATCTATGATGAGGTGTTCAGGAGGTTCTTCCTCGCCGCTGGTGACCCGGTCACCGAGCTGCTGATGATCAAGGCACTCGTGACGGCGGAGACACAGTCGGTGCTGCAGGTCCCGGCCACCGATCCGGACGGCGACGCGCGCCAGGAGGAGGCAGCACTCGGGCTGATGGCGTCCGACGCCGAAACCCTCCGGCACAAGTCGTTCACCTCCTGCACCCCCGAGGAACTCGCGGCGCTCCGGCGGATCATGGCCCGGATCCGGCTGACCCCGCCGAGGCGCCGCACGCGCCGCACCGCCGCCGCGCGCTCGGGCCGCGCCCCCGATCTGCGCCGGATGGTCCGGGAGTCGCTGCGCATGCAAGGCGAGCCGGCCGAGATGCTCTGGCGCCGGCGCAAGGCCCGGCTGCGGCCGCTGATCCTGATCCTGGATGTCTCCGGCTCGATGGCCGACTACTCGCGTCATCTCCTGCAGTTCGCCTATTCGGCCAAGCGGGCGGCGGCCAGGGTCGAGGTGTTCTGCTTCGGCACCCGGCTCACCCGGGTCACCAGGGCGCTGGATCACCGCAGGCCGGACGCGGCACTGGAGCTGGCCGCGAAGGCGGTGTTCGACTGGGAGGGCGGGACCAGGATCGGTGCGTCGCTCGACGCCTTCGTCAAGGACTGGGGCCGCCGCGGGCTGTGCCGCGGCGGGATCGTGGTGATCTGCTCCGACGGTCTCGACCGCGGGGATCCGGCCGTCCTGGCCACGGCGATGGAACGGCTTTCCCGGCTCAGCCACCGGGTGGTATGGATGAACCCGCACAAGGGCGATAATGCCAACTTCCGGCCGAGCACACTCGGGATGATGGTGGCAGCCCCGCATGTCGACCTGCTGCTGTCCGGCCACGATCTGTCCAGCCTGGAAGAGCTCGCGTCGCTGCTGCCGAAGATGAGTTAGGAGTATCCGGTGAAATGGAGCGTGGGCCTGGAGGCCGAGGGTGACCGGGTGCTGTCGCGCGAGGAGATAGTCGAGCTTGCCGACGCGGTCGCCGTGAGCGCCGGGATTGCCACTGGCATCGGGACGAACCATTACGGTGCCCAGCTGGTCGTGCAGGCCGGCAGCCGGGACGAGGCGGTCGAGAAGGCCACGCAGGAGTTCGGGCAGGCCGTGGTCAAGGCCGGGCTGCCCGCGTGGCCCATCGCGCGGGTGGAGGCCGTCAGCGAGGTTGAGGACTCCGGCGAGGTTGAGGATTCGGGCGCGGACGAGGACTCGGGCGGATGATCCGGCTCGGCTCGCTTGCTGGATACCCGTTCGAGGGGCCGCGCCTGCTGGGCGGCTGGACCCCGCCGCCGGCGCCGGCCGTCTACGCGATCGTGTACAAGCCGGATCCGGACACCAAGCCGGAGCGGTACGCGGTCATCTACGTCGACCATTCCGGCAATCTCGCTGCGGAGCGCTTCCCCTTCCAGCACCCGCGCGCGCACTGCTGGATACGGCGGGCCGGATCCCGGTGGAAGGTCTACATCTGCACGTACGAGGTACCGGGCGGCGGCCGGCCGCACCGGGAGCAGATCGCCCGCGAGCTCACTGCCATCTATCACCCGCGCTGCAATGACCAGCAGTACGACCAGTCGTGGAAGGACGAGTGGATCGGCGAGTACGCGGCGCCCACCACCGGCCCGCTGACCGGAAACCCGGACAGGCCCGCGCCGTCCTGACCGCTGACCGAAGCGACGATGTCGCTGCCACGATCGCCGCGCCTTACCTCATCGCTGGCCGGCCATGGCTGCGCGATCCGGTGCCGGGGACGCCGGCACGACAATCCGCGGGGGCTTGCGGAGGCTCAGGACGAGCATCAGCGCTCCGTAGAGGATCACGATGATGCCGACGACCAGCAGCAGGGGCGGGAAGACGGGCAGCCGCGGCCAGGTTGTGTCGACGGTCTTGAAGTCACCCTGCTCGGTCGACAGGAAGGGCACCACATCGGTAGCCAGGTAGGTCCGCACCTGCGGCATCGTGCGCACCGCAGTCCCGCTGAGCGTGGTCAGGTGGGCGGTGCCTGGCACGCTGTACCAGCCGTTGGTGACGAAGGGAAGCTGGGTGACCGCCTGGTAGATCGCGGGGAAGCCCGCCTTAAGAGCCGCGGCCACCTGGGCCGTGCTCAGGTGCAGCGCCTTGGCGAGGAAGGCCAGCAGGCCGGGAGTCTCACTGGTCACGGCGGACAGCGGGATCGCCTCCAGCAGCGCCGTCGCATGCGGGAACTTCTTCGTCAGCGCTGCCAGCACCGCCTGCCGCGACAGGCCGGTCTTGCTCGACACGTACCCCACCAGCGCGGGAACCTCAGCGGCGGCACCGCCACGCGGCGTGACCACCGGGTTCGCGAAATCCACCACATGGGACACCATGGTCACCGAGGCCGCATCGCCCTGGACCCGGGTGGGGCTGAATGCGGGCTTGGCCTGATCGAGGAGATTCTGCCCTCCGTCCAGGCGCGGGAACAGTGAGAGAACGAGCACCACGACCACAACTGCCGCGCCAACCGTGATCACCACGGACCAGCCGGCCGCGGCCAGTTCCCTGGCGAGGTTCTTCCTCGCCAGCAGGGCCATAGTGACCCCGAAGATGGTCACGATGATGCCGACCGCCAGCAGCAGGGGCGCCAGGAAGCTGACCCCTCCGTTGCCGTCGAGAGCCGCGAAATGGGCGCGCTGGTCCTGCAGGACCGGAATGACATCGCGGCTGAAATAGGTTCTGACCTGCGGCACTGTGCGCACTGGCGAGCCACTGAAACGGGTGAGGTGCGCGGTGCCTGGCACGTTGTTCCAGCCGCCCGTCACGTAGGGAAGCTGGCTGATCGACTGGTACAGGCCAGGGAAGTTGGCCTTGAGCGCCGCGGCCACCTGGGCCGGCGTCGCATGCAGGATCTGCGCCAGGAAGGTCATCAGGCCGGGGAGCTCACTGGTCACCGACGTGAGCGGGATCGCCTTGAGCAGCGCCGTCGTGTGCGGGAAGTTCTTGGTCAGGGCCGCCAGCACCGCCGCCTGCGACAGGCCGGTCTTGCCCGACACGAACGCCACCAGCGCGGGAACCTCGGCGGCGGCACCGCCGCGCGGCGTGACCACGGGGTTGAGCGTGTTGACCGCATGGGAGATCATCGTGATGCCCGCCCGGTCGCCCGCCACCCGCTGCTGGCTGAAGACGGGCTTGCCATGGTCGAGCACGCGCTGGGCGGCGTTCAGCCGGGGCAGCAGCGACAGCCCGGCGACGACCACCACCACGAACACGCCGACAACGGCCACGACGAGCCACGACCACATGGCGTGAGTAGCTTTCATGGAGTATCCCTCCAGGCAGTAGCGGTCGGCGAGAGGCAGTAGCGGTCGGCGAGCCTACTTGGGCGGCGCGAAGCCGACCGCGTCGTGCAGCCGGGACCGGCGCCGGCCGGAGGCCGGGCGCGCGGTCGGCGGGTGCGCAGGCTGCTCGGGGACCGGGGTGACACCGACGACGATGCCCTCCGCCATCTCGTACAGCAGCGGCAGCGCGCCGGCCACCACGCCGCCGGTCTGGTTGATGTGCGCCACGCCCGGCCCGATCAGCTCGGCGTGACCCACGATCGTGCGCACCAGCTCCGCGCACTCCTCGAGGTTCCCGGCGATCCGGGTGAGCAGCGTGCCGACCCAGAACAGGTAGAACGCGAGGCCGGCGATCAGCAGCACGACGTCGACGACCGTCAGGATGACCAGCAGGGTCATGACTTCACCTTCCCGAGCACCCGGCCGAGGAACAGGTGATGCTGCAGGCCCTCGGCCAGCACCGCCTCCACGCCGTCGGCGACCTGCGGGATCAGCGCGGTGCTTGCGGTGTTCGCCGCCGCGGCCTTCAGCGTCTCCCGCACGTCGACGACGCGGCGGTCAATGATCTTCACGAGATAGATGAGCAGGCTGAGCAGCGCCGCGACCGCCAGCACGACGACGAAGCCGGCGATGACCGCGGTCAGCCACAGGGTGTGCTCGGTGGAGTTCATCGCGAGCGAATGGATGGTCAGCGAATGCATGGTCAGCCTCCCAGCCTGGTGCGGCCGCGGTGCAGCCCGTCGATGATGATCGTGGCGTGCTCGATCGTCGTGGTCAGCGCGGCCAGTGGCGCGGTATTGTGCACCGCCTGGGTGAGGGCCTCGTTGATCATCGGAGCCTCCTTGCCGATCGAGCGGGCCAGCAGCAGGATCGGCACCACCAGCATGACGACGACCGCGACGACCAGGAACCCGATCGTGTAGCCCAGCCACCAGCCGGTGGTGCTCACAGCGCCGGTGCTGCCAGCGCCGGTGCTGGCAGAGCCGCTGGCTAGGGCGATCGCGTGTCCGGCGAGCGCATGTCCGGTCATTTCGTCATCCTGCCGTCGGGCTGGTCGGGACCTCGCGGATCGTGTTCGCCTTGAGGAAGTCGATGATCGGCTTGGTCGGCTCCGGGATGTGGTGATCCCGCTGAACGTGCCGGATTACCTCATCCATCAGCTGCTCCTTGCTGGCTGCGGAGATTCTGGTGTCGCACACCGGGCTCCCGCACTGGAATTCATGCATCCGTGGCTCCCTACACCGTCTCGCAGAAGTCCCTGACCGGCTTCAGGTTCGCGTTCACCGAGGTGAGCGCCTCCGGCACGGTTCTCGTCTGGTGCGCGATGACCAGGGCGCCGACGAGGACGGTGCCGAGCGTCCCGCGCACGTAGTTGAGGTGGTAGATGACCCGGATGAGGGCCACCGCCGCGATCAGGATGATCACCGCGCCGACGCTCAGGGTCATCCAAGCGGCTGCTGGCATGGCCATGTTCCTTTCTGCTAGCCGAGAAGGTGCGCCTAGCCGAGCAGGCGCGCGACGGAGCCCGCGTACCTGACCGCGCCGACCTTTATCTCCTCGATGGTCTTGTCGGTGACGGCCAGCGCCTCGGGCACGCCGTCGAGCTTGCCGGTGAGGGCCACGCCGCCGGCCAGGATGTCGTCGGTAGCTCCCCGGATCCGCTCCACCGCCGCGAGCACGCGGTTGAGCAGGAAGATGACGACGGGAACCACCACGAGCAACAGCACGGCGTTGCCTATCCACCACAGAACCATGGCTCGTTCTCCTCAGCTGGATGCCTGGTAAGGGACGAAGAACCGGCGGAAGACCCGGCGCAGCGCCATCATCGCGGCCTGCAGGCCGACGGTGAAGCCCTTCGCCTCGGCGGCGGCGGCCGCCAGCTGCTCCGGCGACTCGCCGCGCTCGGCCCGGTCGATCCGGTCCTGCAGGTTGGCGGAGAAGTCGCGCATCAGCACGGCCGTCACGTCGGAGATCATTCCCCGGCCGTACTGCGCGGCGGCGCCGGAGAGCTGCAGATCCTGGGTGACGGCGACCTTGGTGCCGCGCCCGGAGCGCGCCAGCGTCGCCGTGACGACCATGCTGGCCTGGCCCCTGCCCTTCTCCTCTGCCCCGCTCGCGTGCACCACGATGCGCTTCGCGGCCTCGTCGCGCTCGGTGATGTCCGCGGTCCCGGCAAAGCGCAGCCGGACCGGGCCCATCCGGACGGCTACCCCGCCCTTGTACTTCTCGCCGCCGAGGTCTTCGCCCAGCTCAGCACCGGGCAGGCAGGCCGCCACCAGCGGGATGTTGTCAAAGAACCGCCATACCTTCTCGACCGGCTCCGCCACCTCGAATTCGTTCTTGATCAGCATCGGGACTCCTCCTTCGCGTAGGCAGCGGGATCGTTCTCGAACTTCCGGCGGCATCCGGCGCAGCAGAAGTAATAGGTAACGCCCTCGTGCTCCAGCGGGTGCCCGGACGGGCCCGCCGCCACGGTCATCCCGCAGACCGGGTCCACGGCCTCCGCCAGCTCACCCGGGCCGGCCGATCCGGCGATGGCGGCCGAGCGGGCGGAGCCGGCCGGCCCGGCCGTGGCGTCGGCTGCCAGTTTCCCGGAAGCACGCAGCTGGACCAGCTCCGCCAGGATCGCGACGGCGATTTCCCGGTGCGTCGTCCGGCCGAGGTCGAGGCCGGCCGGAACCTTGACCCGGCCGAGCTGCTCGGCGGGCACTCCACGGTCCGCGAGATAGCCGAGCACCGACGCCCCGCGGCGGCTTGAGCCCACCAGACCGAGGTAGGCAGGCCGGGCGGCGATCGCTTCCTCGATCGCTTCCTCGTCGCCGTGGCCCTGGGTGGCCACCACGACCATCGAGCGCTCGTCGGCGTCGGCCGCGGAGAAGTCAGGGCCATCCAGCAGCGCGGTCCGCCAGCCGAGCGCCCCGGCAAGCGCGGCTAGCGTCTGCGCCATCGGGGACCGGCCGACGACCACCAGGTGCGGCACGGGCAGCACCGGCTCGATGTAGACCTCAAGCGCGCCCTCGCTCTGGCAGGAGATGGGCACCACGGTCATCCCCTCCGGGACCGCCGCGCCGAACTGCTCGGAGGTGCCGAGCAGCAGCAGCCGCGGCACGCCCGCGGCGATCACCTGCTGCGCCTCGCGGATCACGACCGGCTCCGCGCACGCGCCGCCGATCCAGCCCTGCAGTCCGCCCGCGGCCGTGATGATCGCCCGGGAGCCCTGCTGGCCCGATGACGGGCCCTGCCGCCAGACCACCGTGGCCAGCGCGAACGCCTGCCCCTGCCGGGCCAGCTCGCCAGCCCGCTCCAGGACGTCCCAGCCGTCCACCGGTGCCATCCCGCGGTCCGCCGGTGCCATCCCGCGGTCCGCCGCTGCCATCCCCTCAGTCATCTGGTGACATCCCGTCAGTCATCGGTCTGCACCGGCGGCGCACCGGAGACGTCGTGGCGCTGGGTGATGGCCTCCCATACCCGGTCCGGTAGCAGGGGCATGTCGATATTGCGGACCCCGGTATCTTTGATCGCGTCCAGCACCGCGTTGACGAACGCCGCCGGGCCGCCGACGGCCGCGCACTCGCCGACGCCCTTGGCGCCGATCGGGTGGTGCGGGCACGGCGTCATCACCTCGGCGTGCAGCTCGAAGCCCGGCGTCTCCCAGGCGGTCGGCAGCAGGTAGTCCATGTAGTTCGAGCCCACGCAGTTGCCCTCCGCGTCGAAGGTGATGAACTGCATGTTGGCCATCGCGTAGGCCTCGGTCAGCCCGCCCATGATCTGCCCTTCGACGATCATCGGGTTGATCCGGACGCCGCAGTCGTCGACCGCGACCATGTTCAGCACGTCCCAGACCCCGGTCTGCGGGTCAACCTCGACCGTGACGATGTAACACGCGAACGGCCAGGTGAGGTTAGGCGGGTCGTAGTAGGCGTTGTTCTCCAGGCCGGGCTCCATGCCATCCGGCATGTTGCTGTACGCGGCCATCGCGCATTCCTGGATGGTCACGCCGCGATCGGGGGCGCTGCGGACGTAGAACCGGCCAAGCTCCCACTCGACGTCCTCCTCGGACACCTCCAGCAGGTGCGCGGCGAGCTTGCGCGCCTTGGCGCGGATCTTGCGGCACACCATGGCGATCGCGGCCCCCGCGACCGGCGTGCTGCGTGACGCATAGGTGCCCATGCCGAACGGCGCGGTGTCGGTGTCGCCTTCCTCGACGGTCACGTCCTCGGCCGGGATGCCGAGCTCGTGGGCGACGATCTGGCCCCACGTCGTCTCGTGCCCCTGGCCCTGGCCCCTGGCGCCGGTCCGCAGGATCGCCTTGCCGGTCATGTGCACCCGGAGCTCGGCCGAGTCGAACATCTTGATGCCGAGGATGTCGTACTCGCGGCTGTTGCCCGCGCCGAGCGGCTCGGTCATCGTGGAGATGCCGATGCCGAGCAGCCGGCCTTTCGCCTTGGCCTCCTCCTTCTGCCGCAGGAAGTCCTGATAGCCGACCGCCTGCAGCCCGACCTCGAGGCACTCGCCGTACTGGCCCGAGTCGGTCAGGAAGCCGAGCGGGGTGCGGTGCGGGAAGTCGTCGTCGGCCACGAAGTTGATCCGCCGGAACTCGGCCTGGTCCATGCCCAGGTCGTTCGCCGCGGCGTGCACCATCCGCTCCTGGAAGAACATCGCCTCGGTAACCCGGAACGAGCACCGGTACGCGACGCCGCCAGGAGCCTTGTTGGTGTAAGTGCCCCGGGCCGTGAGGTGCGCGTACGGGATGTCGTAGCAGGCGAACGTCGAGTGCATCAGCCCGATCTTGAACTTGCTCGGCTGGGCGTCGGCGAAGAACGCGCCGTGATCGGCCTCGGTGTGCATCCGCATGGCGAGGATCTTGCCGTCACTGCGCAGCGCCAGCTCCCCGTCGAGGTACACGTCCCGCGCGAAACCGGTGGAGATCAGGTTGCCGGACTTGTCCTCGATCCACTTCACCGGCCGCTCCAGCAGGATCGACGCCAGGATGGAGCAGACGTAGCCGGGATAAACCGGGACCTTGTTGCCGAATCCGCCGCCGATGTCCGGCGAGATGATCCGGATCATGTGCTCGGGCAGCTCGGCCACCAGCGCGACCGCGGCGCGGATGATGTGCGGCGCCTGCGTGGTCATGTAGACCGTCAGCTTCGAGGTGGACCGGTCGAAGTCCGCGATCGATCCGCAGCACTCGATCGGGGAGGGGTGCGAGCGCGGGTAGTGCAGGTGCAGCTTGGAGATCACGTCGGCTTGCGCGAACGCCCGGTCGGTACCCTCGGCGTCACCGACCTCCCAGTTGTAGATGATGTTGTCGGCCTGGTTTTCCTTGTCGTCGCGGATAATCGGCGCGCCCTCGGCGACAGCCTGCGTCGGGTTGACGATCGGCGGCAGCGGCTCGTACTCGACGTCGATTGCCTCGCACGCGTCCTTGGCGATGTACGGGTCGTCGGCGATCACGCAGGCGACTTCCTGGCCCTGGAAGCGCACCTTGTCGGTCGCCAGCACCGCCTGGGTGTCATAGGACAGCGTCGGCATCCAGGCCAGGTTGCGGGTCGCCATCATCTCGCCGGTGAGCACCAGGTGCACCCCCGGGATGTCCCACGCCTTGCTGGCGTCGATCGACTTGATCCGGGCGTGCGCCAGCGGGCTGCGCAGGATCTCCATGTGCAGCATGCCGGGCAGCACGACGTCGTCGGTGTAGTTGCCCTTGCCGCGGATGAAGCGGTTGTCCTCGACGCGCCTGCGGCTCGCGCCCAGCCCGCCGATCTTGATCTCGTCTAGCGCCTGCGACACGTCATACCTTCCGTCTTGGTCAGCCAGCGGACTGCGGTAGTCAGCACTGCGGTAGTCAGCGGATTCAGGACCGGAGCTTTTCGGCGGCCCACAGCACCGACTTCACGATGTTCTGGTAGCCGGTGCAGCGGCAGAGGTTGCCGGACAGTGCCCAGCGCACGTCCTCCTCCGTCGGGTCGGGATTGGAGTCGAGGAGTGCCTTGGCGGCCATCATCATTCCCGGGGTGCAGAACCCGCACTGCAGTCCGTGCTCCTCCTTGAAGCCCTCCTGCAGCGGGTGCAGCTCGCTGGCGGTCGCCAGGCCCTCGACGGTGCTGATCTCGCGCCCGTCCACCTGCACGGCCAGCATCGTGCAGGATTTCACCGCACGCCCGTCGACGAGCACCGTGCACGCGCCGCAGTTCGTGGTGTCGCAGCCGGTGTGCGTGCCGGTCAGCCCCAGTCCCTGCCGGATCAGGTGGGCGAGCAGCAGGCGGGTCTCCACCTCAGCGATCTTCTTCTGGCCGTTGATCGTGAACTTGATCCGGCGTACCGGAACGTCACTGGCGGCCTGATCGTCATGGTCCTCGTAAACAATCGTCATGTCAGGCCGCCCTTTCCGCGGTCGCGTCGGCGCGGGTCAGGATGCGCTCGACGAAGGTGCGGACGATGTGCCGCTTGAACTCCGCGCTGCCGCGATGATCGCTCCTGGGCCTGGCCACCTCGGCGGCGAGCCCGGCGGCCTGCTCGATGATCTGCGCGGACAGCGGCTTGCCGACGAGCGCCGCCGCTGCCGCGGTGGCCTCGATGGTGGATCCGCCGACCCCGGTCAGCGCGATCCCTGCCCTGATCACGTTCTCCCCCAGGGTCTCCACCGCTACCGCCACGCCGGCGGTCGCGAAGTCACCGACCCGGCGCTCCAGCTTGAGGTAGCCGCCCGAGCGGATTCCCTTCGCGGCCGGGATGACGGCCTCGATGGCGATCTCGTCCGGCTCCAGCACGTTCTGGAAGGGGCCGGTGACGAAATCGGCGGCCCGGATGGTGCGCCGGCCGCGTGGCCCCTGCGCGACGACCGAGCCGCCGAGAGCCATCACCACCGACGCCCAGTCACCCTGCGGATCGGCGTGGCAGAGCGAGCCGACCAGCGTGCCGCGGTTGCGCACGATCGGATCGGCGATCAGCGGGGCGGCCGCGGCCATGGTCGGCTGGGTGCTGGCGAGCAGCGCCGACCGCTCCAGGTCGGCATGGCGGCACAGGGCGCCGATGCGCAGGGTCCCGTCCGGGTCGGCCCGGTGGTAATCCAGGCCAGGGACGTTGTTGATGTCGACAACCAGCTCCGGCGAGGCGAAGCGCAGCTTCATCAGCGGGACCAGGCTCTGGCCGCCGGCCAGTACCTTCGCGTAATCCCCGCCCATGCGCAGCAGGTCGATCGCCTCGCCGAGCGAGTGCGGTGCCTCGTAGCGGAACCGAGACGGATACATACGATCCTCCAGAGTCCTGTCCGGACGTCAGTGTCCTGCCTGGACGTCGGTGTGCGCGCTGGACACCAAGCCGCGGCCGGCGCTGGTCACAAAGGGCCGGCTCCGGGCGGCTGCCGCTCCCCGGGCGGCTCCGGGTCAGCCACGGCCACCGGGAGGGAATCCTCTTCGGGGTCCGGCCGCGGCTCCTGGTGCGGAGGCCATGGTCCAGGCACGGGCTGGCCGGCGATCTTGAGGTAGTCGATCAGCTCGGGCCAGGCCCAGACCGTCGGGCTCTTCCCGGTCTTCGGCGCGTGCTCGATCAGCTCGAACAGGCGGGGATTACCCTGGCTGTGCCCGCTGGACTCGATCCGCATTCGCATGCTCCTGCCGTTTGGCCGGCACATAGTTGTACCGACACTTGTGGCCAAGGCACATGATCCGCCTAAGCAGGGCGCCCGTGCAAGACGCGAATAAGCTCTTGCTTAAGTCGCGGGCGGCAATGGGCGGCCCGGCGCGCTTCGCCGGCAGCCAGGGACGCTTCCCCAGGCAGGCGCGGTCCTGGCGGACCTGATCAGCTCCAGATCGTGACGTAGACCGGGGGGCGGAACCGCGACGGCGGAACCCCGGCCGCCGGCGAGCGCATCAGCTGCATGGCCTCGGGGGTAGAAAGGAAGCGGCGGAGCGCGCTGGCGGCCGTGCTCCGGTGCTGGCGCTCCAGCAGGGTCGCGTGCCAGCAGGCATCCACCGGCAATCCGGGCAGTTCCACCCGCGAAAGCTCGCCCCGGCGCAGCTGCTGAGTGACGAGGTGCTCGACCGCCGGTGCCACCCCGGCCCCGTCGGCTGCCGCCGCCCAGGCGGCGGTCTGGTTGGGGAACACTCCGATCATGTTCTCGGGTATGCCCAGCCTGGCCAGCAGCTGGCCAGTGTCGCTGCCCGGATCGGTGCCGGACGGGTCCACCAGCCAGCGCCACTGGCGCGGGCTGCCCCGCAGCCGGGACTGCCCGGCAGCGACCACCACGAGGCGATACCGGAAGATCGGCTCGCTCACCACGGGAAGTGCCGGATCGCTGGCAACGCTGGGGCCGATGGCAGCATCGGCCAGCCGGTTCGCGACCAGCACCGCCATCTCCTTGGTCGCCGCTACCCCGGCCGACACCTCGGCGGAGCCCGCGAACCGCCGGGTAAATGCCTCCATCAGCGGGCTGATCACGAACTCGGCGAGGGTGGACGTGGCCACTACCCGCAGCTGCTCCGGGGCGCCCTGCGCGGCGCGGACCGCGGCATGAGCCTCGGCGCCGAGCATCACGATCTGCGACGCGGTGCTCAGCAGCCTGGAGCCGCCGGGGGTCAGCGTCATCCCCCCGGGCCCGCGGCTGACCAGCTGGTCACCCAGGTGCAGCCGGAGCGCCGACAGCGCCTGCGACACGGCTGGCTCGCTGACGCCCAGTGCGCTCGCGGCGGCGGTCACCGAGCCGAGGCGGGCAACCAGGACGAACGCGTTGAGCTGGGTAAGGGTCATGGCACCCTCATTATCGCTGGCCCCAGCCCCCGCCCGCGCTTTCGGCCGGCGCCGCCGGCCCCTCATACACTCATGTATGCGCGTGTATGCGGGCAGTGGCGGGAGGGAGGGCGCATGCAGGTTCCGGCGTACGTCGAGTACGAGAAGGCAACCAGCATCGAGCATGCGCTGGCCCTGCTTGCCAGATTCGGTCCCGAGGCCCGGATCCTGGCCGGCGGGCACAGCCTGATCCCGATGATGAAGCTCAGGCTCGCGCAGCCGGAGACCCTGGTCGACATCAACGGTCTCGGTGAGCTCTGCTACCTCAGGGTGACCGATGGCGAGCTGAGGATCGGCGCGCTGACCAGGCACGCGCAGCTGCTTGACTCGCCGGTGGCCGGCCAGCATTTCGCGATCCTGCACGATGCCGAGAAGGTGATCGCCGACCCGATCGTGCGCAACTGGGGAACCGTCGGCGGCTCGCTCTGCCAGGCAGACCCGTCCGAGGACCTGTCCGCGGCGTTCGCGGCGCTGAAGGCGACCATGCTCATCCAGGGCCCCGGCGGCAGCAGGACGGTGCCGGCCAGGGAGTTCCATACCGGGCCGTACGAGACCGTGGTGGCGCCCGGCGAGCTGCTGACCGAGATCAGGATCGCGATCAGGCCCGGCGGCGGCAGCGCGTACGCGAAGGTGGGCCGCCGGGTGGGCGACTGGCCGGTCGGCGCGGCGGGCGCGGCCATCTGGCTGGCCGGTGACATCATCACCGATGCCGGGATCGGCCTCACCGCCGTCGGGGCGCGGCATTTCTCCGCTGCCGAGGCCGAGGAGTTCCTGCGCGGCGCGCCGGCCACCGAGGCGAGCTTCGCCCGGGCCGGCGAGATCGCGGCGGCGCACTGCAATCCCAGCCCGGACCAGCGCGGCCCGGCCGACTACAAGCGGCATCTCGCCAGCGAGCTCACCACCCGGGCGCTGCGCCGGGCGCTGCGCCGCGCGCAGCGACAGGACGCCTGACATGCAGATGCGGGACGCCTGGCAGGCCGGT
>Ga0302326_10008460_pt1 | contig 22694 bp, 22 predicted proteins | sample Palsa_T0_3_FD_202264 | JGI IMG/M metagenome (GOLD analysis project Ga0302326, IMG submission 202264) | Peat permafrost microbial communities from Stordalen Mire near Abisko, Sweden - Palsa_T0_3 | ecosystem: Environmental > Terrestrial > Soil > Palsa > Peat permafrost | place: Sweden: Abisko... | reverse complement strand
TCAATCCACGCCGCCCGCGCGGGCGGCGACAATCAGGAGCGCGCGAAAGGAGCCGCGTCATGAGTTTCAATCCACGCCGCCCGCGCGGGCGGCGACTCATCGTTGCACGGGTATCAGGGCGCCGCGAACGCGTTTCAATCCACGCCGCCCGCGCGGGCGGCGACCGCTTGCCCCCCAACTTACTGAAAGGCAGGCGCCTCTCGACCCGGTTCCGCGCACCGCACCCACAACCCCGCCGCTACGGCGCCCGCACCGCGTCGAAATCTCATAAGCCCCTCGGCTTCAAATTCATACCGACCGCGCGAATCCCCCGGCATTTGCCTGTGAGCTTCCGGTCCGCGCGTCATATGATCAGCGGCCCCTGTGGGTCGTACGAAACCTTCGCCCCCACCTGCTCCACCCGCCGATGCCAGTGGTCCCCTAGAAAATAGAACCGCAGGCTGTCCGCTCCCACTTCAATCTCCCCAATCAGCCGCGAGCGCAATTCCACCCACTGCGCCGCATCCACCAGGCACTCGAACACCGACTTCTGCACCCTCTGCCCAAAATCCTCGCACAGCTTCGCCACCCGCCGCAGCCTGCGCCTCCCGTCCTCCGATTCCGTACTCACGTCGTACGCCACCACCACCAGCATCATCCCGTCACCTCCATAGGAAGCTCGGATACCCGTCCAAATCCCCCCGCAAATACCGCGCCAGCAGCATCGCCTGCACATGCGGCACGATCCCGAACGCCACCCGCTCCTTCAGGAACGGATGCATCACCTCCTCCTGCTTCCGCTTCTGATAGCCCACCAGCACCTCCTTGCGCGTCCCATCGTCCATCTCCACCGCCCCGCTCTCCGTGCGCCGGAATCCCTCCGCCCGCACCTGCCTCCGATTCACCAGCGACAGCCCCAGCCTATCCGCCAGCACCGGACGCAGTTCCTCCACCAAATCCAACGCCAGGCTCGGACGCCCCGGCCGGTCCACATGCAGATACCCCACCGCCGGGTCCAGCCCCACCCCTTCCAGCGCCGCCGCCACATCGTGCGTCACCAGCGTGTACAGAAACGACAGCAACGCATTCATATTGTCCAGCGGCGGCCGCCGGCTGCGCCCCCGGAAGAAAAACGCGTCCTTCGATTCCACAATCAAGTGATCGAACACCTCGAAATACACCCGCGCCGCGTCCCCCTCGTGCCCGCGCACCGTGTCCAGCGCCAGCGGCTTCTGCAGCGCCTCCGTCAGCCGCAACAGCCGCAGCGCCGCTGCCTCCAAATCCGCGAACCCCGGACCGTCCGGCTTCTCCCGCGCCCCCCGCAGCAGCACCGTCCGGCAGTTGGCAACTTTCGCAATCACCACCGAACGCGCGATCGCCGCCGTCTGATCGTCGTTTTCCGCCCGCCGGTATTGCTCGCGCCGCAGCAGCACATTGCCCGACACCGGCCCCTCCACGCGCGCGATGAACCGGCCGTTCTCCGTCAGAAAGGCCAGCGCCACGCCGTTCTCCGCGCACAGCCCCATCAACGCCGGACTGCACCCCACTCGCCCAAAGCACACCACGCTGCCCAGCGTGCGGATCGGCACGCGCAGCCGCGTCTCGTCCTCCACCCGCACCAGCACCGTCTCGCCATCCTTCGCCAGATACGCGCCCTGCGTCGTGATGTACAGCGTGTTCAGCAGTTGCTTCATTTCACTCGTCGCCGCTGGCCAGCGCGCGCGCCAGATAACGCGCCACCCCCGGAGGCTTGGCCAGCGCCCGCGGCATGCACAGCGCGATCAGCGAGCAGTTGTCGCACTTCGGCAGATACACGGCACGCGGTGTCGCCCGCTCGCGATACAGTACGTGCATGCGCGCCGCCAAGCGTTCCGTCTCCGCGCGCAGGACGGCGTCGAAAGGCACCTCCAGCCGCCGCCGTGGCGTTCCGTAGAACAGTGCGCCCGCCGCCACAGGACTCTCGAACATTTCTTCGAGACACAGCCCCTGCGCGCACAACTGCACTTCGTCGCAACGGTCGGGCTTGGGACGCCCGCGCTTGTACTCGACGGGAAACGGCCGCCACCATCCCTCTTCCCCCGCCATGCGGACGGCGCCGCCTCCCTCCGCGACCGCGTGGAACTCCACCACGTCGGCCTGCCCTGAGAGCCCCAACCGCAGCGAGTGCAGCCGCAGCCCGCGCGCGACCCGCAGACCGGGCCGCGACTCCGACCCGGCCTCGTGCGCCCGCTCGTGCAGCACGCGCCCCTGCGCCGTGAGCCGGTTCTCCGCCCAAACCTGCTCGATGTGGATCAAAGCCCACTGCCGCTCGCAGAACACTAAATGTTGCAAGCCGGAAAGCGGTAGTAGGTCGTCTTCAGAGAACACCCGGCTCGTGCGGCAGCCGGGTCAGGGTGACACCTGGGTACCCTTCCACGGCACCTTCCATCGGAGTTACGATCTTGCCAGCGTAATCGCCGAACGCCCGCGCCGCGGAGTCGCCACGCGACTGCGTTTGCACCAGCTCGAACAGCCGATGCGCGGCCGCATCCCCCTTTGGGTTCTCGTGCGTAAAGATGTAGATCCCCCGACAACTCATCTCGCCTCGCGCGGCGGAGCGGTCGAACTCAAACATCTTTTCGAGAGCCTCCCAGAACTCCGTAAGATCCCGTTCCGTCACAACCTGCGCGGGTTTCTCAGTCCCATTCGCCCGCACACCAAGCAGCGGACTATAGAAGCCATGCAGCCGATACAACCCGTACGGCACATAGCCCTTGCGTCCCATCTCTGTCTGCTTTCGCAACATGTCCGACGCCTTTGTGATCGCAACCCTTGTGATAGCGATATCGCGGGGCAGCACCGGATCTACGGAACTCGCAAAGGTGAGTTGCATAGGGCCGCGAATCTGGCCCGCGTTCGTCCCGGCAGTGAGCACGGCACCGAACATGCGCACATCCCAGTATCGGTCGCGCATGTCTTCTTTCGTCCGCGAACGCGCCTGGCGAGATACCTTAAGGTCCTTGCACGCTACGACCAGCTTCCCAATGAGCGTCCCGACAGGCGCCTTCAGTTCGGGCCTCAGCTCCCCTTCCTCCTCCCCCAGCAGATGCTGCCTGATGGCTTTGGCCGTCTTTCCCTCCGGGACGTAGGAGAGCTCCGTGGTGCCAGGGTCATAGTCAAGCTCATCAACGGATGCCAGCCAGTCGTCGAAGGCCAGGCTCTCGTCGTCGAGGGTCTTTTTCAGGTCCGGGAAATCCGCCAACCTTAACTTGGCCGGCTTGCTGAGCCCCGTCCCCTCAAGCGCCTGAGAATAGAGGTCATTAAGCGCGGTCTCCCCTTGAATGTAGATGGGCCGATTCAGAACACCATGCACGTAGTCACGGACTTTGCGCTTAATGCACACGTCGGTGACAATTCCTCGGTTGGTTTCGGCGTCCACCCTGGGTAAGTTGCCCGCGTCCGGGTCACCGTTTGGATTGCCGTTAACAACATCGAACAGGAAGACGAAATCGTGTCGTTTCGAAGGATCACAGTGGATGTTCATGTAGTTTGCTCCTTTGGTAGCGTTGCCTGAGCCGGAGGTGTCTGCCGCGCAAAAGGTCTGGCCGCGCGGAAATCGGCCCGCTGGTGATAGAACCCCAAGGCGAACTCGCCTTGTTGATAAAGTGTCAGACTAGGCGGAAAGCCTCCATTGTCATCAATCGAGGCCAGGACTTCCTCAAGCGACTGCTCAAGTTCCTGGTAACCGGCGCCCATCTTGCGGACCTTCGCCATGTGGGACTTAGTGCTCTGGTTGATGAGCACGCTAAACGTCGCCGCCGGCGACGTGGCGGCGCCTCCATAGTAGCGGTCCACCAGAGTCGCTTGGACCCGCCAACGCGAGGCGCGTCCCTGGGCCTCTTCGAGAATTGCAAGGAGCCGGCCGCACAGATACGCACCGCTCCGGGATGTCTTGTCAAGAGTCTGCAACAGAATTGCCTCCCTTTTTCCGTAAGTGATAACGAACTTGATCGCGGCAGCCAGCGTTTGCCGTCGCTCTCGCAACTCGTCCTCTTCATGCCGGTCCTTGGCGCGGTCGGGAATTCGGAATTGAAGCACAGCGGCTTCGAGCAGCTTGATCGGCGGCGGTACACCCTTATACGCCGTGCTCAGCAGAGAACGCACTAGGTTCGCGTCGGTGAACGCACTTCTAGATTTCCAAGGTTTCAGTGCCGCCAGCATTAAAGGAATCTCCGGCCGCCACTCATCGGCGCCGTCCGCCGTCCTGATTGTTCGGGCGGCGTCATAGATCCCCAGCGTCTCGACCACGTGCGCGGCAGACACATCGATCCACTCCCGCATCACCAGCCTGCTTTTGTTCGGGGAGAGGACCGCAACATAGAACCGGTTCTGATCCAGCCGCAGGGCACGCGCCGATGCCGAGAACGGCAGACCATAGAGCCGCCCGAACTGGGCGGGGTCGGCAGGGGGTTTGGGCGAACCGTCCGCCGAGTCCGTACCAAGCGGCGCACTGAAGAGAGCCTCCACATCGAGCGGCGCGTCGTCAAAGATTTCAGGCGGCTGCTCCTTGAGCCAAAACACGGCCCACTGGTTCCGAAGCGGGCTCTTGCCTGCGCCCAGGCTTTTATCGCGCGCGAGGACGCGGCAGTGGCGCTCGGATTTGAGTAAGTGCTGAAGCACGAGCGTGCCCGACGATGCGCAGCCAAAGCACAATGGGCTGTTCGCGGTCTGTTTCCGGCCAAACGAATTGAAGGCCGTGCCATTAAACGACGAGACGGGACAGGAGTAGCTGGCGAGTGAAACCTGAGACGGCAGAATCCGCAGGACAGGCCCATGTGCGCCACAGCAGCAACACTGCGCGCCTCCCCCGCCGCATTCAGTTTCCAGGGTTCGGCGCCAGAGCGCCTGAGCGATTGGCAGCTCGAAAGGAAAAGTCGGACGAACACGAAACGCGACCATCTCGTTCGGTTTCACCTCCCGTGCGATGCGATCCCGAAGGTCCCGCATTGCGCCGTCGGACTCCCCGTGAAGCCGGCCTAAGAATCTAAGTATGGAGGACGGCTCGGAATCCGGCCAGTCCGTGTCGAGAGCCTCGATTAACCTCCGAAACCCTCCATACTCCTGGCAATCGTCACGGAGTTTGCGATCCGCACGCAAGCCGAGGGCATAAGCAGCCCTGTCGGCCAGCAACGTGGGCTTGAGGTTGTCCGCAGAGACCGTCCCGGAGCGATCTCCGCGTGTCGGAAGCATCTTTTTCAGCTCGCCTTTACCAAATCGAACAAGCTCTGCGCCGCAGGTGCGTGAGTCAATCTGGAATACCCAACGAATGTCCCCCTCTTCGTACCCGTGCGGCGGCAACTCGGGAAACCGTTGGGCTGACGCCACCAGCGCCCTAAGCACGCTTCGTCTCCAATGAGTACAGTTCCTGGTACCTCTCGCCGGGGACGTGCATAACTCCCTGCTCGATCCGGGCATGAAAAAACAGGGACTCGGCCCGTCCGCGCACTTCCTTCGCTCCACGAATGCCGTGCCTAAGGAACCTCAACTCGCCCAGACCGCCACTTCCCTCAACGAAAGCGGTGTCGAACAGCATTTGGCCAAGATCCACGTTGAGATCCGGGAGGCCGCGGTCAAGCGGCCCAGGCGGCTCAAAGTACGCAGCGAACTCGCGTGTCCCAAGGTAAGGTCTTTGGTAGCATTGCCCCTTCTCGACGCGCCGATTGAACTGATCCAGATACTTCCCAATCTCATCTTTGGCGTGCTCCTGCAGAACAATCTCGCCACGAATGACGTATGCCACGTTCTTCAGCACCAAGCTCGTGCGTTGTTGGCGAATATCCTGAACAATGACGGGACGCCCCAAGCCCTGCCGGTCCTTGACTTCATTTCGCAGGATGGACGCCTGCGCCCCCACCCTAAGCACCTCGATCGCCCGGATCTGGTAACGTATCTCTGGCTTCCAGAAAACCGCTTCCAGCACCCCGCGCGCGGCGCTCGGTGTGATTATCTGGTAGCTGACCCGTTCGACCTTGAACTCAGGTCGTGAAAAGCAGGCGTAATCACCAAATACCTTGATCGCTATTCCCCTTGCCATCGCCACCTCCACTAACTATCAGGTCCGCCGGGTCGAGCACCTCCGCGGAGATACCCCGGAGGCGGTCGTACCTTCCCAACCAGCGACACAGGCCCGGCCCCAATTCTTCAATCCATCCCGACGCAGCGTACTTCTTTGACTCGTAGTTGTACAGGTTCACAACGAACGGCTGCAAGCCGCGCCAAGCCTCGCGCGAGGGCTCCCACCGCCATCGCTCGACCAGCGCCTCATTTAGTCCCTCGTAAGAGACCAGTACCGGCACAGTATCATCTATGAAACGATACCTCTCCGCTACCGCCGGGAAATCGAGGACTTCACGGCAGCCCTGAATTCCTTCCTTATCAAGATCCACGGAAGCGAAGAGCCACTGAAAATATTCATGATACAAAGCAGGGTCATGAAGCCGCTTAACATCGTAGCGCCCAAGCATGACGCGCGCTTGCTCACACCCTGCGCGATACGGCCCCGCCGGCACTCTGCCTTCCGCAGGCTCGAAGATTACGACCAACCCGTGCTCCGGCATGCGGCCCTCCCGGTTGCATCTTCCGGCTGCTTGCACAATCCGGTCCAACGGACCCAGCGCCCGATAGACGACTGGGAAATCGAGATCTACACCAGCCTCCACCACCTGGGTGCATATCGCCCGAACTGGCCGCCCTTCCAAAAGCCTCAACTCCACCTCATCCAGAACCTTCCGCCGATGCGCGCCGCACAGTAGCGTAGAAAGATGCAACAGCCCCTCCCCACCGGCCAGCACATCCAGCAAGCGCAGAGCGTCCCGCCGCGTGTTGAGGATCACCAGCGCCTGCCGATGCCCCCTCACTTCCTCGGCAACCTCATCCCATGACATCGGGGCGGGGCGGCGCTCGTAACGGACACGCTCAAGCACCTGAAAATGCCGGGCGCACACAGGTACGATCTCCCGCACTGGCAGGCCCGCGAATTCCCTCAAATAAGGCGAGTCGTCGAAGGCCGGTTGCGTCGCCGTGCAGAGCACCACCGTCGCCTCACATTCCTCGACGAGCGCACGCAGGACATCGAGCGTGGGGCGAAGCAATTCCAGTGGCAGTGTCTGCGCCTCGTCGAGGAGAATAACGGAGCGGGCCAGGTTGTGCAGCTTACGGACTTTGCCGGGCCGGCGTGCAAACAAGCTCTCGAAGAGCTGAACGGTGGTCGTGACGATGACCGGCGCATCCCAATTCTCGCTCGCCAGCCGCGCCTGCATCGCAGTGGCGCTCTGGCCCTCGTCCCCCGGCGGCTCCCGCACGCTGCTGTGGTGCTCGAGTACCGCATCTTCCCCCAGTACTTCGCGGTAAACGTTTGCCGACTGCTCGGTGATGGTCGTATAAGGCACGGCCAGAACAATTCGGCGTAGGCCGGGATGCAGCAACGCGTGGCGTAGCGCGAATGCGAGACTGCTGAGCGTCTTACCGGTGCCAGTTGGTGCAGTCAAACGGAACACACCGACGGGAAGTTCAGCGGCTTTGAGACACCCGGCGTAGACCTCCGCGCGGACCTGCTGGACTCCTTCCCGTGAGATCGGGCGCTTCTGCAGCAAACGCTCCCGTTTCTCGTCGAATCTGGACCAAAGTTCCGAAAGTCCAGGCCATTTCCCCCGAGCGGCAGTCTTTGAGGGGTTGAAATGCTCTTCGGTCGCCAGGAAATCGGCGTCGCCGAGCGCGGAAAGGAGTAGCCGAACGCGGAATTCCAGTGCGGTCCCCTCCGCGTGGTAGACCGGCAGTTTGACCCCGCGAAGAAGGCCGGAACTGGCCAAGAGCGACCGTAGCGGATCGACGGTTTCACGGCGTACCTGAGCGAATTCAGCGATAGCCAGCGACAGGTCGGATGCTGCCCTTAGTCCGGCGTGATGACCCGCAATCGGAAGGCAAACTTCGCGCCAAGCCCTCTCGCCAGAGAGGATGTGCCAGAGAACCGCTCCCCAAATCGCATGCGGTGGACCTGACTTCAAGCGCTCGCCGGCCTCCAGCCGTTTCAGATATTCCTGAAACTCAGGCAGCGCCTTACCAATATCATGTAGGAGGCCTAATATAATACCGAAGTCGCCAGCTCCGAACTCAGCCGAAAATTCCCCGGCCAACTTTGCCACGCGGGCCAAATGCTTTTCCAGCGGATCCACCCGGCCGTCGTCGGCATTTGTGTGGGCGCGCAAACCAGAGAAGCTTGGAGTCACAACTCCCCTACTCTACTCGCTATAAGGCCAGGAGTCTATATCTCAGAAGGACATTCCTCGAGTGCGCCGCCACGCCATCCCTCCGGACTCGGGATCGGGAGGCCGCTGATCGCACGTCGAGGCATCGCCCAAACACGATGAAAGCAAACGCCACAGCACCAACGGCGCCCCACCAGATTTCCGCCTCCGTGCTATCGTGAAATCGGGATAAAACGCGACGCGTGTGCCGTTTACGGCCACCCGCCCAGTGCCGAAGGTCTTTGAAACTCCAATCTATAAGCATAAAAAACAAGCAATTGTCCGAAATTGGTTCCGTTTGCCCAGTGTTTTCGCTGCTAACACCCCCGGCTGACCCATACGACCCTCTCGCCGTCCAATCAAGCCGGCGGCGAACTGCTGCTTATTTCGACCGCTATCGCGGCGGATGCCATCGGGGATTTGATTGCGACCGGCTCCGACAAGAGATTTCGGAAGATCCTCGCCGCCGGAAGCTGTACGGTCTCTCTGCTGTTTGCGGCCTTGTGGTACTCGTCGAATTCGGCTTTGAGGGACACCGGCCAGCAAATCAATGCTACTATGGTAACGAAGGGTTCTATGATCGTGTTCGTCTTCACGGTCCTTGCCGCTGGGTGCTGCAAATGGCTCGCAAAGGGGCAGTCTAGTTGACGGATACATTTTTCATTTCCGGTGCCGTGATCGCCGCATCGGTCACCATCCTGATCGCGCTTGTTACCGCACTCTCTTCAAAGACGCGACGGAAGAAGAGCGGCGCCATGGGCAGCTCCCTGCGGGTCGAGAACGCGGACGGCTCCGTACTCAACATCGCGAATCTCGACAAATCCGAAGTGGAATATATCGTGACCAGATTCCGGGATCGCGTGCAGTCAAGCAGCACATAGACCCGCCGGCGCTCCAAAAACAGCACCTAATCAACTGTAAAAATTAGACTTGCTCGAAATTGGTTTCGTTGGCCAGAAAATTGTTTCCCCGCCACCCGACGCACAATTCCGCACAATTCTGCATACCCTCACCCAGCCAGCCGATACCCCAACCCATGCACCGTCAGTATCCATTGCGGCTGCCGCGAATCCTCCTCCAGCTTCTGCCGCAGCCACGCGACGTGTACATCCACCGTCCGGCTGGACGTCACCGCCCCGTATCCCCAAACCTCGCTCAGCAGCGTCTCGCGCGATATCGTGGCGCCTCGGTGCTCCGCCAGGTAGCGCAGCAACTGGAACTCCTTGGCGGACAGCGTCACCGGCTTGCCGTGCCGCGTCACCTGGGTGCGCCGCAAATCCAGACGGATAGCTCCGAACTGGTACACTTCGCCGACCGCCCCCAACGCCGGCGCGCGCCGCAGCAGCGCCTCCACGCGCGCCAGCAGTTCCGCCATCTCGAACGGCTTGGTCAGGTAGTCGTCCGCCCCGACTTTTAGCCCCGCCACCTTATCGACTGTTTGCCCGCGAGCCGTCAGCATCAGGATGGGTGTCGAAACGCCCCGCTGCCGCAGATCGCGGCATACGTCCATGCCGTTCTTGCGCGGCAGCATCACGTCCAGGACGATCAGATCGAAGGCCGCGCCGCACGCCATGTCGACGCCGGCTTGGCCGTCCGCCGCCGATTCCACGTGATGCCCTTCGCTGCGCAACCGGTCGCCCAGCGTCATCACTAAGCCGGGCTCGTCTTCCACCAAGAGGATGCGGCGCTCCATAGTCAGGCCGTGGGCAGTGCGGCGTGCCGCGAAGGTTCGGCGGCAGGGGCAGCCGCGAGCAGCTCCAGCGTGAACGTGCTGCCGCGCCCGCGCTCGCTCGCGACCTCCAGATTCCCGCCCATGCCTTCGGCGATGTCCCGCGCCAGGCTCAGCCCCAGGCCGGCGCCGTGGATCTGCGCCGCCTGCGCGGATTTGCCCCGGTAGAATGGCTCGAAAATGTGCGGCAGGTCCGCCGCATCGATGCCCTCTCCGCGATCCTCCACGCCGATGCGCACGCGCGCGCCGCCGTCCGCCCTCCCGGCCCGGACGCGCACCCAGCGTTGCTCGCCTCCGTATTTCAACGCGTTCAAGATCAGATTCTCCAGGCAGTGGGTCAGCGCCGCGGCGTCCGCCTGCACAGGCGGCAGATCCGGCTCGATTTCGCGCTCCACGGTGAAGCCCTCCGCTTCCGGCAGCGCCGCGATATTCGTCAGTACGCGGGCCACCGCCTCGGATACCGGCACGGGTCCCAGCGCGTAGCTCGGCGGCCGCGATTGCCCGGCCGCGAAGCGCAGGATCTGTTCGATCATGCCGGCTAGCCTGCGCCCTTCGTTGCGGATCAAGGCGCCGTATTCCTTCACCTGGTCCTTGGCGCCCACCAAACCTTCCGCCAGGTTATCGGCCGCCGAACAGATCACCGCCACGGGCGTGCGCAGTTCGTGCGAAACGCCCGCCACGAACTCCATCTGCAGCCGCGCCAGACGCCGCGCGCGCTGCGTCGAGACGATGATCAGCGCCATGCTGACGGCCAGCACCAACAGCACCCCGAAACTCAGCAGCAGATTGCGGCGGCGGTCGGCGGCCACCACGGATTCGAGCGAGCCTCCTTTGTGCCGCGCCAATAACTGCCACGGCGGCTCGGCCGGCGATGGCAGAATCAGCGCGGCGCGCGTCCGCGCCAGGAATGGTCCCCTGGGGCCGCGATTCGAGCCCCGGCTTGAAGCGAAGCCGCCGCCGCCCCCGCGTTCGGTTCGTCTGCGCGTGACAGTGGGATCCCGCGGCGGCGTCCCTTCCACGGCGCGGTTCTCCGCCGGCGTGGCGGGCACCAGCGCGGCGCGCGCATCCGGCGGGTTCAGAGATGCGGCCGTGAGTTGCGGATCGGAACGATAGATGATCTTGACGTCCGGCGCGCCGCTCACCACCACCACGTTGTAAATGAAACCGTCCGGCCCCGCGAAATAGCGCTGCGCCAATTCTCCGAGCAGACGGTCAAGCGCCCCGCGATTCAGTTCTATAATCGCGAACCCCAATACCACGCGCGGTGGAGGTGGGGCAGGCGCTTCCGCCTGCCGCGCCGGCGGATTCCGCCGCCACTGAGGTCCGGCGACGTTGAAGATCGGGCGCACCAGCGCGGGGATGCGTTCCTCCAGCGTCCAGGCAAAGCTCCGCAGTTCGGGCGGCGGGCCCCCTGGTCCCGCTCCGGGTGTCTGCCGCGCCTCATCTTCCACGCGCGCCCGCAACCCCGCCAGCGAGGCCGGCCATTCGACCGCTTCGAACTGGCCGTCGCCGGTACGAAGCTGCAGCAGCCGCGCCGCGTTACCAGGCGCTGGCGCGCCCGCCTGCCACACAAAAACGTTGGCGACCAGATCGGGACGCGCGGCGGTGCGCGCCCACGCTTGATAGCGCTCCGCGTAGCTCGACCAAAAGTCGTCCGGCTCGGCCGTGGGATCGCTGTGAAACGCGGTGGAAACCTGGGTCAGCTCCCGATAGAATTCCTGCCGGAACTGGCTGACCGAAGTGTTCAGCGCCGCTTCGATCCGCGCCCGTTCGGCGCGGCTGATCTCCAGGCTCCAGCGGTACTGCAGCACCGCCAGCATCGCCAGCACGGCCGCCAATACCGCGACCAAGGCCATCGGTAAGAAAGCCCGTTTGGCGGGAGAGGCCATCCTTGCAGGATAGATATCCGCAACGAAAAATGCAATGCCCCTGGGGTCCAGGCCCAACTTCCCGATTCTTTGTCTTATCCGCGTTTATCCGCGTTCATCGGCGGCCCATATCTTTTTTCTTGAGCCGCTCATCGCCAAAACCAGTTCATTCACCCCCCTCCCAGGCCGCCCGTCAGATAGCACTAGGATTTGCCAGGCGGCGCTCCCACAATCGAGTAGTATGAAGAGGTTCGCCACGGACATCCTTATCCGCCTTGCGCTATCGCTTGGTTGCGCACTGTCCTGTTTCGCTCAATCCAGCAGTGGAACGGTTAACGGATCGGTCCTCGATCCTTCGGGAGCCGTCATCGCCGGCGCCGTCGTCACGATTCAGAACCCCGTTTCGCACTACACTCGCAGCGCCTCGAGCGATAGCCAAGGGAAATTCGAGTTCGCCAATATTCCGTACAACAACTACCACCTGACCGCCGTGGCTGCCGGGTTTCAAGCCGGGACCCAGGACCTCAATATCCGATCGGGTGTTCCCATGGAGTTGAAGATCAGTCTGGCTCTCGGCACGGAGACGCAGACGCTCACCGTGGAAGCCGGCGAGGATTTGATCGAGACCACGTCCACCACTCACACGGATATCGATCGCGACCTGTTCGACAAGCTGCCCCTGGAAAGCCAGTCCTCCTCGCTCAGTTCTCTGGTCACCATAGCCACGCCCGGAGTCGCGGCCGATTCGAACGGTCTGTTTCATGGTCTCGGCGATCATGCTTCGAACTCCTTCTCCATCGATGGGCAGCCCATCAGCGATCAGCAAAGTAAGGTATTCTCCAACCAGCTTCCGGTGGACGCCGTCCAGTCGATGGAAGTGATCGAAGGCGCTCCTCCCGCGGAGTACGGCGACAAGACCAGCCTGGTGATTGTGGTGACCACCCGCTCCGGACTCGGGCAAACCCAGCCGCACGGCGACGTCACGGCCTCCTACGGCAGCTTTGGTTCGACCAACGGAGGATTCGATTTAAGTTACGGGGGCCAGAATTGGGGCAACTTCATTTCAGCCAGCGGCCTGGACACGGGCCGCTTCCTGGATGGGCCGGAATTCAGTGTCATGCACGATCGGGGCAATGAAGAGAACCTGTTCGACCGCGTCGACTTCAAGCCTTCCCAACCGGATACGCTCAACGTGAATCTGGGCTTCACGCGTTCCTGGTTCCAGACGCCCAACTCGTACGACGCGCAAGACGCCACCGCCTGGTCGGGACTGGTGGTGAACAACAACGGACTGGGCCCCAACGGCCTGCCTGTAGGCTCCACGGATCAGCGGTCGCAGATCAGGACGTTCAACGTGGCGCCCACCTGGACGCGGCTGGTGAACACGAACACGGTGTTCACGTTCGGAGGCTTTGTCCGCCAAGATCAATACAACTACTACCCCAGCGACAATCCTTTCGCCGACCTGCAGCCCGATCTGCAACTCCAGAGCATCGGGCAGAACCGCACGTTGACCAACCTCGGGCTGCACACCACCGTATCGTACGTGAAGGGAATCCACAACGTGAAGGCGGGAATTACCTACACCGACACGATCCTGACGGAAAAGGATGCTTTCGGAATTGTGGATCCAACCGCGAATGCGGTGTGCCTGAATGCGGATGGCAGCGCCTATACGGGCGCGGGCCTGACGGATCCCGCGCAATGCAGCGGGCCGCTGACGCCGAATCCCAGCTTCAATCCGCTGCTGGGCTGTTACGACTTGACCAGAACCGCAACCCTGCCGGCGTCCGACGGCTGCCCCAACTCCACCAGCGCCTTCTACCATTGGTTCGGCCATGCCAACATCCGGGAACTCTCCTCGTACATCCAGGACGCCATTACTAAAAACAACTGGACCTTCAATGTGGGTCTGCGCTTCGATTACTACGATGGCCTGGTCACCGCCACGCAGCCGGAGCCGCGCCTGGGCATCGCGTACAACATCAAGCCCACCAACACGGTGCTGCGAATATCCTACGCGCGCACGCTGGAAACCCCGTTTAACGAGAACCTGGTGCTCTCGAGCGAGGGATGCAACAATCCGGTGATCGCCGCGCTGATGGCGTCTACGATCACGCCTTGCGTGAGCAACGTACCGCTAAGTCCGGGATGGCGCAATGAGTTCCACGCGGGCCTGGAACAAGCCTTCGGAAAGCGCCTGGTGATCGACGCCGAGTACATCTGGAAGTACACGCACAAGGCCTACGACTTCAGCGTGCTGGGCGACACGCCAATCACGTTTCCGATCGAGTGGGACCGCTCCAAGATCCCGGGATACGCCATCCGCGCGAGCATGCCGAACTGGCGCGGCTTGACTGCGTTTGTGGTGATGTCCTCCGTGGCGGCGCGGTTCTTTGAGCCGCAAGTCAGCGGCATCGGCGCCACGCCGGTTGGGTCGGAGGTGTTCCGCATCGACCACGACGAGACGTTCAACGAGACCACTCACTTGCAATACCAACCTTGGAAGAAGGGGCCATGGTTCAGCTTCAACTGGCGTTACGATAGCGGCCTGGTGGCCGGTCCGGTGCCGTGCGCGGGAGGCAATTGCGCGAACGGGCCCAATGGAACGGATACCGAGGTGGATGTATCCGGTCTGTCCCCCGATCAGCAGTTTCAAGCCGGACTCTATTGCGGATCGGTGCATGCCACTCCCACCACGCCGATCAGCCCGAATGGATTGTGCCCGGCATCCGAGTATGGGTCGAATCTGGTAAAGATTCCGGCGGCCGGCGCGGAGAATGACGACCACAATCCGCCGCGCATCGCGCCGCGCAGCCTGTTCGATATGGCCGTGGGACTCGATAACGTGCTTCACGGCGACAAATACAAGATGAGCTTGCGATTGGCGGCGGTGAATGTCACCAACGAATATGCGCTCTACAATTTCCTTTCTACTTTCAGTGGTACGCATTACGTGACGCCGCGCGCCATCACGGCTACGCTTGGATTCCACTTTTAGTTTTCGGGTCACTTGTCCGTTCATCGGGCATTCCAGATACCGAATCGGCCCGAATGGTAGGTCAGTTTGAGTTCAGAAGACCGGCGACTTTGCATGCAAGGATCAAAATGTGTGAACTTGAATGCGAGGACATCGAGTGAACGCGACAAATTCCTTGTTGATCGCTTCTTTTTTGTGCTCCGGAAACGCCTTCGCGCAGCCGGTCGATAAGGAGCCTGCCGCTGTCGTCGAGCTCGGAGGAGCGCCTAACTGGAATCTCAAAGACGGCGGATGGAGCTTCGGCCCCACCGTCGCGGTTGAAGTTACGCCTATAGAGAACTGGTTGGAACTTGAGGCCGGCGTTACGCTGGCTTTCGGCAATCGCTCGACGGAATGGGACACGGATCTTCTGTTCAAGAAGCCTTGGACCCTCTCCGAAAAAGTGGAGTTTATGTTCGGGGTTGGTCCGGAGTGGATTCATACGAGGGAATACAGCATGACGACCAACTCAATAGGCGGTGAAGCCGTGCTGGATTTTATGTTCTGGCCCTCCGAGAAGCATAGATTGGGTTGGTACCTCGAACCGGGCTACGAGTACAACTTCGGGCGGGGACATGAGCGATCGATTGGCATAAGCGGCGGCCTGCTGATCGCGATCCGATGAGACTTTGTTGCAATATCGATGCTTCCTCTCTGAGGACGCCCTTTTTGGCGGCCAGGGCCGGCTGAAAGCCGGCTGCGGGCAGAATTGCCCGCCCTCCAAGCCGCCCGGCAGGGCGTAGAATAGTCGGAATGGCGCAGGTCAAGGCAACTCCCAAAACATACGATGTGATCGTAGTCGGCTCCGGAGCCGGCGGCGGCGTCGCCGCGCACGTCCTGACGCTGGCCGGCGCCAAGGTTTGCATGCTGGAGGCCGGCGGATGGTACGACGGCGCCAAGCAGTCCAGCATGTTTCAGTGGCCGTACAACGCGCCCCATCGCGGCGCGGGCACCAAGGAAAAGCCCTTCGGCTATTTCGACGCCACCCTGCTGGGCGGCTGGCGCGTGCCTGGCGAACCTTATACCAACGCCGCCGGCACGAACTGGATGTGGTGGCGCGCGCGCATGCTGGGCGGCCGCACCAACCATTACGGCCGCATTTCGCTGCGCATGGGCCCCTACGATTTTAAGCCTTATAGCCGCGACGGCCGGGGCTTCGATTGGCCCATCACCTACGACGATCTGGCGCCCTATTACGACAAAGCGGAGGAACTGATCGGCGTCTTCGGCAGCCACGAGGGCCTCGAGAACACCCCCGACGGCAGGTTCCTGCCCGCGCCCGCGCCGCGCTGCTACGAGCGGCTGGTGAAGCTGGCGTGCGACAAGGTGAACGTTCCGTGCATCCCGTCGCGCCTGGCCATTCTGACGCGCTCGATTCACGGGCGGCCGGCCTGCCATTACTGCGCGCAATGCGGACGCGCCTGCGGCATCAACGCCAACTTCAATTCTCCCGGCGTGCACATCTTTCCCGCCATGAAGACCGGCAACCTGGAGGTGCTCACCGGCGCTATGGCCCGCGCAGTCGTGGTGGGCCCGAATGGTTTGGCGCGGGGCGTCTCCTACATCGACAAGAAGACGCGCGGCGAGGTCACGGTCAACGCCAAGATCGTGGTGCTGGCCGCGAGCTGCTGCGAAACCGCGCGCATCCTGCTCAATTCCAAGAGCAGCCTGTTTCCCAACGGCCTGGCGAACTCCAGCGGACTGGTGGGCCGGTACCTCATGGATACGGTAGGGTCGGACGTGGACGGCTACCTGCCGATTCTGGAGGATCTGCCCCCGCGCAATGAAGACGGCGTCGGCGGCATGCACATGTACATGCCGTGGTGGCACTATAAGGACCAGAAGGCCGGCAGGATGCCCTTCGCGCGCGGCTATCACATCGAATTCGGCGGCGGACGCGGACTGCCCGGCGCGGACGACTTCGGCGGTTCCGAACGAATCCTGGGCGGCGGTTATGGCGTGGCGCTGAAGCGCAATATTCGCAAGGTCTATGGCGCGGGCATCGGTTTCAGCGGGCGCGGTGAAATGATTCCCAATGCCGACAGCTACTGCGACCTGGATCCGAACAAGGTGGACCAGTGGGGCATCCCCGTGCTGCGTTTCCACTTCAAATGGAGCCAGGACGAAATCCTGCAGGCGAAACACATGCAGGATACGTTCAAGGAAATCATCACCGCCGCCGGAGGCAAGTACTTCACCGATGCCACCGCCGAAAACAACTGGGGGATCTCGCGCGGCGGCGCCATTATCCACGAGGTGGGCGCGGCTAGAATGGGCGCGGATCCGAAGACCTCCGTGCTCAACTCAAACTGCCAGGCCTGGGACTGCAAGAATTTGTTTGTCACCGATGCCGCGCCGTTTGTGAGCAACGCCGACAAGAATCCGACGCTGACTATTACCGCGCTCGGCTGGCGCACTTCGGAATATATCGCGGAGCAGGTGAAGAAGAGGAACCTATGACGGAGAAATCGGGAGTCAGCCGGCGCGATCTGTTTCAGATTATGGGCGCAGTGCCCGCGATGGCCGCGGCCACTGCCGGATCGGGTCTCGCGCAAAAACGCGAAAATCACGAAACGCGCCAAGGCGCCTACCAGCGCAAGGTATTCGACGACCACGACTGGCAAACGGTGCGGGTGCTTTGCGACCTGATCGTGCCGGCCGACGAGCGCAGCGGTAGCGCCACCCAGGCAGGCGTGCCCGAGTTCATCGACGACTGGCTGGACTTCCGCAGGGAACAAGATGGCAACGACGATCTGGCGGCCCAGATACTCGGCGGCCTCGCCTGGCTGGACCGCGAATCGTTGCGGCTGTTAAACAATAATTTCGCCGCGCTCGACGCGGAGCTGCAGCAGCAGCTTCTCGATCGCATTGCGTTTCCGGAAACCGCCACGGCGGACGATCGCCGCTGGGCCGCGTTCTTCAGTAAGTTCCGGGATCTGACCCTGAACGGTTTCTATTCGAGTAAGATGGGCATCGCCGATCTGCCCTATCTCGGCAACACCGCCGTCGCGGAATGGAAGGGCTGCGATCCCGCTGTCTGGGCCAAGCTCGAAGAGCGGATGAAGAACGGATATAAGGGACTCGGCGGCGAAGTCAAGCCCTGGACGTAGCCGTGGCGCACGCACTCTGCGTGCCGCGTCGGCACCAATGCCGACGCACGGCCCACTAACGCCTCAGTGAAATCGCCGGCAGATACATGCCCTTCTCCTCCCTCTTCCACCAAGCCCCGCTCCGCCGCCGTTCCCCAAAATCCGTGAATTTATAGTCGTACACGACCGCCCGGATATACCGCGGCGGGCTCCCCGGAAAAGGATTGCGCTCCAACAACCCCAGCACCGGCGCCGATCCTTGCATCAGCCGCGCCGCAAAGTTGTAAAACCAACGATTCTCGTCGGCGCTCCCCAACGCCGCGAACCACATCTGCCAATCCAGCCGCGGCTGATACGGCGCCACCCAGGGCGGCGCGCGCCGCACATCACCCGGCTTAGAGCGAAACTCGTAGGGCGTCCAGGTGGTCCCGTCGTTCGAACCTTCCACTACGATCTCCAGCCGCGTGGTGGTCATCACCGCGAACAATCCGTATGAGTTGACCAATCGCAGCGGTGAGACCCCAACCAGGTAGCTCTCGGCCGCCGCGGGCAGCGGCACGCGAAATGTCTCCAGAAACTGCAGGCCGCTGGTGGTCAGCACGAAGACCATCAGGGCCATCGTCACACCCCGATGTGTGCGCGTCTCCGGCTGCGCGGCGCGCGCCGGCGGGTCCACGAACAGGAAGACGCACAGCGCGATCGTCAGCAGGTTGAAGAATGTATAATTGCCCGTCAGCAGAATCAACACCTGCAGTCCGATCAGCAGGCCCGCCCCAATGCGCCGCGGCTTGAGCGGCGCGAAGATCAGAAAGGGAACCAGCAGCTCCACAAAAAGCACGAACACCGTGGATGCCTTCTGAAACCACATAGGCAGTTGAAACATGTACCAGGCGATGGGCGTAGGCAGCGGCTGCGTTTGATAGTGATAACTCAGCGCAGTCAGGTCGCGCCACGCAGGATCGCCGCTCAACAGCTTCACCAGGCCGGACATGAACGTCAGCCGGAATAGCAGCCATCGAAACAGCCATGTGCGCCCTGGCGACGCATCCGCGAAAATCGCCAGGAAGCCCGCTTCCGTCAATAGGATGTCCCACTGGAAAGACCAGAAGTCCTGGCCGGCGGTCGAGATCGAAATGTACAGGATCAACAGCGCGATCAGGCACGCCCGCTGGAAGAAGCCGAGCATGAGAACGATGGCCAGCGCCGCGCCCGCGATCCACGCGACGCGCAAAGTCAGGTCGCTGGAACTGGCCCAAAACACGGTGGGGGCGTACCAGAAAGCGCGCGCGCCGAGCGCCTGGTGCATGCCCCGCAGGTAATTCGCCACCGGCAGGATGCCCTGCGAGCCGATCAGGCCGCCGGCCTGCACGCCGAACGACACGAACGCGATCAGATAGATCGCGCCCAGCGCCTTCAGGAACAGAGCCGTGGCGCGCTTCACGAGACGCACTCGAGGATGTAGTAAGTCTTGCCGTCCTCGCGCGCGATCTTGCCGGCGACCATCCACTCATGCCCATCCGCCAGATAAATGCGCCGGTAGGAATCGTACTCCACCCCGATCTGCCGGTCGATGCGGGAGACTTCCACTTCGCGCGTATCTCCGGCGGTCCAGGATTGCTTGACGACGCGGAAAGGATCCATGCCCAATTATAAATTAGCCCCCCTCTTCTGAGCTCTGTCTTCTGACTTCTGTCTTCTGACTCCTGTCTTCTGGGGTACAATAGCGCGCATGACATCCGCAGTGTTCCCGCCCTTCACGGCGGAACACGACCTGATCCGCCAAACCGTCAAGCGTTTTTGCCGCGAAGAAATCGCGCCTTTCGCCCAGGAATGGGACGAAGCCGGCATTTTCCCGCGCGAGATTTTCCGCAAGGCCGCCGATCTGGGCCTGTTCGGGATCCGCATTCCCACCGAGCTGGGCGGCAGCGGCCTGGACTGGTGGGCCACCGCCGCGGCCATGGAATCCATCGCCTGGGGCGACAGCCCCGGCGTCGGCATGGGACTTATGGTGCAGGCCGAGCTCACTATTCCCATCATCGACGAACTGGGCACCGCCGAGCACAAGGAAGTTTTCATGCGGCCCGCCATGGCCGGCGAGTGGATCGGCGCGTTGGGCATCAGCGAACCCGGCGGCGGTTCGGACGTGGCGGCCCTGCGCACTTACGCGCGCGCCGACGGCGACGATCTGGTAGTCTCCGGGCAGAAGCTATGGATCACCAACGGCTCGCGCGCCGACTTCATCGTGCTGGCGGTGCGCACCGGAGAGCCCGGCCGGCGAGGCATCTCTCTGGTCCTGTTTCCCACCAGCACGCCCGGCTTCTCGGTGGGCAAGAAGCTGAAGAAGGTGGGCAATCTGTGCTCCGATACCGCCGAGTTGTTCTTCGACGATTGCCGCATTCCGGCGCGCTACATCCTGGGCGAAAGGAACCGTGGCTTTTACTACATCATGCACAACTTCCAGGGCGAGCGGCTGGCTTCCGCGATCATGATGGTCGCCTCGATGGCGCGCTGCTTGGACTTGGCGATTCAATATGGCAAGGAGCGCAGCGCTTTCGGCAACCCGGTGGGCAGCTATCAGGTATGGCGCCACAAATTCGCCGAGCACCGCACGAACGTGGAGGCCGCGCGCTGGCTGGTCTATCGCGCGCTGGACCTGACCAATCGCGGGCAGAAGGCGGTGCGCGAGATCACCATGGCCAAGCTATACACTTCCGAGTTGGCGCAACGGCTGAGTTACGACTGCATGCAGATCTTCGGCGGGTTCGGCTACACCACCGAATACCCGATCAGCCGCTACTGGCGCGATTTGCGGCTGTATACGATCGGCGCGGGGACGTCGGAGATTATGAAGGAGATCATCGCCAAGGAAGACGCACTGTAGATGAGGTTTTGTGGGGCGGCCAATCCTGGCCGCAGCCGCCTTTTTAGGCGGCCGCAGCCGGCTGAAAGCCGGCTGCGGGCAGAATTGCCCGCCCCACTACCTGAAATCCGCTCGAATTCTCTCTGATACGATGTCTCGCATTTGAGGATCGAGCGCCGTACACGCCAAGCGTAGTTCGAGCACCTCGCGCCGGACCATCGCATGACGTACCAACGCCTTCGTGAAGTCCCGATCTTTTTCGCGCCCCGCTGCGTACTTGCCGATCGCCAGATCGTGGACCTCAAGGCACCAGCCTCTGACGAACCGTGTGTTCTCCCCGGTCACCAGGATCAGCCGGTCGCGCCATCCTTGCGGCAGGATCGCAGTGGTTTCGTCGACACCGTGGGCGTAGTAGCCGAACGAACGCTCAAACGGCGAGCCTTCGCCGATTGTGGAATCGATCAAATCGGTGCGATCGATGTGCTCGCGAGGGAAGACATCCGCTTCGTTGGAAAGCAGCAACTCGGCGGGCGCATTTGGGAACTCGCCGAGCACCGCCTGGCTGCCGATCACGATAACGTCTTCGACGTCCGCGATGGTTCCCGCGGCCCGGATCACATGTTCCAACTGCGCGCGCGTCATGAGGTCGCGGCCGGCTCCAGGTTGAACTTCTCGTAGATGGCCCAGCGCTCGGCGGGTTCCAAGACGCCTGCGAAGGGTGTCGCCTGCCGCAGCGCGGTCATGCGTTCGCTTTCCTCTACTAGCAAGTCCAGAATCTCCGGCAGCGGGCGGGACAGAATTTCCCGCCAAGCATCCCAATACGGCTGCGAGTGGCCCCCGGCGCGGCTCCATCGCTCGATGTTATCGAGCGCGATGGCCAGCAGCGCCGGGTTCACGCGCAGCTTTTCGGCAATGGCGCGATGGAGCGCCAAGCTGCGTTTATCGATGCGCTGGTGCCCGCGAAGAGGTGCGCTCATGTCCTTACCTATTATCGCGCAGAGATCCCGGACCACTCTACGGAAGCCATCGGGCCTGGTTGCGCAGGTCTTCTGCCATCCACGGCAGCCAGACGATCAGTATCCCTTCAATGGCGGCGCCAACGGAACGAGACGAGGGAATCAGCGGCACCCCGGGAGAATCACGATGTGCAACGAAGTCTTCGAGGTGCACGCGCATCGTCCGGACATCCCGCGTAACGAGAACGCGGCCGGCGTCGGCGGCAACTTGCAGGACTCGTGGATCGGGAGTCCCGTCCGGGATTACGCCAGCCGCGCCTCGAAAGTCGATGGCGGGCTCCTTGCGCCGCAAACCCCTCCCGATGTCCGGGTCAAGATCCGCGTCGGCCTGAAAAGCAATTTTCAAGCGAGCTCGACAGACCTTTCGTGCTTGACCCGCTCAAAGCGCTCGATCATGTCGTCTGGCATGGGATTTCGCGCTTTGATCTCCTCGAAAATGCGCTCCTGGTCCTTCAAGTAGGCGTCGATTTCCATGGGGTGCTCCAGGATGAAGGCGATGGCGCCGTAGACCTTCGCGAGTGAACCGATTGATGGATACGCTTCGAAAATCGCCTCAGCGGAGCGTCCGCGCCGGAAGTCGCAGGTCACCACGTCAAGGCCGATGCGCGTTCCGGCAACGTAGTAGCCGCGGTTGTGAACCTCGACGTATTCATTGGTTGGCATCATCGAAGCACGCTCCACCCTTCAGTCTACTCTTTCTCCCGCGATCTTCCGCGGGGCTGTTTCGGCGCGTGTCAAGCACTTTGAGACACCCAGCATAGATATTTAGTGACTATCTTCCTTTGTCTTTGGGTCGGGTGGAAGCGGCTTGTTGATCCAGACCTCCGAGGGTAAAGACAGTGGTTTAGGAGG
>Ga0302326_10008459_pt1 | contig 22695 bp, 21 predicted proteins | sample Palsa_T0_3_FD_202264 | JGI IMG/M metagenome (GOLD analysis project Ga0302326, IMG submission 202264) | Peat permafrost microbial communities from Stordalen Mire near Abisko, Sweden - Palsa_T0_3 | ecosystem: Environmental > Terrestrial > Soil > Palsa > Peat permafrost | place: Sweden: Abisko... | reverse complement strand
GATGAAGTCGATCACGATGATGCCGCCGATGTCGCGCAGCCGCAGCTGGTTGACGACCTCCTCGGCGGCCTCGAGGTTGGTCTTGGTGATCGTGTCCTCCAGGCCCGCGCCCTTGCCGCGGCCGATGAAGCTGCCCGAGTTGACGTCGATCACGGTCAGCGCCTCGGCGTAGTCGATGATCAGGTAGCCGCCGCTGGGCAGATCGACACGGCGCGAGAGCACCCCTTCGATCGCCTTGTCGACGGCGTAGGCCTCGAACAGCGGCTCGGGCTCCTTCCACAGCTCGACGCGCTCGACCAGCTCGGGGGCGGTACGAGTGAAGAACGACACCAGCCGGTGGTACTGCTGCTCGTCGTCGACGATCGCCCGCTCGAAGTGCGCGGAGAAGATGTCGCGCACGACGCGAACAGAGAGATCTGCCTCTTGGAACACCAGATCCGGCGCGGCGGTGTCCTCGACGCGTTTGACGAGCACCTCGTGGAGCTTGTGCAGGTACTTGAGCTCGCGCTCGAAGTCCTCGCGCTTGGCGCCGTGCGCGGCGGTGCGCACGATCACCCCGCCGCCGTCGATCGACAGGTTGGAGGTCTGTCGGCGCAGCCGCTCGCGCTCGCGATCCTCCAGGCGGCGCGAGACGCCGATCCCCTCGCCGGTGGGCGCGTACACCATGTAGCGCCCGGCGATCGTCAGCTCCATCGACAGGCGCGCGCCCTTGGTCTTCAACGGGTCCTTGACGACCTGCACGACGATCTCCTGCCCGGGCTTGAGCAGGTCGGAGATCTTGCGCCCCCCTCCCCCGCGTCCGCGCCTGAGCGTCTCGACGCCCGGCAGCACGATCTCATCGACGTGCAGGAAGCCGTTCTTCTCCAGGCCGATGTCGACGAACGCGGCCTCCAGCCCGGGCAGCACGTTGTCGACCTTGCCCTTGTAGATGTTGCCGACGATCGAACGTCCGCCGCGGCGCTCTATGTAGAGCTCAGCGACGCGGTAGCCGGCCTGGAGGCCCTTGCCGCGTTTGCGCGCAGTGGTCGATTTGCGCTCGGTGGATGCCGAACGCGAGGCGGCGGGCGTTCCGCTCGCCTCCAGAAGCGCCACGCGCGTCTCCGCGCGATCGACGCTGACAAGCACTTGCTTTTTCAATTTGATCCAGTCTTTCGATGTGGAAACGGGCCGAGCGTCGGGCGGATTGGCGCCGCCTGGGCGCGCCTGTGTGCATCGGGAGCGCCCGCACAGGGGCGTCCGTCGCGGCCGGGCGCAGAGCCCGGCGGGGCTGACGATCTGGTGAGTGTTGCTCGGCGGACATTGTTCAGTTCTACTGCAGCAGCACGCGATCCTTCAACGCGGCTGAGGCGCGCGCCTGAACGTAGATCGATTGCAGCAGGCCGACGCCCAACAGCGTGGCGATGACCGACGAGCCCCCGTAGCTCATGAGCGGGAGCGTGACGCCGGTGATGGGCATGATGCCGATTGTCATCCCTATGTTGACGAAGACCTGAAACATGAGCATAGCTGCTACGCCGGCGGCGATCAGCGAGCCGAATAGGTCCTTGGACATCACGAGCACGCGCAGCGTGCGGGATATCAGCAACGCGTACAGCAGCAGCACCAGGCCGGCGCCCACGAACCCGTACTTTTCGCCGACCGCCGCGAACACGAAGTCGGTGTCGCTCTCGGGCACGAAGCCGTAAGGCACCTGGCTGGCGTTCGCGCCGCGGCCGGTCTTGCCGCCCGAGCCGATCGCGATCTTCGACTCCTGCTGCTGGTAGGAGGGATCTGTGGAGGTGTCGCCTTCCTTGACGACTTTCGAGGACGGGTGTATGAACGCCGTCAGCCGTTCCACCTGGTAGGGCTCCAGCACGTTGATGCCGACGGCCGGACCGGCCACGAGCACGAACGCGATCGCCACGCACACGAGCGCCGCGAGCGCGGCCAGATGCCGCCAGGAGGTGCCCGCGACGAACAGCATCATGCAGGCGATCGTCATGTACACCAGGCCGGAGCCGAGATCGGGCTGCGCGATCACGAACATCGTCGGCACCAGCGCGACGATCAACACGCGGACGGTCGTGTCGCGCTCGCGCAGCGCTCGCGAGCGCCCGACGATGAACGCCGACAGCGCGACGATCAGCAGGATCTTGCCGAGCTCGGAAGCCTGAAAGGAGAACAGCGGGAAGTTGATCGCACGCACCGCGCCGTTGGCCGAGTGGCCAAGCGCGAGCACGGCCAGGATGCTGAACAGCAGCACCCCGTAGATCGCCGTCCTGTAGCGCCGCAGCCGAGCGTAGTCCAGGCGCGAGAGCGCGAGCATCATCAGCAGACCGACCGCCAGGTACACGGCCTGGCGGTCGACGTAGTAATGCGGGTCGCCGAGCACGAGGTTGCTGGTGGCGGCCTTCAGCGTGACGATCGAGCACACGGCGAGCCCGAGCACGGCGAGCGTCAGTAGCGGATCCAGCGGCAGTCGCAGCGTGCGCGGCGGCGTCACCGGAGCCTCTTCGGTGGGCTTGATCGGGCTGAGCGGCATCAGAAGGTCTTCGAGGTCCCGGCCACGAAGCGTTTGGCGACGCCGAACCACTGCGATGCGATCAGGCGCGCGATCGGTGCGGCGGTTTCAGCGCCGAAGCCACCTTCTTCGACGGTCACGGCGATCACTATCGGGCGCTTGGAGTCGGCGATGTAGCACATGTACCAGGACTGTTCCACGTGGCCCGCGCGTTCGGCGGTGCCGGTCTTCCCGTACACCGGATGCTGTTCCTGGTTCCAGCCTTGCCACACGTCCGCGGAGGTGCCGCCGCTCTCGCTGGCGGCATCGTGGATGCCTTCCATCACCAGGCTCAGGTCTTCGTAGTTGAGGTGCACGTGGCGCGTGGGGAAGTGCAGCGTCTGCACGAGGCGGCCTTTGCCTTCGTCGATCTGCTTGCCGAGATGCGGCGTCACGACGGTGCCTTCGCCGCCGTTGCGGTAGGCGTTGGCGAGCGTCGAGTAGACGACGGCCATCTGCAGCGGGTCGGTCAACAAGGCCCCCTGCCCGACCGCCAGATCCATGTTGTAGCCGACCGTCCACGGCGCCCCCGGTTCGGCGACGATATAGCAAGGCTGGCCGTGGTGTTCCTTCTGGCATTTGAATTCCAGCGCGTTCTGTTCCGCCAGCCACTTGCGGTCGGGAACGACGCCCTGGAACTCGTTCGGCAGGTCGATCCCGGTCGGCTCGCCCAGGCCGAGCTTGTGGGCCATGTTCTGGATGATGTCGCCGTGTGAGTTGGCGCGCTCGCCGACTTCGAAGAAGTAGGTGTCGGAGGAGACCTTCAGCGCTTCCACCAGCCCCACCGCGCCGTAGTCGGCGTGGCCGGCGTTGCAGAACGGCTCGGTCGAGACGTAGATGCACTGTCCGGCGCCCAGCCCTTCGCTAGGCGTAATCACGCCCGCTTCCAGCGCCGCCATCGCTGTGATCGGCTTGAATGTCGAGCCCGTCGGATAGGCGCCTTCGTCGGCGCGGTCGGTGAGCCGTCCGGGAACGCCGCCGCCTCCCGTCAGTTCGGTGACTTCGCCATGTGTCAGCGGTTTGGCGAACCTGTTGGGGTCGAAGCTCGGATAGGAGCCCATCGAGAGGACTTCGCCGTTGAGCGGATCGAGCGCCACAAACGCCCCAGCGATCGCCGGTTTACCGCCGGCGCGCGCGTGTTCGATGCCTTCCAGCAGCGCCTTTTCGCTCGCCCGCTGCAGGCCCAGATCGAGCGTCACCTGCAGGCTGTGCCCGGCGCGCGGCGGTATCGGCGCGAGCTTGCTGGGAACCGGCTGGCCTTCGGCGTTGACGGCCACGCGTTCGACGCCCGGCACGCCGCGCAGGTAGTGGTCGTAGGTGTACTCCAGACCCGCCTGGCCGACGATCGTGCCCTGCTGCACGCCGTGGAAGGAGCGCAGCCCGATCTCTTCTTTGGTGATCTGCCCGACGTAGCCGAACACCTGGGCCGCCATTTCGCCATACGGATAGGAGCGCGTCGACACCGGCTGCTGCTCGACGCCCGGAAATTCGCTCTGGCGCTCGCCGAGCACGGTCAACACGCCGCGCCCGGCGTCCGTCTTGATCGTCACCGGCGCATACGGCGTCGCCGCGATGCCCTCCACGACCCGTTCGTCGATCGTCCTCGCGCGCAGTCCGATGACGCGGCCGAGGCGATCGAACAGGCTGTGGACCTTCACCGCAGAGCGCGGTAGCGCGGGGACGCGCAGCTCGGGTGGACGCGCGGCGCGGCGCAGTTCGATCAGCTCGCGGCGCAGTGCGCCCTTCAGGCGGGAGGCGCGGTCGCCGTGCACAACCTCGAAACGCCCCAGCCGTTCGCTCGCTTCACGGTAGGCGGTTTCCGCCTTGACCGCCTCTTCGCTGTAGGCGGCCGCCTGTTCTGCGATCGCCGCCGGCATCTCGCTGGGCACGATCTGCACCGCGTTGGTCGTGGTGCTGGTCACGATCGGCTGGCCTTCGCGAGCGAGGACTTCCCCCCGAGGCGCAGCGATCGGCAGATGGCGCGCGCGGTTGGCGTTCGCCTGCGCGACGTACTGTTCGCTGGAGAGCACCTGCAGAAACCACAGTCGGAAGAAGATCACGCCGAACATCACCATCGCCACGCCGCCGATGATCGCCACGCGCAGCGCCAGCTGCGGCGAGACCGGCACCCGCGGATCCCGCCGGCGCACCGGCTCAATCGCGCTCATGTTCTTTTTGTCAGCGGGCTTAGCCCACCGGTCGTGTACGCGCGCCGGCTCCGGCGTCGGCGCGGGTCCTCCGGCAGCGCGCCCTCCAGCGCGCGACGTGTCAGCGCCCACATCGGCAGCGCGACGATCGTGTTGACGAGCACGCCCAGCACTATCTCCCGCAGCAGCTCGAAGCTGACGGGCGCGTCGACTCCGAGCATGAACTCGACGATCGAATATCCCACGAGCGAGAGCAGCGATGCGCCGCCGCCAACCAGCAGCGGCGTGAGCGCGGCCTGTGGGTCGCGCAGCTCGCGCAGGCGCCCACACCAGTAGCCGACCAGCGTGAACACCAGCGAGGTCAGGCCGAGCGTCTGTAGCAGCGCCAGGTCGACTAGCAGCCCGACGGCGAAGCCGCAAGCGGCGCCGACGGTGGAGCCGCACAGCAGCCCGACGAACGCCACCAGCAACGACGAGATGTCGGCGTTGACGCCGAACACGGGGACCTCGGAGACGACCCCGATCTGGAAGAACACTACGAGCAGCGCGAACGCGGTCAGGCGCAGTGCCAGCGAGCTCGAAGGAGCGCCGCTCATCCGCCCACCTGTGTCGAGGCGAGCTGTTCGCCCGCCGCGCCGGCGCTCTGTCCGGGTGGCAGATTGGTGAGCAGGGTCGTGAGCTGCGTCGGGCGCGTTCCCGCGCCGGCGGTGAGCACCTGCACGACGTCCAGGTCGTGCAGGTTGGCGATCGGGTGCACGTTGACGGACGTGTACCCGCTTTCTTCGTTGGAGGAAGTCACCTGGCCGATCACGATGCCGGGCGGGTACAGCGATTCGTCGGCGCCGACGGTGCCCGAGGTGACGACCCATTCGCCGTCGTTGGCCTGCGTGTTCGCGGGCAAGTACTGGAGCAGCAGGTCGTTCGGTTCGCCCACTTTGGGCTGCAGAAGGCCGGTCGCGTGGCTGGTTCCGATCCGCGCCGAGACCCCCATCGAGCTGTCGGTGATGAGGTCGATCAGGGCACCGTCGGGCGCGACCTGGGCGACCTTGCCGACGAGTCCTTCGGCGTTGATGACGGGGTCGTTCAGCCGCACGCCCGCCGATTCGCCCTCGTCGATCGTGACCGTCGAGTACCAGATGTTCGGCGTTTTGCCGACGACGGTCGCGGTCACCGGATGGTAGTCGCCGACGCCCAGCTGATCGAGGTGGTACAGCGAGCTCAGCTCGCGGTAGTCGCGTTTTTCGGCCTGGTCAGCGACCAGCTCGTGGCGCAGCTTGTTGTTCTGCTTGAGCAGTTCGCCCCGCTGGCTTTTGGCGTGCAGCGTTTCGCCGAACCAGCCGAACAGGTCGCGCACGGGCTTCAGCGCCTTGTTGGCGCCGTCCTGGAGCGGCGAGACGACCGTCAGGAAGTCCCGCTGTACGGCGTGCAGGCGTCCGCTCGGAGCCTCGCCGAAATAGGCGGTCAGAAGCAGCAGAGAGAGCACGACGAGCAGCGCGAGCACCGCCCGTCGACGCCGTACCGTCTTGTCATACACCGATGGTTACCTTCCGGAGCGTTCGCTCGACAGAGTACCCACGCAGCAGGCGGGCCGTCACACACGCCTAGCGCCGGCGGCGGTTGCGCGAGGTGCGGTTGGAGCGGTGGATCGCCTCGAACTCCTCCAGCGAGCGTCCGGAGCCCACCGCCACGCACGTCAGCGGCGACTCGGCCAGGTGCGCGGGCATCTGCGTCTCCTCGCGCAGCCGCTCGTCGAGGCCCTGCAACAGCGATCCGCCGCCCGCCAGCATGATCCCCCGATCCATGATGTCCGAGGCGAGCTCCGGGGGCGTGCGGTCGAGCGTCTCCTTGACCGCGTCGATGATCTGATTGAGCGGTTCCGCTAGCGCCTGGCGGATCTCCTCGCTGGTCAACACGACGGTCTTGGGCAGGCCGGCGACCATGTCGCGTCCGCGGATCTCCGCCTGCAGCTCCTCGGCCATCGGGCACGCGGATCCGATCTCGAGCTTCAGCTCCTCGGCGGTCTGCTGGCCGATCAGCAGCTTGTACTCCTTCTTGGCGTAGTTGATGATCGCCTCGTCCATCTCGTCGCCGCCCACGCGGATCGACTGCGAGACGACGATCCCTCCGAGCGAGATCACCGCGACCTCGGAGGTGCCGCCGCCGATGTCGACGACCATCGAGCCGGTCGGCTCCCCCACGGGCAGCCCCGCGCCGATCGCGGCGGCCATCGGCTCCTCGATCAAGTAGGCCGTGCGCGCGCCCGCCGACAGGCACGCCTCCTCGACGGCGCGCTTCTCCACGCCGGTGACGCCCGAGGGCACGCACACGACCACGCGCGGGTGCGCCCAGCGGTTCTGGTGGACCTTCTGGATGAAGTGCCTGAGCATCTGCTCGGTCACATCGAAGTCGGCGATCACGCCATCCTTCAGCGGGCGGATCGCCTGGATCGTGCCGGGCGTGCGCCCGAGCATGCGCTTGGCCTCGATGCCGACCGCGTGCACTTCGCCCGAGCGCGAGTCGATCGCCACAACGCTCGGCTCCGACAGCACGATCCCGCGTCCGCGGACGTACACGAGCGTGTTGGCCGTTCCCAGGTCGACCGCCATGTCGCGGCCGCCGAACCCTGTCAGATAGCTGAAGATGCTCATATATAGAGGGCAGGCACGCCTTGACTCGGTCCAGCGCCGCAGATGGTCCTGCGGCCGGCTCGGCGCCCACGGCGCTACCGCGGCGTACCCGTGCGCCAGTCTAGCGAACGGTTATCTGCGCGCGAGCCGCGTGCCAGTGCATTTGCAGGCAAAACGCCGATCGCTCAGCGCGCGCGGTGGCATCCCGCGCCTCCCCCGCTCGCCAGCTCGGGATACAGCTCGAGCAGCGTCGCCAATGGCAGCCCGACGACGTTCTCTTCCTCTCCCTCCACCGCCAGCGCCAGCGCGCCACCAGCGCCCTGGATCGCGTAGCCGCCGGAGCGCCCCCGCCACTCCTCCGTGGCCACATACCACTCGAGCAGAGCGGCGTCGAGGTCGCGAAAGGTGACGTGGGTGCACGCGACGGCCGTACGCTCCTCGCCAGGCAGCACCAGCGCGAGGCCGCTCAGGACCCGGTGGGTTCTGCCGCCGAGCGCGGCGAGCGTGCGGCGGGCGGCGTCGACATCGGGCGGCTTGCCGTAGATGACGCCGTCGAGCACGACGATCGTGTCACAGCCGATCACCGCCTCGCGCTCGCCGGCGCGGCGCGCGGCGCGCGCCTTGCGCAGCGCGTTCTCGACCGCCACCTGCGCCGGATCGGCGCCCTGCTCGAGCTCCGGCGCGTCAGAGGCGCGGACGGTGAAGGCCACGCCCAGGCTCTCCAGCAGGGCCCTGCGCTGGGGAGAGCGCGACGCAAGGACGAGGGGCAGGCGCTCGGACAGCTGGCTTCTCAGCCGAGATCCTCAAAGAACAGCGCCGCCTCGCGCGCGGCCGACTCCCGCGAGTCCGAGCCGTGAACCATGTTGGCGCCCATCTCGATCGCGAAGTCGCCGCGGATCGAGCCGGGGGCGGCCTCCAGTGGGTCGGTCGCGCCGATCAGCTGTCGCGCGGCCTTCACCGCGTCGGTCCCCTCGAGCACCATCGCCACGATCGGACCCGAGGTGATGAAGTCGACCAGCTCGCCGAAGAACGGACGCTCGGCGTGCTCGGCGTAGTGGCGTTCGGCCAGATCGCGCGTGACGGTCATGTGTCCCAGCGCGACGATGCGTAGGCCCTTGCGCTCGAAGCGGGCGATGATCTCGCCGCTCAGGCCGCGTGCGAAGGCGTCGGGCTTTACGAGTATCAGCGTTCGGTCCATGCGCTCGCTTTCGTGGTTTGGGGGAATTGCGAGTCAGGAGCCCGGGCGCGGGCGCGAGCTGGATCGGGCCGCGCGCGAGGAATGGCGCGGAGCGATCGCGGGCTCTGAGACGATCGCCGGCTCCGAGGTCAGCGTCGACTCCGACGCGAGCGCGGGCTCGGCGGTCGCTGCGGTCGATTCCTCTTCATCGACGGCGCTCGCCGACGTGTCAAGATCGGCCAGCTCACCGGCCCGCGCCGCGGTGCTGCGGCGGCGGCGCGTTCGCGTGGGCGAAAGCCCCGGCACGTCTGCCTCGCAGTAGGGACAGATCGTCCACGCCTGATCGAGCGGGCGCGAGCAGTTGACGCACGGCTCCTTCAGCTTGCGCAGGCAGCTCGGGCAGCGGACGAAGTCGCTCTCGACGCGATAGCTGCAGTACGGGCACAGGCCCTGCTCGAGCTCGCTCAGGCGCGCCTGCGCGGCCTGCGTCTCCAGCTCGCGCTCGCGCACGTCCTCCAGATACTCGGGCGGGCGCACGACCATGTAGATGATCGGGCCGACGAACGGGAACAGCGACGCGACGAACGCGCAGCCCACGAGCATCGGGTCCTGGATGCGCCGGCGCGCGTCTGCGTAGGTCCAGTAGATCAGCGAGAAGTACAGGACGACGACGAACAGAATCAGCAGATCGATGGCCAGGTTCAAGCCGCTGCTTTCGATTCCGAAATATGCGATGGGGAGCATCGGCCGGCTGAGTTTAGAGAAACAGGCGACCGAATCCGTAGCCAGCAGCGAAAAATACGAGGATCACGACGGCCACGAACAGCGCCACGCCGCCGATCATCGTCATCACTGAGGGGGTGGGCGGGTTCTCGTCATTCATCTGGCGTAGCTCCGTAGAGGCGCGTGCTCGAACGGACGAGCGTGTGCGTCGTCCAGTTGCGCGAGCAGATCCCCGACCAGGTACACGGACCCCGTGGCTAGCACCGCGCCGCCGTGCTGGCAGGCCCACTCCCGCGCCCGTTCGAGAGCGCGCGCGGGCTTTGGCTCGCACGCGCTCGCCTGGAAGCCCAGCTGGCGCGCGAGCGACTGCAGCGCCGCCGGCGAGAGCGCGCGGCTGCTCGGCGGCGCGGTGAACCATGCGCGGGCGCTGACGGGCAGCAGCTGCGCGAGCATCGCGGCGGCATCCTTGTCCTCGAGCACGCCTAGCACCAGCACCAGCGGCGCGTGCGCCGGCAGCACCTGCGGCAGCGATGCCACGAGCGCGGCGACGGCGTCGGGGTTGTGCGCGCCGTCGAGGACGGTCGGCGGCTCCCCATCGATCAGGTGCAGGCGCCCGGGCACGCGCGTGGCCGCCGCCGCCTGCGCGACCGCGCGCTCGCTGAGCGGAATGCCGGCCACCTGCAGATACGCCTCGGCGGCGGCGCGCGCGAGCGCGAAGTTGCGCCGCTGGAACAGGCCCCGCGCCCCCAGCTCGACGGCGGACGGTACGCCGGCGGCGCGCACGATCCGCGCGCCGTGCTCGCTCGCGACCCGCTCGGCCACCGCCAGCGCCGGCGCCACCAGATCCTCACCGAGCACGAGCACGGCTCCCGGCTTCACCGCCGCGAGCTTCTCCTCAGCGATGTCGGTGACGGTCGGTCCCAGCCAGCGGGTGTGCTCGAGCCCGACGTTGGTGAGCACCGTGACCGGCGACTGGATCACGCTGGTGGCGTCGTAGCGGCCCCCGAGCCCCGCCTCCACGACCGCCACGTCGACGCTGCGGCGGTCCATCTCCCACAGCGCCGCGGCGGTCAGCAGCTCGAACTGGGTGACGTGGTCGTCCTCGACGAGCGTGTGGTTGACGCGCTCGGCCGCCCATGACGCGCGGGCGACCGCCGCCGCGAACGCGTCCGCGTCGAGCTCGCGAGCGTCGATCAGCACACGCTCGCGCCAGGACACCAGGTGCGGAGACAGGTAGGCGGCGGTGCGCAGCCCGTGGAGCTGGAGGATCGCGGCGGTCATGCGCGTGGTCGAGGACTTGCCGTTGGTGCCGAGCACGTGGATCGTCTCCAGGCGGCGCTCGGGTGAGCCGAGCGCGGTCATCATCCGCCGCATCCTGTCCAGGCCGAAGCGCATCCCGAACAGCTCCAGCGAGCGCAGCTGGCGTTCCGCCTGTGCCTCCGTCCAGCGTGTGGGCTCGGCCGTGTCCATCGTCGTGTCCGTGTCCGGTCGCCGGCGCGGGCCGACTACGCGTCGGGGTGCTTGCGCAGGTAGTCGATGAACACGGGGCGCAGCGCCTCGCTCAGCTGCCCCTCGCCACTGTGCAGCGCGTCGTACAGCTTGCCTTTGACGAACTGCAGGTCGTACTCCGCCTCGCCCTCGTCGCCGCTCGCCGCCTCGGCCGCGGGGATCAGCCGCAAGAGCGTCCACAGGAACTTGACGTCCAGATGGCGCTCGGCGCGGTGCACGGCGCGGTCGTGCAGCTCCTGCGTGGAGAGCTCCTCGAGCACCTCCGCCATCTCGCCGTTCAGCCCCTCTGCGCGCGGCCGCTCACGCGCCGCGACGGCGCTTGCGTCGGCCCCGTCCGCTTCGCAGGAGCGTCGCGAGCTCGCCGCCCATGCCCTTGAGGTCGAGCTTTCCCGCGAGCTTACGCAGCTCGGCACGCTCCTTCTCGCTGAGATTTCCCAGACGCCCGCGCGAGTCGCGAACCAGGCTGCTCAGGCGCGCACGATCCTTCTCCGAGAGTGCCCGCCAGCGCTTGCCGACCGCGAAGCCGGCCTGCAGCAGAGCGGCCCACGGCAACGCGCGCAACCGCTCGCGCACGGATCTCGAGTCGTTGGTCGAACGAGCCACAGCGGCGATCCTATGCGGACTCCTCGCGCAGCGAGGCGTCCTCGGCCTCCTCGGGCGCGGCTTCGGTGACGAGCGTCGGCGTCAGGCCCCGCTCGACGGTCTCCTTGGTGACGACGCACTTCTTGACGTCGCGGCGCGAAGGCAGCTCGAACTGCACCTCCAGCAGGATCTCCTCGATGATCGAGCGCAGCCCGCGCGCGCCGGTTTCGCGCTCCAGACCCTTCTCGGCGACCGCCACCAGCGAGTCCTCGGAGAACACCAGCTCGATCCCGTCGAACGCGAAGAAGCGCTGGAACTGCTTGACGAGCGCGTTGCGCGGCTCGACCAGGATCGACACGAGATCGTCGCGGGTGAGCTGGTGCACGGCGCTCATCACAGGCAGGCGGCCGATGAACTCGGGGATCAGCCCATACTCGATCAGGTCCTCGGGCAGGCAGTGCTCGAACACTTCGCCGGTGTCGCGCTCGGCCTTGGCCTCGATCGCGGCGGCGAAGCCGACGCCTTTGTGGCCGATGCGCCGCTCGATCACCTTGTCGAGGTTGGCGAACGCGCCACCGCACACGAACAGCACGTTGGTGGTGTCGATCGTCAGGAACTCCTGGTGTGGGTGCTTGCGTCCGCCCTGCGGTGGCACCGACGCCTGGGTTCCCTCGAGGATCTTCAGCAGCGCCTGCTGGACGCCCTCGCCGGAGACGTCGCGCGTGATCGACGGGTTGTCGGCCTTGCGCGCGATCTTGTCGACCTCGTCGATGTAGATGATCCCGGTTTCCGCCTTCTTGACGTCGTAGTCGGCCGCCTGGATCAGCTTCAGCAGGATGTTCTCGACGTCCTCGCCGACATAGCCGGCCTCCGTCAGCGCGGTCGCGTCCGCGATCGCGAACGGCACGTTGAGGATCCGCGCGAGCGTCTGCGCGAGCAGCGTCTTGCCGCACCCGGTCGGGCCGAGCAGCAGGATGTTCGACTTCTGAAGCTCGATGTCCGAGTCGCCGGACATCATCATCTGCACACGCTTGTAGTGGTTGTACACCGCCACCGACAGCGTGCGCTTGGAGGGATCCTGGCCGACCACGTACTCGTCGAGGACCTCGTAGATCTCGCGCGGCTTGGGCAGGCTCTCGATGTCGAACGCCGGCGGCGCCGAGAGCTCCTCGTCGATGATCTCGTTGCAGAGGTCGATGCACTCGTCGCAGATGTACACGCCGGGGCCAGCGATCAGCTTCTTGACCTGCCGCTGGGACTTGCCGCAGAAGCTGCATAGCAGCTGCTCGTTGGAATCGGTGGGTCTGGCCATATCCCTTGGTCTCCCGAGTCAGGCTCCTCCGCGCGATACCCGGCTAGTGCTCGGATATCACACGGTCGATGATGCCATACTCCTTCGCCTCCTCCGAGCTCATGAAGTAGTCGCGCTCGGTGTCGGTGCGCACCTGCTCCAGATCCCGGTGGGTGTGCTTGGCGATGATCTCGTCCAAACGGCGGCGCACGTCGATGATCTCCCTGGCGTGGATCTCGATGTCGGTGGCCTGGCCTTCGAAGCTCGAGGAGACCTGGTGGATCAGGATCTTGGCGTTGGGCAGCGCCATGCGCTTGCCCTCGGCGCCCCCCGCGAGCAGCAGTGCGCCCATCGACATCGCGATCCCCACGCAGATCGTCTGCACGTCGGGCTTGATGAACTGCATCGTGTCGTAGATCGCAAGGCCCGCGTAGACCGAGCCGCCCGGCGAGTTGATGTACAGCGAGACATCCTTCTCGGGGTCCTCGGACTCCAGGTGCAGCAGCTGGGCGACGATCAGGTTCGCGATCTGGTCGTCCACGGGCGTGCCGAGGAAGATGATCCGCTCGTTGAGCAGACGACTGTAGATGTCGAACGCACGCTCGCCACGCGAGGTCTGCTCAACCACCATTGGCACAAGTGGGCTCATCGTCCTCGCTTTCGGCTCATAGTCCCGCCCTTTGTTTCGCCTCGCCGACCAGATTCCTTTAGAAGGCTAGCTGGCCGGTGCCTGATCGGTCGGTGTCCACAGGCGCGCGGGGGCGGCCGCGGGCGTCTGCGGCGCGCCGCTCAGCGCCTGATCGGCCTTCGCCGGCGTCCACAGCTGCTCGCGCGCCTGCGCCTGGGCGAGCGGGATCGGCGTGGCGGCCTCGGCGATCAGGTCGATCGCCTGGCGCGCCGCGACCTCCTCGCGCAGCTCCTCCAGGCGCCCCGAGCTGCGCAGCTGCTCGAGCAGCTTGTGCGGCTCGAGGCCCTCGCGCTCGGCGGTCGGCGCGAGCGCCTCCAGCACGTCCTCCTCGGAGGGACTGACGCTCTCGGCAGCGACGACCGCGGTGATCACGGCCTCGCGGCGCAACGCCCGCTCGGCTTCGGGCTCCATCTCGGCGAGGATATCCGCCTCCTGGCGCCCGATCAGCTGCAGGTAGGCCTCGCGTGAGATCCCGCGGTGGGAGAGCGAATGAAGCATCCGCTCCCACATCTCGCGCGCCCTCGCCGTGATCAGCTCGGGCGTGAGCGCGACGCGCGCGCCGACGACGGCCGCGTCGAGCGCCGCCTGGCGGAACTCGAGGTCGATCTGCGCCCGCTCGAGCTCCAACAGCCGCTCGCGGATGTCGCCGTCGAGCTCGGCCAGATCGTCGAAGCCGGCGTCGATCGCGAAGTCCTCGTCGAGGACCGGCAGCTCCTTGAGCTTGACCTCCTTGACCGTGATCTCGAACGAGGCCTCGCGGCCGGCGAGCTCGCTGTTGTCGTAGTCGTCGGGGAAGCGGACCGCGACCGTGCGCGTCTCGCCCGCGCTCGCGCCCAGCAGGCCCTCCTCGAAGCCCGGGATCAGGTTGCCCGTGCCAAGCTCGACGAGCTGGTCGCGCCCCTCGCCTCCCGCGAACGGCTCGCCACGACGCTGTGGCTGGGACCCCGCGACGGTCGAGGCGGCACGCTCCCCCTCCTCCTCATCATCATTCTCGGCGTCGGCGATCAGCGAGCCGATGTAGTCGACGACCACGAAGTCGCCGGCGCCGGCCGGACGCTCGGCGGTCTGCAGTCGCGCCAGGCGCTCGCGCATCGCCTCGATCTCCTCCTGCACCCGCTGGTCTGAGACCTCCGGCTCGCGGCGCCCGACCTCCAGCTCCTTGTACTCGCCGAGCTCGGCGGTGGGCAGCACTCCGATCTCGATCGAGAACTCGAGCGCCTGACCCTGTCCCGGCAGCTCGCCGAGATCGAGCTGCGGGTCGCCCACCGGGACGATGCCGGCGCTGGCGATCGCGTCCGAGTACCAGCTGGAGAGCGTGTCGCGCACGGCCTCCTCGAGCACCGCCTCTCGCCCGATTCGCTGGATCACGAGCGGGGCGGGCACCTTCCCGCGGCGAAAGCCGGGGAGCTTCAGCTCGCGCCCGAGCTGACGCGCCTTGCGCTCCACACGCCCCTCCACCTCCCCCGGCGCTACCTGCACCTGCAGGCGTACGCGCGAGTCGCCGAGCTCGGTGACGGTGGTCTTCAGCGCGACTGACACCTCCGCCACGATACCGTGCCGCCGGGTGAGGACTCGCTGCGCCCCGCGCTCGCCCCGGCCCGCCTATCGCCACTCGCGCCCGGCCCTGCGGCGCGTCGAGGCGTGGCTGTGGACGGGCCCCGTCGGCCACCTTTTGGGCGGCGCGCTGGACCTCGCGACGGCGCTCGCGCGCTACCAGCTGGCACGGGCGCGCGGGCCGGCCCGCTCGCGGGTATCCGGCGCGCGCGCCCGCACCGGGCGCTGGCGATGAGCGTACGCTGCTAAGCGACCGCGGCGGTCGCGCGCGCGAACGACAGGCGTGCGCCGCGCGGAAGCACGAGCACCGGGCAGCGCGCCGTCTCGATCAGGTGCGCGGCCGAGGAGCTGATCGATACACGACCGCTGGAGGCGTCGGCGCGGGAGTCGATGATCAGCAGGTCGGCGTCGTCGTTGGCGACCGGCTCGACCGTCGCTCCCAGCGCGCCGGCGAGCGCCTCGGCGGTCTCGCGCGCGCCGCCGTCGGCGTCGCTGACCGCGACGATCTGCCTGATCGGCTCACCTTCGACACGCTCGGCGAGGTCGACCGAGGCGATCGCGATCGCCGTCGTTCCGCCCTCGAGCAGGCGCTCGGCGGAGTTGCCGATCGAGACGTGGCCTTTGGCGGTGTGCGAGTCCGAGCAGAACACGATCACGTCGGTTCCCTCGCGCTCGGCGAGCGTCCGCAGGCCCTCCGGGGTGGAGCGGTCGGTGACGACGTGCAGGTGGGCGTTGGCGTCGCCGAGCAGCTCGACGCCGCCCTCGAGCAGGCCGTGGGCCTGGGCTTCGACGGCGCTCTCGCGGTTGGCGTCGGCCTCGTGGGCGTGGCGTACGTATGCGAGCGACACCTCCGCGCCCGCGCGGCCGAAGATGCGCCCGAGCGCGATCGCGTCGTCCTCGTTGGCGGTGCCGTCATAGGAAACGATGACCTTGGCAGACATGGTCTTACTCCTTGGGAGTGGGTGGTCCGCCGCGACACCTGGCGGTGTCGGTCGGCGGTGGGTCTTGGATGGTCTTCACCTCATATTGCCATCCTCCTGCCATCAGCTCCAATGATTGTTTTGATCGCTACTATAAGTAGAGCTTATGCTTAACGTGAACCGCTTGAACGTCCTGAAGGAGGTCGCCTACCGCGGCTCCTTCTCGGCTGCGGCGGAGGCGCTGTCCTACACGCAATCGGCGGTCAGCCAGCAGATCGCGACACTCGAGGCGGAAACCGGGATGGCCCTGCTCGAGCGCCATCCGCGCGGGGTGAGCCTGACCGCGGCCGGGCAGACGCTCGTCGGGCACGCGGAGGGGATCCTCGCCCGGCTGGAGGCAGCGGAGGCGTCGCTGTCGGCGATCGCCGGCCTGCACGGCGGTCGACTGCGCGTGGCCTCGTTCTCGACCGCCGGGGCAACGCTGATGCCGCTGGCGATCGCGAGCTTCCGCGCCGCCCACCCACAGGTCGCGCTGAGCCTCGCCGAGGGCGAGCCAGAGGAGGTCGTGCCGCGCCTACGCGGCGGCGAGCTCGACCTCGCGCTGCTGTACGAGTTCGCCGGCGAGAGCTCGCTGGCGGAGGATCTGACGCGCACGCAGCTGCTCGAGGACCCGATGTACCTGGCGCTCCCGCGGACGCACCCGCTGGCAGGCAAGCGCAGCGTGCGCATCGGCGACCTCGCCGGCGAAGCGTGGGTGCAGACCTCGGCCTCCAGCCCCTGCGCGCGCCATGTCGTGCGCCGCTGCCACGCGGCCGGCTTCGAGCCGAACGTGGCGTTCGAGAGCGACGACTACCAGACCGTCCAGGGTCTCGTCGCGGCCGGCGTCGGCGTCGCGCTGATCCCCGAGCTGGCGCTGTCGGTGGTGCGCGAGGACATCGTCACCCGCGCGCTGTCTCCGTCCCCGCCCGTTCGCCAGGTGATCGCCGCGGCGCCGGCGGGCGCGCGCCTGGTGCCCGCCGCCCCCGCGATGCTGGGAATGCTCGAACAGGCGGCGCGGCGCATGAAGCACTCGGGGCGCCCGGCCGAATAGGCCGGGCGCCCCGAGCTTGCTCTTACCTTCTCAGGAGAAGGTTGGTGTGCTGCTTAGGCCGCGCAATGCGAGTGGATGTATTCGGCCATCTTCGTGTAGCCCGTGGGCGTCGCGTGGATGTCCGGTCCGTCCGCTTTCAGGACGTCACCTGGAGCGACTTCGACTTCTTCACCGAATTTGAGCTTTTTACCCGGTGCGTATTCGAATTCGTTCGTGTTGTGCATGTTCGTCCATGTGAGCATGTTCGTCGTTTCTTGCGAGCCCCCGACGTTGAACAGCGTCTGCATATCCACGAAGCAGGCCTTCGTCGGCTTGTGTTTGAAGGTGCTGATCTCAGCCGAAGCTAGCGCCGCCAGCAGTTCGTTGGAGTGCGGAAGCAGTTCACCGCTGCCGTAGTCGTTGCCGTAGGCGTCGTAGGTGCCCACGAAGATGACCTTGGCTTTGTGGTCTGCTTTCTCGATCGTCTCGACGATCGCGGCGGCGTTGGTGATGATCTGCTTGTCGAGCGCCGGCGAGACCGCGATCAGTCCGATGATGAGTTTTTCGCCACCTTCGGCTTCGAGCTGTGCTTTGTGGCTCACCTGGTATTCGGCTGCCCAGTTCTCAGCGAACGCACCGCCTTCTTCTTCAAGGTGGGTCGGTTTGCCGTTTTCCTTGCCTTCACCGTAGGCCACTTCGGCTTCGTGTATGAGGAGTTCTTCCTCGTATTTCGCACCCTGGTTGGTGATGTCAAGCGGGTACGGTTCGATACCGGCGTGAGGCGACGGTTCTGTGCCAGGCAGGTACACGGCCTCGACGTAGCCGAACTCAAACGCCTGTTCGACCGTCAGTTCGGGGTCCGGTTCGTATGTGCTTTCGCAAACCGGTTCCCAATAGGCCGGTGTTTCGTACTTTTCTTCGGAGATCTTTTCACATTCTTTCTGAGCGTACCCGTGAACTTCGGCGTAGTTTTCGCCGATGATCTGCGGGATCAGCACTTCGCCGACCCATTGTTCGACGCGCGGTGTAGCGTACGCTTCGAGTTTGCCGCGGACGTAGCGTTCGCCTTCGGCTTCGGCCAGGTCGGTCACTTTCTGCGTGATCTGCGCGGTGACTTCTTCTTTGAGTTTGCTGATCGCGTGCAGCTGGTCGTTCGCGCCGATGTCGAGGGTCACAACCTTGACCGGTTTGCCGGCGGCCTGATCGACCGCGATCGTTTCGAGCGCGCTTTCGAGCTGCGATTTGCTCCCACCGTATTCGTGGTGCAGCGGCAGCCCGGTTTCGTTGTGGTACGCGCACGGCGCTTCAGTGGTGACTTCCGGATCCGCTTCTTTGAGTTTTTCCCCAAGCGGGCCGTTGCCGATCAGAGACGCGCTGGTCTCACCCGGGCAGCCGTCGTTGACGAACTGGTACTCGCCCGCTTTCAGCAGGCCGAAGTAGTCGCTTGCGTACCCATGTTCGAAGGCCGAGGCCGGATCACCGACCGCCAGGTTGTTGTTGAGCAGTTCCTGGGAGTAGCCGAACGCCAGCGAGTCTCCCAGTGCGAGATAGGTTCTCTTCGGGCCGTGCGCTGACGCGATCGACGGCAGGATCAACGCCGAGAGCGCCAGCATGGCAATCGCGCACCCGATGAAACTGCTAAGGCGCCGGATGCCGAGCACACCTGAGCCATTCATGGCTTGCATCACTCATCCTCCTATTTTCACGGCGGGACCGGCAGCAGAGGGTGACGCAACACGTGCGCCAGCCCTGCAGCGCAGGCCCCTCTCTCTCAGCCCCATCTTTGAATATTTCCCTCACTCTGGAGCGCTCCACGAAGATCCTCTGCGCGGAGGTTGGCACGAACGCTAGCCTGGTGAGGCTGGAATGTCAAGCCTAAGTGCTTTCGGGTCGACGCCGACTCAGGCCGGATCCGGCCGGTCGAGCCGTCCGCAGCGAGTGCGATCTTGCGCTCATGACATCTGTCTCTCTCATGCTCCTCGGCATCCTGCTCGGTGGCGGCTGCGCTGTGGCCTTGACGCGGCGCAGCCGCGAGCGCATGCGCGTCGAGCTGAAGGCGATCTCGGCAGACGTGCTCGCGCAGACCGGCGAGTCGCTCGCGCAGCGTCTCACCGAGACGGGCCGCGCCGATCAGGAGCGCGCGGCCGGCGAGATGGCCAGGCGCGCGGAGGAGATCAAGGGCGTCGTGCGCCCGGTGCAGGAGAAGCTCGGCAGGATGGAGAGCGAGATCGGCCGACTCGAGCGCGAGCGCAGGCAGGCACAGGGCGAGCTCGCACAGATGATCCGCCACCTCGGCGAGGGAGTCGGCACGCTTCGCCAGGAGACCGGCAACCTCGTCTCCGCGCTCAAGCGCCCCGCCACGCGCGGCTCCTGGGGCGAGATCCAGCTTCGCAACGTCGTCGAGATGGCGGGGATGGTCTCCCACTGTGACTTCCTCGAGCAGAGCACAATCCAGACCGGCGAGGGCACTTTGCGACCCGACATGCTCGTGCGACTGCCGGGCGGCAAGGTCGTGGTGGTGGACTCGAAGGTCCCACTGGACGCCTACCTGTCCTCGCTGGAGGCCACCGGCGAGGACGAGCGCGAGCTGCACACCTCACGCCACGCGCGCCAGACGCGCGAGCACATCGCCAAGCTGGCCTCCAAGGGCTACCAGCGCCAGTTCGACTCGACGCCGGAGTTCGTCGTGATGTTCGTGCCATCGGACGGCATCTACCAGGCCGCGCTGGCCCAGGATCCGGCGCTGATCGAGTACGGCGTCCAGCAGCAGGTCCTGATGGCCACGCCGACCACGCTCATCGGCCTGCTGTGGGCGGTCCACTACGGCTGGCGCCAGGAGCTGATCGCCGAGTCCGCGCGCGAGATCGCCGAGTCCGCGCGCGAGCTACACAGCCGCCTTGGGCGCTTCGTCGAACCGTTCTCGAAGGTTGGCCGCCAGCTCGACTCGGCGGTGTCCGCGTTCAACGAGGCGGTCGGCTCGTTCGAGCATCGCGTGATCCCGCAGGTGCGCCGCATCGAGCAGGCCGGCGCCGCATCCGAGCGCGAGGTGCTTGCTCCTGCGGCGGTCGAGATCACCGCGCGGGCGCTCACCGCGCGGCCGGAGCCCGACCATGAAGCGCGTCCCCGGCAGACCCCGCCGCCGCTGTCGGGCGAGCTGGCGGAGCTCCCGCCGCGGAAGAGAATCTCAGGCGGCGGCTGAGGATCGCCACCACCAGCGCGAGCGCGACCGGCACGGTCGCCGGCAGCTCGTCGAGGAGGAAGAACAGCAGGTCAAAGCCGAGCGCGAGAGTCGCCGCCAGCGCGGCGAGACGCAACTGCAGCGAACGGGGGGCAGTGAGGGCCAGCAGCCCACCTAGCGCGGCGGCGATGAACAGGTCGCCGTAGCCCATCACCGCCGAGCCGAAGACCGCGCTTTGAAGCTGTGGCAGGCCGGCCACCGGATGTGCGGCGTTCAGCGCGTTGTTGGGCTTTTGCAAGAGGTCGGAGATCACCAGCGCGCTGTCGGCGAGCGCCATCGCGACGATGCCCGCGGCCAGCCAGCGCGGCGGCGTGACCGTCGCCAGCAGCACGCCGAGCGCGACGCAGCTAAGCGCCGAGAGCGCCAGCGCCGCCCCCTCCCCCACCAGGCCGCCGCGATCGGCCCACGCGAGCGCGAACAGCGGCAGGACAAGCAGCGCCAGCGTCGGGCGCGCGCCGCGTGCCAGCCAACCGAGCGCGATCGCAGCGAGCAAGGGCACCGCGCCGAGCGCGAGGTAGGTGAGACCCTGCGCGCTCGCGTGTTCGGCCGCGCGCGTGACGAACACGAAGGCGATCACCGACAGCGGCGGGATCACCGCCCAGCGCCGGCCGCCCAGATGCGCTCGCGCGATGGCCGGCCCGCCGGCCTTCAGCACGCCCGGCAGCGCAACCAACGCGCCCTGGGCAAGCGACAGCAGAGCGATCGAGATCCAGAAAGGAAGCACCAGGGCAGCGTACGATGAGCGCGATGAGCACGCCGACCGCGCAGGCACCACCCATCCTCCACCTCTCCCAGGTCGTGGGAAGCCCCCTTCGCGACGCCGACGGCGGCCGTCTCGGAAAGGTCGAGGACCTGATCGTCCGGCTCGGCGGCTCGGGCTATCCGCCGATCACCGGCTTTCTCGTGAGCGTCGCCGGGCGCCCGTCGTTCCTCGGCGCCGAGCGCGTCTCGGAGATCGGAACCGACGGCGTGGTGATGCGCAAGGCGAAGCTCGACATGCGTCACTTTGAGCGCCGGCCCGAGGAGGTGCTGCTCAAGCGCGACCTGCTCGACCGCCAGCTGATCAACGTACAAGGCGCGCGGCTGGTGCGCGCCAACGAGATCGAGCTGGCGCTGGTCGGCGGCTCCTGGCGCGTGGTGGGTGTCGACACTGGCGCGCGCGGCGGTCTGCGCCGCCTGCTGCCGAAGGGCCTCGGAGCGCACATCGCGACGGGAGAGTTCCTCGACTGGGCGGGCGTCGAGCCGTTCGTCGGGCACGTCCCGACCGTGCGCCTGCGCGTGCCGCATCCCAAGCTCGCCAAGCTGCACCCCGCGCAGATCGCCGACCTCGTCGAGGCGGCCTCGCGGCGCGAGGGCGAGGAGATCATCCAGGCCGTCGGCGACGACGATCGCGAGCTCGAGGCGGACGTTTTCGAGGAGCTCGACGACCAGCACCAGCGCGAGTTCCTGGAGGATCGCCCCGATGCTCAGATCGCGGCGATCCTCGCGCGGATGGCGCCCGACGATGCAGCAGACATCGTCGGCGAGCTCGACGAGCACCGACGCGAGCCCGTGCTCGCGCTGCTGCCCGTCAGCCACCGCATCAAGGTCCGCGCGCTGCTCGGCTATGACCCTGCCGAGGCCGGCGGGCTGATGAGTCCCGACTTCGTGCTCCTGCGCGGCTCCACCTCCGCCGGCGACGCTCTGTCGGCCGTACGCGCCAGCACGATCGCGCCCGAGCTGCTGAGCACCGTGTTCGTCGGCCCCGCCGAGGGCCCGCTGGAAGGCGGCGTGCCGGTGACGGCGCTGCTGCGCGTCGAGCCTGGACGCAAGCTGTCCACGATTGTCAAGCACGAGACGCCGTGCCTCGCGCCGGACGCATCCTTCGAGGAGGTCGCACGGGAGATGGCCGACTACAACCTCACGTCGATCCCGGTGGTCGACGAGCACAAGCAGATGCTCGGCGTCGTCACCGTCGACGACGTGCTCGAGGCGATGCTCCCGCGCGGCTGGCGCCGGCGTTTCGGGCTCCTCGGCGAGGACTGAATAGACTCCCTCGCGTGAAGGCGCCAAGCGGACAGTTCGATGGCGGTCCGAGTACCGCCCGTCATGCGTCGCATCCGGTCGGCCACTCGTGGCCGACCGCGCCTGCCTGCCCGGCTTAGCCCTCGCCGCGCCCGTATATTCGCCGTCCTCGGCCTGCTCGGACCGGGTCTGATCGCTGCCAACGCGGGCAACGACGCGGGCGGCATCGCCACCTACTCCTCGGTCGGCGCCAAATACGGCTACGAGCTCCTGTGGACGATGGTGCTGATCACAATCTCGCTCGCTCTCGTGCAGATGCTCGCTGCCCGCATGGGCGTCGTCACCGGCAAGGGGCTGGCGGAGCTGGTGCGCGAGGAGTACGGCATCCGCTGGTCGGTGTTCGCCACGAGCGCGGTGCTGGTCGCGAACACCGGCATATGCATCTCGGACTTCGTCGGCATCGGCGCCGCGCTCGGGCTCGCGGGCGTGCCGGTGCAGGTGTCGGTGCCGCTGGCCGCGGTCGGGATCTGGCTGATCATCGTGCGCGGCTCCTACCGCTCGGCGGAGCGCATCTTCATCTGGTTCACGATCCCGTTCTTCGCCTACCCGATCGCCGCCGTACTCGCG
>Ga0302326_10008457_pt1 | contig 22698 bp, 9 predicted proteins | sample Palsa_T0_3_FD_202264 | JGI IMG/M metagenome (GOLD analysis project Ga0302326, IMG submission 202264) | Peat permafrost microbial communities from Stordalen Mire near Abisko, Sweden - Palsa_T0_3 | ecosystem: Environmental > Terrestrial > Soil > Palsa > Peat permafrost | place: Sweden: Abisko... | reverse complement strand
CGCCTCGGCATACATCAGAATGAGATCGAGCCTCGATTCATCGGTCGCGCTTCTTGGATCGTTGGCTTTCTTCTCAAATTCAGCGTAGGTGGCGTCGGCATCCTTCGACTGGCCTGCCGCCTCTTGGGCTCGAGCCAGCTCATACAGGACATGTGGATTTCCATCCATCTGTACCGCTTGCATCCACAACTGGACGGCGTCGCTCGCCCGATTCTGTGCTATGCGTACTCGCGCCAGATTCTCCGTCGTGTAAGGGTAATGAGGAAATGTGCGTTCGGCCTGATCGAGGGTCTGCGCGGCCGCCTCGGCCTGCCCGGAGTCAATCTGGATCGATGCGATCCGGTTTGCAATCCAGGCCAGTTCCTCGACCTCCGTGGGCGAAGTTTCCGAGTATGCCCGGCTCAGGAAGTCGATCGCGCCGCGTGGATCTCCGTAGAGCGTTCGCAGCTCAGCGCCGGCGAGAAGCGCGGGAATATTGTTCGGACGCAAATTCATCATCCACTGGGCATTTGTCTCGGCCTCCGGATAATTGCCCAGCGCGATGTCCGCTTCGGCGATATATCCGTAGGTCATTACATCGTCGGGGGTGCGGTGATTGAGAACCTTCGCGCGTGCCAGCGCCTGGGTGAACTCGCGCCGACCCAGCAGAATCGCAACCTGGGTGCGTAGCAGCTGAAAGTCATCCGGCTCGAGCTTCAATCCTTGAGCGAGAGCGGCGTCAGCATTCTTCAAGTACCTGGGGTCGGCCGTCTCGCGAGTTCTCCGCAGATAGGCCAAGGCCAGTTGATTGTAGGCCTGGGCCTTTTTTGGATCCGTCTGAATCTGTTGCTGCGCGGCCGCAATGCTTTGCTTCGCGGGAGAGTCCTGCTGCTCGACTGTCTCGCCTGGCGGTCTGTTCTGGACGGTCGCCGGCGATGCCTGTTGCTGGGCGACTCCGGCCCCGGGAAGGAGGACGACAACGACGAAGAACGCTACAAGCGGCGATTTCATAAGTGACCTATTCGTTGAATCTTTAGGAAGTGGACCTCTGCGCGGAAATAACTTCCGCACAGAGGTCCATATTCACGACTAAGTTCAAAGCACCCAGCAAAATCGATTAGAAGTTGACTGGGCAGGGGTCGGAACCGCCCTGGTTGCCAGGGGGCGGATCCAGGTTCTTGGGGCTGGTTGAGTTTGGTTGAGTGCCGCAACCCGTGGGATCGCCAGGGCTGACATGGCGGCTGTCGCGCCCGCTGTATGCATAGTGCACATAGGGGAACGTCTCCTGCGGGGGCACGTCGGGAGCGTTGACGCCATCGCCGATCGGGTAGCTGAGTCCGGCAAACGCGCCGGCGACCGCCCGTGCAGCGATATCGACGACGTCATCGGTCAGACGGCGTCCGTTGGGGAAGCCGGCAGGGTCGCCAGCCAGGAGGCCAAGCCGCTTCCGGGTCGCCTCAGGCGTTGGTCCCACACCGGTGTTGAGGCGGAGAAGGTCAGCGACCGGGCCAGCCGGGGTGCCTTTCGGAGCGATTGGCGGCGCGTAAATGACGAGCGGGAGCAGGTCGGTACGGGGTGGAGTGGGAATCTCGATTCCGTAAACGGCGTTGAAGACTCGCGCGAGCAGGGGATCAAGATCGTAAGATGCAAAGTCGCTGTCATTGACCGGGTCAGACATGCTCCAACGGTCCTTGCTGCCTGTGCCGATGATCAGTTCGTTGATCAGCGGATTGCCCAAACGCTGCACCTGGGCCAGCAAACCCGAGTTTTGGGCGGGAGCTGGAGGGTTGCGAATGGTCATCTCAGTCCGGGAAGTGGTCGCCCAGGCGCCGATCACTGCTTTCGGGTCGCTGGCCGGGTGGATGGCGCCATCGCTGGTGAGGAGCGTAATCGGGACCTCGATGGCGATGGTGTTGACGTTGAATCCAGCCACTGAGTTAGGGGCCGAATTGTACCGGTCATTAGCGTCCTGCTCAGGCGATAGAACGCCACCGCCGGCGACACCCCGGAAGTTCAAGCTATCGAACGCCGCGCCCAGGTCGATGAAGAACGGGTCCGCGACCGTACCGGCAAAGACCCGGATCGGACCGCCCCAGCCCTTCAACGTATAAATGCCCTGGGCTGCGAGGGTGTCGTAGTCGGGCATCGTCCGGGGACCGACATTGCTGGGAACCGCGATCAGCGGGCTGCCGTTCGCGTTAGTCAGCGCGATGTGTTTTCCGCCGGTGATGAGAGTGACGGAGAAGGTCTGCTCCAGGCTCAGACCTGCGGCCCCAGGGCCGCTGAGAGAAGTGATCGCCGGAGGCACGATTGGCGTCCCAGGCTTCACGGGTGCGGGCGAATTTGCTGGCGCATCGATCCCGTCCCCTGCTCCCACGTACCCTTGAAACAGCCCCGGATCGTTGATGGTGGTCTGGAACTGGAAGCGGAAGGTTACTCCCGCGAGGGCACTCTGATTGTTGTCGACCTTGATCTCATAGACTACCGACGGGTCGAAGGGGAAGTAATTCGGTCCATTGCTCGGCTGCAGAAACGGATCGACGTTCATGATGAAGGTGACGCGGTCCGGATGATCGTAGCTGACAAAAGCATAGAAATCGGTAATGTCAGCAGCGTGGTCCAGTGCGGTAATAGGTGCTTCCCGATGGCTCGAGGCAAAAGCGCCGGGCGGCACAGCGATGAGCAGACTCAAAGCGAGTCCGGCTGCGACTTTCAGTTTCGACATACGGCTCTCCCATACATTCAATGCGTTCGGGAACGGGAATTGCCTGCACAAGATGTGAATGGATTGGCGTGGGACTCAGGAATCCGCCGTTCGTTTCCCTGAGTACGGAGCAATTTCAGGCTTGGATTTGGAGATTTCCCAAAGTTAATAAAAAAACATGAATTTCGGAAATCCGGGGCCGAGGTTTGTTGCGTACTTCTTGCGCATGAGCTTTCGACCCACTAGAGTAGCACGATTTCAAAAAGTGTAATACAATCCTGTGGCGGCAAATCCAAGGGAATCGGTGCAACGTTCCCAGTAAGCAGGCTGCTTTTTTGGCACAAGGGTAACACGATTACTAAAAGAGTAACATTCTGTGGAGACGGCGTCATGAGATTACGGGCCGTTGCCCTTCTACTAGGCGTTCTTGCCAGCTTCAGCGCAACGGCACAAACGAGAGCGGGCTGGATTTCCGGCTTTGTGCTCGATCCGTCCGGCCTGTCCGTCGTCGGCGCCACCGTTGAGGCAGATTCCGCCCAAGGCGCGCACCTGACTGCGACAACCGGCAGCGACGGGACTTTTTCCATCCATTTGCCGGCCAACGGGCTGTACACAGTGCGCGTGGAGGCCCCTGGTTTTGACCAGGTCATCAGCACAATGCGGCTAAGTGTGGGAGCGGCGAACCTACTATTGCGGCTGCAAAAAGTGTCGGAGGCAAATCAAAGTGTCGTCGTCGCGGCCGACGCCAGCCAGATAGACATCGCGTCCCCCGACCCATCGCAGAAGGTGTTGGTGCGCGAAGAATTGCTGGACGCCAACCCCGGGCGGCCCGGCGCTCCGATCTCGATTCCCGGCCTACCCATTGAGACAGCGTCCGGTGGCATCAAGGCCCCGCAGTACTTCGCGCCCGGCGTGGCCGGCGACCATGGCGAGCCGATCGCGCAATACATCGGGGTGGGTGGCTACCTTGTTAGCAATAATCTGTCCTCCAATGCGCATGGCAATGGCTACGCCGACCCTAACATCTATGTCTCCGGAGTGCTGGGCAGCGTGGCAACCGACGGTGGCGCATACAACGTGCTCGAGGGCAATCACTCGCTGAATCTTGCGGCCACCTACGGCCTGCGGCCACTGCTGCACCGTTTCGTCACGCTCACCGGTGACTATCGCGACATCGATGCGACGGCGGGACTTGCGCCCGCCGACGAGACGAAGCGGGCGTGGCTGGCTCTCGAAGCCAATTACGGCAATGGGCTGTTGCTACGACTGGAGCACCGCCAGCAGTACAAATGGAATGGGTTACGGGTCTTCGATGCGGGTAAGCATGAGATCACGCTGTTCACGATTGGCTATTATGGCAATTCTCACGAGGGGAACCTGGTCCCGACCGGCTTCGGCGTGCAATTGAATGACACTGTGGATCCACGCCAACAGGACCAAACGCACACCTTCATCCTTGCCGCAAACGACCAGTGGAAGGCCGGCCATAACGACGAAGTGGCTTTCTCGAGTTTTTTCCGTACCTATAACCTGACGCTGTTCTCCAACTTTGGCGAAGGCCTGATCCGGCAGAGCGAGTTCCGCTACGTGGAAGGCGGAGAGGCGCGCGAAACCCACACGTTCACCCCGTGGCTGGAAGCGATCGCCGGCGTCCTCTATAACGAGGACGACATCCGCAACGACAATCTCGACCACTATCTCTCCGACAGTCCGCTGGAATCGGGGCCCTTCGTGAAGGTGCTGGCCAACGATGTCAAAATCCGCGAGTTCGCGCCCTATATCGCGCTTCATGGCGATCTCGGCAAGCACGTGCACTTTTATGGCGGCCTTCGCAATGATCAGATCCAGTTTATAAACACGGACAAAATAACCTCCGCCAATTCATTCAACCAGTGGGCGCGGTTTGAAAACCCCAAGGCCACGGTCACCTGGTCTCCCGGCTCTGGGCCGGCTCGCTGGCTTCCCTCCGCTTCCTTCAGCCTCGGGCAAGCGTTCTTTACCGAAGACCCGCGCACCAACGTGGCCGCGTCCGCGCCTGGTTCGGGAGCGGCCATATTCGCCAATCCGCTGGAACGGTCCCACGCCTATCAGCTGGTGGTGGAGAAGAACTTCTTCAAGACCGACGCGCGCGTGACGGTCAGCCGAACGACCACGACGGCGACGCTCGCGAAAATCGATCCCGACAACGGCTCGGCTCAGGACCTGGGGCCGAGCACCATCAAATTCCTGACGGTCAACCTTCGCCGTCAGTTCAGCTTCGGCAGTCTACAAGGGGTTTTCTCCAAAGCCGACGCACGACTGGCGAGCTTCAACGGGGTCCCAGGAACGGTAGTGCCGGAAGCGCCGCGCACGATTTTCGATGCGCTGACGACGCTGGACCGGCTGCCTTTTGGCGTGCACGCGCGTGCCGAATACGAGTATGTGGGCCATAAGTTTCTCGACGTTGGCAACCCGGACCACCCCGAACAGTACGAGGCAATCCCGCTGGGTGAAACGCGGATTGCTCTGGTGCGCTCCTTTATGGATGGACGGCTGGCGCTGGGGGTGGACGGTTTGATCGTCCGAGGCTATACGGGCCAGACCACCGAGACCTTCGATCCCGATTGGAGCGTGGCCAACCACGCCACCAATTTGCCATACTGCGCGCCGGGATCGGGCCCGAGTGGCTTGTACAACGATTTCGACTGCGGGACGGTGGAGCGGGCCGTCGGCATACGCACCGAGTCGTTTATCGGCGGATCAATCTCCTGGCGGTTTGGCTCGGGGAAGTAGTCCTATGTTTGGGCTCGATTGTCATACTTGCCTGAGCCCTTCAAATAACTCGCGGATTCTTCGATACGGTGCCTGAGAGATGCCCCCGCGGAGGCTGCAGTATAATCCGACCGAACATAACTGCTCAATTTGAAGACATCAAGCAGCTGGCAATTCCGAATTTTACGGCCAGCCTGAAGAGAAACAAGTTCAATGGGCGCATGGTCCAAAATTGATGCGGAAAGCACAAGCGCCATGAAAGTCTCCGGGGAAACTCACGGCTCGACAATCCGCGAGAGAAAGCCGCCCACGCCCTTGGCCGATGGGCGAGTAATGAATGTTTCAGCGCCGATAACATCAACGAGCTAGAATTTTCAGCCGCGCAAACGTATTGAAGGAGTCAATTGTGAGCCCTGCCCTCTCCTCCACCAAGTTCGTTTCCCTGTCTGCGTTAAAGCCAAGTGGGTCGAAGCCGATTGACGTTAAGCTCGCCAAGCTGGGTGGCGTGTCGGTAGTAGGAACAGCACTCAGCAGTCCTCAAATGTTTGAAGACGGCGTCAGCTATTTACAGGAGTTCGCAAACTCTACGGTCTTCTATAACCCCTCCTATGGCGCTGTTTCGATCAACGCCGCAATTTACGGCAAATGGAAGGAGCCAGCACTTTCCATCTTCAAAGTGGCGTCGGGAGCGTCTCTCCGAGATTATCTCGGCTTTCCGATTGCCGATGCCTTCTCTACAGAGGAACAGGGTGGAAGCGCCGCATATTTCGAGCGCGGGATGATCGTAGTTCGGGCAAACAAGCAAGCTTACGTTGTCTCTGGCCCTATCTACGAACACTATCGCCGACTCGGTGACATCAGCGATCCACAAAACGGACCGGTGATCGGCCTGCCGAATGCGGACGAACAAATCGGGGTCAACGGCGGTAGGTTTTCTACCTTTGACAGCGGCGACATCTATTGGACACTCGCCACTGGTGCTCGTGAACTTCACGGAGCCATCCGCCAACGCTGGCTAGATATGGGAGGCGCCAGTAGCGTCCTTGGATATCCCACTTCCGATGAGTGCTCGGTGATGAACGGCAAAACGGAGATTGGCCGTTTCAATCGATTCGCAAATGGCGGCTTTATCTATTGGAGTCCAGCTACAGGTGCCTGGGATGTTTATGGCGCAATTTATACCGAATGGAATAGTAAAGGCGGTCCACTCGGAGCACTTGGTTTCCCAGTCTCCGGCGAAACCAGCACGATCTATCTTCCGGGGTTTGTGCAAGGGCGCTTCAATGATTTTCAAAACGGCGTGATCGCCTGGTATCCAAGCGGCGATTACATGGGCGCTCACACCGTCCTTGGCGTGCAGCTTTATCTGGAACGATACGAGTGCAACGACGATTTTAACGTACAGATCAATATTGAGGCTACGCCTGCAAATCCGCCGAATATCAACCACGGCCGTATGCCCTCAGGTGGTGAGTACGATGGCGGCGGGAAAGAACTGGATACGGTACTTCTAACTGTTCCGCTTGTTCACAGCGATACGCAGGTTAATGTGTGGATGCTTTGTATTCACGAAAAGACGATTGGCACAGACGATGAGGAAGGCACTGTTACGGAAAACTACAGCATCCTCAATCTGTGGGGACTACTGGAAGACAACCACGCTCACCAGAATGGCGCTTTCACAGCCACGTACGAGATGAAACCGTTTCCGCTCCCGCCCGTTTCGCTTGATCCCGAGCAATTCCGAACGCAGCTCTTCTGGCCATTCCAAAACTTTGACACAGATACACTCAGCTGGAAGACCTACTCTGACACTTTTAGCGATGTCGCTGAAACTGATAAGCACATCGATCTAAACCCGTTCGACTTTAAGCTTCACTTATTCGAAATTGCTTTCTATTCGATTGTTTACGAGGGTCTTGGCGGGCCTGGGAATTGCTTCGGATTGTGCGTCGAATCAACTTACGCCCGTGAAAACCGGTCGCTCTTTATAGAACCGATATTTAGCCAGAACTCTTATGAATCGGGCACGTTGACCGCGATTGATGGAAAGCCTCTCGCTGAAACAACCTCCCAAAGCCCAAGCGCTCGCGATGCGGAAGTGGTGAACGAGGCAAATATCAAACATGGCTACCAGGTCGGGGCCAACTTCATCGAATGGTTCTTGGGAAAGTGGATCACTGGCGGCCTTCATCAACCCATTGACGCCTTTAACGACAGCAAGCAATATTTTGAGGCAAATGACTGGCCGGTGCTTTCCATCTCGGGGGACGGAGACCTTAGCCAGAGCGCGCATGTGCTCGTCCCCTACAAATGGTCGCCTCCACAGGGCGGCCCGATGACAATGTGGGTAGCAAATATAAACGACCCTCCGCCCACGACCAACGATGACCCGCACAACCTGATTACGATAGATCCGGTCGATGATTCCTTCAGGTTTCAGATGCACGATGGACAAGACGGTATATGGTCTGGATCTCCAACGACAGGTGGCCGCATCCTGGCAATTCCCCATTCTCAACTGAATACCGAGCCGGTAACGCCCGGCGATGCGATTCTTGCGCTGATTGTCGCCGGAGTTGTCATCATCTGTGGGGGCGATGGCAGTTCTAACCAGATCACCGATGAACACGGCCATCAGTTCTATCTTTATCCGATCCCTCCGGTTAGTACAGGGGGGGTGGTATTGAAAGAACCGGTTGCCCAGGCTTCCAATAGTCTTTCGTCTCGCAGAATTAACATCGATCCGCAAAATTGCATCCCGGAAATGGCGCGCATTCCCACTCATGGAAGCACGCCGGGGTATTTCCCTCCATCGCTCAATCAGGTTGGAACTGTCAATCGAAATTCGGTAGATGCGCTGCCTCCGGAATCAGCCAGGGCTCCGGAACTCTACTACCTGCATCGAGCAGGCCAGCCCATGAAGATGCAGGCCGTCCAGCCGGGAGCAATCGGACAAAGCCGCGGCGGTAATCTTGAGACGACCGTCGTTAGCCAGGATGTTCAACCACTGATGGAAGCGAATTCACTTACTTTTGAGTTGACCGCGAATGCGAATGGCAGCTACAACTGGGCCGTTTTGTGCCCGGGTATGTCTGCCTCGATAAGTGCACAGAGCGTTGAAGGAATGGCAGACATCGTTCATGTTGACGCGCTCAATACTCACAATCAGGCGATCACATTCAATGCCCCGGCCGGCGGACCAGGACGCGCAATTAGCCTTGCCGTCGGGGGCTTTTCGGGTGGCGATCCGGCTGAACGACGATGGTACGAACTGTTGAACATCGGCATCGCAGCGGGCCAATCTATCTCTGCGCAAGTGAATGACAGGGGTGGAGAACTGATGCTGCGCAATTCAGGCCCTGCGATTTCGTTTGAGTTACGCGTCCACTATGGCATGGAGGCGGCCGCCATGGCAATCCGTCCCGCCGTATATCTGGACGCGGATAAGTCGTTTCACATCGCCCCCGAGGAGTGGAACAAGGCGACCATCGTGAACGCTGCGCTGAATCTGACGGTCTTCGACTCAATGAGTGGCGCACAGCTAACAAGCCGCGCTGTTTGAGGGCTTTCCCCTAGGCTTCGAGACCGAGGAGACTTGCACTTGAGTCATGAACAAGAAAAGGCCCTCTCCCCGGTGACCGGGGAGAGGGCGCAGTTGTGGTCAGGAGGAAGATCAGTGGTCCAATTTAGTCATCGTCCTGGTCTCCCGCGGGCGCCTTGCGGTTTCTGAAGTCGCTCGCCGGGCGAACCTTCTTCTCGCCGGGATAGGGCCGGGTAAATCCGGTGGCCTCGTACCAGATGAGGTGGTTGACGGTGTCGGGGTCCTCGGAGTCCGGCTTGGAATGTTTGCCGGCGAAGACCTCCGCTTTCTTCTTCATCCAACCAACCCTAAGGGCCTTGACCGCAGGACTATCGTTCTTGAACAACTCAGCCGAGCTGGTGACGCCGGTATCCAGCGGGATCAGATTCGGCACATGCGTCCAGGGCAGGAAGTTGTCCGCGGACGGCGCGTCGGTGAAGATCGTGCTCATCGGCGAGGCGACGAGATCGAACTGGTTCATCGGCGGCAGACCGAGAATCTGCTCGATGGTGCGGGTCAGGTTGACCTGGGTGTAGTAGGTGGAGTCAACCACTCCGTCCTGACGGACGTAGGGGCTGATGACGTATCCGGGGCTGCGGTGACCGTCGACGTGGTCGACGCCGGTCTGCGCGTCGTCCTCCTCGACAAAGATCGCCGACGAAGCCCAGATCGGGCTGTGGCTGATGATCTCGACAAAGCGCCCAAGCGCGAGGTCGTTATCGGCCTGCATGGCCATCGCGGTCGGCGGGCCGCCGGTGTGGTCGGAGCTGATCCACATCATTTCCAACTGGGGAACGGTACCGGCCTTCACATCGTTTGCGAAGTCCTGCTTCCAAACATCGACACGGAACTGGTCGGGAATGTCCAGATCGAACTGCGGGTAGTTCGGGACCGTGTGGTTAATCAGGTTGGGGAGAGGAGAGTGGGAGCCAACCGTGTTGAAGTACTGGAGTTGGGGTTCAGTGCCGCCCTCATAGGCTTGCGTGTCGGCGTAGAACTGGCTCCAGGTCGGGTGGCAACTACCGGTGAATCCAGGAATAAGTGGAAACAGATACTGGGTACTTGTACTCGTGCAACCCGGTACGGTGAAGGTGTTGTACTCGATGTATTCGCCGTAGTTCTTGAACGAGACACCGGCTTGGGCCGCCACATCCCACAGGTGGCCTTTCTGCTGGTAGGCAAGCGTATCGCCGCCGTTGGAGGGATAGTCGCGGACCCAATCAGGCGACTGAATGTCGTCGGAGTAGGGCGCCATGGCCTGAGTGACCCAGTTATGCCCGTCGGCCGACTGGCGGCTGGGGTCGTAGAAGTTGTCGAGCAGCGGGAAGCGATCCACCAGTGCGTGCGCGTTGGGGGTGACGCCGGCGCCGAAGGTCGCCAGCGAGGCGTCGCCATTGCCGCCGATAACGTCGCCCAGAATCTGATCGTAGGTGCGGTTTTCACGAATGATCAGGAACACATGCTTGATCAGCGACGGATCGCCGATCTTGGCCGGGATAGCGACCGGCTTGGTAGTCGGGCTGCCGCCACCGGCAGCCGCGACGTTCTGACTCAGGTCCCAATGGTTGTTGGTGAAGACCTGACTCGTGAAGGCCGTCAGCGCTCCGGCACTCGGCACAGGAATGATGCTTACGATGCCAAGGTCCTGGTGTGTGTTGTAGCTGGTCGCGCCAAATTCGGTTCCGAAGGAATTTTGCGGAGGGATGCCGGTGGTGCCGATTCCCTTGTCGTTGGCAACGATGAGCGCCTTGTCCGTAGTGTCCAGCACGACCGAGCTGGGCGCATAGGCGGTTGGGATCATTCCCAGAACCGAACGGAATGATGTTGGGGCTGAGGAATCTTTCTCGAGGTCGACTACGGCGATCGCATTCGCGTTGTACAGGGCAACATATGCGATGTTGTTGACGGCATCGACGGCAATCGAGTTCGGTCCAGTACCGTAGGCGGAACCGGGTTGGCCGGGCACGGTGACCGGCGTACGAACATTGATCGTCCGCACCACCTGATTGGTGGTCGTGTCGAGTACGGAGAGAGAGTCGGTGTAGGTATTGGCGATCAACAGGTACTTGCCCCAGAAGGCCATCCCCGTCGGGTGCAGACCGGTGGTGTAGATGGTGTTGGTTACCGTAAACGTGGCCAGGTCGACTACGGAAATGGTAGCGGTGGCAACGGAGCCAGTCACATGATTGGCGACGACGGGGGTGCCGGCGGAGTATTCCTGAAAGTCCTTCGCGCTGGCAATCCGGCCAGCCTCGTTGGAGACGTAGGCGGTCTTGCCGTCGGGCGAGATGACGACGCTCTGCGGAACGTTGCCGACGCGGATCTGCGCGCCCTGGACCGGTGTCGCGGCGGTCAGGTCGATCTTGGTCAGCGTATCGTTGACGTCCAGCACGGAGTAAGCGGTCTTGCCATCCGGGGAGATCGCGAGGCCGATGGGATAGGAGGAGCCAGTCCCTAAGGTATGGCCGCAGGCGTGAGCGTAGCTGCCGTCAGTTCCAGGGACGCTGTTTGGGAAGCAGGTGACGGTGTCCACCGTCCAGTCGAAATTCTGGCCCGCGATGGTAAATTGGGTGCCGGCGATCGGTACGCTGACTTGGGTGTTGTCCGACAGCAAACCGGCCGAGCTAACATTGGCGATGGTGACGAAGTTGTCGTCCTGGCTGAAGAGCAGGTGCTTGCCATCCGGCGTGTAGGCGATGCCGCCCTGGCTGCCGCTGGAGTCCGTTCCGCCTGCGGGGTTGTAGCTCTGCAGGACTGCGCCGGTCTGGGTGTTGAACACCTCGATGACTCCGTTGCCATTGGCGGGGTTCGTACCCAGCGTAAGGACGGCGGCGGTATGATTGCCGGTCGGGTTGACGGCGACGGCCTTGGCGCGAACCCGGATACCGAGGTTGACCTGGGTGCCGGCGGGAGTGATGATCGTTCCATTGCTAACGACGTACGAACCGCCGGGCTGCGGGCCGGTGGTGTAGGTTGGGAACGGCACGGACTGAGCAAGCGCCGGAACGCTAAGCCCAATCGACAGCAGGCCGGCGAGTACTGTCGGACGGTTGATCCCCGATTTATTTCGAGTGGTTTCCTGGTGCGCTCTTGTGGACATTACAATTCTCTCCCTGGGTTTATCAAGCAATTTGAGAGTACCGATCGGCGTTACGGAGATGTAAACTTAGTCTCCGACCGATGGCTAGGGACAAGAGACGAGCAGACAGATGCGGGTGCCGCTGCTGGCTGCCGAGTAATCGGATGGGCGGAAGCGCGGATTGTCGAGTCGCGGACGCCTACAGGCGCAGGGACCCGGAAACTGCGGTGTGACAATGACAATTAATGCGGTCAGCCCTCCCAACGCTCGAATCATTGCAGGCCATTGCTTACGGGCTAGTGACCGTCACATTACATTTCTGTAATGTAGGGCTGGACTTTTTCTCGCGAATTCTAACGCGCGCAGCGTCACGCTAGCGGAGCCATTTGCCGGTTCAGACATGACCCCAAGCACATGACTCCCTTCATGCGCCGAATGCCTGCGACGAAATGGATTGACCAGGTCATAATCGGAGGCTCGGTAACCAAAAATTAACTCCCCTCCAAGCGACCCTTTTACCTTGATCGTGATAACCCTTCGGAGTTGATAAGATTCCATTCTCACGGTCGTGGGTCAATGGTGGAGATTTCTAAGAATATGCACCATGACCGAAAGGCCATGACTGATCACATTGGTAGCGGAGCACGTCTACCGGCCAACTGTACGGAACCACCAAAGCGGTTAAGAAACAGCAAGAAACATTTCTCAGGTCGAAGCGATTGGATCCTCCAGATAACCCTTATTCAAACGCGGAACTCAGGTGATCGCATCTCGGAGTCTCGCCTGTCTTATCTGACAGATTAATCGCCGAAACATACATGTGAGATACGCTCCTTTTCGTCAGAGCTCGTCCGGGGCGGCGCGGCTGGTTTCAAACGGGCAGCAAGAACCGAGGTTTTCCTCGAGAACTTTAGAGGTTGCGTGTATGCGGCGAAATGGGAATCCTGCTCTTCAACTCCGTGTAAATTCGGGCTGCGGGCGAGCCCCTTTAACCCTATTCGGAACCAGTTTGGCGCGGGGATTGAAAATTAAGTCAAGCAGGGGAACGCGCTTTCTGGGCAACCTCCCGGCGGTATACGCTGTTTTTGTTTTATTTGCGTGCGTGATATCGATTTGCGCGCAGAATGTGGTTTTAACCGGATCGATCGCTGGCCAGGTGAAAGACCGAACTGGAGCAGTCGTGCCTGGGACATCGGTCATCGCACGGAATCTCCAAACCGGTGTGGAGCGGTCGGCCCAGACGAACCGTTCTGGACTCTATCAGTTTCCGGTCCTCCCCCCGGGCTTCTACTCCGTCACCGCGAACGCGAAAGGATTTCGCGATGTGCAATCTCTGCTTCAGGTCCAGGTTGGAAACGCCACCGTCCAGGACATAAAGCTGCAAGTGGGCGCGAGCTCCGACACTGTCAAAGTCAGTAGCGCCGGTCCTATCTTGCGACCAACAGAGTCCTCTGCCAGCACCTTCCTGGACCGGACATTTATCGATGAGTTGCCGCTCAACGGACGGCGCTACACCGACTTCACGCTGCTCACACCCAATACCAGCCCCGACGGCGACACCGGCCTGGTCAGCGTGGCTGGCCAGCAAGGCGGCGAAGACTCGGGGTACGCTAACGGGAACGGCTCCACTAGCTTCACCGTCGATGGATCCAACGCCACCAACAACTACTTCTCCGACATCATCGGACGTTACCGAATCCCGTATTTATACGGTGAAGAGGCGATCCAGGAGTTTCAGGTTTCGGTTAGCCCGTACTCAGCTCTCTATGGTGGCGGTGCGGGCTTCGTGAATGCCGTCACCCGGTCGGGCGGCAATCAATTCCACGGCAGCGTCTTCTATTACAACCGGAATTCCGCGACCGGGGCCAACGACGCGCTCGACAAGGCCGCCGGAATTCCGAAAACAGATGATTCTCTGCAGCAATTCGGAGCGGAGGCCGGCGGCCCGGTCCTCCGTGACCGTTTATGGTTTTTCGCTGATTACGAGCAGCAACTCCGCAACTTCCCCATCTCGGTCATCAACCCCGATTTGGCGACGAATTCGTCGAACCTTGGTCAATTCCTAAACACTTATTTTGGCATTCCGGCCGGAACGGCATTACCTCCGCCCAATGGACCTTTGCCGATACCAAGCGCGGATGCGGCTCCAGACCCAACCAATCCCGTTTATCTTCAGCAAGTATCGAATGTCGTGAGCGCGTTGAACTCCAATCTCGGCACGAAGGCAAGAAAGGGCAACGATCTGGCGATTACGCCACGGCTGGATTACCAGGCGAGTTCCCGGGACAGCCTGTTCCTCAGCTTGAACTTCAATCGTTTCAACTCGCTCGGAGGCGTGATCACCGACCCGACGGTTGGCAATTATGGCCTGCAAACGCTGGCCAACGCTTATGTTCGCACCTTTCAAGCCAGCCTCGGCTGGACGCACACCTTCTCGTCCGGACTGCTGAACGAGTTCCACGCCGGCACTTCGCAAGACAACGAGACCGCGACACCGACCGGCTTGGCTCCGAACACGCCGACCGTGGTGCTGGATAGTCCCGCCGCGTTCACTCTGGGAAACGCGGCGTTCTCGATCGGAAGGGTTTTTGAGAGACAGTATTCCCTGTCGGACCGCATCGACTACGTGATTGGCAAACACCTGTTGCAATTCGGCTTCGATTGGACCCGCTCTTTCGATGCGGACACCGAAGATGGCGGCGCGGATCCGAACGAGGCGGTCGATTTCGGGTCGCCGCTCGGCCTGTATGAATTTCCGAACCTTGAAGCGTTTGCGCTTGGGCAATACATTGGCTTCAGTCAGGCTTCGGGCAACCCGAGATTCTCCTTTTCCGAGCCTTACTACGGCTTCTACGCGCAGGATTCGTACCGGGCGCTGCCGCAGTTGACCATCGAGATGGGACTCCGCGAGGAGTTTCAGGTTTACCCGCAGCCGGCCGCAAATCCAGCCTTCCCGCTTACCGGTCAATATCCCAACCAATATCTGCGACTCGCTCCGCGCCTCGGCTTTGCCTGGCAGACCATGCCTAAGACCGTGGTCCGCGGAGGATTCGGAGAGTTCTATACCAACATGAACGGGCTCAACTACCGCAACGCGGTGATCTCCAATGGACTCGCGTCCCAGCAGTCTTCGGCCAATACCAGCTATATCTCAGGTCCACCGAACCAACAGACGCCCACGTTTCCGAACATCCTTCCGAGCACTTCACCCCTGTTCCAGTCCTCGCCGGACATTTCCCTGGTTTCTCCTCAGTTTCGGGCGCCGTCTATCTTGCAGGCGAGTTTGCAGATCGAGCAGGAGATCGATGAGAACACGACCTTTTCTATTGGCACCATGTGGAACCATGGACTGCATCTCATCTCCGGTAGCGCCTATGACCCGAATCTATTTCCACTGCAAGGCACGACGACCTATATCACCTGCCCTCCCGGCGCCACCACGGCGCCGTGCAGCGGGCCCGCGGTCACTCTGCCGAATATCGACAACGGCCTGTTGACCGACGGCTTCATCAACCCGAATCTCGGCCAGATCAACGAGCTGATCAGCCCTGCGCAAAACTATTACGATTCGCTCTTCACCCAATTGCAGCACCGCATGTCCCACGGCCTCGCTCTTCAACTCTCGTATACCTGGGCGAAGAGCATCATGCGCGACGGCATGGACTTCAACAATCAATTCGACTTCAGCAATACGCACGGATCCTCGCTGTTGGACCAGCGCCACAACATCAGCTTGGCCGCGGTCTATCAGCCCCAGCTGCAAAGCCTGACGGATTCTCGCGCTGGCCGCGCCCTGCTGTCGGACTGGAGGATCAGCAGCGTCATGGCATTCTCCTCGGGCCGCGCCTATGCGGGCCTGCTGAGCCCCGCTTGCACCAGTTCCACCCTGTCCTTTGGAAACTGCGACGGCGCCAACGACAATCTCAACGACTCGGCCTTCAACCAGGACACCGCCAACACCGCCGGCGGCATCAATGGCGCTGGCCCGACTCCCGGCATCGGTCTGAATTCCTTCTACGGTCCCTGGCTCGAGCGCATCGACGTGGGCCTGGCGCGCAGCTTTCATCTGGGCGATCGCGGCGATCTGCAATTCCAGGCGCAAGCCTTCAATCTCTTCAACCACGCCAACTACTACGTGCAAAACGGTGACGGCATCAACCAACTCCAGTACAACCCGATCGGCGCCAATTGCGGCGATGGAACCTCGCTCAATCAAACCTGTTACCTGGTACCGAACTCCGGGCCAGGCAACTTCGGCGCCCTTCAGGAGATCAGCCCCAATGGGCTGCCTCGAGTGTTGCAATTTTCAGCGCGATATACGTTCTGAGCTTGCTCGCCATGAAAATTCTTGTCGTCGAAGATGAAGCGAAGACCGCCAAGTTCCTGAAGAAGGGGCTAGGGGAGGCAGGTTTTGTCGTTGATGTCGCCGAAGATGGATCGGAGGGGTTGCACCTCGCGCAGGAATTGCATTTCGATCTCATCATTCTGGACGTTATGCTCCCAAGGCTGGATGGCTGGGAGGTTTTGACTCGCCTGCGGCACGGAAGCGGGCACTCGCTGGTACTTCTCCTGACCGCTCGCGACGCCGTACACGAGCGGGTGCGAGGGTTTGAATTGGGAGCGGACGATTATCTGGTAAAGCCGTTCGCCTTCTCCGAATTGCTGGCGCGGGTGCGATCCTTGCTGCGCCGCGGGCCGCCGCGCGCGCAGGAAACTCTTCGCTTAGCCGACCTTGAAATCGACTGGCTGCGCCAGCGCGCGACGCGAGGCGGTCTGCGGTTGGACCTAACTTCCAAAGAGTTCCTTCTTCTATCCCTGCTGGCGAGGCGCGCGGGCGAGGTGCTGTCGCGAACCCTGATCGCCGAATCGGTCTGGGACATGAACTTCGACAGCGACACCAATGTCGTTGACGTAAATGTTCGACGGCTGCGCAGCAAGGTGGACGATCCTTTCCCGCTCAAATTGATCCATACCGTTCGAGGCGCCGGCTATGTCCTGGAATCCGAGTAGCGGCGTGCCGCCGGTCTCGCGCTTGTGGCGGACTCTGGCCTTCCGGCTCACGGCCGGCTACGCGCTTGCGGGCTTGTTTCTCGTGACCTTCGCAATAGTCAGTCTCTATTTAGTGCTGGTGAGCGAACTGGAGAAAAGTACAGATTTGTTTCTCGCGGACAAGGTGCATGTGCTTCGCACGATGCTGCGGGAAAGACCCGACGACGAGGACGCTTTGCGGGAGGAAGTCGAGCTGGAATCGGCCGCGCGCCAATACGAACACTTTTATATTCGCCTGCTGGACGCTCGAAACACCCCGGTGTTGATGACGCCAGGAATGGCGGATCAACTGGACCTGGCGCAGCTAGCCAGACAAAGCCAGCTCCATCCCGATCGAACCATTCGGATGAAAGGCAGGGATGGACATGGCTTTCGCGCGACCACCGTATCGGCGCCGGTCGGCGTGCTCGGAACCCAAACTGACACGGTTCAGATTGCGATCGATGTTTCGCAAAAAGAGGAACTGCTGGCACGCTATCGTTTTTGGTTCTGGGTCATCCTAATGGCAACTCTTGTCGTCTTCCCGTTAGTTGGGTACCGCATTGCGCGACATGGCATTCGTCCGGTGGAGGAGATGGCGACGACCGCGCGCCACATAAGTTCGACGAACCTGCGGGAGCGCATACTTCCCGAAGGATATCCCTTCGAGCTGGCATCTCTGGCCCGCACCTTCAACCAGATGTTGGACCGTCTGGAAGAGTCCTTCGAGCGAATCTCGAGGTTCTCCGCGGACATCGCGCACGACCTGCGTACGCCGGTGAATAACATTCGCGGCGAAGCGGAGGTTGCCCTGGCCCGCGCGCGTACATCCTGCGAGTATCGCGATGTGATCGAATCCTGCCTCGAAGAAGCCGTGCGGCTATCCGATCTGATCGGCGACCTCCTGTTTCTGGCACGCGCGGAGAGCCCATTGTCAGATTTGCGCCTCGAACGGGTGGATGTGGGTGAGTTGCTGGGCGGAGTACGGGAATATTACGAAGCCTCGGCTGCCAACGGCGAAGTTACGCTCACCACTGCTGTGGCCGGCAGACCGGTCATCGCCGAACTGGACCGCACGCTCTTGCAGAGGGCAGTAGGCAATCTGGTCTCAAATGCTTTGGCGCATACTCCACCCGGCGGAGCAGTCGTCTTGAGCACAAATGCCGACTATTCGACGATTCGCGTCGAAGTCTCCGATACCGGCTTCGGTATTCCGGCGGAAGCCCTGCCGAGGGTTTTTGATCGCTTTTTTCGGGTCGACTCATCGCGTTCCCACGGTTCGGGGGGAACGGGGCTGGGCCTGGCGATCGTGAAGAGCATTGCGCAGCTTCACGGCGGCAATGTTGAGATTGCGAGCGAACCGGGACAGGGTACCCGGGTCACGCTCCAGATGCCGGCCTCAAGCGAGAGGTAGCACAATGCAACCCTCACGATTATCGGGAGATCCGGTTAGTCCGCATAGGTCCTAAGAAACGGACTTTGTCGTCACTTGGCCGTAAAGTCGGCATCTCGGACAAACGGCCTACGGCCCTCCGCGACAACCCGCTGCGATCACCGTAATTTAAGGGTAGTTAAGCCTAATGAGGAGGCGAGATTTCGGTGAATCCAAAGGAGGGATAGGGCAGTCAATAAAATGCGAGCTCTACTTAACTGGCTTGCTAAGAGAGAGTTACATTAAGGTATGGTGCCGGGAGGGGGGGTCGATAAGCACGCCTCATCCGGCTCAGAGAAAACCGGCCTAAATTATTCATTAAAATAAACTTAGAGGCCATCTTTGCGAGGCTCAGGTAGATCAATTTTCCCCTACTCTGGAACGGAGCCGCTACTGTTGCAATGTACGAGATGCCAACTACTCGTCCAATGCCAACTTCCGGATTGCCAACCAATCTGCAGCTTCGATCGCGGACTGATTCCTGCCATCACTTCATGTGAAGAACGATCAACGTGGCCGCGGTCGCCAAATGAAGCAGGATATGCGTAGTGTTTGGGACCATTCCATTGCGCGGCGGCAAAAAAGGAATGCGTTTTGCCGAACATGATTTGATAGCAGGTCGGTGCCAACCCAAGACCTCTGTGAAAGGAGTTGTACAGTAGAGCGATGAGAACAATTGCAGAATCGATCGCCTTAATGTCGATGTCTTTGACCCTCCTGAGTGGAGGTGGCGCAAGCCATTCTCGACGCTGATCGGAGGGATGATGGGCGCACTTGGCGGGGATGCTGCTGCTTCTCTCGGGTTGTCGTTTAGAAAACTAGGGTTTCAGACTGAGCGTGGTCAGCTTGTCTTTCCCTTGCCGGGCCGGACCTATACCGCCACCGATTAGTGCGCTGTCGTGGACGGTAAACCACTCTCCTGTTTTAGCCCAGTCAAGGACCAGGCTGTTGGCGGCAATGCTGAGCCGCAACATACAGGGACGGCAAGTGAGCCATATGTTTCCCCAGCCGCTAACTGTGGCTATATGCTTTTCGTCAGATCTAGTGATAGAGAGTTCCAAGTCTGTCTGGTCCTGGGTGAGCTCCATGCGACCTTGAAATAGTGTTTGTTCCCATTGATTTCTCTCACTCGGCGGGAAATCGGTCTTTACCTTAAACGAGCCGGTAAACGCGTCGGTCTTATCGTTCGCGATGGATTGGATGGAAACGTGGATAGCAATGTCGAAGGTGCCGCCGTGCGCCCCGTCTGGGCGGCCGTAAGTTCGTTTCCCGTGATACTCTCCAGGTACCAGATCATAGATAGGACGAGTCACGGAAAACCGCAGTCGTTTCACCAGCCCCATGGCTTCTTCGCGGTTTAGAACAGCGGGCCAATCGGGGAAGCCCTCCAGTGAAAATGTTCCTCCATCGCCAGCGTCAAAAGGAACCTTGAACCCCTCGGGGCCTGGTTGCAGCGGCAGTGGCAGCTCGTCGTTTTTCCTGGGATAATACGTGATCTCGTTGTTATCTTGCCTGCGATAGCGTAGTCCCAGAAACGGGACCGCGGACGATTTCCAGGTCAGATAGATCGGCTCGTAGCGAAGAATTTTTTCCTTCTTGAGGGCAAACCCGTCGATGCCAGACGACGGACCCAGCGACTTGGTTCGCTGGACAGAGAGGGCTTTGAAGCCGTCGTTGTAGCCCGGAAGGTTCCAGTACTCCAGCCAGACGCAGGCCCCCCCGGTCGAAAATTCCCATGGGATCTCGATGTGGTCGAAGACTATCTGCACCTCTTCGCCTCCGGCTAATACCTCGGCTTTATTGGGTTTCAACAGCCAGGTGCGCGGCATGAGGCTGCCCTCCACCGATGCCGCCCATCCCCCGCTCTCCTGCACCGTGATCGCCTGCGCCTTATCTTCGGACGTCAGCGCTCTGGGGTCGGATGCATTGCCGGCGTAGAAGGAGACCCTGAACGAGGGTGGATTGGTAGCATCAAAAGCCGACTGGGGAACCAATGGCGTCTTGCCTTCGTTCAGCAGATGAATTGTAAGCCTGTTGGCGAGGGGATACTCCCTTGGATTGATGAAAACCTGCGCAGGAGCGACGTTTCCTGTGCTCGATGTCCAGGCATGCAGGGGCGGGGCGGTCCGATATTCCGGCCGGTCCGCGACCCTCACCTCGATTCTGGTTTTATGAGGGCCGCGATCGGGCATGTTGTAAGAATCAATTGTGACCTCAGGATCAGGATCGTTGCCTGTGTAGAAAACGGGTTTGAACCTGAACTCCACAGTCTCTCTGTCCTGGAGCGTCATTGAGTTGGTTCGACAGAGGCACAGTGTTTTTCCAGCGATGAGCTTCTCCTGCCACCCGGAATCGGCAAGCTTCTGCCATTGGACGCCCTTCGTGCTGACCGCCTCGACTCCGGGAAGATTCTCATAGATGTCGCCAAAGGAAAGGTAGAGCGCCGCAGGGCCATCTGCAGCCGGGCCGTTGTCCGGCGGCATGGTGAGGCTGCCCGGCATACGGAGCTCGCTGTGGGCGGTTAAGCGCAGGATCAATGTATTCGCTCTCTGATCGTTGTCCCGTTTCCGATAGATCACCGCGTCGGCTGTGTTGCGGTCGCCGTTCAGGAATTCAAAAGTGGGTTGCTCAGTCATGGTTGGGGTACCTTTCCTCAAATTGCGTCCCGGCCTGCGGTCTTGCACAGGCCGAAGCGATTGAATTGGCCGGAGAATTCGTGCGGGAACGGCCGGCAAGTCTCGATATTTCGCCTCCAATAGTCTTGTCACACGTCGCCGCGCGGTCGTAACTTTCAGGAAGTCTCACGGCGCTCTTCCTATCCGGCCGCGTTCTTCGGACAACCTAACCGCGCTATAGCCAGATCCACCACAGTCCGATTGGAATCCATGCGTTTTTCTCCGGTCGAACGACGACTTCGTATTCACCCTTTTTCTTGATCGAGCCTTTAAGCGCTTGCAATTCATTTGAATCTGGATTCACGGTCGCCTTTGTGCGGCGCTGCGAATGTGCTTTTTTACCCTGCAGGCTCGCCAGTTCCGGTTCGAGGAATCGGCCCCCCCACTTTGCTCATTGAGATTCGCCACAATCTGATGCCCTTCCATGATGCGGCATCTTTCGGCCGTACCTGGATGACGTATTCGCCAGGCGGCCCGACCGCGACCTGGGCGGCGGCGCGCAGTACAACACGGTTGTTCAAACCGCCAGTGCCGGGGCAACTGCAGGAAGCTAAATCTGCTTCGTTTTGACGCACAATCTCCCCTTTTGCGTCGCGGACCTCAATCACGATCTCCGAGCCGCTTGCCGCGGCATAGACGATCTCCGCCATATATGTCCCGGAGACGGCGAACTCCGCCAACCAGGAAGCGTATTGCAGGTGGCTATTCCAGTCGTCGATGAAGGGAGCGGCGCCGAGCTGGTCTGGCGCAGGAGTGGACAAGGTGGCCGGACGAGTTGCCTTGTTCTTCGTGAGAAGTCTTGCCGTCTCCGCCGACAGGGTCACGCCAACTTGCGGCAATACGATGGGCGTACCGCCCTTGCGCAGCCACACCCACCACACGTTGATCGCCATCCATTGCCCCTGTGGATGAACAGCAATCTCATACTCACCGGATAATGGCTTGATCTCGAGCTCGGCGAAGAGCATGCCCGGATTACCCCAATCACCGGTGCCGGGACAGGTCAATGAAACGGAAGGCGCGCCGTCCTTTTGCGGCACAATCTCCCCTTTTGAATCACGGACCTCAACCATGATCTGCGAGACTGGGTGTCTCGTTGAGTATTTGACGGCGACCTGATAGACGCCGCTATCCTTGAACTTCGCCTTCCAGGAGACGGATTCCTTTTCATCATTCCAGTAGCCGATAAATCGATTGCCATCGTCGGTTTCTGCCACGGCGATCCTGGAGCCATGGAGTCTTGCAGTTTGCGCAGAGAGCTTTACGATACCGAAGGCATCTGGCAGGACAAGAATGTCGTTCGGATCCGGCGCGGTCGAGGACGTTTTTGCAGGGTACAGGCGCAACCAGCCTTCGCTTAATCGAAGGGGCGGGGCGGAGAACGCGGCGCTTATGTTGGGCGATTCGAGAATGTTCTTCGTTATCCACTTGCGCACGCCGGCGTGATCCTCATCAGCGTGCCTTGTC
>Ga0302326_10008456_pt1 | contig 22699 bp, 27 predicted proteins | sample Palsa_T0_3_FD_202264 | JGI IMG/M metagenome (GOLD analysis project Ga0302326, IMG submission 202264) | Peat permafrost microbial communities from Stordalen Mire near Abisko, Sweden - Palsa_T0_3 | ecosystem: Environmental > Terrestrial > Soil > Palsa > Peat permafrost | place: Sweden: Abisko... | reverse complement strand
TCGCAAGCACCTGGGCGATCCGGGAAGAATGTATTACGGCCTTGAGCCTACGCTAATCGACTGCCAACTGTTGTAAGCAGGCCGTTGAACTCTGCAGCCGCCATCGCTGCGGGTGTGAGTTCTGCTCCGCCGGCGGTTTGCCGATGGCCAATTCCACTGGCACCAACTTGCCGTCTACTGCTCCTCGTCTTCCTCTTCCACCGTCGCTTCTCCGGATTGCGATCCAGCGTGCTGATGCTCAAAACCTGGATTGCGGCAAAACTCGCTTTGCCGCACATGTGTCGCCAGCTGCCGAATGTGGCAACCATCCTCGAGACCATTCAGGTCCCGAGCGACGCCCCGCACAATAGCGTTGCGCCTGCTACGGAGCCGCCTGTCACAGATGACGTATACGACGCACTCGTCTGGCTGGGGCGATCCTCCCTCCCTTGCCTGACGGATCGCTTAGCAGATACGAAATGGATGCCCAACCCCCGTTCCGAACCATTGCTAGGGGTGCCCTTGGTCGGAGATGTTGCCTACATGATTCTTTCCGATAAGGGCCTGCCCGACGTTTTGCCCAAACTCGCTCACAAGAAGCCAGATCAGCTAAGGATGGACGACTATTTCTTGTGGCCGAGCGTTGGAGATCATCGCATGAAATTGCAGGCGGCCGTTCGCGAATGGCTCGCCAAACACCCTGATTGTTGCGCTGCCCCATCGATCGTTCGCAAACCCGTCTCGAAGCCAAGCTTCCAAATGTCTTCGGATGAATTGGCAAAAACTCGCACACGGCTGTCCCGTTTAAGTCCGGGAATGAGTACTGAGCAAGTGTTGAGCATTGCTGGAAAGCCCGACGCTATAGACGGGCGCGAGGAAAACCAGAGCACGAGCTCGGTGTCAGTTTCTCAGCATATTGGGCTTCTCGGATTTTGTGCCGCCGACCGTGCCGAGAATCTAGCGTATATTTTCTTCGCGGAGCGTTGGACTGACGACATTTCTCGCCGCGACCCGCTCCGCGACCAGTACGTCATGCTGTTCTTTTCCGCTGAAGGCAAGTTCACACGAATGTTCTCCAATATTGCCGATATTCCCCCTATCTTCCCGCGAAGCGAGGCGAGTTGGCACCGACTGATGTGGGGAGAACCTAAATTGAAAAAGTAGTGCGGGAGCGGCTCACGAGACGCCTGACAGAATCAGGCGCCTTCACGATAATTGGTGTAACGCATTCCATGATTCTTACGCGGCTTCGCTCGCCAAGGGCATGCCCGAGATGGCTCGTCTGACACCGGCGCGCAAGACCTCTTCATAGGATGAGGCGACTTAAGACCAAATGACGTTGTCCTCTTGTAGAATACGTCTGCCTTAGCAAGCTGCAAACTACGACAAATGGAGGACGTGATGCAACGATCATTGTTGACGGTCGGAGTCGCTCTGGGGATCATCGCGGCTTGGTCCATTGGACGGCTTCAGGGACAAGCGCAAACTGACAAGGTCATCTTCGCTTCCGCAAGCCATGCGAATTTCAGTGAAATGCAGGGCAGTAAGGGAGGTGTCTTTACGGCGCCCATTTGGGGGGACGCCAACGCCGATGCCCACGGAACATTCACGAAATTTACGCCCGGGTACGATGGGGGCATGCACACCCATACCAATGATGTCTGGATTGTCGGGATCAAAGGTGCCTATTTGTACAAAGACGAAGCGGGGGAGAAGCGCATCGGCCCGGGGGACTTCCTGCGAGTACCCGGAGGACACAAACACTGGAGTGGTGGAGATAAGAAAGAAGGCGCCCTGTTTTACGAAGAGTCGTCGGGCAAGTTTGATTTCATTCCGGTCAAGTAGCTTGAATTCAAGGTTGCAGCGCAGCTGCTTGAGACTCTGCCCGTCATTCGAACTTTACTTTGGCACTCATGAGGATGGTGGGCAGAGTGCCAAGCGCGGTGAGATGCTTGATGCTCGGCCCAGCAATGGGTGAGCCTGATCGCGATTCATCAATAGTAATAGGGTTAGAGTCCGAAACGAACGTAGAGGAAGTCGCAAATGCCCACGACTATAGACACAAGGAAGGCCACGGATGTGGCACGAAACCTGGACCGTAGGCCACTTCGCTCATAGGCACGCTTGTGTATTTCCAGATTCCGTACAGCCCAAGAAGATGCTGATTGCCGAAACGAGCGTGGTGCGCTTGTTCTCGCATCCGCACTTGCATAAACGAAAGGGCCGCGAACAGGACAACCGCTGCGACGAACGCGATTTCCTACCGTGGCATAATGGCTGATTCGAATCTTCATTCGGGTGATGTTGAAAACTGGGGTTAGCACGTTTTGGCCGCCGTGCCGAGGGCTGCGGCCGAGCCACGTTGCAACCCACTGCTCTATAGGTTCTCTTGGATGAAGCGGGAGCTGACGTGAACGTCGAATTGTACCAGCGGTGAATCACCAACTACCTTAAAGCTGTGGATCTCGCCGGCCTTAATGACAAAGATGTCTCCAGCGCTGCCCTCGAAGGTCTTGCCGCTTACTGTCCACAGACCCCGGCCTTCACGGATGAACTGGATCTCGTCATAAGGATGCCGGTGCGGACCCGGTCCCGAACCGGGCTTCCCATGGAACAGGAAGACCGAGACACTGGTGTGGCCCTGCTCAGCACCAACAAACTCATGCGAACTACCAACAAAAGGTAGGTCCTCTTGGCGCACGTGGTACATCGTTCGTCGTCCTCCTGCCAGGATTGGATGACTGTGGCCAAGTGTCGGCTCCACGAATACCAATGAGCGCAACGGCGATTTGCAACAGCTATGTTCCGCAATTTCGTATTGCAGGATTAGAAGCAAAAAAAGAGGCACGTTCGTTGCGCGCCTCTCGTGCGGTCAGTCCGACTACGCTCATTTTCCTCCTCAGCCGCGTAGCTACTTAGCCGCGGGGACGTAGCTTAGTTCGGGTTGGAACTTCCACATACTCCATTCCATGCTCTCAATCAGCGGCTGCAACTTGGTTTGAAACGCCTTATATTCGGCGGCGGTCATCCCTTTTTCGGCGCCAATCGGTCCATCCAGGTCGGCCCAGCCGCTCAAGCCTAGGTAGCTGTGAATTTCATTGGCGGGTGTACCAAAACGCGCGATTGCAACTCCGTAATCGGTGGCACCGGACTTCTTAACAGCCGGCACGATCTGATCGTGGAAAAGGGCTTTGAGTTCATCCATTTTGCCGGACAGAACACGCGTCCGGCCAACGCGCACCATCGGAGGGACCGCCGTCGAGCGGATCATCGTGTCGGGCTGCATTTCGTCAATCCAGGTATCAAGGCCGTCGGTCACCGTGTCCAGGCGGGCAAAGAGCCTTGCCAAGTCGGCTTCCACCGGCTTCAGCTTCGGATCCTGCTCATCCTTCTCCTTCCACTTCGAGGAGTACCAGACGACCGCGTGTTGCGGCGGTCCACTCTGAGATTCCCAGACGGTGAATCCCTGGTCGGATCCTGCCTTTTTCACCAGCGCGACATAGTCTTTGACTGCAGCCTTCCAGCTCTCTTCCTGCCCCATTTTCACTTTGACGAACAGTACCGTGCGGATGTTGCCTTGTGCCCAAGACGGAACACAGCAGGCAGCCAATGCAATCACAGCAAGCAAACCGCCGCGCAGCGAGAACAGTTTTCTCATTTGGGTATTCTCCTAGGCCTCGTGAGGGCAAATCGCAACCCTCGATCGCGGGAACTATTGGGTTGCGTTGCTCGGGCGCCGCAAGTATACACGCTATCTTTTGGAATCGCAGAATCGCTGTCGTTAGCAGGCCAGCGAATGGATTTCTCGTGGCGTGGGCTGCGGCCTTCGCTGCGACCTCCCGCGCGGCGGCTATCGATCTCTCCCCAGCCCTCGCCAAGAAATGGAAACAGCGCGGTTAAGGGGTTACACTTGTCTGTAATGAGTCAGAGCCATCCGCGCAGACTGTTAGGAGGGTGAGAATATGTCGCCCTTGGTTCGCCGCTCCATTCTCAAGAAATTCCTCATCGTCGTTTCCTGCACGCCCCCCGTTTGTGTCCTCACTACGCTGGCGTTGGCACAGCACCCCGCCGTCGGCACTGCTGGAGGAGCAGTTCATATATCTGCGCCACCGATTTCCCACGTTCCGATTTCTTCAGCGCCGATTATCCGGGCACCGATTTCCACTCCTCGAGTCTCGGTGGCCCCGTCTGCGGGCGCACTCGGTACAGCTGGTTTTCGCCCTCCTCGGCGTCCGATTCGTCCGTTTCCGCCGGTGTTGGTGGTTTACGAATCTCCCTTTCTTCTTGGCGGACCATTCTGGGGACTGAACTCCTGTTGGTCGGCGACCTGTGCCCCCTTCTGGTCTTGGACTCTCGATTACACGACTGTTTCCTCCCCTGGCCCAACAAACTATCTTTCGCAGGTGTACGAGACTCCGGCGTATGTCTATGGCGAAGGGGGACCAGACCTACCGCAGCTCTTTTTGAAAGATGGCACGATTCTCAACGTGACCGATTACTGGCTCGTCGACGACGAGCTTCATTTCACGATGATTGAGGAAAATGGTAAGAAACCAGCGGAGCACGTGATTCCCTTCGACGTACTGGATTTGCAAACGACCGTTGATGCAAACACGCGGAGAGGTTTCCGCTTTACGTTACGCAACGAGCCTTTCGAGCAGTATTTGCGCGACCACCCTGAAGGCTCGCCACCCATCGTAACGCGCCCTCGTGAGTAGAGTTGAGAGTAACAGTCGACGCAGGTCAGTCCGTTCCACCGCATCGAACAGCAAGGCCGCCGATGGCTCTTCCACACTGCGTGGTCAAAACTTGACATGGTGCTTCGCGGCAGCGCGCCGCGGGAGTTCGCGCTCCAGTTTCCCCAGCCAGCGCAGTTCGCCACGGAATTGCTCGATCACGAGGCTGACCATCCACACGGCTTCATGAAACCTGTGGCCTACTTCTTTCTTGATCGATAGCAGCGTCGCCTCTTCCCGTGACAATTCGTTCTCCAGAAATTCCCGGCGGCGCTCAATCTGCTGACGAAACACTCCGGGCCTCGCCTGCCAGGAGAGAGCGATCCAGGTGAGAAACGGTGGCCGCTCACGGTGCGTCGCCCACTCCTTGCGTTCCAGCGCATCGGCCAGGGCCGTCCGACCCTTGGCGGTCGTCTGGAAGACCCTGCGTTCAGGGCCCGCCGCCGCCGTCTCAATCTCGGATGCTCGAATCAGCCCGAACTGCGCTAGCTTCTCGATCGAGTAATACACCTGTGGCCGCGAAATGCCCGCCCAATCACGTACCTCACGCCGTTCCAGCTCTGCGTTGGCTTGGTAGCCGTGCAGCGGCCGCTCCGCTAGCAGGCTGAGGAGCACAAGGTCGGGAGTGGTCAGCTCGCGCTTCCTAGTGGCAGGCATCGCTTGCCTTACGCTTGCGGCTCCAGTGCCACCACAGGCGCTGCTCGATCGGCAGATTCGGATTCTTCGCTTGCGCTACCACCGCCCGAAATACGTCCAGGCAACAGATGTCCTGCGTCTGGCCGGTGACCTGGCAGAGTTTCTCGTACATCTTCTCCGGATTGCGCCGCGCCAACTGCGCCACGGTGCGAACACCAAGAAGTTCGAAATCGCGCAGCATCGCCGGGCCAATCGAAACCAAGTCGCTCAACTGCCGTTCTTCGCCGATCACAAAACCTCCTTGACGAACCTCGGAATCTCTTGTAAGGTAACTAGTCTAAATAAGACTAGTGCGGCTTGCAAGGAGAAAATTGGGCTGCCCGAGGTCGACACTTAGCAAAGGAGAAATCTGATGACGATTAAGAAAATCACACCCGTACTGCTGGTAGACGAAGTCGAGTCCTGCGTTAGATTCTGGAAAGAGCGCCTGGGCTTTGAAGTGGCCATAGAAGTTCCCGAGGGCGACAAGATCGGGTTCGTTTCACTGCAAAAGGCGGGAGTCGAGTTAATGTATCAAAGCTATGCCAGCGTCGAGAAGGATAGTTCATTCTCAGCCCAGGGGTATGCCAAGGGGCCTTCGTTCCTGTACATCGAGGTCGACAGCCTGGATGATGTGATCGCGGCCACGAAAGACGCCAGGGTGGTCATGCCGGAGCGAAAGACTTTCTACGGTGCACGCGAGATTGGGGTGAAAGATCCAGCCGGGCACGTCCTGACGTTTGCGCAGTTCGGGGCCTAAAGCCGTCTGCGGTAGTGGAAGCATAGAATCTTCAGTGGCGTTAAGCGAACGACACTGTTGTAACCAGCGTTACAATCAAAATCCCCGGTCCCGATTGATAAGCTCTATCGGCAGGCGAACCTTCGAGCTTGCCGTCCGAACACGAGGGGAAGCGGCTTTCACGGCTTTCACCGGAGTTACTTCCATCGTTTTCTCGCGGACTCTCAAACAGCAAGAGCACCCCCACGTAACTGTCATGCCGGAGTTGAATGCAGATTGGATAAGAGACCTGAAAGCTCAAAGCGGAAAGGACATTTGGTTGTTTGGTGGCAGCGACCTGTTCCGCTCCTTTTTTGACTCTGGCCTCGTGGATGGCGTCGAAGTTGCTGTGATACCTGTATTGTTGGGCGCCGGGATTCCATTACTTCCCCCTCCTTACAGCCCCACTAAACTGCGATTGATTAGCCATCACCTCTACCGGTCGGGGAGAATGTCGTTGGCATATGAAGTGCAGCGCTGAGCGGACGCGCTCGAAATGGAAGTAGCGCATCCGCACGATCATTGTTGTTAACAGCGCATCCGCACGATCATTGTTGTTAATAGACAGATTAGGGTCAAAACTTCTCACGATGTAGGCCAGCAACCTCAAGTCGGAGCGCTGGGGTTCATGGGCTACGGCTGCGCTGCAACTATTTTCAGATTGACAGGGCAACTTCCGCCGAACATAATAGCCCCCACGTTGGGGTCCTTCCGCGCCCACACTCGATTAGACTGATGGGCAGATTCCTTCCGACTTGTTCCGCAGCCTTCCACAGACAAACCGCGACCGAGGACTCAACTGCACGATGAAAGCGAAGTCCTGACGCGCAAGGAGAGAAATGATTTTTCGACTGAGATTCATCGCGATTGTGACCCAAGCCGTATTCCTGAGCGCATTCTCATTCGCACAGACAAAGTACGCGGTAGGAACATGTCAGCCAAAACTGACTTTCTACGCGACGATCTCGCAGGCAGTGAGTAGCGTCCCTTCAGGTGCCACCATTGAGGTGTGCCCGGGCAAGTACCCGGAGCAAGTTCTAATCACGCAGCCACTGACGTTGGAAGGAATCGCAGTAGGATCAAGCGACGCGGCGGCAGTTACGGTGCCCTCAGGCGGCTTGACGCAGAACGTTAGCGATCCTACCGTCGGAGCTGTTTATTACCAGATTCTGGTGCAGACGACGGGTCCGGTCAACATCTCCAATCTCGTTGTGGATGGAACTAACGGATCCGGCCCCAGTGGTACGGTCGCGGGTATTTTCTACCAGGACGCTTCCGGTACTGTGAATGATGCAAGCGCCCGAAACCAGACAAACTCAGCACAAGGAATGGGGGTCTTGGTCACGACCACCGCGGCCGCCACCCAGACGGTAACGGTTGAGAACAGTGTCGTTCGTGGTTTTGACAATCTAGGAATATATGGGGTGTCGGGCGCGGGCGCAGGCACGGTGACTGCGAACCTTAAGACAAACACGATTGACGGCGCCGGTATTGGCCAGAGCGGCATTTATATTAACTCCGCGGCGGGCGCCATCCAGTCCAATGTAATCACCGGCGTACCCGTCGGTCTCCATCTGAGATTGTCAACGGTTTCGGCCACGGCGAACATTATTTCCACGCCCGAGGTCGCGGTGGAGGTACTCGGCGGTTCGAATACGATTAAAACCAACCACCTTGACGCAGGCGGCGACTACGGTGTGCTTCTGAACGGAACGGCCACCAGCTCCGTAATCGAGTCCAATACGATCGTCAACTCGGGATTCGCCGTTTATGGATGCAGCGGGGGTAATTTCCCCGGTCCCGCTGCAAGCGGCTTCACGGTGACAGGCAACACCATCACAGATGCGGACGAGGGAGTAGACATGCCTTCTGGCAACACGTTCGCGCCAAACACGTTCCATGCAACCGGCGGCGAGGTGGGAGGGTGCAACTGATCGAGCCGCGAAATGGGTGACAGACAGCAACCGATGACCGAGAGGGGGACTCGAAAGTCTCCCTCCCGGTTCATCGGAATCCCGCCGAGCGCGGGTCCCACGAATCGCCTGGACCTGAGCCCAGTCTTCTCGGCGTTCTGCGCCTTGACGCGACTAATCCTGATCGTCGCTGGTCACTGATTACAGCCACTATCTTGAAATCGCCAGGGACCATAAATGCAGCTGCGGGAGTATGGCCATTCGCCCGATTCGCTAGCGTCATCTCGTCTGAAGGTTGCTCACCATCCTCGATAAAATTCTTTACGGAGCCAACACAGCCTTCACCTGTGTTTCGTTATCGGTCGCTCCGTCGCCCTTCCTGCCGTAAATCACAACCATGCAATCTCCGGAATTCACGGTCACCGGGGCCAGAATTCTCTCGACCTGCTTCTGAAGCGTTGCCTTGCCCGTTTCTCCCTCCGGAATCTTGTATTTGAGGGGCACGCTTTCGAGGTGCAAAGCATTGTCGGGAAGCCAACTGTATAGCGTCGATAGCAACACCGGATTCGGGAACCCTTGGCTGTTGAGATTCTCCCCAAATTTTCCGCATCCTCCGGGAAGCAGGTAAAAGTCGTTGAGCGCGCCCCACGCCTTGCCCGTCGGAAGCGGCCCGAAGTTCTCCGTCCCATCAAACGTACTGTCGCTGATATCTCCGAACAGCTCCACCAGGTGTCCGGCTGGCATCACGATCGGAACACCAAATCCCATCTCATCTTCCGTCGTCGCGTTCTGGCATCCCCAATCTTGACCAAAACAATACTCGCCGGATAGATCGATCACTGTGTTCCCGTTGGAACTCGACGGTTCATGAGTCAGGCTCAAATCCGCCGACATCACGACCTCGCCTTTAACCAACGGTCCCCCACCAAAAACAAAACCCACGCATCCCGTCATCGGCAAGGGATGCGGGAAATGGAGGTCGACACGAAGCTGGGAAACTGACTGCGAAGGATTCTTCAGAATGTCGCTCCAAAGGAAGCTGGCTCCCGTTAGACTCTGGTCATTCGCCGGGCACTTACCTTCCCAGTAGGCCAACAACCACAGGACTTCGCTGAAATTCGAGCTGTGGTTTTCAAGCGAAATGTTCCCCGTCAGCGCTTGCGCCGACGCCGCCGATTTCGCCCCGTCCAGTACCTGATACATGTAGAGAAATTGCGGAAAGCCAGTTTTCGAGGTGGTCACAGAGTGCTGAATATGCAGGACGGAAGACATCCGGGCATTCTCTTGCCCCCACAAATCGCACTTTCCCAAGCTGACCAGAAATAGAATCGTGGCAAGAATAGCCTTTACCAACATGCGTGAGATCTCCCGAACAGGCATAAACACAGCACTTGGCCAAAAGTGGTGCCCAAGCCGCAAGTTTTTATCTTGGCGATTTAGGGGAGTAACTGTTCCAGTGAGTGTTGACGCGATTTCGTGACTCGAGACGATTGCTTTTCTTCGCGACCTACTATAGAAGAGGGCTGACCTTAAGCAGGCGTGGAAGCAGTTCACCAAGTGGAGTTGATTTAGAATCTGGCGCCGTCCTCGCAGTGAAACGTTGATTATTCGACCATCAGGTTCAACGCTCTACGGGGCAAATGCAACACCCCTGACGATAAGAGTGCTTGGTGACGGTTTTCTTAAAGTACTGAGCTGGAATCAAACCTTTCAGTCCCCCTCAGCCTCAGTGCCGACCCTGGAAATGGACGGTGCCGGGCAACTCTTTCCATGCCGCGTGCGTCCTGATTCTTATAGGATAGCCCTGAAGGAAGCCATCATGAACCGTATCTTCGCTTCAGTCCTTCTCTGCACGCTTCTCCTCGTTGTCTTGGCTTTCACAACTGCCTGCGGCGGCCACTCGAAACAAATTGGGACCTGCCTCGCTTGTCCCGAAGAACAAGCCGTTTATGCGACGTCCAATTCCGGGCAGGTACTGACGTTTCCATTTCCCCTGGGTACTCAGCTGGGGACCGCAACTTCGACTGCCGGGCCCGCGAACAGCACGGGCATTCTGGTCTCTGGAGGGATCGTCTATGTCTCTGACCCCGGGAACAGTGCGATCCGGGCGTACTCCATTAATAACCAGGAACCTATCCTGTCACCTGCGTCCTTCGGCCCTTTTGCCGTAGGCGCGTCCCCGGGGCCGATGGCGTTGTTTGGACAAACGCTGTACGTGGCGAGTTCCGCAGGAGAGATTTTCGCTTTCACCGTCAATTCCGATGGCTCATTGACGAGCCTTGCCGGGTCGCCTTTCGCAGCCGGCATGGGCTTATCTCATCTGGCCGTAGCTAATTTTACCAATGCGAATTTTCTGTACGCCGCCAACTCCGATGACCCGAATGGCAGCATCTCAGGCTTCACTATTAATTCGGATGGGTCGCTGACCCCGGTGGTCGGTTCGCCGTTCCAGACGGTCCCGAACGGTGGTCCGGAAGGATTGAATGTGAGTGAAGGGAACGTTCTCTATGTGGCTCTGAAAAATACCAATGCAGTTGCCGGATCAGCATCAATGCCGATGGCTCGCTGAGCCCCGTCGCCGGTTCGCGATTTTCCGCGGGCAAAGGGACGTCTTCTCTGGCGGGCTGTAGTTGCGGCCCCGGTGGCTTTTTGTTCGCCGCCAACAATCTCGACGGTACTATTTCGGCGTACAGCATCGACGCAAGCACGGGCGTTCTCACTCAGATCAGCGGCTCTCCATTTGCTGCGACGACGCCTTCCGGCGACATCCTGTTCGTCGAGGGAGAGCTTTTCCTGCCCGACGCCTCCTCGAACGCCATCGGCGGCTTTGTCCCCGATTTGTCGAACGGCGTCGTTAGTCCGTCGCCGGGTTCGCCTTTCCCGGCAGGTTCCGGGCCTTTTGCGCTGGCTTATAGCGCATTCCCTCCGCTCGATCCGCAGTAGTCGGCGTTGAGCGGAGAAAACGTATCAGCAGTGGGCGGGTTTCATTCTGGAACCGGTGGTCATTTTTTGCTGCAATCCTAGCTGATTCTCTTTGTTGGACACGAAATCAGGATTTTGCCCCTAGATGCCTAAAGCAGGCCTGTGCACTCATTGACCGTCAATTATTGCGCTGCTTTCCCTGCGGAGGGCGCGGGGAGCGCGCCAGAGATCAGCTCGTCAGCCAGCGCAGTTGCGCCGTAGAGGTTGCGCAGCGCCTCCTGGATGCCCCGGACGTCAACGGCAATATTGCGCCCGACTTTGTCTTCGTAAAAGAGATTTCGAGGCAAGGCCTGCATGTTCCTATCGAAATTAACACCCACAATCTCGCCCATCTGATTGACGAGCGGGCTGCCGGAGTTTCCGCTGATAGTGTCCGCAGTGGTCACGAAGTCGAGCGGAGTATCAAGATTGAGTTTCGATTTGGAAGTCATCCATCGTTCGGGTAACTGGTAAGGCGGCTGGTTGCCGTGATCGGCCGCGTGCTGGTAGATGCCGGCGAAAGTAGTGAAATAAGGGATTGGCCGAGCGTTCTCGGTGTAGCCGCGCACGGCTCCGTAGGCGAGACGCAAGGTAAATGTGGCGTCGGGAGGGTCGTTGAATCCGGCGTTGAAAAAGCGCGTGTTCCAATCCAGTTGTCCGCGAAACGGGGCTAATCACAAGGCGCGAAATGACATGTAGCGATATTGTCCCAGCGACGCTGGAGTCGTTCAGAATACCCAACCGCAAGTTCTTCAAAGAACTCTTGTGCTCCGAGCCCTAACTCCTGGGCGTGGAGTTTAACCTCAATCGGCGCAATCAGGCGTGGCTGCTGACTGAAAAATCCCTTCCCGCAAAATTCGCGAAAATAACATTTCACTAGGATGCCCTAACAAACGACTTTCCTGATTTTTCTAGACATTTTCTATCCCCAAATGTCCGCTGTTCTTTGCCGAACAGCCGCGAATTGCTCCGCGCGTGAAAACCGCCAATATAATATTAGAATGGGGCCATGGCAAGAGTTCCTGTCGCTGGGGAAATTGCGAGGGACTTCGAGCTGCTGGACTCGACACGCACGCCAACGCGGTTGTCGGAGTTGATCTCCCAGGGGCGCCTGGTTCTACTTTTCTATCGTGGGAATTGGTGACCGTTTTGCCTTCGCCAGTTGGCGGATTATCGCGAACACTATCTGCAAATCAAATCGGCGGGCGCGAGCCTAGTGGCTGTTTCGGTGGATCCGCCCGAAACATCGGAGGCCTTGCGAACTCAGCTCTCATTGCCGTTTCCGGTTTTGTGCGATACGGAACGATGCGTCGCCAAGGACTGGGACATCTACAACTCACGAGAAAGAGGCGGCATCGCCAAACCAGCCGTCTTCGTGATTGATCCCAATCAGGTAGTCCGTTACGCTTCGGTGGACTCGGTCGCGACGCGCGTGCCAGCCGTCGAGATTGTCCACTTGCTACAAAATGCCGCCAATGCTCTGCCGATTCGGCGCAGACTTCACGTCCCCAGGTGGTCGGAGTGGATCAGGGCCATTCGGAATAACTTTCAAAGTCAGGCAAAATGAATTCGTCGGATGAGTGCAATGGCGGATTTAACGACTCCGAGCCATGTTCCGAGTTTTCGAGTTGCCGATAATCGAGACAGTTTTCAGTCGACGCGATCGGCCCAGAAGCCCCCTGAGTACCTGCGCACATTCCTCCAGCTGCCGTTGTGTCGCAGAGTCGAATGCAGAGATAATCAGGGGTGGAAACAAAGCGTACGACTCTCGATCTTCAACCCACGCTCAAGGGCAGCCTGCTCGAACTCAGACCACTTCGCGCCAGCGATTTCCAACTTTTGTATGCGGTGGCTTCGGATCCATTGATTTGGGAGCAGCACCCGGTCCAAGACCGCTGGAAAGAGGATGTATTCCGAACATTCTTTCAGGAATCTCTAGATTCGGGTGGGGCGCTGATGGCCGTTGACTGCAAACTCGGCAAGGTAATCGGATCGTCACGGTTTCACGGATACGACGAACAAAGAAGCGAAATCGAGATTGGTTGGACTTTTTTGGCGCGCTCGCACTGGGGCGGGACCTACAATCGGGAGATGAAAGAACTCATGTTGCGACATGCGTTCGCTTTTGTGGATTGCGTCGTTTTTCTTGTCGGTCGGAACAACCTGCGTTCGCAGCGGGCAGTAGAGAAAATCGGCGGCACTGCTGTCGGTTCAAGGCGCGATGGAGGTGGTCGGGAAAGCATGGTTTACGAGATCACCATGTCTTCGTTCAGAGAGAAGTTCCCCATGCAGTAGGTGTCAGGCCCAACTGGGATCGCCTACGACCGTTTGAGGCCATTGCCGCAACGAGAAAGCCGCCCCCCTGAGAAACGACTGTTGCCTCGCCCTTCCGAAGGTGCTTCGCGCCCGTAATTTCCCCTGTCAGATCACACGTGTTGACCCTGGTCATTGAGATTTCGCAACAGTAATCCATACTTCTATACTTCCTGTCAGGGAAAATCGTGCCAGTTGAGGCAGTCCTGTTCGTGAGCTTTTTCTTCGGTGCCCTCTTACCCGCCCAAGAGGTTCAGCAGATTGATCTCACTGCCGTTAGAGAAAACCGAGATTCTAGAGCAACGTCGGCTGTGATACGGAGGAAGGAACAAGAGCGCTCAAGTCGGTGCGGGGAGTCCCTTGCTCCAACAGACATTCACCCGAAGGAGCAAATATCCGTGATTCTTAATGTTGAGAATTACGGCAAGCTTCCGATCGTACTGCCTGTGGGCGGATCTTCATCGCGAAAGCGGCTTTGGTTACACTGCCAGCTTGCCGCTCATGGCAGGAGTTCCCGAATGGCACAATGAGGCTGGTGTGGTTGGAATTACGTCAACGATCAGGCGGCGCACACAACAAAACTGGAATCGGGGGGACTCGTGCGAAAGGGCAAGCCTACGGCGCAGGAGTTCCGGCAGAACCTCTGGAAACAAAATCTCTGATATAGCCAACCACCGTTCCGTCTCCTTTGCGCCACAAATCGTTATGGTCCACGCCCTCCAGCAGGTGCAGAGTTTTGGGCTGGTTGGCGCGGTCATAAAGCAGCTTGGGCATCCACGGAAACGCAACTGTGTCCGAGGCTCCTGAGATTATAAGAACGGGGATGTGCACGCTCGCGATTTTGTTCTTGTTTTCGAAATTGTTGGCGTTGTCGATCCATTGACTCGGCCGCAGGACCGTGCAGTAGATCAACTCCTGATTGGCGACGTCATAGACGCTTGAGATGGGGCTGAGCAGAATGAGTCCGGCGGAGTGCGGCGACTCGACGGCAAGCTGTGTCGCGACGCCCGAACCGATGGACCAGCCCACGATGTAGATATCAGAGGGAGAGATTCGACGCTGCTCGATGAGGTAGCGCATCGCGGCGCGCGCATCTTCCGCCGTGCGGGGACCATTGGCCTGAACTGGGCTGCTGCTGCCATATCCGCGGTAGTCAGACAGCAGCAGGTTCGCACCGGTGCGATGGAGCAGCGGGCCCTCAGCGGTTGGAATCTCGGCCTCGGAATCCAAAACATACCCATTCCCGTGGAAGTAGAGGATCACCTTAGTGGATTGTTTCTCGGCGGGGATCCACCAGGCGTGTATCTGAGTCGAGCCGTCCACTGGGATATGCAGGTCTTCAAAGGGAAGATTCAGGCTTGCAGGAGTTGTCCGAGCATAGTTCGTCGGGGCAGGGAAGATGAGTCTGGGCTCAAGGTAGTAATGAAGCCCAACGATAACCACCAGATAAAGCACAACAATTATGCCCGCTATCCAAACTAAGACTCGCTTCCATCTTCTGCGCGGACGAGCAACAGCCTATGTTACCAGTTCTCTCCTTGGGAATCGCGAGAAGTGTACCTCAGGTATCTGTCTGGCGCTACAGAAGCGGGGCGTTTCACGTGGGTGCTTTACGCTGCTACGGGCGCACGATTTCAGCCGCGATCGTCAATGATCGCGAATGTAGGTGCTAGTGGGCTGTAGCAGGGAACAACGACTCGTGTCCCGCCACGCACTGCCATCTTCCATCACGATATACGAAGATGTCGGTGAATCGGGTCTTCACTACGTCTGTCCCACCGTTCTTTAGAGCGACGCCTGTCCCGCGGATGTAACCGAAGTCGCCGTAGACGTGAGCATGCAACTCTGACAGTTCATATTGAACCTGCTGGTGCTGTGCAGCGCTGGTCAGCATCTCTGACCGGTCCGATAGCTGGCCATTAAATCGAGCCTCTTCGAAGTCATGCGCCAAAATACAGTCGAGCACTGCGGGGTCGTGCTGCTCTACAGCTCGCGCCCAGCGTTGTTCAATCTGAACTAGTGCCGCTTCGTCCTTCCTCTGTCCAGTCGGACACGGCGCAGCATGCGCCAGCGAAACCAGGAATAACGTCCAGAATGCTTGCTTCACGTCGATCCTCCATTCACGTAACCACAACTCTCTGGATCGCCTCCGCAGGTCGCCCCTTCTCGAAAGTGTGCACTCTTCCTGAAGCTAGAGCAAGGGGATTACGGTTGTGATTCGCCGATGACCGAACCACCCATAGCCTTTACCAAAGATCAGCACTCCGATGGTTGACGTCATCAGATTGCGCTCATTGAGGGGTTTTGAGCGTGATTGGGGATTTAACCCCGAGAGTGTTTGACCGGTAGTAGAAAGGTAGGATCACAGGCCCCCGTGGAGCGGTGCGAACGCGTGGGCAAGCATGAGCGACATGATGAGGATGCCCGCCCCGAGGACGAGCGCGTGCTGGGTCTTGCGCAGACTAAAGCTGCCCACACGACAGACAAGCAGGTAGCCGACGGCAAGGTTGAATACGCCCCATAGGACATTGACCATCGAGGAGGACAGGCCTACCCCAGGCGGTGATGCAAAGGGGCTCTGGAAGGCGTGCCCCGAGATCCCGTTGCCGAGATGGGGCAGGGCGTTCGCGAGGAAGGCGCCCCCGAAAAAGTAGGCCAGGTAGTGGTACCAGCGCATCGTAGCTCCCTTCTGACTGCTAACCCGATGGTAGCGCAGACGGGTCAAAAACGAGAACGCTGTCAATTAACAACAATTATGCTCTGTTGATCCGAGGACGGATCGTGCATGTCGGCATTGTAAGCTGGTTCGAACAGGGCGATAACAGGCCAATGTTTCTGGGACGCGAAATTACGAAATCGCTTGATGTGAGCTAGAGCCTGCTGCTCGAAAGGCAACCCCGCGCAGGCAGAGCAAACTGCCTCGACAGGAATAGTTGCACGCCGAGCCGATGCTCTCGTCCTCGTTACTTAATTGCCCTTCACCAGAGTGCCGCTGACAACCGTGTCCGCGTCCGTCTCAATGGCTAGCATTTCCTTCCCGCAGTCCACAACCACGAGTTTGAAGTGCATTTCGGAGTGCCCCTTCGGTAGCCTGCCCCTGGAGTCCCTGTCGACCTTGTAAGAACCGGTTACGGGCTCCCTCTGCGAACGTTTGAGCATTCAGCCTACTTAAGAAAGACGTAGTAAGGAAGATTCCAACGAGAAGCGCTGCCGCTATCGGGCGCAAACTCATCTAAGCACCCACAGGATTCGATCAGACAAAGCCCCAGATCAGTCGGGCGACATAATACTCTGAATCGTCACGGAATTCCCTCTCGATTTTGAAGGCGTCTACCTGTCACTCCTGATTTCGACCTTTAACTCGACTGCAGCAGTCATGCGGCACTGATAAGTCATCTGCACTCGAAGGAGATCAAAGCGGAACTTTCTACTTTGCACAAAGAGGAACTTCTCATGTTGCGGCGACATCCTGTCGTCAGTCCTGTCGTCAGTCCTTGACAGCCACCACACGCGCGTGTATGGTTGCGCAGTCCGCCGCGCGGGGTTCTGAGTGGAGCTAAGTCGGGACTTCGATTCCGATCCGCAATCGAGTCATAGGTTCCCGGCGAGCAAGTCCTGCCTGGCCAGAAGTATGCCCCTGCTTTTGTAATCGCCGCCGCCCCATTCACCGGCAGCGCCAATCCCAGGAGAGATCACCATGACCAACCGGCACGCCGGCTCGGCTTCCCGCGCCTGTTTCGCCTTCCTGCCCACCTCTTTCGGCAATGTGGGTGACCGCAGCTTTGGCTCGGGAGGGCTAGATTCCCGATACCGGACAAGAGGAGAAATCATGATGCGAAGATCGAGTACTTTGCTAACAATTGTTGCGCTCGTGTTGGCCGTAAATATTTTCTGCCCGGCCCAGTCGCAGCTCCTAACCCGTCATGTTCGGGAAGTGACGCTCAACGGGCAGGCGCCTCTAGTTGGACATCTGCCGGCATCGCAGTCTATACGCCTTGTCTTGGTTCTACCGCTACGTAACCAGGAAGTGCTGGATAACTTTTTGCAGGAACTCTACACTCCGTCGAGCGCATCTTACCGCCAGTTCCTCACGGTGGAAGAATTCACCGCGAGGTTCGGTCCCAGCCAGAAAGATTATGCCGCTGTCATGCGCTTCGCGGAAGCGAACGGATTCAAGGTGGTTGGTACTTCGCGCAATCGCCTTAACCTTGATGTCACCGGATCGGTGGCGAGCATCGAGCAGGCTTTTCACCTAACCATGGGCGTCTACCAGCACCCCACGGAAAGCCGCACCTTCTACGCTCCGGACCGCGAACCCATGCTGGACCTGCCTTTTCAGCTCTGGCACATCTCCGGATTGGACAACTATTCCACGCCGCGTCCGCTCTTCGAGCGCCGCACCGTGCCCGCAAAATCCAACGCCACCACGGGCTCCGGCCCTGACGCTTCCTTTCTCGGCAGCGACATGCGCGCGGCCTACTACGAGGGAACGGCCCTCACTGGCAGCGGCCAGTCCCTCGGGTTGCTGGAGTATGCCGGCACCGATTTGACCGACCTGGACACCTACTACGCGAACGCGGGACAAACGCTGCCCCTTACACCAACTCTCGTATCCACGGACGGAACCAGCACCAGCTGCGTCTATCCGAACTGTGACGATACTGAACAAACCATAGACATGACGCAGGCTCTCGGCATGGCGCCAGGTTTGTCCAGCCTAGTGATGTACGTCGGCTCTTCCGATGCGCCCATCTTCAACGCCATGGCCACCGCCAGCCCGCTCAATGCCCAATTGAGCTCTTCCTGGACGTGGACCCCGGCGGATCCCAGCACGGACAACCCATACTTCGAGGAGTTCGCGGCACAGGGTCAGAATCTGTTTCAAGCGGCCGGTGACGGTGCTAAGTGGTCGTCGTCCTCCGAGATTTACCCAGCGGATGATGTGTACCTCACGTCGGTTGGCGGAACCGACCTGGAGACTAGCGGCCCGGCCGGCCCCTGGAGTTCGGAAACGGCTTGGGCTGACGGCGGCGGCGGCATTTCGCCGGACAAGTTTGCGATTCCCTTCTGGCAGACAACCACAGCCAGCGGCTGCTCCAATTGCTCCGTCACCTATCGCAACGGCCCGGACGTTTCGGCCAATGCGAATTTCACTTTTTACGTCTGCGCCGATCAAACCACCTGCAGCGCGAACCTTTACGGTGGGACCAGTTTTGCGACCCCCATGTGGGCCGGCTACCTGGCTCTAGCCAATGAACAGGCTGTGAATGACGGTAAGTCCACCCTCGGCTTCATCAACCCTTCCCTTTATGATATAGGCTTAAGCTCGAGCTATGACACCGATTTCCACGACATCACCGGTGGCAGCAACGGCTATCCGGCCACAACCGGCTACGATTTGGCGACTGGTTGGGGCAGTCCGAACGGAAGCAGCCTGATCAGTGGGCTGCTCAGCACAATCAATACTCCCGGTTTCGGCCTTACAGCCTCGCCCGCTGCGCTCTCGCTGCTGCAGGGCAGCTCGGGAACGTCCACGATTACCAGCACGGTGACGAACGGCTTTGACTCGGGCATTTCCTTGTCTGCGACGGGCCAGCCCAAGGGCCTGTCCGTAACCTTCGGCCCAACCTCGGTTACCGGGGCTGGAACTTCAACCATGACGATCACCGTAGGCTCATCTACAGTCACGGGCACGTACCTTATTCGGGTCACGGGAACCTCCGGCGCCATCTCGGAAATCGTCACGGTCTCCCTGACAGTGAACAAACCGCCTCCTAATTACACCATCAGCGCCTCGCCCACAACGATCAGCGTGGCCAGGGGTAGCTCCGGCACGTCAACAATCACCTCAACTATTTCTGGCGGTTTTGACTCGGCAGTTTCCTTATCGGCGACTGGCTACCCAATCGGTGTGACCGTAAGCTTCCGCCCTGCAACCATAGCGGCGCCGGGCTCGGGGAAGTCGACCATGAAAGTTACAGTGGGTACCGGAGTCGCGCTCGGAAACCACACGATCACCATAGACGCCAAAGGCGCAGGACTGCCGCATACGATTCAGGTCACACTCGACGTCCTCGACTAAGTAGTAAGAGTGAACTCGGATCGGCGGCACAGACGATCTCAAGAATGGAGGACTACCACTTTTACGAAGCCCTCAGGGCGGAGGTTGATCAACGCGGTATGTGTCTCCCTATGCTCTATTCGTTGATATGGTGGTTGACAGGGAACGCACGCACGAAAGCGTGCGATGGCTTGTAATTCTGAACCGTCGGATTGAACCCGTTTGCAGTCTCTAACCGCAGGATCACAGACCCCCCTAGGGGGAAATTCACAAGGAGAAAAAAATGGTAAAAACAGGACTTTTTTCGCTAGCGTTGGCGGCTGCCCTGATTTCTTTCGCCCAACCGGCGGCAGCACAGAACTACACCACCAGAAAACCTATGCCCACGGTTCAAGATTATGGACCGTTTGCAAACGTCAAGTCCCAATCTAAGAAAGCCGCCACAAAAACTAGCGCCACAAAATCTAGTAGCGCAGAATGTGGCAATCCGGCTAGCGCCTGCTTGTTCTACGGCGGCGACTTTGTGGACAACCCGCTCGGCTCCCCCTTCCTGCCCAATGGCTTGGCCAACGAGAATACGTTGCTCGTACCCGGAACCCCGTACGGAGCCGCAACCTGGGTTCCGTTCACCGTACCGGCGGGCCAGACTTGGAACGTGACGGGACTCTTCGTGAACAACCTGTCGTCGTATGGCGTGCTCGACCAAGGAGCCGAACCCACGTCTGTGGCCGCCTGGTCGATCAATCAGGAGGTGTTCCCAGGTAACGCTGGAACCGTTATCGATTCCGGTACTTCCCCGGCCTCCAGCACCCCGACCGGTCGCGCCGCTTTTTCTCTGAGCGAATTCACGGTCCAAGTGACAGGACTGAGCATCGTGCTGACCTCTGGTTCATACTGGATGTCCGTGGTTCCCATATGTTCGAATACGGCCGACCCTTACTGCGACGGCATCTTCTTTGCGACTGACGTCGAATACATTAACACCACGCCCACAAACGCCTACGGCCCGCCGGAGCCTGTGGATGCCTCGTTCTTCGACTCCCCTGTCTTTGGCCTGAGTTTCGAACCCACCAGCGGTTCGGTGGGCGCCTGCGCCGGCGAGGGCTGCGACGCGTTCTCGGCGGGCGTACTTGGAAAAAAGGCGAAGTAACGTGGTACAGAACACCAACTGAACTTTCAGTGGATCGAGATCCGCGCGCTTAAGAGTGTGAAAAAGGGAGGCTCGACGGTTGTGGCCGTCGGACCTCCCCTTTTGCTTTTCTGTGGGCTGCGTCGCCCCGCCGTAACCCTGGGTGTCCGATCAGACTCCAACGCTGCACGCCGTTAGGAAAGCGGCTCGAGTTCGCCACCGTCTTAGTTTGAAATGATTGGGAGAAGTGCGGTTGGCGGAACGTCCCAATAATTGCCAACGTAAACCATGCTGCCAGTGCCGTGGAGGTCAACGCTTTTGCCAGAGCTGTTGGTATTGAACGACGTATTGCCCGTCACAATGACTCTGTTATTGGTTGTGCCAACGATCGAGTCATTTAGGAAGTTGAACACGCAGTTCTGAATAATGGTGCTTCCCATGGTGTTCACTCCAATGTTGATTGCGTGGACGTGGCTGTTCGACGGAAGGCCGCCGAGTTGGCTGTTCCGTACTACGAGCGAATTCGTCGGCGCCGAGATGTGGTAATGGCGCGAATAACGTCGAGTGGTTGCATCCCAGCTTCGTGCAAAGTCGGAAACCTCGACACTGAGGTTTCGCCCCGTGTTTTTCCGGGATAGAACCAGCTCGAGTCTGATCCAGCCGCAAACTTCACCCCTGACTTTAGAACCCGCTGAACCAGACTGTTGTATTGCTGGTCATACCGCTCATCGGACTCATCCGCAAACTTCGCTCCCGACCTCAAAAGCTGAGCCAGATCGTTGAACCGTTGCCGGCTACGCTCATCGGACTCAAGACGCCTAGCTCTCAGACGGTTGCGCCTTAGGGATTCAGCCCCGCGCCTGTCTACTACATACTACAGTCAGTCTACTACAGTGCCCGTACAACTAAATTGGACGCAGTTAGCGGCAGGAAGTGAGCACTTCGCCGTGCTTATCGCTTCAGGACGAAACAGCAGGCCGTATGTGCGACGGTTTGAAAGGCTCCGCCGACGAGGACAGCTGCAAACAGGAATGTCACCAGGAGGCTTGCAGCACGGTGGGAGGTTTGTGCTGGCTCGGCCAGGCGTGCCAAGCGATAGCTCAGATGCGACGAGGCTGTTGCTTGCAGAATTTCCCTTTGCTCGCAAACCGCAAGCTTGGCGAGCGCTGAAACCAGTGCTGGCCCATGGGAACGCCTGACCACAGATTCATCACAGGAGAGTTCGCGATAGAGTGCGATCCGTGCTCCAGCGAGCCAGACGAGCGGATGGAACCACAAGACGCACAAGGAAACCTCATAAAGTAAACGGATTAAATTATCACGCCGTCTGGCATGGGCCAGTTCGTGAATCAGGACAGCGCGGAATTCATGTTGACTCAGCAGCCGATCAATGCCGGTCGGAAGCAGGATACGAGGGGAAAAGACTCCTCGCACTGCGGGACTCGGATGGCTGTCGCCAAAGCTCACAGGAATGCCGTCTGTTATGAAATTGGACGCGTCGCCACACTCGTTCAGACCGTCCTGCAATTTCGCTTCGCGACGCTCTTTGCCTATGCGCGAGATCAATCGCATGAGCATAGAGAAGGCCCCGGCGATCCAGATGACTCCGAGAATCACGACCGTCCGGCCCTGTGTCATGTCCCATATGGGACCCCCAATAACACCGAGCGGCCGAGCCCAGGTCAAGTGCGGCGCCCAAAGCTTATCGATGAGTGCTCCAGAAGGCAGAACGAAATTGAATGCGGTGGCGACCCAAATCCAATATTTTGTGGTGGCGCTCGCGCGCAGAATGGACGTTAACGCCCACGCCGCCGAGGCGACAATCGAGGCAAACAGCAGGTGAACGCTGAAGTAGTACATCGTTCTTGCGATATGCTCATGCACGTTTGCCTCCGCGGGTGCGGCCATTCTTATCACCGCGCGCCGCACTCTGCAGCGCCTTCAGGTCTCGTAAGGTAAGGGCGCCATTTTCGAGCAGATTAGAGACGAGCAGTCGCGGCGAGCCGCCGAACAAATCGAGCAAATCGCGCACTAATCTGCTGCGATATTGGGTTTCGTTGATGGCCGGCTGAAAGAGCTGGGCATTGCCGATCTTCTTTACCTTCCGCAGCGCGCCCTTCTCTTCAAGCCGATAGACGAGCGTCTGCACGGTTG
>Ga0302326_10008454_pt1 | contig 22701 bp, 20 predicted proteins | sample Palsa_T0_3_FD_202264 | JGI IMG/M metagenome (GOLD analysis project Ga0302326, IMG submission 202264) | Peat permafrost microbial communities from Stordalen Mire near Abisko, Sweden - Palsa_T0_3 | ecosystem: Environmental > Terrestrial > Soil > Palsa > Peat permafrost | place: Sweden: Abisko... | reverse complement strand
AATGTTCTGTTGCTGTTCCAGCAACTGCTGCCTGCCACATTCGTTTCTCAAGCTTTGCTAGGGTTCAAGATTCGGGAGTTCCGCCGCGTCTAAAGCAGTTTGGTGGTGATTGGGTTAATGATCTGGCAGCGGCTGCGGGCTGAGGGAACCATGAAGACCGCGGTGGTGGAAGTGGTGCGGGGGTTGCCGGCGAGTTTTTGGCCGCAACCCTGTAAACGCCTACGGGTTGCCAACGAGGGCGGAAAATTGTTCAGTAATACGGGAGCCTACAACCAGGCACGCCAGGACTTATCGCTGTCGGTGGTGGAACAATGCTGCGATCGTGCATTGGAACAGTTAATGGCGGCAACGAGGGCGGCACAACCGGAACAGCGGCCAGCGTTTTCCTGGACGGAACATCGCTGCGCACGCCTCATCGCAAAGAGATAGCGGCCCAGTATCCGCCCACCTCGAATCAGCATGGCCCATCCCATTGGCCGGTGATTCGCATGTTGGTGGCGCACGATCTTTATACCGGATTGGCCCTGCACCCGGAGTGGGGCCGATGAATGGCGAACAAGCGGTCAGCGAACAAGGCTTGCTGGAATCAGCGTTCCAGCGGCTGCCCAGCGAAGCGTTAGTGGTAGGAGATGCCAACTTTGGGGTGTTTTCGGTGGCGTATGCCGCGCGGCGGCAGGGCATCCAGTCGTGCTGCGGTTGACGGCGGTGCGTGCCCGCCATTTACTGGGACAACCAATGCGGGATGGCATGGATCAACGGCTGGTGTGGAAGCCCAGCCAGGACGATCGTAAAAACCATCCCCAATTGCCCGCCGAGGCCTGTGTCGAGGGGCGCTTGATCGTGCGTCAGGTCCAGCCCGGCAATGGAGCCGAGCCATTTCTACTGGCGTTGTGGACTACTCTGTCCGATGGGCCGGAGCAGATTGCCGAAACTTAGGGCTGCCGCTGGAACGTCGAAGTGGATCTGCGCAGTTTGAAGAGCACGCTGCAATTGGACGACCTCACCTGCACCACGCCGGAGATGGTGGCCAAAGAGATTGATTTAGCCCTGCTGTCCTACAATCTGGTGCGCGCGGTCATGTATCAGGCTGCTCAGAAAGCGGGAGTGCAGCCGCGCGCTTTCAGCTTCACGTATGTGCGGAACGTGCTCCATGCTTTTCTTCCAGCGATCGCTGCCGCCCACGACGAGAACGAGGTGCAGCGATTGACGGAAAAAATGCGCCACTGCTTAGATCCATGCCGGCTTCCGAAACGCCGTCGAAAGCAGCCCTCCAGTCCCCGGGGCCCTGTGGCCCAAACCCAAGTCCTATCCGGCGCGCCACGCCTGAAAAACCATGTTGCGGATCGACCTCAGCTCCACCTCGCTCGCCGCTGCCGCCTGTTCAGACCAGCAGCATCTTGTGGAACTGCAGTTCCGCAGTGGGGCGATATACCACCACTTGAGCCAGATCTGTCCCGAACCAGCCACCCCAACCCCCCAGTAGCGCTCGACCCCCAAGGGGTTGAATGCCGGAGTCTGCTCATGTCAGAATCGCCAACATTTTGCGGGCGCACGTTCAGCGCCAGCGAAGTCGACTTGATGCGCCGCCTCTCGTCGGAGTTCTCCGCTCTGGCGGTGACGGAGATCGCGCACACGGTTTGTGAACTGCTGAACTGGAGACGGCCCGGCGGCGGACTCAAGAGTCACGAGTGCCGCCAATTGCTGGAGCGACTGGCGGCCGAGGACCTGCTGACGCTTCCCGCTTTGCGGAAGACGGGAGGAAGCGGTGCGAGGCGGCCCGACAATCTCTATGACCCGCGTCGAACCGGGGCTGCTGGAATGCAGCGCGAGCGAATGTGGGCCATTGGAACTGGTCCGGGTGGAAGGGAAAAAAGAAAGCCGTCTATGGCGCGAGCAGGTCGAGCGATATCACTACTTGGGATGCAGCGTGCCGTTCGGCGCCCACCTGCGTTACTGGGTGCGGAATCGCCATCGGGAACTGGCTTGTCTGCTGTGGACCTCACCGGCCTGGAAGATGCAGGCCCGGGACGCATGGATTGGCTGGGGCCATCGGCAGAGACAACGCAACCTGCAATCGATCGTCAACAACAGCCGCCTTCCCATCCTGCCGTGGGTGCGAGTCCAAGGCTTGGCCAGCAAAATCCTGGGATGGAGCGCTCGTCAGATGCCGGAAGATTGGGAGATCCGATATGGGACCCGTCCGTTGCTCCTGGAAACCCTGGTCGATGCGGCCCGCTTCCGCGGAACTTGCTACCGCGCCGCGAACTGGATTTATCTCGGGCAGACCACGGGTCGAGGCCGCATGGACCGCGAGCATGACCACCACGGCCAGTCTGTCAAAGCTATCTACGTCTACCCCTTGAGCCGCAACGCTCCACAGCAGCTACGCAGCGAACTCAAAAGCTGACCAATACTCCCCTCTTTTCCACCTTCTTGTACCCTTGATTCACGAGATCAAAACTCGGTGGCGCAAAATCTATGTGACATTGCGCACGAGTGCGTGCGCCACGGAGTGCGTGCGCCACGGGTTTGGCCAGTGCATTCCAGGGGTTGGGAGATAGTAGAAGAGTTCGGCGACAGATTGGCGCAGTAGCCGCTGGTGATCAATTGCCGCAAGTGTACGATTCGTAGAAGCACCAATACGGGAAAGTAATGAAGTTTCATTGGAATTCCTCGATGATATAGTACATGCAAAGCCGGTAAAAGGAGCCACCATGAATCGAAGAGACTTTTTGATGGCGTCGTCCGCATTCGCGGCTGCCACCACGATTTTCGGCGCGGAGTCCGGCAGTTCTTCGCGCTATCGCATCGGATATACCTCAAACACCCGCGGCGGATGGGAGAAAGATCCTTTCGTCGGCTACCGGGAAGCTCATGAAGTAGGTTTCAACTGGGTGGAAGCCTTTGCGGCTGCGCTCGACGAATATTACCCGGACAAAGCGCCGGACCTCAGAAAGCGGCTGAATGAAATCGGTGTCGGCGTGGTTGCAATTACCGGCGGCCGGCGCGGAGGAAACACACATTTCGAGGATCCCGCCAGCCGGCAACCCGTGATTGAAAACCATATGGCCGTGGTCCGTTTCAGTAAGAAATTCGGCGCCGATCACCAGAAGACCAATATGGGAGCGCGGCGGCCGGAAGGCACCACGGACGAGGATCTGAAGAACATGGCCGAGACTTTACAGCAGCTCGGCAAACGCTCATTTGGGCAGCCAACTTCAAAACGAGCGCGAAGTGGACTTTATCATGGCAAACACCGATCCAAACTACGTCGGATTTGTTCTCGATACGGGTCACATCACGGTGGCAGGCATGGACCCGCTGGCGTTGGCGGGCAAATTGGGGAACCGCATCGTCGAATTTCACCTGAAAGACACCCGGCCCGAAGATCGCGGCGGGACCAGGCATGTTCCCGGCCCCGAAGTGGATCAGATGAAAGATCCATACTTCTACCCGCTCGGCAATGGCGGAGTGGATTTCCTGGCCCTCAAAACGCATCTGGATAGCATCAACTGGCGGGGTTTCCTGGTTGTCGAGCTGGACACATCGCCCTGGCGTTCGCCCAAAGAAAGCGCCCGCATCACGGCCAATTACATCCGGACTACGATGAAGATCCCATTCTGAGCGCAAACGCAATACTGTTCACTTTATGAGAAGCTTGTACACGCGACTTTAGTCGCGTCTCCTCCACACCGAACACAAACGCGGCTGAAGCCGAGCGTACCTTTGGCACGACCATACTAAGTGAACAGTATTGGAGTTAATCCACGTTGATCGGCGGCTTTATGAATTTCCTCAGGCGCCGGCGCTTTGTGCGCGCTTCACTTCAATCCCCGCCATCCCCTCGATGAAAGTGACGATCGCCGAGTGGTCCAGATCGCCTTTGCCTTCGTTCATCAGCGCCATCAACATTTGCTGGACGCTGCTGGTGAGCGGCAACGCCACCTTCATCGATTCAGCCGTCAGCAAAGCATTGCGGAGGTCTTTCTGATGCAGCTTAATGCGGAATCCCGGCTTGAAATTCCGTCCGATCACCATAGGCGCTTTCGCGTTGAGCACCGTGCTCCCGGCCAAGCCTCCCTGGATGGCATGGAAGACCACTTCCGGATCCAGCCCCGCGCGCGTCGCCAGCACCAGCGCTTCGCCCATGGCCGCGATATTGCAGGCCACGATAATCTGGTTGGCCAGCTTGGTCACGTTGCCCGCTCCCACTGGGCCGGTGAGCGTCACGCTGGACCCCATCGTCTTGAAGATCGGGAGCATCTCCGCGAACACGGCCTCATCGCCGCCCACCATGATCGCGAGCGTGCCGTCAACAGCCTTGGGTTCGCCGCCGCTGACGGGCGCATCCAGAAACCGTATGCCCTTGCCCGCGCACGCAGCCCCGGCCTTCTGCGCCACCAGCGGGCTGATGGAACTCATGTCGGCGACGATGGAGCCCGGGTGTGCACCCTCCAGCACGCCACCCGGACCAAGCACCGCCTGCTCCACCTCCGGTCCGTCCGGCAGCATCGTAATGACAATGTCGGAGCGGGCGGCGACATCGCGGCAGGATTCGCCCCGCGCTGCGCCAGCCGACACCGCGCTGTGCAACAGTTCGGGTACGATGTCGTAGACCACCAGCGAGTGACCCGCCTTCAGGAGGTTCCGGGACATCGCATTACCCATAATACCCAAGCCAATAAATCCGATATTCGACACGTGATTTCTCCTCTACTTCTGTTTCCCATCGCCGGGCTTTTCCGCCTCAAACCGGATCTGTTTTAGCAGCTCGGTGCGGTGATCGAGTTCGGTGCTGCCTTCCGGAAATTGATTCATTGTGAGCATAAAAGCGAGGATATCGGCGTCTTGCTCGCGGCTGAGCTTTCCCGGATTGTCCGCCGGCATCGACACCCGGATTCTCTCGAACAGATCGCCCACCGTCAGACCGTTCCAGTTGGAGAAGAACTCACCGCCCGTGAGCGGCGGTGCCGATTCGCCCCCGTTCAGCGCCGCGCCGTGGCACGACGCACACTCTTTCCCATACAGCGCCGCGCCGCGTTTGGCTTGCTCGACCGTATAGACACCGTCCCAAACGGAACGCGAGGTCTGAGCGCACACGAAACTTGTGGCGAACCAACCCGCGGCAAAGCCCAACGCAATCGCATGTTTCATTCCTGGTTGGCCCTAATTGGTTGGCCCTAATTCGCCGCTGGCAAGCTGTAAGCGATGTATTCGCCTGAATACGCGCCTCCACTCACCGCCACCACAATGTACTGTTTGCCGTCCAGCATATAGGTCATCGGGGAACCGCTCTGAGGCGCGGGCATGTAAACCGCGCCCACCTCTTTGCCTGTGGCCTTGTCATACGCTCTGAGCATGGCGCCGCGGGGATGGGACGGCGTGGTTGTGTTTTGACTGTCACCCAAGATGACCAATGTCTTGGTGACTACCAGCCCTACGCTGCCTGGCTGGCCCGTGTTGGGGATGTTCATTCCCTTCAGGGCGGGGTGATTGCGAACCGAATCCGGAGTCTCGCCGTAGGGCACCTGCCATTGGAGTTCGCCTCGATCCAGATTGATCGCCGAGATCACGCCATACGGCGGCTTGACGATAGACAAACCCTGGACCGTGAGAGCGCCTACGGCCGGCCGAGGTGCGGCCGTGGCCGCTGGGGCCGGATCGGGCTTGCGTTGCGGAGCATCGGCCGCCGAACCGAATCCCGGCCCTTCCGAAACTCGAAATTTCGCATCGTTCCTTCCCATGACGTAGCGAATATCGGAAAATCTTTGCGGTGGTGTGCGCAATGAAATGGGAAACAGGGCCGATTGATGGGCCTGCGCGTATACGATGTGCGTTTCCGGATCGTAGCCTGCGCCAGGCCAATTGGTCCCGCCGCTGGCATTGCCGAGGTTCAGCGCCCCCAGATATCCATTGGCATTGCCGACCACCGGCGGAAGGAACATCGGTCCCGTTTTATAGCGCGCGACAGCGTCTTTCGCCTGCGCCCGCATCTCCGGCGTAAAGTCGATCAGATCGTCCGGAATTCGGAGGTAATTGCGGGCATAAGCGGGCGGCTTGGTGGGAAAAGGCTGCGTGGGCGACGCTTTTTCTCCAGGCACATCGGATGCGGGCACGGGACGTTCCTCAATCGGCCAGACGGGCTGCCCCGTGACGCGGTCGAAGACATACAGAAACGCTTCTTTTGTCGGCAGCGCCACCGCTTTAATCGCCCTCCCGCCGACGTTGATATCCGCCAGGATGGGCGCTGAGGACAAATCGTAGTCCCAAATGGGGTGATGCACAATTTGGAAATGCCACTTGCGCTTGCCCGTCTTGAGATCGACGCACACCAGGCTCTCCCCAAACAGATTATTGCCTGGCCGCTCTCCTCCGTAGAAATCCGAGGTCGGAGATTCCACCGGCAGATACACCAGACCGAGTTCTTCGTCCACCGTCATCTGCGTCCACACGCCGGTGTTGCCGTTGGTGGCCCAGGAACCGTTTTCCCATGTTTCGTTGCCAAACTCACCGGGACGAGGGATAGTGTTGAAGGTCCACAGTAGTTTCCCGCTGCGTGCGTCGAAAGCTCGCACCAAGCCTTTGGTGTTGTTGTGCGTAACAACGGTCATCCCCTCTTTGAACGAAGAGCCGACAATCACCGTGTCTTTCACCACCAGCGGCGTGGAGTGCAAGCCCGCCTCGCCGGTTTCCAGATCGATCTGCTGGCCGGTCCCGGTGACCATCCCTTCCTTCAGGTCCACCATGCCGCTCTTGCCAAACCCATTCAGTGGCTGGCCGGTGTGAGCGTTGAGAGCGACGAGCCGATAGCCGGTGGTCACAAAGATGACGCGGTCGTCGCCCTTGCCGTCGGTCCAGTAGGACACCCCCCGTCCCGACAACTGGCGCGGAGCGATGGCGGCGCGATTGCCTTCCCGCAGACTGTACACCCACATCAATTCGCCGGTCTTGGCATCCAGCGCCACTACCGAACGGCGCGTGCCCGCCGTGGTATAGATCACGCCCTTCACCATCAGCGGTGTGCCTTCCAGCTTATATTCAGGCCGCGGGCCGAGCGAATCTGTCTTGAATCGCCAGGCCACTTCGAGCTGATCGAAATTCGTCGCGTTTATCTGATCCAGCGGCGAGTATCGAGTACCCTGGATGTCGCCCGTGTAGGATGGCCATTCGCCATTCTTGGTGGATGGCTGCTGTCCCCACGCCGGCGCCGCCATTAGCGCCAATCCGGCCAGGACGGCCCATCGCGGCGCGCTGTGTCCGTTTATTTCGCTCCGATGCATATGTCCTCTCCAGAACTCACCGGTCCAGAACTCACCGGCCCGGCTGGACCGTGACTTTCACCTGCGCGTTCGACCAGCAACACTGAAAACGCCCTCCGTCCCCGGACCAATCGTTGGCTACGGCGCGCAACACGTAATCTCCTGGTTCGCTGAATGTAGCCGTAGTCACCGCCCTGCCCCGGAACGTCGCGGATGGAGGAGCCGCGAAATCCTCAGCCTCCACCGCCGGTTTGTCGTTCGTAAAGGTCACCGAGCCTGGCCCGCGGAACTTGCTCCAGGTGATCGTGACGGCCGCGGTCTTCGGCTGCGTGTCACCCGGAATTACGCTCGCGTCGTCGGCGGTCCAAAGCGCCAAGCTGACCGGATTCGGCAGCACCGTCGTCAGCGATGTGCGCTGGCCTCGCGGCCCTTGTACGAACGGCCCGGCCGGCGCGAATCCAAGGAACGGCGGAGTGTTCCCGTTGACGTCGCGCAGCGGCGAAAGCTCCCACAGTGGATTCAGGCTCCCCGGGATCGCGGTGGTCACGCCATTGGCCGTCAGCGTCCAAGTGATCTGATTCGATCCGAAATCCTTAGGAACGGTGATGGTGAAAACTCCCCACTGCCTGCGGGGAAGAAAGTGAGTGGGCTGGCCCCGGTCCGGCCCGCCGGGCTCCATCCGATTGTTCGCGCCGATAGGGATATCCAATTGCTGCTTCAGATTTCGATTGAAGTATCCGAACAACAAATTGAAACTCCCGTCCTGGTTCTGAAACCACCCCTCGAACGCGCCTGTTACGCTTTGCCCGGAATCGTGCAGAGGCCCGGTCTGCAACTGCTGCGCGGACGCTGCCGCAAGCAAGACCGGAGCGAACCATCCGAGCCGCCATGCGTAAGCGTGCGGATTCCCCATTTCCCGTAGAACCGCATGCTCACGCATGGCGGCTCAGTACTCCTCTCCGCTAATGAACTTCCTCACAAGTTACCGAGCCGCGCGCGTGAGCAAGCGGTCTTTTCGGGCTTTCGACACAGCCTGCTAGCCTAGAACCGACTCCCTCACGGTCGCGGCTCAGTAAATACGTGCAAACACGCATTCGCGAAGCATCCTGCTAATTATCTTTGGGCGCGCCGTCTCCGGCATCTTGCGCGGACTTCTTCGGATTGTGTTTAGCGACCCATTCTTGATAATCGGCTTCGCTGATGTAGGTTACGTTGACCCACGCGTGAGCCATCTCATCCACCGTGCGGTCGCCCCAGCCCACCCACTGGTTCGGATCGGGATTGTTTCGATTGGCGGCCGTATTGTCATGCCACGCGACTACATGGATCACCGTGCCTTTGGGCAGCACCGGGGCCGCGTCGTCGGCGTAGATGTAGTTCGTCATCCAGTTGAAGTTGAAGTGATCCGCGTAGCTGAGCGTTCTCTTCGTGCCGTCCGGCAGGATCGCCTCCAGCATCATCGCTTTGCCGCGGAGGTGCATGTGGGGCTGGAAATTCTCCAGCCGCGCCGGCGCTTTCAATACCGTGTAACCCTCCGTCTGTACGATTTTGTTGGGCGGAATATCCAGTTGGCCAATTGCGCCGCCTGGAGTACCGGGAAACAGAGTCAGGTAAGTGCGATACTTCGGGACTTCCGCTTTGGGATACAAATAGACCGCCAACTCGACATGGTCGCGGATTTCCTCGCCCACTGCGTGATAATGCAGCTCCCACCAGATGCGCGAACCAGGCAGCAAGAGCTTGCCTGTATTTGGGCGATAGATGTCGTAATTCTTGTTGATGGCCCATTCCATCAAGAGTCCTTGCATGGCCACTCCCGTGCCCGTTCCCGGCTCTTCCTGTTCCAGAAAGGCCAAAGCGTGATGCGTCACTCTGCGTCCCGCCGGAGTGGACGGCCGGATCTCAACGGCTCTCACCCAGCGCGGTTCCGTCACGGGAATCGGCGTCAGCGGACGGAACCAGACATCCTGTCCGTGGGCCAGCGTGGTGTACGGTTCCGACTTAAGGACAAAGTCCGGCTTCCCGAATTGTTTTTCGAGTTGCCAGCCATCGTCATTGGGCCACTGTTTAGGCGGCGGCATGTCCTTCGGATCGCCGAGCGGCGCGCCGCCGTCCACCCACCGTGCGATCACCCCGATCTGGTCGTCCGAGAGCGACATGTCGTTCTGGAAATGCTGAATTCCGACCGTCTTATCCAGATGCCAGGGCGGCATATTGCGAGTCACCACCCGCTCCTTGATCGACTTGGCCCAGGGCCGGGTTTCTTCGTAAGTAACCAGCGACATCGGCGCCATGGATCCGGCGCGATGACAGTTCTGGCACTTTTCCTGAAGAATCGGCGCGATGTCTCTGGCGAACGTCGGCGTGCTGTTGGTTAGGCTGGCGCCCGTTAAGCAGCCCGAAAAGGCCATCGAAGCGAGCGCAAACGCGAGCGTACCGTCCTTTAGCAGCATGGTCCTATCCCATCTCGATCCCGTGAGCTTGCCCGCGCCACGGCCGTTACAGCTTCGGCCAGACCACGCCCTGGTCTTTCTTGGTCACCGCAGCCAGGCCTTTGTAGACGAATTTTTGCACGCGCTGGCCGCGATAAGTCTCCGTGGTATAAACGTTGCCCTTCGAATCGGTGGCAATGCTGTGCACGGCGTAAAACTGACCCGGCTGCCTCCCGCCGTCTCCAAAGCTGGTCAGAATTTCCAGCGTGTCGCGCAGCATGATATAAATCTTCTCGTTCGCGCCGTCCGCCAGATAGATGTACTTCTGTTGCGGATCTTTGGAGAAGGCGATGTCCCAAACCGCGCCGTCGCCCAGCGTGTTCTTGGCGATAATTTGTTCCTTTATAAATGTTCCATCCGGTTTGAAGACCTGGATGCGATCGTTCACGCGGTCGCAAACATATAACAGGTTGTCGGTGGAAAGCTCGGCGCAGTGTACCGGATTCCGGAATTGTTGCGCGATCGGGGCGTCGGGCTTGTATGGCCCCAGGTTGGCGTCCGACGGCTTGTGCCCATACGCGCCCCAATGCCGCTTGTACTTGCCCGTCTCGGCATCGAATACGATCACCCGATGATTGCCATAGCCGTCGGCGACGTACAACTCATCGGTTTTGGGATCCACAAACGTTTTCGCCGGCCCCTTCAGGTTTTCAACATCGTTGCTACCCTTGCTCCCGTGCGGTTTGCCAATCTGCATCAGGAACTTTCCGCTCTGCGTGAACTTCAGCACCATGTTGTCGTTGTAGGGTTGAATAACGTTGCCGTCCGGATCTTCGTTCGGAGCCACGCCGACGGGAGCGGGTCCGCGGCCATTGCCACCGATCCAGACATTCCCTTTGTAGTCGACGGTGATGCCATGATTCGAGTTGGGCCAATCGTAGCCCTGTCCGGGCCCGCCCCAGCTCGCAATAAGATTGCCGGCCTGGTCGAACTCCAGCACCGGCGGCGCCGGGGTGCAGCACTCGGCCGCGGGCGGGTTTGCCGCGGCGTAGACTTCCTTGGGTTCGAGCGAGGCGACGCGATGGATGATCCAGATGTGGTCTTGCGCGTCGGCGGAAACTCCGATCGTATTGCCGATCACCCAATGGTTCGGTAAAGGTTTGGGCCACATCGGATCCACTTCAAACCGGGGCGCTTGCACCGTCCCGGCGCGGTCCGAAGCCTTTTTACCCAACACCACGGAACTGATTCCGAGGATCATGAGCGTGGCGCCAAATGCGACGCCGGCGCGGAAATTGATCTTCATGGTCTTAATCCTCCTTCGAGAACTGGCCTCTCCAGGCGGGTCCGCTTACGAAACCTGGAGATCGGTTGATATTCTATTACAATCTCCCGGCCGTTTGTGAATGGCTTGAGCCGGACGTGCGCGATCTGGGGTAAGATTGCTTCGACGTGCGGTTATTTCTTGCGATCCACCTGCCGGCATTGACGTTCGCGTCCTGCCTGCTGCTTGCTCCTCTCGCGGCGGCTCACACCATCCCCAACGATGTCACCGTGCAAGCCTTCTTCCGTCCCGAGGGCCAGCGTCTGCGGCTGCTGGTTCGCGTGCCTCTCAAGGCCATGCGCGATGTGGAGTTTCCCCTGCGGGGCCCTGGCTACCTGGATATGGAACGCACAGACCCGATTCTCAGCGACTCGGCCACCATTTGGATCGCCAACGCATTGGACGTTTACGAGGACCATGCCCTCCTTCCCAAGCCCACGCTGGTTGCAACCCGCGTGTCGCTCGAATCCGACAAATCCTTTGACTCTTATGAAAGCGCACTGGCGCATTTGAGCGGCCCGAAACTCACGAATTCCACCAACGTGGCCTGGGACCAGGTGCTGCTCGACGCCATGCTGGAATACCCCATCCAATCCGATCGCGCGCGCTTTTCGATCCACTCCGAATTGGCTAGGTTGGGGCTGAGAACGGTCACCGTACTGCGTTTCCTGCCGCCCGGCGGCGCTATACGGGCCTTCGAATTCACCGGCGATCCGGGCGTCGTGGAACTGGATCCGCGCTGGCATCAAGCGGCCTTGCGCTTCGTAAAGCTGGGTTTCCTGCACATTCTGGACGGAACGGATCACTTGCTGTTTCTGTTGTGCCTGGTGATACCTTTCCGGCGGTTCCGTGGACTCATCCCGATTGTGACCGCGTTCACCGTGGCGCACTCCATCACCCTGATTGCTTCAGCCTATAACATCGTACCCAGCGCGTTATGGTTTCCGCCGCTGATTGAGACGCTCATCGCGTGCTCGATCTTGTATATGGCGCTCGAAAACATCGTGGGCGGCGCCACCGTGCACCGCCGCTGGATGATGGCGTTTGGGTTCGGTCTGGTGCACGGGTTCGGCTTCTCGTTTGCTTTGAAAGAAACGCTGCAGTTTGCGGGCTCCCATCTCCTGACTTCACTGCTGGGGTTCAATATCGGCGTGGAGCTGGGACAGTTGCTGGTGCTCGCTTTGTTGGTGCCGGCGCTCGAGTTCCTGTTCCGGAACGTGGTGGCGGAACGTATGGGGACCATCATCCTGTCGGCGTTGGTGGCGCACACCGCCTGGCATTGGATGATAGATCGCGCCGATCGGCTGAGAGAGTTCCGTTTTGAGTGGCCGGTCATCGACGCTGCAATGCTGGCAACCACCCTCCGCGTGCTCATGGCCGCCGTTCTGCTGGCAGGGCTGGTGTGGGCCGCGCGTGCGATGCTTCGCGACTATGCCGATCGCAAGAGAACCGAGAGGCGCGGTGGCCAGCCATCCGGAGGCGAGCAGCCGTCGATTTGACGGATCCACAGCGCCGTCTCGCTAAGTACTCACGTTCCCGAGTACGTTGACTCGTGCACTTGTGGCGCACGCACCCGTGCGTGCCGCGTTCACACTCGTGTGAACGCCCTCGTACTGACCCGATAACCAGTATTCGCAGGAGTGCGAACACGGCACGCACGAGTGCGCGCAGGGGTACGTGCGCCACGTTTTAATTACGTTACGGTAATTCCGAACGTGAGGGCCAAGCTAGCGGTAGCGGTTCTGTAGCGCGCGCCACCTACTGAGCCGCGCGCGTGAGCCAGCGGTCTTCTCGGACTTTAGACGCAGGCTGCCAGAGAGCTAGCCGACCTCCAGGCCGGCGGCATGGTCTGAGTTTCCGGCCGCAAACTGGAGCGCAACTGTGAAGCCGGCGAGTGTGGGCAGGTACGCGCTGTAGGCCATGTGGAAGAAGAAGGCGCTTACGGCAAAGACCAAAGTGCCCGCGATCAGACAGCGGCTGAGGCCCGCCAGGTCGCTATCGGCGGGGCGATCGCGCGTGCGCCGATAAAGGCGAAGGTTCGAGCGCAAGCACAAGCCGATCACCGCGACATAAAAGATCAGGGCGGGGACGCCGCATTCACTCGACACTTGAGTGTAGGTGTTGTGGGTGCCGAGCCAGTGCGCATGCTGGCTGAAGCGGGCGGCGTCCTGGCTGACAGCGGCCGCGAATTGATCGGGACCAACTCCGAACAGGGGGTGATTCAGGGTGTATCGCAGGCTGGTTTTGAACAGCTCTTCCCGCTCCAGTTGAGAGGCGACGCTGGCCACGTCGGATGCCTTTTCCGCGGGTGAGGCGTCAGCGCTGGTGAGAAGCGAAAGACGGTGCAGCGTGCTGGAGGATTCACCATGGGTGCCTGGCACCAGCACCGCCACCAGGAGGGCCACGAGTCCGAGAGCCGCCACGTTCCACCGGTTCCGGCTCATCCAAAGGATCAAGATCAGCATCGCGGACGCGGCGATAACGCAGCCTCGCGATCCGGTGCGGAAAGCATAAGACGTGGAAAGAAGGATGCCTGCGATACCAGCCAGCCGTCCCGCGCGATTTTGACGGTGGAAGAGAAACAGGAAAGATGCGATGGCGAGCAATAGCGCCAGTGCCAGGTCGTTGGAGTTGGCAAAGAACAAGCTGTCGGGAATCATGAAGCGGGCCTCGCTCGAATCGCCGCCCAGGTTTCCGCCGGAATTTCCAAAAGCCACACAACTGAGTAACAATGCAGCTCCGCTCCCAATCTGGATGTACATCCACTGGCGGCACCGGCCAAGCGAGGTAACGAAGGAACAGGTGTAGAAGAACTCCAGATAGGCGCGGGGGACGTAGTTTGCAAGCGACGCGGCGCTTCCGCCTCTCCACACGCTGAAGGGGGTGGCCAGGAGCATCCATAGCAGCAACGCCGCCCAGCAGAGTCCGACGGTGGAACGTAAACCGCGCAAAGCCTGGCCCGAAAACAGCCACGCTAGCGGGAGCAGAAACAGCGTGACGGTGGAAAGGTAGGCTTTGACGCCAAAAACGTGCAAGGGCCAATCGTTGGCGAAACCCGAAAGCACATAGATGCCAAACAGGACGAACCCGGCGTTACCGATGGGACTCGAAGACGGCGGCAGGCGTGGCGCGGCGTGCTCCATCGCAGCCGCTGTCGTTACAAGCGTGGAATAAGCTGATTTCAAAGTCTTGGGAGTAAGTGCGATTTTGGCAGTCACAATTCTCGCAAGAATTTTTGCCTGGCGATTAAACAGATTAAACGGATGAGTTTCGCTTGAATCGGCGACAGGCGCGCAGACTACCTGCCAATCCTCGTGGGAGACTGTAGGCGCCATAGGAGAACTTTGAGATGTATGCCTCTCTCTAGAATTCTGGTGCTCGCGACGTTGAGCGGCGTTGGAACGCTGTATGGGCAACTGACCCAGGTGGATTTGCGGCTGCAAAGCCGTGACGTGGATTTTAGCGGCGCCACCGCCACCAAGCCCTTTAAGTCGGGCACGGGCTTACCGTCCTCCTGCGGGCAGGGCGAAATGTACTACCGGATGGACGCGGCCGCGGGCCTGAACGTATACGGTTGCACCGCGTCGAACTTCTGGACGCTGGAACAAGGGCCGCCGGCCGTATCGATGGCTAGCCAGTTAGGCGACTTTGCCGTCACTGCCGCCAGCGCAACCACCCTCGCGATCGGCGCGGCTTGCTCCACGTCCACGCCTTGCACGGTGCGGTTCGGCACACTGGTGTACTCGTTTGGCGCCGGCGCGACGGTGACAATCTCGGCGGGCAGCGGGCTGGCATTCATCTACGTTTCGAGTGCGGGAGCGCTGACGGTGGGGCACAACGTAACCGCGAACTGCAGCAACAGTTGCGTGGCGCAGAGCGGGGTGACGGCTTTTCCCGCAGATGCGATTCCTCTGTTCACCTGGTCGGCAACCAACGGAGCCTGGGACGCGAACGGTGGCGCGGACCAGCGGGCATTCCTGAGCTCGAAGAACGTGACGGCCGGCGTGGGGATCGCCAGCACGGAGGTATCGGGCAAGACTCAGTTGAGCGCGGATACTTCGGTGATCGGGCTCCGCACGGCCGCGCCTGCCACATCCTCCACGGCCTGTACCGCCGGGTCCTGGGCCACCGACGGCTCGTATTTCTATCTATGCACCAGCACCAATGTCTGGGGGCGCGCGGCGTTGTCGTCTTTTTGACTTATGCGAAGTCTAGTGTTGCTCTTAGCCGCTCTTCCTTGCTTCGCCACTACTTCGATTCTGTCGATCGATCCCACCCAGATGCAGGCCAAGATCACGGTACAAACGGACCAGGCTGGATTCTGCGCGTATCGGGCATCGCGCGGCGCAACGTTCAGTTCCAACCTCGCGGATCTGACCGACAACACGAACACGGACGCGCGGGCAGGGTCTATCGTCCACGCGAATGTGCACGTATTTGTGCTCGGCACCCGCGCCGGCAACGATGCGCTGGCCGCGGGCGCAACTTACTGGGCGGGAGTTACTTGCGGATCGGATGCAGAAGTTTCTGGAACTTTTGCAACCCGATCCATTCCTTGGGGCAACACCGCACCGGATAGCATTCCGTTTAATCCGGCGAAGTTCGCAAACACGGATTATCCGGTTATCGATTGGACCAATCAACAGCAATCCTATGTCGATCCGGTGACCGGCGCTGAATTCTGGCGAGTGACTTCACCGGGAATGATGAGCGTGTCCTCGTTAAGCTTGGCGGCTTACAACGCGGGCATTCTGGGTGTGCCATTGGATGCGACTGGAACCGGGCAGTGGGCGAACATCGGCAGTATCAATTCCAACGGAGTGAACTTCTCGGTGGGCTCGGGCGGTCCATCGGACAAGGCATTCATTCCGTTGGCGAACTTTACGTGTCCCGCGGGAACGACATTCGCCGGCTGGTATCCCAAGTGCACCGTCGACGATCTTTCCTTCGACGTCTATTGCGGTAATGCCGCGGAAAGCGGAACGACGATCACATTGCAACTTTCCATGGACGGCGGCCAAACGGTGGCGGGCATTCCTGTGACTACGCCTGCTTGTGCAACCGGCGCTACCGTAATGCTAGGGACCTATCCGCAACTGGCAGCGAACCCGCCGTTCCTGTCGTGGGGATTCACACCGCAGCATCACCTGGTGGTTCCCCCCTCGGGGACGGTTAACGTCGCCGGACAAACCGTGACACTCGAAAATCCGGGCGGAACGCAGAATTACTTCGATACGGACTGGGTAACGGGCACTCCGATTCTTATTAATGGGACTTACTTTCACCTCGCAAGCATCGGCAGCTCGTCGGTTTTGACCTTACAGGAGAATGCGGGAACCTTGACCGGTGTGCCGTACGTGGCCGGCAACTTCGGCGTGGTGCTTACTAAGTCCAACAACGGGTCGAATGTCAGCCTGAGCATAGGCGTTAACTATGCTTACGCGACCATGCCGAGCGCCTGCTGCAACGGCGACTCCGGGATGATGAGCCAGGCGCCGGTGTCGGTGACCATGACAGCCGATGGGTCTGCCACTCTTAGCCCCGCCTTGACGGGATACCTGACTAACGTTGTGGATAGCGCGGGTGGGGAAGCGCTGCTGCTTTGGGTCCCTTTCAACGGCGACGGATCGGTCCGCGCGGAAACACGCCTGCTGGCCATGGGATCGAAGACTGCCGGTAGCGCGCGTCTGATTGCAAATGGCGATAGTCTGCCGTATGGGCCGACCGGTATCAGCGGTTACTTCTTCGATAATGTGGACGGAACGTCGGCGTACACGATTGACGTGAATAATCGCGTATGGAAGCTGACCTATAACGAGACTTTCACCGGCTGCGCGGGGTATGTCGCATTCCATCCCTATCCCACTTACGGAGACTACAATCCAAACACAGGTGTAGCGGACGATTGTTTCGAATGGACGAATCTGACGCCGGTCAATGGCGGGCACGATATTCAATCGCAGATGGTGAGCGCGTATCAAACAGGTCTGAATTATCTCGGAGAAACCGTCGGACCGGCGCACCCGGGCTTCGATCTGGGGTGGATGAATTCCCCGTTCGTGGCAGGCTTCGATAGCGGCTACTTCTCGGCGAGCATCGGGAACGCGCAGAACCATGTCGGCATCATGGCTTCGTTCGACACGGCAAGCGGCGTGGTCCGAAGCATTCGCAATAGCTGGAACGAAGGCGATTGCAGGTGGTGCGGGCTGCACGATGCGCCGGTGCTCACGATGGGGACTTGGCGTTTTGCCGTGATCGATCCGCACCAGGATACGGGCGCGGCGAACCTGGTATTCCCCGATTCCTTCAAAATGAACGTGTCGGAAGTGAATCGCGCCGGTTCCGGATCGAGCGCTCTGTGGGATTGCAGCGGATGCCCTGGCGGGCCGCAACAAAGCACCAGCATCGGCGCGACCGAGGCGTACACCTGCCCCGCCAATCTTCCGGCACCCTACACGCCGTTCTCAGGCACAAGCAACTGCATACAGGTGATGGTCTCTTCGCCGCCTTGTCAGCAAAATCCGAACACGTCGTACACCTTTCCGGATGGCAACACCGAGAAGCAGGAGTTCCCGTGCACCACGCCTGGTTTTGGGACAGCGAACGCCAGTTGGTCGAAGCTTCAAGATATGCAACCGGGCGACTGGTTACTGACCAACGCCGGCAGTCAGAATGAGAATCTGGTGCTCCTGGCGGTGACTTACAATAACGCGGCCAATATCGCTCTATGGCTGCTGCGATGGGCCGCGCACAATTACCTGGCGCCGCTATTTCCCGGCAAGGACGACCTCAGCAATAGCGCGCACGCCAGCCCGTGGCTGCTGTATATGGCGCCCACTTACGCGACGAACGCGGCGGCGCTGGACGCATCGAATCCCAACAATACCTGGACGAAAAGCAATCCGCTGCGCTTCTCTTCGCACGGAGCTTCCGCTCCCGGGGTTGTTCCGGCCAGCGGCGCCGCATCGTACTCCTATCAGCAGAGTTGGTTCGGCGGAAGCTATATCGGCAGTGTCGATACCTCAGTGCCGGAGCTGCTGTGGAGTCCGCTCACGCCGTCCGCGTCCTCCTGGCCGGCGTTTGCGGGGAGCAACAACGGGGCCGGCAACGCGCTGACGCAGTCTTATAACAGCGGCACCTACGCGCCTAATACGGCGACGCCGCCGTTCTTTGTGGATTACCGGCACCTCAATCCCTCCGAGGGCGGCGGCATTGAATCGAATGGAGGCGCCGCTTTGGGAACCATGTCGCTGGCGCTGCTTCCCGGGACAACCCAAACCTATCAGGTGGCGGCCGATTGTTGCGCGGCGGGGCCAAGCGATTATAAGCGCCTGGGATTAACAGGATTTGCCGGGCGCTATCTGGCGTATGACGTGAGCAGTCCCGCGACCGGCAATACGGGCGATCTCGCGAGTTGGGGCCTGTGCCGCGCCTTTCAATCCAACGAGTGCGTGCAAGGATCTTCGCCAGGGAATTTGTATATGAGCTTGCCTAAGGCCGACCTGGAGCCAACCTGCGCAAGCTCGCAGTTCACACAAGCGATCCCTTGTCTCTATCAGCCTGCGCCGTGGAGCGGGCAGAGCATCCAGTTCCGCATCGATCGGACAGATTTCAGCGGCGTGACGACGCGCAAGTTCGGGTTTGTGCATGGCCATCCCGGAACCACGTATGCCTATAGTAACTGCCGGCCCACCGCGGACGCGCATTTCATGTTCTGTCCCGGCTACTGGCTGGATGGAGTGCGCACGGAGTGGCTGGCCTACCGGATTCCATCCGCGTTCCCGGCGGACAGCGTAAACCGCACAACCTTTGTGCCCGTGACCGTCACGTACCGGGGCGTGCCATTTGCGAGTAACATCCGGGCCCGTTTCGGTTATCTGGAAAACGGCGGGGATCTGTTGCGCTGCACGGCCTATGCCGAGGACTGTTCGACAGAGATCCCAGCCGCCGCGCCAACCGATCCTTACAGCTTCACCAACGAAAGCGTCTCTCGCCAAAGCTGTGCGGACGGCGCGTCGTGCGCCGTCACCATCCCAAGCTTGCCGAATCGGGTGTTGTATTACGTGGTTGATCGGCTGGATGGGAGCGGCAACATCGTGACCACCAGCCCGCTAGAAGCCGTGGCCGTATATTAGTCAGAGCAATCCCAAGAAGCACCACGTAAAACGCATCCAGCGGGAAGCGATACCGGTTGTTTTCAAAGCTGGATAGGAAGTTTGCGATAGCCGTTACGTAACCGATGTTCAGAAGCAGGAACCCGATGAGAATCGCGGCTGGCGGATCCAGGATCTTGTGGCGCACACCGGTCACCAGATGGTACAGGCTCCACAGCCATAACGCGGGCAGGCCAACCAAGAGAAATAGGCCGGTGTAAAGCGCCAGAGATGTCCGCGCGCCGCCTGCCGACAATCGCCTAAGCTCCTTGCGATCGCTGGCTTCTTTGAACTGGCCAAAGAACGCGACATTCCAAAATCGGTCTATAGCATGAATTTTCGGGCCGTTTAGATCGAAGAAAGGATAATCGCCGGCCGGCAGGAAATAAGTGAACCAAGCCGTTTCAACAGATCGCAGATAGACTACGGGATAGATTCTCAACAGAGCCAATCCATCCCGCGTGTAGATTTGCCGAACCCGGAAGAAGGCCAGGCAATTGAAGTTAGCGGCGCCGGTGGAAGTGGCGCAATCGTCCAGCACAGGGATACCGGTGCGCGCCGGCATGGCAATGTACGGGCGATAAAGATTCAACGGCGAGCCGAGTTCCAGCAGCGATGCGGGCGATATAACGCCCCGGCTCACGAAGTCCGTGGCTTCCCGGCCGGTCAACTGATGGAGCGTAATGGTGTCCATGTTCAGGCCCATCCAGGTGCTGCCGGAAAAACTGCCAAAGAGAATCCAGTTCTTGGTGTACAGTCCGAGGATCGCGAGCAGCGGCAGGGCGCCGCACAAGAGTACGGTGCGGCGGCGCGATGGAGAGAGAAATGCCAAGGCGGCCATGATCGCGACGAAATAAGCGAGATGGAAGAAGTTCCTTACCAGAACCAGGCCGAACAACGCCGCAAAGAAGAGCGCCGCCCACCCGACGCCGAATTCCTGGACGAAATGAAACAACGCCACGGCGGCCACCAGTAGCAAGAACGCTACCAGATACTCGTAGAGCATGTAATTCTCAAAGAGAACGACACCGGGACTTACGATGAACCAACTGGCCAGGGAAAACGCCAGCCAACGGCTTACGCCGCAGATCCGAAGCAGGTGGTAAGTCGACCAACAGATGCCAAGCCCGAGCAATAAGTAAACGGAGTGGAAGACCGACGGGTAGGATACCGGGAAGAATTTCAAAACGGCCCCGGTGTAGAGGTTCCAGCCCGGCGGCTGCGAGTGCAGATAGAACAGGCTTTCGAAGAGCCGCTGCTTCAAAAGCAACGGATCGATGAACTGAAAGTAGTGCAGGGCCGGCCGAGCGTCAAAGCGGACGCCGAGCAGGTAGTAGCCAAGCCGCGACAGGGCGAATACCATCGCCAGTAACGCGTAGAGCGTGCGCTCTCTCATTCGCTTCGTGATGGAACAACGGGTGGATCATGCGGTTAGAGGCCGGCGTCCAAGCGCAGCGCCAGCAATTCCGGCAAGCCGGCCTCCAGGATCTTTTTCTGGGCGGAAGCGACATCGTATTCGGCGCGGCAAAGCGTGACCAGACGCGCGCCGGTATCGTAGATCGCGTAGCCCGCGCGGCGATCGCCATCGCGGGGCTGTCCCACCGAACCGGGATTAATGAAGTAGTTCACATCCCGCTCCAACGCGATCTCCTCTTCGCTCGATTCCAGGTCCGCGCCGATCAGCCGCTTTACTCCGTTTCGATGGCACAGAAAAGCGCCTTGCAAATGTGTATGCCCGAAAAAAGAAACAGCACAGTCCAGGTATGGCGCCACCTGCGCTACATCCTCCTCCGACGTCACGTACTCGTCTTCATCCAATGGAGAGCCGTGGAGAATCTGAAAGCCATTGATGCGTTCCGGACCCTGCACCAGAGCGCGCAGGTAGTCGGCGTGTTCGGGCTGAATAACCGCCTGAGTCCACAGAGCCGACAGGCGCGCCACCGGATTGAACCACTCCAGATCCTCCAGGCCGGCGCAGGCCTTGTCGTGATTGCCGCGCACGATGCCATGGACGTTTTCTCGAACCCATCGAACCACCGCGTCTGGATCGGCGCCATAGCCGACCAGATCGCCACAACAGACGATGCGGTCGTAATGCGAACCCGCGCGCGCCAGCACAGCGCCGAGCGCTTCCCAATTGGCGTGAATGTCGCTCAGGATCAGATAGCGCACAGGCGAAGAACCGAAACCTCGGGCGGCGCGCCCAGCCGGACCGGGACGCCAATGGTACCCAGCCCGTTTGACACATACACGGACGAATCTTCCCGCCGATACAGCCCTTGCACGAAAGGAGTGAAGTAGCGCGCCACATTGAAGTGCTGATGCAGAATTTCGATATCCATCTGGCCGCCGTGGGTATGGCCGGCGATGGTCAGATGGTAGCCTTGCGCGGAAGCCACCGGAAAGACATCCGGGTTGTGCGACAGCAAAACGTTTACCGCGCCAGGAACGATCAACTGCTCGCCGCCTGTGAGGTATTTCGAGTGCATGCGCTGATAGTCGACTCCTGCGAAGTTGATGGCCGCCGTTCCAAATCGAAACTGTTTGGCCCGATGCCGCAGAAACTCGATTCCGATGCGGCGGCCTTGTTCGGTGACATAGTTCTCCACGCGCGCATAAATCTCATGATTGCCGAGACAGCCGAGCACTCCCGCATCCGCGCGCAGCCGGGCGAGCTGGCGGAGACAGGCATCCAACGGATCGCCGGGGCGGGTGATCAGATCGCCGGTCACCAGCGCAACGTGGGCGCGAGTTTCGTTGGCCATGTCGATGGCGCGGGCGAATTCGCGCTCACTGAGGAAGGGGCTCAGGTGGATATCCGTGATTTGCACGATCCGCAGGCCTTCCAGATCTTTGGGCAGATTCGGGATGGGGACCCGCACTTCGGAGACGCGGAAGTGGTTGCGGCGCACAATCCCGAACGCAGTGCCCGCCAATGGCGCGATACAAAGAGCGGCTCCGGCGGCTTCCAGGACTTTTCGCCGCGCAGGATCGAAGGCTGGGATTCCGTGCCGGATCAGAAGAGCCAATGACAACCCGATCAAGCAGACGATCTGGACCAGCGAGGCGCATTCGATCCAAGTCCACCATAGAGCGGGGATGTGCCTGAGGACTCGCTGGAATTCCAGCAAGTAGCCGGCCAGGAGCAGAACGGTGGAAGCAGCCGCTGCGAGCCAGATCCATCGGCGCTGGCGGTAGGAATCCAGCAGCCATCGGAGGACTGGAAACTGGAGGCCGAGACCAAGAATCAACAGGCAGAGCCCCGGAAAGAAGTGCAAGCGCAAAAGCACTGCTACCATTCTAGCGGTTGCTTGGTTTCGGCGGGCCAAATGCTACACTGGTGCTGTAATTCCAGCCGATAGATCCCCGGTCGTCTAATGGTAGGACAGCGGCCTTTGGAGCCGTGAATCGTGGTTCGAATCCATGCCGGGGAGCCAACCTTTGTCTTCAACTATTTCGCGATTCTCGTGTACGAGTCGTGCACGGATGCCCTCTTGAGATCACTGCCGTCTGGTCGTTTTGTTCCTTTGCGT
>Ga0302326_10008452_pt1 | contig 22703 bp, 23 predicted proteins | sample Palsa_T0_3_FD_202264 | JGI IMG/M metagenome (GOLD analysis project Ga0302326, IMG submission 202264) | Peat permafrost microbial communities from Stordalen Mire near Abisko, Sweden - Palsa_T0_3 | ecosystem: Environmental > Terrestrial > Soil > Palsa > Peat permafrost | place: Sweden: Abisko... | reverse complement strand
TTTGTCTTTCTTTGCTTCTGGACCTACCGTCTGCTGCCTGCGCCGGGGACGCGCGGAGTTGAGGGACAGGCGGCGTGAAGCGTGGTCCCGCGAAAGCGCAGTACCTGCTGCGATTCGACGATCTGTGCCCGGCGATGGACCGGGCGCGGTGGGAGCGGTTTCGCAGGCTGATCGAGCGCTTTGGGGTGCGGCCGATCCTGGCGGTGATTCCCGACAATTGCGATGCGGGGCTGGAATACGGTCCTCCCGATCCTGGATTCTGGGAGGAGATGCGGGCGCTTGAGGCTGGCGGAGCGACGATCGGGCTGCATGGCTATCGTCATCTTTGCACGCAGGCAGGGTGCAGCTTGATTCCCATGCATGGCAGGACGGAGTTTGCGGGAGCTTCTCTGGAGATGCAGCGAAGTTGGATAGAGGCTGGTTTGGGGATGCTGCGAGAGCGGGGATTGCGGCCACAGGTCTTTGTGGCTCCGCGGCACGGCCTGGATCAGGTGACATTACGGGTCCTGCGCGAGGAGGGAATCGGGCTGGTCTCGGATGGGTTTGCGCGGCGGCCTTTTCGGGATCTGGGGTTGGCCTGGATTCCGCAGCAGGTTTGGGGGCCGGTAGAAAAGGAATCGGGGCTTTGGACAATTTGCCTGCATTCCAACTCGGCTACGGATGAGGACGTGACTGCGCTGGAGGGTTTTCTGGAGCGGTTTTCCGGGCAATTCACGTCGGTCGACCGGGTGCTGGTGGAGTGGCCGATGGACGAGCGGTCCTTTGGGGACCGGTGTTTTCATGGCTGGATGGTTTTGCGGATCGGGCTGGGGCGATTCCGGCGCAGGGCTGGCGGATGAGGAACTTGGCGTCTCTATCCATGTCGGGATGCGCGCGGACGTTCGGCGAGCAGCTGGGAATAGAGTTGCTCCCACTGGCTGACGATGTTGGGCAGCGAAAAATGCGCTTCGACAAACTTTCTGGCGCTCAAGCCCATTTGATTGCGCCGATCAGGGTGCATGGCCATCACTTCCGCCATGGCCTGGGCCAGGGCAGTTGGGTCGCTTACGGGGACAATCAGCCCGGTTACGCCCGGCTGGATGGTTTCGCGCGTGCCGGGGCCGTCGGTGGCGACTACGGGAAGGCCGGCGGCTGAGGATTCGAGAACGCTCATGGGAAGTCCTTCCCAGAGCGAGGAGAGGACGAAGCCGTCGGCGGTGAAGAGCAGGGGCTGAATGTTGCCCTGGAAGCCGGCGAATTGGATGCGGCTTTCGATGTTGAGTTCGGCGGCGAGTTTGCGCAAAGGCTGCTCGTCGGGACCTTCTCCGGCGATTTGGAGGATTGGCTGGCCGGGGAGGGTGGCGAAGGCGCGGAGGAGGGTTGGGTAGTCCTTGACCGGGGCGAGCCGGCCGACGGCTAGCCACCGGAATTGGGGCGCGATGCAAGGCGGACGGTTGAAGGGAATCGTTGGTATTGCGACTCCGTTGGGGAGAATGGCCAGGTTTTCCCTGGACGCGAGGCCTGCGGCTAGGGCTGCTCCGGCAACGGCTGCGCTGACGCAGGTGACACAGTTGGTGAGCCGGTTGGTCAGGCGGTAGGCGAGGCGGCGGGCACGGTTGCCGGGGTTGCTGGTGTGAATGGTGTCGAGTTGCACACGGACGGGAACGAGGAGACGCACACAGCGGGCGAACCAGATAGCGTGGGGCAGGTGGGCGTGGACGATTTCAGGCTTGTTTTCAGCGGCCCATGCGAGGTAACGGAGCCAGCCTTGGGGGTCGATCCAGGCTTTGCGCATCTGTAGAGACAGGTAGCCGACCTCTGCCAGTTCTTCCGAGGCGTTGCCTGAGAGGGCGACGATCGTGACTTGCCAGCCGCGCGCGGAGAGTTCCTTGGCCAACAGGAGTAGCTGACGCTCGGCCCCGCCGATTTTCTCGATGGTTGGTATGACCATCGCGATACGGAACTTGGCGCGCGTCACGGTGCTGCTCATGCCGCTGAGGTTTCAATGAGAGCCGCGTACGTGGCGACGGCCGTGGGGGTCTCGAATGGCGCGAGGAAGGCGTGGTTGAAGCGTAGGGGCGGGTTTTGCTCCTGACGGGGTGGGCTGGTAAGAGCGGCGAGCGCTGTGAGAATGGTCTGGGCCAGGGATTCCGCGGAGATGGATTGGGTGAGCCAAGTCCCCGGTGCGTTCTGAAGAAGATTTGAGAGGCCGGCGGACGAGGGTGTGGCGACCAGCGGGAGGCCGGCGGCGGCTGCTTCGAGCAGAGCGTTTGGCAGGCCTTCGTGGCGCGAAGGCTGGACGAAGAGCGTGGCCTGGGCGTAGAAGTCGGTGAGATTTTCCTTGTAACCGGGGAAGCTTACAAAGGTTTCCAGGTTGAGTTCGCGCGACAGGTTCTTGAGCCTGGTTTCTTCGGGGCCTGCGCCGAGGATTGTCAGGTGGACTTGAGGATGATGCAGCCTGACTTCTCGCAACGCGAGGAGAAGCAGGTCTATGCCTTTTTCCCTCGCCAAACGGCCCACGCAAAGCAGGCGCGGCGATGTGTTGACGGGCCAGGCGGCCCGCGGAGTTGAGGCCAGGGCGGCGCGGATGGCCTGGACATTGATGGGATTGGCCAGGACTTTAAGTTTGGCGCGCTCGATGGCAAAGTTCGCGGCGAGGTCGGCGGCCATGGCTTCGGTCTGGCAGAGGATTGCGTCGGCTTGGGGATAGAGAGAACGATAGAGAAGACGGGTGAGCCAGGTGCAGGCGCCCGCGGAGGCGGTAGTATTCTGACGAACCAGGATACGCGTCGAAGACGGCAGGAACGGCTTGAGCAGGAGGACGAGAAAATTCAGATGAGCCATGCCGGAGAGGATGACATCGGGCCGCTCGGTACGAATGAGGCAGATCAACTGGAACCAGACTTGACGAACTCGCTTGCGATGCAAGCGGTGAACCTGGACCCACCTGGGGATGGGTTTCGCTCCCTGGGCGTCTTTTGTTATCAGACCGAGGTGAACTTCAAAACGCCTTGGGTCGAGGTGGCGGGCTAACTGTGCAGTTACTTGCTCGGCGCCGCCCCCGCCGAGATGCGGTATCAATAGCAGTAACCTGGTTCGCTGCGTCATGGGAGCAATCTCTTTAAGTTGTTATCTTGCACTTGAGACTACACCTACTTTTGCGGGAAATCCATACCCATTTCAGGTTATGGCGGCGAGTTTTTACCGGTAGAAACTCGCAGATCGATGCTTTGCGAGTTAGTGGTTACGCAAAGCTCATTCGACATGGCCGATTGCTCTTGATTGAGTCTAATCACGATGATAACTTCGTGACTCAGTTTGCGTATATTGTATGACAATCTTGGCTGGACGAGTCATTCCCATTGCGGTATTATTGCCATTCTAAGCAGATGACAATGCACTAAGTTGAAACTTTTTGGCTATTCCAGCCCCTTTTCCTGCTGCGTCGCGTATTCAATAAGAGTTCCGCGATGGCGTCACTCTCCACTGATTCCGATTCGCAAGCAGACGCTTCTCCGCGTACAGGCTCGTTACGCGCGGAGGGGGCGAAGCCGCGCCTGGTGATTGGCGTGACCAGCGACCAGACTTGCCTGGTGCTCAGGGGACGCCTGAGAGCGCTGCGGTTGGCGGGCTTTGACGTGACGCTGGTCTCGGCGCCTGGAGAGACGCTTACCACGCTGGGGAAGGAAGAGGGGGTTGCGGTCTGTGCGCTGCCGATGCGGCGGGGGATTTCTCCGGCTGCCGACGCGATCTCGTTGCTGGCGATGTGCCGGATTTTGTTGCGGCTGCGGCCTGCGATCACGGATTTCAGCACGCCAAAGGCCGGGTTTCTGGGGAATGTGGCGGCTTGGATGCTACGGGTGCCGCATCGCGTCTATACGCTGCGCGGACTGAAGCTGGAGGGCTCGCGGGGCGGCAAAAGGAGGCTGCTGCTGTGGTCGGAGCGGGTGGCCGCATGGTGCTCGCATGGGGTGCTTTGCAACAGTTCCAGTCTTCGCTCGGCGGCTCTGGTGTTGAAGATTGCGCCGGAGAGGAAGCTGCGCCTGCTGGGCGACGGCAGCAGCAATGGCGTGGATGCGGAGCGGTTTTCGCCGGGTGCGAGCGGGGTTCGGAGGGCGTTGGGGATCGATGAGGGCGACCTGGTGCTGGGTTTTGTCGGGCGGCTCACCAACGACAAGGGGATTCCTGAGCTTTTGGTGGCGTTTGAAGAAATTCTACGGGTAGAACCGCGATGCTGGCTGCTGCTGGTGGGGTGGTTCGATCGGGCAGAGGATGCTCTGGATTCGAGTTGGAGGATGCACATCGCGGGACACAAGCGCATTCGATATACCGGGTTTGTGGCGGATACGGCGCCGTATTACCGGGCGATGGATTTGTTTGTGCTGCCGACGCATCGGGAGGGATTTCCCAACGTGGGACTGGAGGCGTCGGCGTGCGGACTGGCGGTGATCACGACGGAGTCGACTGGAGCAAGGGATGCGGTGGTGCCGGAGGTGACTGGGTTGCTGATTCCGCCGGGGATTCCGGAGGCGATCGGCGAGGCTGTGTTGACGTTGTTCGCGGATGCGGAGAGGCGAAAATCAATGGGCAACGCCGGTCGGGCATGGGTGCTGGAGCGGTATACGAAGGAGCGGGTGCTGGGGCTGGCGGTGGAGTTTTACCTTGGATTGCTTAAGGCTATTCATTGAACAGCTGCTAGCGGACCCATTGGACGTTGGGCGGGGCGGCCTGGACCGGCTGGATGGCGGATACGGGCATGGCGAAGCTTTTTGCCCCAGCCTGGGCCGCGGTTAGGATGCGCGCTGGGGCGATTCCCAGCAATAAGGTCGCGAGGGCTGAGAAGGCGAGCGCTGCGCCCACGGCTACGCCGATTTTAGGGGCTGGAAATTGGGGCGATCCGGCAACGGGAGGCTGGGCTACGGTTACAGCGAGCCGCAGGTAGTAGGCGGCAGCGAGGCCGGAATTGAGTAGGCCGATGAGGCCCAGCCAGACCGCTCCGCCTTGCAGGGCTGTGGAGAAGGAGTAGAACTTGCCGAAGAAGCCGGCGGTGAAGGGAATTCCGATGAGCGAGGTTAGGAAGAAGAGAAGCAGGCTGCCGAGCAGCGGGGCGCGATAGAGCAGGCCGCGGTAATCGGCGGCCAGGGGAAGCTTTTCTTCGTAGCCGCTGACTACGGAGACTACGGCGAAGATGCCGAAGTTCATGGCGGCGTAGGCGGCGATGTAGAAGCTGGCGGCGGCAATTCCAGTAAAGCCGAGGCCGGCGAAGGCTGCCAGGAGATAGCCGGCGTGGGCGATCGAGGAATAGGCCAACATGCGCTTGACGTTGTCCTGGCGCAGGGCGGCGAGGTTGCCGATGGTCATGGAGAGGATGGCGACGATCCACATGAGCGGCGTCCACATGGGCTGGAGCATTGGGAAGCTGCCGTAAAGGAGGCGGATGAGCAAGGCGAAGGCTGCGGCCTTGGGCGCGGTGGACATGAGGGCGACGACGGGCGAGGGCGCGCCTTCGTAGACGTCGGGGGTCCAGACGTGGAAGGGCGCGGCGGAGACTTTGAAGAGGACGCCGACCATCATGAGCGCGAAAGCTGCGAAGACCAAGGAAGAGGGCTTGGCGTGAGGAATGGCGGCTGCGATTTCGTTGATCTGGGTCGAGCCGGTGGCTCCGAAGATGAGGGCTACGCCGTAGAGCAGGAAGCCGGTGGCGAAGGAGCCGAGGAGGAAGTATTTGATGGCGGCTTCCGGACCTTTGCCGGTGTGTTTGCGGAAGCCGGCCAGGATGTAGGTGGAGATCGAAGAGATTTCGAGGGCGATGAAGACTACGAGCAACTCGACAGCGGAGGTCATGAGGCACATGCCGACCGCGCCGAAGACCATGAGGGCGAAGTATTCGCCGCGATGGTGCTGATTGGCTGGGAGCGCGTCGAGCGATAAAAGCAGAGAGACGAGGACGATGGCGCAGATGAGGACGTGGAAGAAGACGCTGAAGGCGTCGGTCTGGACGGTGTTGTAGAAAGCTGTGCCTGCGGGGAGGGATAGCTGCAGGAGGCTGGCGTAGAGGGCGGCCATGACTCCGAAGGCTCCGAGCCAGCCCAGGCCGCGGCGGCTGGATGCCGGCGGCAGAGCGGCGTCGAGGAGCATGATGAGGACGCCGGTGAGGGTGAGGACGATTTCCGGGAGGATGCGATAGATGTCGGGGATGGCGGTCAGCGTGGGGGTCATTTCTGGCCTCCCGAGGACGTTACGGAGATACTCATCTTGCAATTGTGATGGATACAGTCGGGAGCGACGAAGGGTCTGAGATTGGCCCAGCCTATGGCCTCGCGGGTTTCGCTCTCGATGGCCGAGAGGAAGAGATTGGGACAGAGACCCATGACCAGCATGAGGGTGGCGAGGGAGTAGAGGACGAGCTTTTCGCGCATGTTGAGATCGAGCAAGCTGTTGGGCGTGGGGTTGGTGGTCACCGCGCTGGAGGGTGGTCCGTAGAAGATTTTTTGGACCAGGGTAAGCATGTAGGCGGCGCTCAAAATCACTCCGAGAGTGGCTGCGGCGGCCCAGCTACGGCTTACTCCGGTGAAGGTGCTTGAGAGGACCAGAAATTCTCCGATGAAGCCATTGAGCATGGGCAGGCCGATCATGGCGAGGCTGCTGATGACAAAGAGCGTGACCAGCATGGGCGTGCGCTGGGCCAGGCCGCCGAAGGTGGGAATCTGGCTGGTCCCAAAACGGTCGTAGAGGATGCCAAAGAGGACGAAGAGCGCGGCGCCGATGATGCCTTCGTTGAGAGTCTGGAAGACGCTGCCGTCGAGGCCGGTGAGAGTGAAGCCGTAGATGCCGAGGGTGCAGAAGCTGAGGCTCGACAGAGTGCCGTAGGCGAGCAGCTTCCAGAAGTCCTTTTGGACGAGAGCCAGGAGCGCGCCGTACAGGACGCCAACGGCGGCGAGTGCGATGAGCCAAGGCGCGGCTTGACGGGCCTGCACGGGAAAGAGGCCGACGTGGAAGCGGATGAGCGAGTAGAGGCCGAGCTTGCCGGCGACAACCATGCCCATGGCCACGGGGGCTTCGGAAAATGTATCTGGAAGCCAGCCGTGCAGGCCGAGGACGGGGACTTTGACAGCAAAGGCGATGAGGAAGGCTACGGAGGCCCAGCAGAGGGCTTCGGCGGGGAGTTTGCCGTAGTAAATGGAACTCTGGAGGAACTGGAAGTCGAAGGTATGGGTCTTGGCGTAGAGCCAGAGGATGGCGACGAGTAACGGCGCTGAGGGGATGAAGGTGTAGAGGAAGAAGCGGAGCGCGGCTTTGGGGCCGCCGTTTTCGGTAATGCCACGGCCGTACATGGCGATGAGGATGGCCATGGGGACGAGCGAGAGCTCCCAGAAGCCGTAGTAGAGCATCAGGTCGAGGGAGACGAAGACGCCGAGCATGGCGGTTTGCTGGACCAGGAAGAGCGAGTAAAAGACTTTGCTGCGGGTCTGGATGGTCTTCCAACTGGCCAGGACGCCGATGGGGGCAAGCAGGCCGGTGAGGACGACGAGCCAGAGCGAGAGGCCATCGACGGCTACGTGATAGCGAATGGCTGGCGACGCGATCCAAGGGATGTTCTGGACGAACTGGAATTGCGGATGGGCGTAGTCGAAGTGCGCGGGCAGGTGGAGCGTGAATGCGAAGGTCGCGAGCGCCGTCAGGAGCGCAATCCACGCGGGAAGTTTGCCGCGGTCGGGTAGAAGCAGGACGAGCAACGCACCAGCGAGTGGGGTGACGAGAATGAGCGAGAGGATGATGTTGTCCATGGTCTAGTGGCCCGCCCAAACCATGCGGAGGTCGACTCCGCCGATGCCTAGAACTACGCCTACTACGGCGAAGAGAAGCAGGGCTGCTGCGCCAGCCGCGAGCCAGCCTGAGTAAGAGCGGAGGTTGCCGGATTGCCAGCGGCGTACCAACTCGCCGAGCAGGGTGGCGATGCCGGCGAGGAGCCAGGCTGAGCCGCGGATGATGAGGCCTTCGCCGATCCAGCCGAGGATATAGCGCGAGGCTAATGTCAGCGGCTTGACGATGGCGTTGGAGTAGATCTCGTCGATCCAGTATTTGTGCGAGAGTAGGGTGTAGACGCCGGAGGCTGAAGTAGCAAGCTTGGCTGGCCTGTCGTTCTTTGTGTTGTAGAAGAGCCGGGCGACGTACCAGCCGATGAGGGCTACAACTACAGCGATGGCGCTGAGAGCGATGTCGAGGGACTTGCCGCCGGATTGCTGTGCTGGGTCGAGGACTGGACCAACGACGGGCGAAAGGAAGTCTCCGAAGCGCTCGATGCCGATCCAGCCGCCGCAGACAGAAAGTCCGGCCAGGATGACGAGCGGAGTCAGCATCGACCAGGGGCTTTCGTGGGGAGGATGGTCGTGGTTGGTTGCGCGCGATTCGCCCATAAAGGTCAGGTACCAGAGGCGGAACATGTAGAAGCTGGTGAGCAGCGCGGTTACGAGCCCGACGAAGTAGAGAGATTTGCCGAGCGCGCCGTGCTGAAAGGCTTCGTAGAGGATGGCGTCTTTGGAGAAGAATCCAGCGAGCGGCCAGATGCCGGCGATGGCGACTACGCCTGCGGTCATGGTCCAGAACGTGACCGGGAGATGCTTGCGCAGGCCGCCCATCTTGCGCAGGTCCTGCTCGCCTCCGAGGCCGTGGATGACGGAGCCGGCGGCCAGGAAGAGCAGCGCCTTGAAGAAGGCGTGGGTCATCAGGTGGAAGATCGCGGCTGAATACGCAGCTACGCCGCAGCCGAGGAACATGTATCCGAGCTGCGAGATGGTGGAGTAGGCAAGGACGCGCTTGATGTCGGTCTGGACGAGGGCGACGGTGGCGGCGAAGAAGGCTGTTGCAGCGCCGATGATGGCGACGACTGCCAGCGCGAAGGGCGAGCGGTCGAAGATCGTATGGGTTCGGGCGATCATGTAGACGCCAGCGGTGACCATGGTGGCGGCGTGGATGAGCGCGGAGACCGGCGTTGGGCCTTCCATGGCGTCGGGGAGCCAGATGTAGAGCGGGATTTGGGCGCTCTTGCCGACTGCGCCGAGGAGCAGGCAGAGGGAGATCGCGGTTAAGATGCCGCCTTGCAGGGCGGGATTGGCGGCGAGACCGGAGCCGATGTGGAAGAAGCTGAGGCTGCCGAATTGGGACAGAAGCAGGAACATTCCCAGAAGGAAGCCGAAGTCGCCGATTCTATTCACAACGAAGGCTTTTCTGCCGGCGTCGGCGGCGGATTTCCGGTCGAAGTAGAAGCCGATGAGCAGATAACTGGCCAGGCCGACGCCTTCCCAGCCGACGAACATGAGCAGGTAGTTCTCGGCGAGAACCAGGACGGTCATGAAGAAGAGGAAGAGGTTGAGGTAGCTGAAGTAGCGCCAGTAACCGTCTTCGTGGGCCATGTAGCCGACGGAGTAGATGTGGATCAAGAAGCCTACGCCGGTGATGATGAGAAGCATGACGAGCGAGAGCTGGTCGAGGGCGAGGCTGAAGTCGACGTGAAGCGGGCCGGCGTTGATCCAGGGGGCGTAGGTGATGAGCCACGGAATGGGCTGCGGCTTGAGGCTCAAAAAGATGAAGGCGGCGCGGACAACGACGAGGAAGGACGCCAGCGGGAAGCCCAAAGCGACTGTCGAGACCAGGGCTTTGGGCAGGCGTCGGCCGAGCATGCCGTTCATCAGGAAGCCGGCGAAGGGCAGGGCCGGGATCAACCAGAGATGGAGATGACTATTCATAGTTAGGCTAGAGCTTCATCAGGTCGATCTGGTCGACGTTCAGTGTGGCGCGGGCGCGGAAGATGGCGATGATGATGGCCAGGCCCACGGCGGCTTCGGCGGCGGCGACCATCATGACGAAGAAGACGAAGATTTGGCCTTTGACGGCATGCCACTCATGGGCGAAGGTTACGAAGGAAAGATTGACGGCGTTGAGCATGAGCTCGATGGACATAAAGACAGTGATGAGGCTGCGCTTGATGAGGAAGCCGATAACGCCGAGCGAGAACAGGAGCGCGGAGAGAATCAGGTACCAGCTTGTTGGGACGGTATGGAAATCCATCAGGAGTGGCCTTCCTTTCTTGCCAGCGCTACCGCGCCGAGGATGGCGACGAGGATGAGGACGCTGGTGAGTTCGAAGGGCAGCAGCATATCTCGGAAGAGGACTTTGCTCAGGTCTTCCGTCTTGGTGATGCCGTCGCTGAGCTTGACGCCGCCGAGACGGTGCCGGGCTTCGAGAACCACTGTGGTGATGACCGCGAAGACGGTGAAGATGGCAGGGAAGCCGACGATCTTGGCCGCGTAGCTGCCGTGGGTGCGCTCCTCTTCGCCGACATTCAAAAGCATGACGACGAAGGTGAAGAGGACCATGACGGCGCCGGCGTAGACGATGATCTGGGCGATGGCCAGAAACTCCGCGCCGAGCAGCAGATAGAGCACCGCGAGCGAGCTCATGACGACGATGAGCGAGAGCGCGGAGTTGATGGGATGGGTCTGGAGAAGCAGATTGACTGCTCCGGCCAGACAGAAGCCCGCGAAAATCAGGAAGAGGACTAAGTGCATGTGACCTTCGTTTACGGCGGTGAAGCAGATCCTTCGCTTCGCTCAGGATGACAACAAGCACAGGTATTTGGCCAAAGCCAAACCCGATTGTAACTTACGGGAAGACGGCCATTACGAGGCTGGTTCCCACGATGTTGAGCATGGCTACGGGAACGAGATACTTCCAGCCGTAGCCCATGAGCTGGTCGTAACGGAAGCGCGGCAGGGTTCCACGCACCCAGATGTAGAGAAAGAGAAAGAAGAAGACTTTGACGACGAACCAGAACAGGGGAAGGATGGCCTGGAGGATGATGTTCTGCGGTTCGGGAAGCAAATGGCCCCAGGGGCTGGTCCAGCCACCCAGGAACAGCAGCGTAGCGACGCAGCCTACGGTAATCATGTTGCCGTACTCGGCCATGAAAAACATGGCGAATTTCATCGAGCTGTATTCGGTGTGGTAGCCGCCGGTGAGCTCGGTTTCGGCCTCGGGAAGATCGAAGGGAGCGCGGTTGGTTTCGGCGTAGGCGGCGGTGAGGTAGATGAAGAAGGCGATGAACTGGCCGCCGCCGAAGAGGTTCCAGGTGAGAGCGCCATGGATGGATTGGACGCGGACGATTTCGGCGAGATTGAAGGAGCCGGTGCGGAGGACGACGCCGACGAGCGAGAGGCCGAGGGCGAGCTCATAGCTGACCATCTGCGCCGAGGATCGGAGCGCGCCGAGGAGCGAATATTTGTTGTTGGAGGACCAGCCGGCGAGGGCGATGCCGTAGACGCTGATGGAGGTGACTCCGAGCAGGACGAGCAGGCCGATGTTGAGGTCGGCGATTTCGAAGAACTTGACGCCGTGGTAGTTCAGATTCTGCGCGCCGAAGGGGACTACGGCGATCGAGAGCAGGGCGCAGCCGAGGGCGATGAGCGGCGCGGCAAGGTAGAGCGGCCGGTAGACGCCGGCCGGGATCATGTCCTCTTTGAGGAAGAGCTTGAGGCCGTCGACCATGGGCTGCCAGAGGCCGAAGGGGCCGACGCGGCTGGGTCCCCAGCGGTTCTGGATGCGGCCGACGAGCTTGCGCTCGAGCAGCACCGTATAGGCAACTGCGCCCAGGAAGATGGCCAGCACCACGGCTACTTTCAAGATGCTTAACAGCAAAAACACCCAGAAGATGTTCAAGGAACTTGGACCTCAGGGGCTAAAGCCCCAATCTTGTTTCTGGCGTTATGTACGGGCTAAAGCCCGTACCCTTCCGATTCAGCCGGTCATGCGCCGAGGTTAAAACCTCGGCCTGCCAGCCCGTACCCTTCAATCCGCTGTTATTGCAAACTGTGCCTAGTCGGCGGCGGTTTCCGATAGTTCGATGGAGCTTTGGTACTGGTTGAGTTCGATTAACGCTGCGGTGTGCGCGCCCAGGGTGCCGGAGGTGAAGAGGTTTTCGTGGGCGGGCAGGATCAGGTCGCGGGCGGAGACGAGATTGGAGACGGGAACGAAGCCTGGTTCCGATTTCGTGTCGTTGCCGCCGAAGAGGTTGAGACGGTCGAGCTGATAGGACGGGATGAGGCGCTCGATTTCGTCGAGAACGGCTAGCGGATCGAAGGGGCTAAGGCGCGGTTCGAGGCCTTGGGCGCGGAGCCAAACGGCGTGGCGGTCGGCTTCGCCGGATTGCGCGCCTCGGGACTGGCCCATGTCGGCTGAGACCCCGTCAGTTTTTCCAAAGGGAACTAGCTTTTTGACGTCCGCGCCCATCGCGCCGGCGATGCGGACGATGATTTCGAAGTCGGGCTTGACGCCGGCCTTGTCGGCGGCCTTCTTGGTTAGCTGAACGTCGCCGAAGGTGTTGGTTACCGTGCCGGTTTTTTCGTAGAGGCTGGCAGAGGGCAGGACTACGTCGGCCAGCTCCGCTGTCTTAGTGAGAAAAATATCCTGCACTATGCAAAAGGTGTTCTTGAGGGCCGCTGGATCTACTCCATAGGTGCCGATCGGATCGGCGGAAACGACGTAGAGGGCTGCCAGATCGCCTGTGCCTGCGGCGTCGAAGATGGCCGGAGCATCGAGGCCGGGCTGGGTTGAGAGATTGGCGTATTCTTCGGCGAATGCGCCTGGCGTGGTCACCGGGACATAGCCGGGGAGAAGGTCAGGGAGCAGGCCCATATCGGCTGCGCCGCGGGAGTTGGCGTAGTCACCGAGATAGGCGAATTTGACGTTTTCTTTGGCGAGGCCCCATTTTACGAGGGATTCGATGGCGGCGCCTCGATACTCTTCGCCGAAGATCACGAGCAGCGATTCCTCGGCGTCGATGGCTTCGCGGAAGGACTTGGCTTCGACTTGCGCTTCCGCTGAAACTTCGAGAGCGCCATCGTTACCGGCTAGAAATTCGGTGAAGGCTTCGTAGCCTTCGACTGGAAGCAACAAGGATTGCCGGGCCTGGCGTTCGAGCTTGATGGGGCTGTCGGTGGCGATGTAGAGCCGGACTTGGTTGTGGCGGAAGTTGGTGCGGATATTCCAGGCGAGGAGAGGGTGTTCTTCGGTGGGATTGCCGCCGATGAGGAGGATGGCTTTTGCGGTTTCTGTATCGCGTAGGCTGGCGGCGCGATGCTCGTGTCCGGCGAGCGCCTTGGCGAAGCCTGCAAAGTCGGTAGAGCGGACGTGGTCGATGCTGTTGGACTTCAGCACCGTGCGCGCGAACTTCTGGAGGAGGTAGTTTTCCTCGTTGGTCGTGGTGTTGGAGCCGATTACGCCTATATTGGCTCCGCCTTTACTGTCGCGGATCTCTTTGAATTTCGTAGCGACGACGCGGATGGCTTGCTCCCAGGTGGCGGGTTCGAGCTTGCCTTGCGCGTTGCGGATGAGCGGCTTGGTGAGGCGGTCTTTCGAATCGACAAAGTCGAAGCCGAAGCGGCCCTTGGCGCAGAGGAAGTCGCCGTTGATGCCGGATTTGTCGCGGTTGTCGGCACGGATGATTTCTGCGCCGTCGTTGGCCTGGCGAACGCCCAGGGTGACCTTGCAGCCGTCTCCGCAGTGAGTACAGACGGTCGAGACGTGGTTCATCTCCCAGGGGCGGGTTTTATAGCGATAGGTGCCGCTGGTGAGCGCGCCAACCGGGCAGGCGTCGATACACATGCCGCATTGTTCGCAGTCGAGATGGTCGCCGCCGTTGGGGGCGATGGTGGAGGTTGCGCCGCGGTTTTGAATGCCCAGAGCCCAGACATCCATGCCTTCGCCGCACATGCGGACGCAGCGGTAGCAGAGGATGCAGCGGGGGCGGTCGAAGTAGACGGCGGGCGACCATTGCTGCTCTTCGCGATGCTGCTTGGCTTCGACGTAGAGGCTTTCTCCTGCGCCGTATTTGAAGGTCATGTCCTGCAGCTCGCACTCGCCGCCGGCGTCGCAGACGGGGCAGTCGAGGGGGTGATTGCCGAGGAGCAGTTCAATGGTGGCCTTGCGGGCCTGGACGATTTCTGGCGATTCGGTGGTGAAGGACTGGCCCTCGGCAACCGTAGTGGTGCAGGCTGTCTGGAGCTTGGGAACTTTTTCCTGGCGGACGACGCACATGCGGCAGGCGGCTTGCAGGCTGAGGCCCGGGTAGTAGCAGAAAGCGGGAATCTCGATGCCGGCTTTGCGGCAGGCGTCGATGAGCAGCGTGCCTGCGGGGGCGGTTAGCTTTTTGCCGTCTACTGTGAAAGTTACGTCTGCCATTGGTTTCCTTATGCGGCCTGGTGAGCTTCGGTCGAAGCTGTCTGCTTCGCGTCGGGCACATCGACATCCAGATGTTGAACGACAAAGTACTCGACGTCTTCGAAGTCCTCGGGTTTGAATTCTACATTCGTCGTAATTGGCTCAGGGATTGGCTCTCCATCTTCTGTTGTCAGCTCTATATGCGTCTCGAGTGCTTCCCGCAGCATGGCAGACATTTCGTCTAAGGTGTCTCCGACAGAAATACAACCGGGTACATCGGGAGCATAACCGGAAAAATTGCTTCCCTTGGATTTTCCGTAAACGACAAGATAAGTTTTTGTCATTTCAACCCCGCTTGCTTCAGAATATTCGCGATGACATGCTTCGCGATATCTTTGCTGCCGTGAAAGGGAACTGATGCGGTGCCCGGTTTCTTCGGATGTTGGAAATGCATGTGGCTGCCTTTCTGCCGGACCAGTTTCCAACCGTCATTTTCGATGATGCGGATAATCTCTTTTGCCTTCATCGTGATCCTTGTTGCAACGCCGCAGATCACGGGGAAATGTTGTTTCCTAGCTGCTCCTCTATGGGAGCTTGCTTAGACGAGCGCCACTTCTAAATGCTTAGCGAAGGCACAAGGTTTGCCGTTGAGGTGGTCTTCGAATTCCTTGCGGAATTTCTTTACGAAGGCGATTGTCGGCATTGCTGCCGCGTCGCCTAGTGGGCAGAAGGTTCGGCCCAGCATGTTTTCAGCGAGGTATTGGATGTTGTCGATGTCCTTCATGGTGCCGAAGCCGGCGTGAAAGCGGGTCAACGATTTCTTGAGCCAGTCGGTGCCTTCGCGGCAGGGGATGCACCAGCCGCAGCTCTCGTGAGCGTAGAAGCTGATGGTTCTAAGGGCGAATTCCACGATGCAGGTCTCGTCGTCGATGACTACGACTGCGCCGGAGCCAAGCATGGAGCCGGCCTTGCCTAACTGGTCGAAGTCCATGCCCAGAGTCTCAATCTCTTCGGGCAGGAGGACGGGCGTGGACGAGCCGCCGGGGACTACTGCCTTGAGCTTGCGTCCGCCGCGGATGCCACCGCCTACTTCGTAGATCATCTTCTTGAGGTTGTAGCCCATGGGCAGCTCGTAGATGCCGGGGCGCTCGACGTGGCCGCTGAGGCCGAAGAGGCGCGTGCCGCCGTTGCGCTCCGAGCCCAGTGCTGCGTAAGCTGCTCCGCCCATGGCGAGAATATGCGGGACTGCGGCGATGGTCTCTGCGTTGTTGATGACCGTGGGGCCGCCGTAGAGGCCGACTACTGCCGGGAATGGCGGCTTGATGCGCGGAACGCCGCGCTTGCCTTCGAGCGACTCCATCAGGGCAGATTCTTCGCCGACTTCGTAGGCTCCAGCGCCGGATTGGACGATGACTTGATACTCCGTTTCGCTGCCGAAGATGTTCTTGCCCAGGAAGCCCTTGGCGTAGGCGTCGGCTACGGCTTTCTCCATGATCTGGATGAGGTAGCGATACTCGCCGCGCAGGTAGATGAAGCCGGTCTTGGCGCCGATGGCGAGGCCGGCGATGATGGTGCCTTCGATGATCGCGTGAGGATCGTGCAGGAAGATCAGGTGGTCTTTGCAGGTGCCGGGCTCGGACTCGTCGCCGTTGACGAGGACGTATTTGGGCTTCGCGGACTGTTTCGGAACGAAAGACCATTTCAGGCCGGTTGGAAAGCCTGCGCCGCCGCGGCCGCGCAGGCCGGAGGCTTTCATCTCGTTGACGATCCACTCGGGGCCCTCGGCGAGGGCTTTCTTTGTGGATTCGTAGCCGCCGAGTTCGATGTAGCGATCGATGTCGGTAGCGCCCATGCCGAAGCGCTTGGAGATGACTTTGACTTCGTCGGGGTGGGAGACGAGTTTAGGCATTCGCTGGTTCTCCCTTGGCTTTGGCTCGATAAGAATCCAGGACGGAGTCAACCTTGTCGTTGGTGAGGTCGTCGTGGAAGTCGTAGTTTACCTGAATGGCCGGGGCCCAGCAGCAGACGCCGATGCACTCGACTTCTTCAAGAGAGAACAAGCCGTCTGCGGTGACGCCTTTGTGGCCTATGCCGAGTTCTTCTTGCAGGTGTTCGAAGAGGTCGTAGCCGCCGCGCAACATGCAGCTGATGTTGGTGCAGACCTGGACGTTGTATTTGCCGGCCGGCTTGAAGCGAAGCATGGAGTAATAGCTGGCCACGTTGCGGACGTCGAGCGGCGTGATGCCGATGCGCGCAGCGACTTCTTCGATGAGGGCATCGGAGAGATAGCCGATCTCGTCCTGGGCGTAGAGGAGCATGGGGACTAAAGCCGAGCGCTTGAGCGGGTACTTTTCCACGAGCGCGTCGAATCTGGCCGACAGCTGTGGCGAGAAGATCGACATTGTTTCCGGACTCGTTTTCTCTGGACTCATTGCATCAGCTCCCGTGCCCAGGCTTCGGCTTGCATGTCCATCTCTTCCTCTTTGTCGTGAAGCTCTTCGTGGCCTACGTGGGTTTCGAGCTTTCCTTCCATGGTAAAACGCATGAGGCCTTTGGCGCCATCTTCGCGGGACCAGATGATTTCGGCCTGGTGGCGGATGAGCTTCAGCCAGCGGTCTCCGGCGCGGACGGTGATGGTTTCATGGCCCAGTTCTACGGTGGCTTGCTGCTTGCGGTTGAGGCCGTGAGCGGCAGTGTAGCTGCGCAAGAGGGAGGCGAGCGAGACCCAGAGCTCCGGCCAGAGCTGCTGGCCGGGATCGGCGGGCGTTGCGATGCTTTTTCCGGATTCGATTACGATGCCCAAACTTTACCTCAGAGGCGAAAGACCGTTTCAAGTTCCCAGCTTATGGCGCGCCGATGATGAGCTCTTCTACAAAACTGGCGGCTAGTTCCGAGGGATCGATTTTTGCTTCTGTTTCAGGTGTCAGGCTCAGCCTGCGGGCTTTGACCGGTGATTCTTCCAACAAAATCATAAAGGTGATTGTCTTTTCGCCTGCTTCTCCCGCGACCACTGCGCCGATCGAGGGTGCGCTGCGGTCTTGAGATATCTTGCAAGTGGCAGTGCGGCAGACGATTTCAATGGTGTATTCGTGCGGCGAAGCCTGCTGGAGGTCGATCTTGGGTGTTCCCGCTTTGGTAAGTTCCGCGTTGGCCTTGTCCACCTCTTTGACGATGTTGACTCGGACCCCTTCGAAGAAGGCGTCGAGATCCGCCTTCCTTTTGGTCTTGGCGTTCAACCGCGCTTTGAAATCGAAGGCCGCTTTTGCGTAGTCCGTCATGGATGCCTCCTGTCTTACCGGTCGATCTCGCCGAGAACTACGTCGATGGAGCCGATGACTGCTACGACATCGGAAATGGACCGGCCCTGGCACATGGTCTCGAGAGCCTGCAAGGAGGCGAAGCTGGGGTTGCGCATGTGAACGCGGTAAGGCTTGGCGGTGCCGTCGGAGACGACGTAGTAGCCCATCTGGCCGCGCGAGGACTCGATGCCTTGGTAGACCTCGCCGGCAGGGACGGCGAAGCCTTCCGTCACGATCTTGAAGTGATGGATCAGCGACTCCATTTGGGTTTTCATCTTTTCGCGGTCGGGAAGAACGATCTTGGGAGCGTCGGCTTTGACCGGGCCTTCGGGCATGCCTTCGAGCGCCTGGTTGACGATGCGGACAGATTGGCGCATCTCTTCGAGACGGACCAGATAGCGGCCCCAAACGTCGCAGCGCTGCGAGATGGGCACGTCGAACTGGAACTTTTCGTAGCTGGAATACGGCATGTCGCGGCGGAGGTCAAAATCGACCCCGGAGGCGCGCATGGGAGGACCGGTCACGCCGAGGGCGATGGCGTCCGCGGCTGAGAGATGGCCTACGTTTTGCAGGCGGTTGACGAAGATGGGATTGCCGGTGAGCAGATTCGAGTATTCGTCGATCTTTTCCGGGAAGGTCTTCATGAAGCTGCGCACGCGGTCGAAGAAGTCGAGCGGGGCTTCCATGCTCAATCCGCCGATGCGGAAGTAGCTGGTCATCATGCGCTGGCCGCTGACATGCTCGAAGATGCGCAGGATGTCTTCGCGTTCGCGGAAGGTGTAGAGAAAGACGGTGAGCGCGCCGATGTCCATGGCGTGCGTTCCGAGCCAGACCAGGTGCGAATTGAGGCGCGTCAGCTCGCTAAGCAGGACGCGCATCCACTGGGCTTTATCGGGGATGGGCAGTTCAAGAAGCTTTTCTACGGCGAGGCAGTAACAGAGGTTGTTGTGCATCGGGCTCAGGTAGTCGATGCGGTCGGTAAGGGGAACAACCTGTTGATAGAACTTGGCTTCGCAGGTTTTTTCGATGCCGGTGTGAAGATAGCCGATTTCCGGATAGAGCTTGACGACGATTTCGCCGTCGATTTCGAGGACCAAGCGCAGAACGCCGTGCGTGGACGGGTGCTGCGGGCCCATGTTCAGGACCATGGTCTGGTCGGCGGAGCCGGCGGCCAGCGGCGCTTCCAGAATCGGGGTTCCTGCTACATCGGTCATGAAAGCTTATCTCCGGTATTTTGATGCCCGTCTTGACCCTTTGGGATCGAATTTCTGTAGGTTGCGGACTTTTCAGGATACAACGGCGTGACGCGTTGAAAGTGCGGAGTGAGAAGACTTAAAAGCAAAAGCAGATTCTCGTCGGAAATGACAGAAAAAAGCAAGATCGTACGTTCTATGCCACCTTCACTTCAGCGGTAGCCTTCAACTGGGTAATCCTTGCGCAAGGGATGGCCGCTCCAGTCATCGGGCATCATGATGCGGCGCAGGTTGGGGTGGCCGTCGAAACGGACGCCGAAGAGGTCGAAGACTTCGCGTTCGTAGTAGTCGGCCGAGGGCCAGACCGGGGTAATGCTGTCCAGCGAGGCGCTGGCCTCATCGATCATGACGCGCAGCCGGATGCGTTCTTTGTGCGGGTGCGAGACGATGTGGTAGCTGATTTGAAAGCGGGGAACGGCAGGGAACCAATCGACTGCCGTGACGTCTTCGAGGAAGTTGTAGCCGGCCTGTTGAACGGTGCGGGCGGCGGCGACGATGTGCTCGCGGTTGATGGTGAGGGTGAGTTCGTCGCGATCCCAGCGGGCGTCGGTCAGGGCTTCCGGGTTCCAGGCGACGATGGCGGCAACGGCTGGGTGATCTGCCTTTTCGCGAAGGACGGATTCTTTATCCGGTAATGTCGTGCTCATTTAGAGATCCGCCTTGTCTTTAGACCAGTCCAGGATACCTTTCTTGACGATATAGAAGAGGCCGACGGCGACGAAGCCGAGGTAGACCAGCATCTCCCAGAAGCCGAAGTAGCGCGAGCCGGTGATGGCCGGGAGCTGCTTGAAGATGATCGCCCAGGGCATCATGAAGACGACTTCGACGTCGAAGAGGATAAAGAGCATGGCGACCATGTAGAAGCGGACGCTGAAGCGTCCGCGGGCGTCGCCGACAGCCACGATGCCGCACTCGTAGGTGGCGAGCTTGGTCTTGGTGTTGCGATGGCGGCCGATAAACCACGAGGCCGTGGCCATGCCAATGCCGAGACCGAAGGCGGCCAGAACCTGCAAGAGGAGCGGGAGGTATTGCCAGAAATAGGGAATCTCGTTCATTCGCGTCCTTGGCGCCCTGGTTACCGGGCCGCTAGCTTGAGCTTAGGTTTCCTCCTCGCTCAAGTCAAGCGGAGAGGAGAAGCGCTATTGCTGCTCAATTTTGCCTGAATTTGGACCTTCCAAACCTTTGAAAAGATTCATGCGGGCCATTTTACCCAAAGGTAATGCTTCTTTGATGGGAGCGTTCTCCCACGTTAGAGGTCTTGAAGAGTTACCTCGGTCATCTGAATATAACAATCAGCAAGCCGATAGAAATGCTAAGGAGAATGAATCATGGCGACCACAGCTACTGGCGGAAATCTAGTTTCTCTCTCGATACCCCGAAGCGCGGAGGGCCGGTCTAGCGCGGCAGTCCGCTCGCAGCGTCCGAGACAAGTTTCGTCCGAAGCTGGGCGGGCGATCGAAATGCTGGGCCACGCCATCGAGTATCTCTCCGACGAATTTGCCCTGAACTGCATGGATCGCATTCTGGGGACCGAGCCAGGGCTGCATCCGCGTCTGCGGGCGATTGAACTGCTCAAGAAGCTGAACCGGGAGATTTATTTGAGCTGTCCGGAGGCTCCTACGATGAAGGAGCGGCTGCAGGCGTGGATGCGTTTCAAGCGTCATACGCAAGAAGTGTAATGCTCTTGGACCTTTGGCCGAAGAGTTGGGTTCGTCAGCCTTCGATTCGATCGAATTGCGGGACGGAAGCGTGCTCAATGGAGACTTGGTCTCGATCGCAGGCATGGATGCAGAGATTCGGGTTGGCGGCAGCATTCAACATATCGATCGCAACAAGATCAAGCGGGTAATGCTCGTCCAGCGCGACGCTCCCATCGCCAACCTGCCGCCGGCGGCTGCACCCAGTCCGCAGCCTTAGCTCAGGGCGAGGAGGGCGAAGAGGGCGAGCCAGACCAGGCCCATGGTGTGCCAGTACCAGGCGAGGCTGTCTACGGCGATCTGACGGTATTCGACCTTGCGTAAAAAACCGAGGGTGGGCAGGCTGACTGCGAGGGCGAGAATGCCGAGAAGCAGGAAAGCGGCGTGGAAGCCGGTGATGATATAGAAAAAATAGACTGCTGGGGTGGCAAGGTGGTCGAAGGAGAACCCTTGGCCGCTTAGCTGGGTCCAGCCGGTCCATTGACCGGCGACGAAAAGGCCGCCGAGAACCAGTGTTGCGGCCAGCCAGGGAAGGGCGCGCATGAGCGCCGGGCGGCCCATTCCCAGCCATTCTTCTACGACATCCAATTCGCGAAAGATGCGGCGGCGGGCGATTTCCATGGTGAGGCTGCTGAGGATGAGCACGGCGGTGTTGAGGAAGAGGATGGGCGGGAGCTGGACAGGATGCCAGTCGCCAATGAACTCCGGACTTCGAGTGTCGAGGTGGCCGACGCCCTGGTGGGCGTAAAACATGACGGCCAAGGCGAGGAAGAACATCATGTGCGCGCTGAGGATGAGGAAGACCATCATCCGGACGCGCTTGAGGAGTTCTCCAGGGCCGCTGCGGCCTAGGCGCTTCCATTCGTCGTCGTCGCCGTTGCCGCCCCCGCCGGTGGGCCGGCGGTCTACGGGCGGTTTACCGCCGATGCCTGGGTCTTTTCGCTCGGTTTCAACCGGATAGCGCGTAAAGGTGCTTGGCATGGCTGCGGCCTCTATCAAGGTCAGATTACACCGAGTTCGAGAAGGATGCACTGGTTTCCGCACAGGTTGTTTTTTGTCCTGTGGAATGCGTTCCTAGATTGGACTCGGCGAAGGCTGGCCAGGTTACCTGAGGGATTTTAGTCCGGGTTGGATGGCGGTGTCTTTGCCCGAATTGACCAGATCGACGAAGAGTTGATGGACGCGGCGGTCGGCGGAGAGCTCGGGGTGGAAGGTTGCGGCCATGGTTTTGCCCTGGCGGATGAGGACGGGGAAGCCTTCGCGTTCGGCCAGGATTTCGACTTCGGGGCCGGCCCCTTTCAGTATTGAGACGATGCGCGGGGCGCGGATGAAGACTGTCTCCAGTGGGCCACCGGACAAGGTTGTGTCGAGGGTGAGGATGGCGGAGTCGCGCTGGGCTCCGTAGGCGTTGCGCTCGACGGCAATGTCGAGAATGCCGAGGCTGGGCTGGTGGGGGTGGCGTACCTCGCTGGCCAGGAGGATGGCGCCGGCGCAGGTGCCGAAGACTGGTTTTTGCTGGGCGAAGGACTTTAAGGCGTCGAAGAAATTATTGCGGTCGAGGAACTTGAGCATGGTGGTGGATTCGCCGCCGGGGAAGATCAGGGCGTCGAGGTTTTCGAGGGCTTCGGGGGTTTTGATCAGGGAGGGCCGCGCGCCGGATTCTTCGAGGGCCACGGCATGGCGTTCGTAATCGCCCTGGATGGCCAGAACGCCGATATTGGGGGAATTTCGACTGGTCAATACTTCGGTCAATGCTTCTCCTGTGCTGGAAGGCCGCTACCGGTTGGGATCCGTGTTCTCTTATAGAGATAGTATCTGCGGTCCTTACGATCCGCGAAAGCGGAGTCGAAGCTGGGGCTTAGCAGCCTCAAAATTGTTCCACGAGGAACAATTTTTGGCGAATGGGACAGGGCTGGAAATCTTTGTTGGAAGCCGGTTGTTTTCAGTGGGATGGATTTGCGTTGAATTATGACGTTTTGTGCATGGGTGCAGCGAATGGAGATTTGAGGGTTGAGGCACGAATTGTTCCACACCTGAATCGGCGGATTTGCCGGGTTATTGTAGAGACTTTGGCGCATGTGGGGGAGGAGTTGTTCTCACGCACATGCGCCGAAGCTCCCGCTTACTGGTTAATGACTACTGAAACGGCGGCTGTCTGAGTAAGTGTAGCTCCGCCCGATGCCGACGTAGATGTAATCGTCACCACCGCACTGCTCGCCGTTCCGGAACCCGATCCGCTACTTCCCTTGCTGCCGCCGCAT
>Ga0302326_10008451_pt1 | contig 22705 bp, 20 predicted proteins | sample Palsa_T0_3_FD_202264 | JGI IMG/M metagenome (GOLD analysis project Ga0302326, IMG submission 202264) | Peat permafrost microbial communities from Stordalen Mire near Abisko, Sweden - Palsa_T0_3 | ecosystem: Environmental > Terrestrial > Soil > Palsa > Peat permafrost | place: Sweden: Abisko... | reverse complement strand
CCCAATCAGACTGGCGCTACCCAGGGCGCGGATCATCCTCGTCAGCCGCGGTCCGATGGATAGCCTCTTCAGCGCCTATCGGATGCGGTTCTCCAGCGAGACCTCGTACGGCTGGTCGTTCCGGCTAGACGATCTAGCTGGGCACTACCGCTATCACCAACGGCTGATGAACCACTGGCGGTCATGCCTGGGCGAGGGCCTGATCGAGGTCTCCTACGAGGGACTGCTGGCCGATCCGGAAGCGCGGATCCGCGATCTCCTGGCCGCCTGCGGCCTCGGTTTCGAGCCGGTTTGCCTCAGTCCACACCTGACCGCGGGCGTGGTCCTGACCGGCAGCCGCACCGCGGTGCGCGCGCCGATGAACGCGGCGAGCGTCGGCGCCTGGCGCCGCTATGCGTCCCAGCTCGAGCCGCTTCGCGCCCGGCTGGACCGGTGGGGGCTATTGACCGGGGGATGAGGTTGGCGAAATCGGCCCATGGCGGACGTCGCGACCGGATGGTCGCCCTCAGCGTCGCCGCCGATAGGGACGGGATGACAAGGCGGCCGGGGCGGGGTGGGCGGCGTGGGCCGGGGAGGCGGCTTCGCCCATGGCGTCCTTGGCGAACTCGAGGTCGAGCATCTTCAGCCGCTTGATCTCGTCGCGCATCCTGGCGGCCTCCTCGAATTCGAGATTGCTGGCCGCCGTCCGCATCTGCGATTCCAGGTCGCGCAGGGTCGCCTGGAAGTTTGAGCCGAGGAACGGCCGCGCGTCCTCGGCGACGCCGGCGTCCACCGTCACCCGGTCGCCACGCTCGTAGGGGCTGGCGAGCAGATCCTTGATCTGGCTCTTGATGCTCTCCGGCGTGATCCCGTTGGCGAGGTTCCAGGCCGCCTGCTTGTCGCGGCGGCGCGAGGTCTCGGCCATCGCCCGCTCCATCGAGCCGGTCATGCTGTCGGCGTAGAGGATCACCTTGCCGTCGACGTTGCGCGCGGCGCGGCCGATCGTCTGGATCAGGGAGGTTTCCGAGCGCAGGAACCCTTCCTTGTCGGCGTCGAGGATCGCCACCAGGCCGCATTCGGGAATGTCGAGGCCCTCGCGCAGCAGGTTGATCCCCACCAGGGTGTCGAAGGCGCCCAGGCGCAGGTCGCGAATGATCTCGATCCGCTCGAGCGTGTCGACGTCGGAGTGCATGTAGCGGACCCTAAGGCCCTGTTCGTGCATGTATTCGGAAAGGTCCTCGGCCATCTTCTTCGTAAGGACGGTGACCAGCGTCCGGTAGCCCTTGGCGGCGACCTCGCGGCACTCGGCGATCACGTCGTCGACCTGGGAGAAGCCGTCCTTGGAGACCGGACGCACCTCGACGGGCGGATCGATCAGCCCGGTGGGGCGGATCACCTGCTCGACGAACACGCCGCCGGCCTTCTCCAGCTCCCACGAGGCGGGGGTGGCCGAGACGAAGAGGGTGTCGGGCCGCATCGCCTCCCACTCCTCGAATTTCAGCGGCCGGTTGTCGAGGCAAGAGGGCAGGCGGAAGCCGTACTCCGCCAGCGTGAACTTGCGGCTGTAGTCGCCGCGGTACATCGCCCCCAGCTGCGGGACCGTCTGATGGCTTTCGTCGACGAAGAGCAGGGCGTTGTCCGGGATGTATTCGAAGAAGGTCGGCGGCGGCTCGCCAGGACGCCGGCCGGTCAGATAGCGGGAGTAGTTCTCGATGCCGGCGCAGCTGCCGGTGGCCTCGATCATCTCCAGATCGAAGGTGGTGCGCTGCTCGAGCCTCTGGGCCTCGAGGAGCTTGCCATTGGCGAACAGCCAGTCCAGGCGCTGCTTGAGCTCGATCTTGATGCCGCTGACCGCTTGGCGAAGGGTGGGCCGCGGCGTGACGTAATGGCTGTTCGCGTAGATCTTCACCGCCGTTAGATCAGCAGTCTTCTTGCCGGTCAGGGGGTCGAACTCGGAGATTGTCTCGACCACGTCGCCGAACATGCTGATCCGCCAGGCGCGGTCCTCGTAATGGGCCGGGAAGATCTCGATGGTGTCGCCGCGCCGACGGAACGATCCGCGCTCGAAAGCCTGGTCGTTGCGCTTGTACTGCTGGGCCACGAGGTCGGCCATCAGGGTTTTGTCGTCGAGCTTCTGCCCCCGCTCCACCTCGAAGGTCATGGCGGTGTAGGTCTCCACCGAGCCGATACCGTAGATGCAGGAGACCGAGGCGACCACGATCACGTCGTCGCGCTCGAGAATGGCGCGGGTGGCCGAGTGGCGCATCCGGTCGATCTGCTCGTTCCGCGACGAGTCCTTCTCGATGTAGGTGTCGGTGCGGGCGACGTAGGCCTCGGGCTGGTAGTAGTCGTAGTAGGAAACGAAGTACTCGACGGCGTTGTTGGGGAAATACGACTTGAACTCGCTGTAAAGCTGCGCCGCCAGGGTCTTGTTGTGGGCCAGGACCAGGGCCGGTCGCTGGGTCGCCTCGATGACCTTGGCCATGGTGAAGGTCTTGCCCGATCCGGTGACGCCCAGCAGCACCTGGTCGCGCTCGCGCAGATTCACGCCCGCCACCAGCTCGGCGATCGCCGCCGGCTGGTCGCCGGCCGGCTGATAGTCGCTGACGAGCTCGAAACGCCGGCCGCCCTCGCTCTTGCTCGGCCGCGCCGGTCGATGCGGCGTCCACAGGGCCGGCGACAGGTCGTGGACGAAGGCGGCCGTGACGTCGGCCCCGCCGATGCTTTCCGCGGAACGAGGCATGAACGCCAAGGTAGGCGAGTGGGGCCGCGATGGCTAGGGCGCTGAGCGGGCGAGGCGGACGATGGCCGCGCCGGTATTGTCGCGGGCCCAGGCTGCCCGGTATATCCGCCTCGTGGCGGGAAATCAGCCGTTCTATCGCCCTCTGCTCGACAGCTGGCTGGGGTTCGTCGCCCTTGGGGCGCTGGCCTACTTCCTGGCCGAATGCGTGCTGGGGCCGGAGGCCTACGAGCGCTTCCAGGAACGCCCGCAACGGATCGCCGTGGCCGGTGGGAGTCATCCGAACGCGCTCGCCGGCGACTGCGCTCCGACGAGTCCGAGGCGCCCGGGAAATGGCGACCCGGCGCCAGCCTCGAGGCGGGCAGCGGCGTCCGATTGAGCGAGAGAGTGGTCTCAGGCTGCGGGCGGCCCTGGCGGGCGGCTGAGGATGAGGCGGACGAACTGGAGCACGGCGGAGCTCATCGAGAGGACGATGGCCAGAAAGAACGGCCAGAAGATCCCCCAGGTGGCGGCGTTCCACACCTGGAGGGCCAGGGAGGCGGCGCCGGTGCTCACGACGATGACAAAGATCGCCACCGCGCCGCCCTCGGCGGTGAACTGCTTGGGACGGAAGGTGAGGAAGCCGCGCAGGGCGTAGAGGCCGCCGGCCACGAGAACGAGTGCGGCGGCGCCGCTGCATATCCGCCAGATGGAGCCAATTGGCGGCCCGATGGCCAGCAACAGCAGGCCAAAGAGTGCGAGGACGAGCGGAAGCACCGAAAAGAGCAGCATCAGCCGCAGGCGAAACCGGTCCACCAGGGGCCACTGGTGGATGTCGCCGCGGCCAAACACCACGACGACGCCGGTGAAGCCCGCCAGGGTGGCGGCGATCTCGGCGCCGGCGGAGAGAGCCTCGGCTGGGTCCATCGGCGCTCGCAACTTGCTCGGTTCGGGGTTGCCTGTCCGCGGGACTTCGTAGCGCCCGGCGTCGGCGCCCTCAACTGCTGACGGCGACGGGAGGTTAGGGTGTGTCCCGCCAGGATTGACCGAACGAAGGGCTCGGGCTGTCGTTGACACGCGACACTCGCGGAGTATCGGTGGGCAGTTCGGCGCGCCGACAGGGCGAATACGCAAGGAGAAAAAATGGCCAGCAAGGCATCCACGGCGACGCCGTTCATTTCCGACGTCAAGACCCTACGCGCGCGGGCGCGCGAGCACCTGTCGCAAGGCGCGCTGGGCACGACCTATGTCGGCGACGCCAAGCGGACGATCGAGATTCTCCAGAGCGTGCTGGCGACCGAGCTGGTCTGCGTGCTGCGCTACACGATGCACGCAGTCGCCGCCCAGGGGATCTCGAGCGAGGGGGTCAAGGCGGAGTTCGCCCAGCACGCCAAGGAGGAACACGAACACGCCCTGGAGGTGGCCGAGCGGATCAACCAGCTCGGCGGCACGCCCGACTTCAATCCTGACACCCTGACCGCCCGGTCGGCGTCGCAATACGGAGAAGGGGGCAATCTCGTCGGCATGATCCGCGAGAACCTGATCGCCGAGCGGATCGCCGTCGACCACTACCGCGAGCTGATCCGGTTCTTCGGCAGCGATGATCCGACGACGCGGACGATGCTCGAGAAGATCCTCGCGGTCGAGGAAGAACACGCCAACGACATGCACGACCTCCTCGTCGCGCACGAGGGCAGGCCGATGCTGCCGGGGAGCTGACGAGGCACGACCTTCCGATAGCGGGCCGCGCCGCCGAGGGCCGGAGAATCGAACCTTCCGGCTTCTCCAGCGACGTCCCGGCCAGGCTCGATCGGCTGCCGTGGAGCGGCTTCCACTGGCTGGTCATCGCGGCGCTGGGGATAAGCTGGATCCTCGACGGCCTGGAGGTGACCCTGGTCGGCGCCCTGTCGCCGGCCTCGCCAGCGGCCTTTCGCTGAGCGACGCGCAGATCGGCTGGACCGGGACCGCCTATGTGTTGGGCGCCGTGGCGGGGGCGCTGGTCTTCGGCCGGCTGACCGACCGTTTCGGGCGCAAGCGACTCTTCACCATCACCGTGGCGGTCTATCTGCTGGCGACCCTTGGGACCGGCCTTTCGTGGAATTTCGCCTCGCTCCTTCTGTTCCGGTTCCTCACTGGGGCCGGGATCGGCGGCGAATACGGGGCGGTGAACTCGGCGATCCAGGAGCTGATTCCGGCGAGGCGGCGGGGCTGGGTCGACCTGGCGATGAACGGCAGCTTCTGGCTCGGCGCGGCCCTGGGGGCGCTGGGATCGGTGGCCGCGCTAGATCCACGCCTCGTCGCGCCGGCGCTCGGCTGGCGCCTCGCCTTCGCGGTTGGCGCGATCCTGGCCGTGATCGTCCTCTATCTACGCCGGTTCATTCCCGAGAGCCCGCGCTGGCTGATGACCCATGGCCGCCACCTCGAAGCCGACGCCACGGTCGGCGCTATCGAGGCGCGGATCTGGCGCGCCGGCGGCGCGGCCCCGCCTGCAGGCGCGGCGCTGGCGCTACGTTTAACGCAGCGCGCGAGCGTCGGGTGGGGCGAGATCGTGGGCGTGCTCTTGCGCCGATATCCGGAGCGGACGATCCTGGTGGCCAGCCTGATGGCGGCCCAGGCCTTCTGCTACAACGCCGTCTTCTTCACCTACGCCCTGGTCCTGACGCGCTTCTACGCCATTCCGGCCGGAGCGATCGGCTGGTTCATCCTTCCCTTCGCGCTTGGCAATTTCGCCGGACCCCTGCTGCTGGGGCCGCTCTTCGACCACGTCGGGCGCAAGACGATGATCGCCCTCACCTACGGCCTGGCCGGAGCGCTCCTGTGCCTAACCGGCGCCCTCTTTGCCGCATCGATGCTGGGCGCGGCCGCCCTCACCGGCGCCTGGAGCGTGATCTTCTTCTTCGCCTCGGCCGGCGCGAGCGCGGCCTATCTGACCGCCGGCGAAGCCTTTCCCCTAGAGATCCGCGCTGTCGCGATCTCGCTCTTCTACGCCTTCGGCTCGCTGCTGGGCGCCGGCGGCCCGGCGCTCTTCGGCGCTCTGATCGGCAGCGGCGAGCGGGTCCGCGTCCTCTTTGGCTATCTCCTCGCCGGGGCCCTGATGATCGCCGCCGCGCTGGTCGCGCTGCGCCTGGGCTTCGCGGCCGAGCGCAGGCCCCTGGAGGAAGTCGCCCCACCGCTGTCGCTCAGCGGCGCCGAGGGCTTACGGTCGCTGGCCAAGTCGGCTATCGCTCGCCCGCATCCACGCAAACGAGAAGGCGCCCTTCAGATGCCCCTCAATGTCCTCGTCACCGGTTCGAACAGCGGCTTTGGCCTGCTGATCGCGGAGAAATTCGCCAAGGCCGGCGCAACGGTCCACGCCACCCTGCGCGATCCGGCCCGGGGCGACGGCCTGCAGGGTTTGAAGATGCAGGGCCTGCCGGTCACGATCTCGACCCTCGACGTCACCGATGCGGCGGCGATCCAGAGCGCCGTCGCGGCCGCGAGCGCCAAGGCCCCGATCGATGTCCTCATCAACAACGCCGGCTTCGAGGTCTCCGGGCCGGTCGAGCACCTGACCGACGCCGGGCTCAGCCGCCAGTTCCAGACCAACGTGCTTGGGCCCGTGCGCCTGATCCGCGCCGTAGCCCCGGCGATGCGCGAGCGCGGGACCGGGACGATCATCAACATCTCCTCGGTCGCGGGCCACATCGCCGCGCCTTTCACCGGCGCCTACTCGGCCAGCAAGCACGCTCTCGAGGCGCTCTCCGAGGCCCTGTGGTTCGAGTTGCGTCCGTTCGGGGTCAGGGTGGTGCTGGTCGAGCCGGGCGGCTTCCCCACCAACTTCGGCCAGAACGTCGTCGCCGAGCCGGGATGGGACGAGACCTCGCCCTACCGGCCGCTGGCCACCCGGTTCAACAAGGCGATGGAGGACTTCCGCGCCGGCCCGCCGCAGGATCCGCACGAGGTCGCCGACCTCGTCTACGAGGCCGCCACGAGCACCGATCCGCGGCTGCGCTGGCTCGCCGGCGACGATGCGCGGACGCTGGTGCCGCTCTATCGGTCGATGGAATTCGAGAACTTCGCCGGCGTGATGCTCCAACGCCTGGGCCTCGCCGACGTCATCAAGGTCCCTGCCGCTGCCGGATGAACTGGCCGGCCTGGTTGCGCGCATCTGGCGCGAATTCCCGGACCTCGCCTTCGAGAACGCCGTCCTCGACGACCAGGGCGACGACCATCGCGTCGTTCTGCTGGACGACCGGTGGGTCTTCCGTTTCCTGCGCGAGGCGGGTCGCGCACCGCTGTTCCGGGCCGAACTTGCTTTGCTGGCGCGGCTGGAGGGCGTCTGCGCCATTCCCATTCCCCGCTACAGCCATATCTCCGTTGCTGGAGATTTCGGCGGCTACCGCCGCATCGAGGGCGTTCCGATGCGCCCGAGGATGTTCGCGGCGCTGGCTCCTGGGGCCCGCGAGACGATCCTGGACCAGCTCGCCGACTTCCTGCGCCTGATCCACGCCCTGCCGCCGGCGATCATCGCCCAGGATGACGGCGTCATCGCCCAGGAATGGACCGGCGCCGAGTGGCGCGCGCGCTGGCTCGCCGAGCGCCGCGCAGCCGTGGCCCCGGTCGTGGACGCGGCGCTGCTAAGGCGGATGGACCGCTTCTACGATCATTTCGCCGCCGCCCCGGCGCCGCCGCGCGAGGTCCTGACCCACGGCGACCTCAGCGACGACCATATACTGGTCTCGCCCAGGGAAGGCCGCCTGGCCGGGTTGATCGACTTCGGGGACGCCTGCCTGGGCGATCCGGCCTACGATCTCACCTTCTTCTTCGCCTATGGCGACGCGGCGGCCCGGCGCGTGGCCGGCCGCTACGATCCTCGAGGGGCTGACGCGACACTGCTGGATCGCGCCCGCATGCAGTACGCCCGTTTCCGCGTCGAGCAGCTTCGCCGGGCGCAGGCCTTCCCCGAGCAAACCGCCGAGCTCTTGCCCCAGCTCCCGCCGCTGCTGGACGTGATTTTGGGAGCGCCCGCGCCGTCGCCGCGCTAGCCTGTCATCCGCACCTGAGACAAGGAGTTCCGGCCATGGAGTTCACCCGTGAGCGCACCGCCGACGGTGTCACCGAGCGGCTCTTCGACCTGATCGTCGCCGGCGACCGGGTCCCGGCCGTCATCTGGACCCCGGAAGGCGCGCGAGGTCCGCGGCCACTGGTGCTGATGGGTCACGGCGGTTCGCAGCACAAGAAGATCGGCTCGCTGGCGGCCCGCGCCCGCCAATACGCCCGCCGCCTGGGTTTTGCGACCCTCGCCATCGACGCGCCCGGCCACGGCGACCGCATCTCGCGCGAGAAGGCGATGCGGCTTTCCAAGGAAGTCGGCGAACGCATCCGCGAGCGGCGGGGCATTCCGCCCGACCTCGCCCGCACCATGGCCGAGCGGACGCAAAAGGGGGTCCCGGAGTGGGGCGCGGCGCTCGATGCGGCGCAGACGCTCGACTTCATCGGCATCGGGACGGTCGGATATTGGGGTGTTTCGATGGGGACGGCGATTGGAGTGCCCTTCGTCGCCGCCGAGCGAAGGATTGGGGCCGCGGTCTTCGGCCTGGCCGGTCTTCGTGACGGGGCGCGGGCGATGGCCGAGGCGGCGGCGAGGATCACGGTCCCGATCGAGTTCGTCTTTCAGTGGGACGACGAGGTCGCTTCGCGCGAGAGCGGCCTGGCGCTCTACGACGCCTTCGGCTCGTCGCAGAAGACGATGCACATCAACCCCGGTGGCCACTTGGGGATTCCGACCTTCGAGGCCGAATCCTGGGAGCGGTTCTTCGTGCGCCACTTGGGCGCGACCCAGGCGGCGACGCCGGCGATCGCGGCCGCCGGCTGACGCATGAATGCCGCCGGCCTCGGCCGGCGGCACGGGCAACGGGAAGCTGGAGCGGCGCGGGTTCAATGACTCGCGCGCGGGCGCCGGGCGCCTGTTTAGTGGGCAGAATTGGCGCAGCCGCGAGGCCGGGAAGCACTTGGCAGCCGCCGAGGCGGCCTGCCAACGAGGAGGCGGAGGCGAATTAGGGTAGCGATTCGCGGGTGTTGCAGTCTCAACCCGGGGGTTTGGCCCATGTCGATCCTGGAAACCGACATCGTCGACTACATCTATCTCGAGGACGATTCCGAAGTCCCCGTCCTCGTCATCTCCGACCCGCTCACCTGGCGACCGCCGGAGGACGAACGACACCTCGACGTCCTGCGCGAGAAGCTGAACACCCAGATCGCCTTCGTCGAGACCGGCCAGATCCGCTCGGTGTTCCCGCCCTACGCCGGCGGACTGGTGCGGGTCGAGGTCGTCGGCAAATGCCCGCTGACCCAGGCCGCGTCGCATTTCTACGGCCTCGCCCAACGGGTGATGACCGGCGCGAATATGGAGCTCTGCTTCCAACTCTGGGACGCCTGAAACCCATCAGGGCTTTGCTGCGCCGCAACATTTACTTGCCTGACAGGCCATTTGAAGGCTAAGAGGAGCGCGTTCGGCCAAAGTGTGCCGGCCGAACCCGCACCGCCGCGCCGCTTCGAAGTCATGAAGCGGGCGGTTGAAAGGCGCGGTTGTCAGGGGGCGTTTCGTCCTCGTCGCGCAGGACACCAGATCCTTGTCATTTCCCGTTTGGACGCGCGCGGCGGCGTGCGCGCGCGGCGGCGGCCTGTTGGCTGTCGCCTGCCTCGGCTCGACCCTGGCGCAGGGGGCGGTCATGCCGAACCGGTCCCGCGACATCGACTGCCTGGCGCAGGCCGTCTACTACGAGGCCCGCGGCGAGGGTCTGGACGGCCAGGCGGCGGTCGCCCAGGTCGTGCTCAACCGCTCGCGGATCGCCTCCTTCCCCGGCACCGTTTGCGGCGTCGTTTATCAAGGAAAACAAAGCGGTTCGTGCCAGTTCAGCTTCGTGTGCAACGGCGCGATGCGCTGGAGCCGCGACGAGCAGGCGTGGGTGCGGGCAAGGTTCGTGGCGGTCAGGGCCCTGGACGGCTACGTGATGGAGAAGGTGAAGGACGCGACCAGTTTCCACGCGTTGCCCGAGCGGGGACGGCGCTCGAGGCGACGCCAAGCGGTGCGGGTCGGCGGCCACGTCTTCGTCTGCGGAGGCCGATCTCAGAGCTGATAGCGTTGCGGAGGTGGGGCGATTCGGTGACCATGGGTGGGCATTGTGGGGACTTCCATGGTCATTTCGCTGCTCTTTCCGCTGTATCCGGGCGTCACTCACTTGGACTTTACAGGTCCCCATCAGGTCCTGACGCGCGTACCCGGCGTCGAGGCGGTTGCGGCCAGCGCCGCGGGCGCCGACATCGACGCCGACGGTCTGCGGTTCGCCGGTCTCGCCAAGCTGGAGGAGATCCAGCGCTGCGACATCCTCTGTGTCCCCGGCGGAATGGGTTGCACTGCAGCAATGCTCGATGCGCCGTTCATGGGCGAGATACGCCGGCTGGGCGCGCAGGCCCGGTTCCTGACCTCGGTCTGCACCGGTTCGCTGATCTTGGGCGCCGCCGGGTTCCTCGAGGGGCGCCGGGCGGCGTGTCACTGGGCCTGGCGTGACCTGCTGCCGCTCTTCGGCGCGGTCCCGGATCCCGGGCGGGTGGTGCGGGACGGCAACGTCATCACCGGCGGCGGCGTGACCGCTGGGATCGACTTCGCTCTGACGCTGGCGGCCGAACTGGCCGGGGAGGAGACCGCCCAGACGATCCAGCTGTCGCTGGAATATTCGCCGGCCCCGCCGTTCAACGCCGGCCGACCCGAGACCGCGCCGCCAGAGGTGCTCGCCCAGGTGATGGCGAGGATGGAGCGGTTCGCGCCGGTGCGGGAGGCGCAGGCGCGGCAGGCCGCCGAGGAGCTGCGGGCCCTATGATCCGGCGCGCCTGGGTAGCGGCCGGCGCGCTGGCGGTCGGGGCCGTCCTGATGGCGGCGGGCGTCGGCTGGCGGCTGGCGCGAGCGGCGCCGCCCGCCGCGGCGCCGCCATGCTCGGTCGCGGCGTTGTCGGCTCTGGCCAAGGGGGCGGCCACCATAGCCTCGGCCACGACGGCCCAGGCCGGCGGCGCGACCTATTGCAAGGTCGAGGGAAGCGTCGCGACCTTGGGCGACGGGGCGCCGCCGGGGACGGCGCGGTTCGAGCTGAACCTGCCGGCGGCGTGGAACCGCAAGGTGATCTTCGTTGGCGGCGGGGGTTTCGACGGCGAGGTCCCGCCGACGCCGGCGAGCGAGGTCGCCCGCGGCTACGCGACGCTGGGAACCGACTCCGGCCATGTCGGCGGGCGTGGATACGTCGACGCCGGACTCGACATAGGCTGGGTACGGACGGCCTCGGGCGAGCGCGACGCCGCCAGGCTCGCCGACTACGCCATCCGCGCTCGCCACGCGGTCGACATCAAGGTGCGGCCGATCGTCTCCCGCTACTACCGCGGGGCCAAGGTCGAGCGCGCCTATTTCATGGGCTGTTCGGGAGGCGGGCGAGAGGCGCTGATCGAGGCCCAACGTCACCCCGAAGCCTTCGACGGCTTCATCGCCGGCGACCCCTGGGTCAACGCCAGGTCGGGGCTCCTCGCCGCGCGCAATTTCAGGGTCCTGCTGGACGCGCCAATCCCCTACGCGAAGTTCGCGGCCATCGACGCCGCAGTCCGCCAGGAGTGCGACAAGGCCGACGGCGTCGCCGACGGCCTGATCCAGAACCCGGCCGCCTGCCGATTCGATCCCCGGACGCTGGTGAAGGCGGGAGTTCTGACCGCGGCCCAGGCCGACGCCCTGGAGAGGTACCTGACGGCGGTGAGGGACAGCGACGGTCGGTTCGTCACCTACGGCGGCTCGGTGGCGGGCATCGGCGATCTCTCCGGGGTCCTGCCCGGAATCGCCGGCGGCCTCACTGGCCTTTCGGTCTATCAGACCGATCCGCCCGCGCCCGCGCCGGAGGCTGCGCAGCCCTGGGGATCGCTAGGCAAGGGCACGGTGGGCTGGATGCTTTCCTACGGGGTCCTTGCCGGTCTCGCTTTCAACGATCCGGACCTGGACATCGTCGGCCAGGGCGTCCTCGATCTGACGGGCGGGGTGCGGCCGGGCGCGGTGGCGATGGTCGACCAGCAGCTTTCGCCAATGGTCGTCGATCCCTCGGCGATGGCGGCGATGTTCAAGAAGAAGCGCAAGCTCATCATCTATCAGGGCTACGCCGACGCGATCCTCGATCCCTTTTCGACGATCGCGGTCTACCGGCGGATCGCGGCGGCGGGCGGGGGCCTCAGCAAAGCGAGCGCCAGCGCCCGCCTCTTCATGGTTCCGGACATGCAGCACTGCGCGGGGGGGACGGGCCCCAACGCCTTCGATCCACTCGCCGCCATGGAGGCCTGGGTCGAGCGCGGCGTCGCGCCGGCTGCCATCATCGCCTCGAAATTCGAGGGCGGCGATCCGACGAAGCGCGTCCTTCGCACCATGCCGCTCTGTCCCTATCCGCAGATGGCGCGCTATGACGGCCATGGGGATGTGAACCAGGCGTCGAGCTGGCGCTGTCCAGCGGGCGACAAGGGCCTGCTCGAGTTGGGGCCGGCCGGTCGGAAGGCCGGAGCGGCCAAGGACATCGTCCCGCCGGAGTAGCCGCCGTCAGAGGACGTCCAGGCCGATGTCGAGGGCCGGCGCCGAGTGGGTGATCGCCCCGACGCTGATGATGTCGACGCCGGTCGCCGCGATGGCGCCGACGCTCTTCAGGTCGACGCCGCCGGAAGCCTCGAGGATCACCCGTCCGGCCGCCAGGGCGACGGCGGCGTGCAGATCGTCCAGGGCGAAGTTGTCGAGCATCACGATGTCGGGCCGGTGCTCCAGGGCCTCGCGCAGCTGGTCCAGGTTATCGACCTCGATCTCGATCTTCATCGTGTGGCCGACGCGCTCGCGGGCCCGGATCAGGGCCGGCCCGACCCCGCCGCAGGCCGCGACGTGGTTGTCCTTGATGAGGATGGCGTCGCCGAGGCCGAAGCGATGGCTGGCGCCGCCGCCACAGCGGACCGCGTACTTCTCCAGGGCGCGAAGGCCCGGCGTCGTCTTGCGGGTGTCGACGATCCGCGCCTTGGCGTCGCGGACCTCGCCCACATAGGCGGCGGTGAGGGTGGCGACGCCGCTCAGCCGCGAAAGCAGATTGAGGGCGACCCGCTCGCCGGCGAGGATGGCGCGGGCGAGCCCCTCGACCCGGGCGAGGCGCTGACCGGCCGATATCCGCGCGCCGTCGGCCGCCGCGGCCTCGAACCGCACCTCGGGGTCGAGGGCCGCGAACGCCAGGCGGGCGCAGGCAAGGCCGGCGAGGACGCCTTCGCTTCGGACGACGAACACCGCCTCGAGGCGGGCATCGGCGTCGATGCAGGCGAGCGAAGTCACGTCGCCGGCCGGTCCCAGGTCCTCGGCGAGGGCGGCGCGAACGACCGGCTCGATCAGGAAATCGGCCAGGCTCTCGGCGGCGTTCACCGTCAGGCGGCCGCCCGGCGTGGGCCGCTGGAGGCAACCGCCAGCGTCCGGAGCGAATGGACCGCCGCCTCGGCCTCGCGCGGAAAGTCGGCGCGGAAGTGGCCGCCGCGGCTTTCGCGACGCGCCAGGGCCGCCTCGACCACGAGGCGCGCGGCGACCATGGGCAGGGCGTCGCCGCCGGCGGTGTCGAGCCAGGCGAGGAGCCCGCGAAGTCCGGCGCCGTCGCGCACGATGCCCGCGTCTCTGGACATCCTGCGGCGCAGGGCCGCCATGGTGGCGGCGTCGGGCTCCGCCGCGGGTCGCGCGACGAGAGGCGCGGTTCCTGGATCGACGGCATCCCGGGCGGCCTCGGCGGCGCGGCGGCCGAACACCGCGGCCTCGATCAGGGAGTTGGAAGCGAGGCGGTTGGCGCCGTGGATGCCCGCGCCGGCGCATTCGCCGGCGGCGAAGAGGCCTTCGAGGGAGGTCCGGCCCCAGGCGTCGGTCCTGATCCCGCCCATGTGGTAGTGGGCGGCCGGGGCGACCGGGGCCAGGTCGACCCGCGGGTCGACGCCGGCGGCCATGCAGGCGGCGAAGACGGTGGGGAATTCTTCCGGGAACCGCGCGCCGATAGCATCTCGCGCGTCCAGGAAGGCGCCGCGCCCGGCGCGCCGCTCGGCCTCGACCGCCCGGGCGACGATGTCCCGGGGCGCCAGATCGGCGGCGGCGTGATAGCCGGCCATGAACGGCTCGCCCGAGGCGTTGACCAGGCGCGCGCCCTCGCCGCGGAGGGCCTCCGTCGCCAGGGGCGCGGGGTCGAGGCCAAGGTCGAGGGCCGTCGGGTGGAACTGGACGAACTCGGGATCCAGGATCTCGGCGCCGGCCAAAGCCGCCAGGGCCAGGCCCTCGCCTCGCGCGCCTGACGGATTGGTGGTCACCGCGTAGAGCCCGCCGAGGCTTCCGGTGGCGAGGATGGTCGCCGGGCTGACGATCTCGATCCATCGGTCATGGTCGCGGTCGCGGACCATGATCCCGCGCACTCGCCCCTCGGGGTCGAGCAGAAGCGCCCGGCCGGAGAGACCCTGCCGGATGGTGACATGCGCCGCGGCCTTCACCGCGCGGGCGGCGGCGACCGTGATCGCCGCCCCGGCGCCGTCGCCGCCGACGCGGGCGACGCGGGCCCTGGAATGGGCCGCTTCGAGACTGAGCCGAAACCCGCCGTCCGCGTCGCGGTCGAAGGGTGCGCCGAGCGCCGCCAGGGCGCCGACGGCGCGCGGGCCCTCGCGGGCGAGGATCTCCACCGCCTCGCGATCGCAGAGCCCGGCCCCGGCGGCGATGGTGTCGGCGGCGTGCAGGGCCGGCTCGTCGCCGTCGGCGAGGGCGGCGGCCATGCCGCCCTGAGCCCAGGCCGACGAACAGTCCTCGCCGACCTTGCCGGAAGAGACGAGCAGCACCGGCCGGGGCGCCGCGGCGAGCGCCGCCGACAGCCCGGCCAATCCGGCCCCCAGCACGACGACGCCATCGAAGGCGATGCGTTCGGGGATGGGCGGACGCAGGAGGCGAGGAGCGCTCATCGCGGGCCTAGAGAAGCTCGACGTCGACGTGGTGGCTGGCGCGGACGAGGTCGTAGCGGGCGGGGCGCCGGGGCGGCGGCAGGTCGATCATCCGCTGGACCGCGGCGCGCGCCCGCGCCGCGACGGCCGGCTCGACGACAACCTCGTGGCGCTCGAAGAGCAGAGCTTCGTGGATGTTGGCGAGCGTGATCCGCTGCATGTGCGGGCAGAGGTTGCAGGGCCGGACGAATTGGGTCTCCGGGGCCTCGCAGGCCAGGTTGTCGGCCATCGAGCACTCGGTGAGCAGCACCACCTGCCTTGGCTTGCGCCTAAGCACATAGTCGCTCAGCGCCGCGGTCGAACCGGCGAAGTCGGCGGCCGCCAGGACATCGGTGGGGCACTCGGGGTGGGCGAGGATCTCGGCCCCGGGCCATGCCTCGCGGATTTCGGCGATGTCCTCGGCGGTGAACTTCTCGTGAACCTCGCAACGGCCGGTCCAGGACAGGATCCTGATGGCCGTCTGGCGGGCGACGTTCCTGGCGAGAAACTCGTCCGGCAGAAGGATGACGCGGTCGACGCCGAATTCGCGGGCGATCTCCTCGACCACCTGGACCGCGTTGGCGCTGGTGCAGCAGATGTCGGTCTCGGCCTTCACGTCGGCGCTGGTGTTGACATAGGTCACCACCGGCACGCCGGGATGGCGCTCCTTGATCAGGCGGACGTCGGCGGCGGTGATCGACGCGGCCAGCGAGCAGCCGGCGCGCAGGTCGGGGATGAGCACCATCTTGTCCGGGCAGAGGATCTTCGAGGTCTCGGCCATGAAGTGGACCCCGGCCTGGACGATGATCCTCGCGTCGCTGCGGGTGGCCTCGCGGGCCAGACCCAGGCTGTCGCCGGTGAAGTCGCCGACGCCGTGGAAGATCTCCGGCGCCATGTAGTTGTGGGCGAGGACGACGGCGTTCTTCTCGCGTTTCAGGCGGTTGATCTGGGCGACCAGCGGCGCGTGCAGGCGCCATTCGATGGGCGTGACGCGGGCGCGGACCCTCTCCCAGATCGGGGCCGTCGTCGCCTCGACCTCGTCGGTGAAGACGAGCGCCGCAGAACCGTTGGCCATCAGAGCCTCGCTTATGCTCAAGTTGAGCATTTCCTTGGCCTCAAAAAGGACGCGGGATCGGTGTCTGATCCACTGCGCCCTAGCTTATGCTGAGAGTGAGCATAACTACCGAGGTCATATAGAGCCCCTCGGCCCGGAGGGGAAGCCACAATCGGACGTTCGTCGTCGGTTTGTGATCCCGGGGCCCAACCCAGCCCTTCGCCTTGCCCGGGCGAGGAGGCGACCTAAAGATAGAGCGACCATGGACCAGATCCTGCATCCTTTTCGCCCTTTGGGACATTGATCGGCCGGTCAACCGTGCGATTTGCTTCCACAATCCGCCTCGCGGCGGCTGTCGGCGTCGTCGTCCTCATGCTGGGCGCGCAGGGGTGCGCCTCGCATCTGTCGACCGCCCAGCGCCAGGCCCTGGCGGCGCTGGCGCGGCGCGCCGGTGGATTTGGTCCGGCCGCCGAACGGCGGCTGGAAGGCGCCATGACCCCGGACATGATCGCCTTGGCGGCGCGCGCCTCGCCGGCGGCCGGCGCCGATCTTGGCGGCCGGCCCGAGGGCTGGGCGGTGCTCGATGTCAGCCACTCGCCCAGTCTCGGCTTCACGAACCTCAGTCCGGAGGAGGCCGAACGGATCAACGCCTTCGTTCCCGCCATTTCCGACCCGCGGGCGGTGGCCCAGCCGTTCTTTCTCGCGGGGCCCCCGGCGGAGCGCGAGCGGGCGCTGCTCTGCCTTTCGCAGGCGGTCTACTACGAGGCGGCGCTGGAGCCGCTGTCGGACCAGCAGGCGGTGGCCCAGACGGTGCTCAACCGGGTGCGCAACCCGGCCTTCCCCAGTTCCATCTGCGGCGTCGTCTACCAGGGATCGCAGCAGGTCACCGGCTGCCAGTTCTCCTTCACCTGCGACGGCTCGCGCAATCGGGCGCCGATCGCGCCGTTCTGGCAACAGGCCCAGGCCGTGGCCCGGCAGGCGACCAGCGGCTTCGTGATGAAGGCGGTGGGAACCGCGACCCACTACCACGCCAACTACGTCTTTCCGAACTGGAGCCCCACCCTGGTCAAGATCGGCCAGTTCGGGATCCAGATCTTCTACCGCTTCCCGGGTCCCCTCGGCGAGCCGTCGAGCTTTCGCCGTCCCTACGGCGGGGGCGAACTCAGGGTCTCGATGGCCGGGCCATCGCCCGCGGCGGTGCTGGCCGCCGCCGCGGGCGCGGGAAGCCTCCAGGCCCAGAACGCGCCGGTGCACTTCGAGATCGCCGATCCCACCGCGCCGCAGGGCCTGCGCAAGCGTGTCGCCGGCGAGATCGTCTTCGGCCGGCGGATACCGACCCACGATGAGATCGCCCACATCAATGCGGTTCTGGCGGCGATGGATCAGTCGCAGTCAGGCGCGCCCGCTCCGGTGTTCCCCTACAAGTCCGCCTCGTCCCCGGCCTCGGACGTTCCCTACAAGCCATCGACGCAGCAGTGACCGGCCGGGGAGGCGCGATCACCAGACGCCGATCTTCTCGGCTTCCTGGTGGCTGATCGGGTGGTGGGCGCTTGCGTGGTCTTCCTCGGCCAGTAGCCGCACCGCGTCGAGGGCCGCCATGCAACCCATGCCGGCGGCGGTGACGGCCTGACGATAGACGTCGTCGGTGACGTCACCGGCCGCGAAGACGCCCTTGACGCCGGTGTCGACGCCGCCGGCGTTCACCTTCAGATAGCCGCCGGCGTTCATTTCCAGCTGGCCGGCGAAGAGGGCCGAGGCGGGCTCGTGGCCGATGGCGACGAAAAGGCCGTCGCAGTCGAGCGCGCGCTCCTCGCCGGTGCGGCAATTCTTCAGCCTGACGCCAGTGACGCCGAGGGGGTCGGATCGGCCCAGGACCTCGTCGATCAGGCAGTCCCAGATGACTTCGATCTTAGGGTTAGCGAAAAGCCGCTCCTGGAGGATCTTCTCTGCCCGAAGCTCGTCGCGGCGATGGACCAGGGTCACCCTGTCGGCGAATTTCGTCAGAAAGAGCGCCTCCTCGACCGCCGTATTGCCGCCGCCGGCCACCACCACCTGCTTGCCGCGATAGAAGAAGCCGTCGCAGGTGGCGCAGGCGCTGACCCCGAAACCCTTGAATTTCGCTTCGCTCGGAAGCCCGAGCCACTTGGCCTCGGCCCCGGTGGCGATGATCAGGGTCTCGGTGAGCCACTGCGCCCCCGAATCGCAGCGCAGGGCGAACGGCCGACGCGACAGATCGGCGGCGACGACGATGTCATTGACGATCTTGCAGCCCACGTGTTCGGCCTGGGCGCGCATCTGGTCCATCAGCCACGGTCCCTGGACGACGTCGGCGAAACCCGGGTAGTTCTCGACGTCGGCGGTGATGGTGAGCTGACCGCCGGGGGTCAGACCGGTGATCAGGACCGGCGCCAACAGGGCCCGGGCGGCGTAGATCCCGGCCGTGTAGCCGGCCGCCCCCGCCCCGACGATCAGGCAACGAACGGCGCGGGGAGGGGCGGTTTCGGTCATCGATCCAGGTGCGGGCGAGGAGCGGGCGGGCGCGTCACCGGCGACGGCCTAGACCCACTCGACCTTCAGGATCTCGTAGGCCTTGACGCCGCCGGGGGTGTTGACCTCGACGACATCGCCGCTCTCCTTGCCGATCATGGCCCTGGCGATCGGCGAGGCGATCGAGATCTTGCCCGAGCGGACGTCGGCTTCGTGCTCGCCGACGATCTGGTAGCGGGCCTTCTCCTCGGTGTCCTCGTCGACGACGCTGACCGTCGCCCCGAACTTGACCTGGGCCCCGGAGAGCTTGGAGACGTCGATGATCTGGGCCCGGGCCATCCGGTCCTCGATTTCGGCGATCCGGCCCTCGATCCAGCCCTGACGGTCCTTAGCCGCGTGATATTCGGCGTTCTCGGCCAGGTCGCCGTGCTGGCGCGCCTCGCCGATGGCGGCGGTGATCGCCGGCCGTTCGCGGGTCTTCAAACGTCTCAGTTCCTCGTCGAGGGCGTGAAAGCCCTCGGCGGTCATCGGTACTTTTTCCATGGCGGATAAGCTCAGGTTCGCCTTTTTCTAGCATCCAGGACCGGCCGCGGGCGCGCACGTCCGGGGGGCCGAAAGAATAGAGGCGCGGCGCCCTTGTTTCAAGGCCCGCACCGGGCGACTAAGCGGGGTCACAGTCGGGGCGCCCATGGCGGCTGGTCGAGAAACGGCGACGATGGCCGACAGCATAGCGCGCGCCCACGCGCGCCTGGTCGCCGACCACAGCCTGCAGTTCACCCTCGACCAGTCCCAGCCGCCGCGGCCGCCGTCGTGGCTGATCGACCTTCTCAACGGCCTTTCCGCCGGCTGGCCGGTCCTGCGTTTCGTCTTCCTCGCCGCCCTGGTCGTCGTGGCCCTGCTCGCCGTCTACGGCCTTGCCCGCGCCATCATCGAGCGGGCGGGAAGCGGGACCGGGAGGCGAGCGCCCACGACCGCGCTCAACCTGCCCAGGAACGACCTGCGGCCGACGCCCGCCAGAGCGCGCGCCCTGCTGGAAGAGGCCGACCGCCTGGCCGCCGAGGGGCGATTCGACGAGGCCGCGCACGTGCTTCTCTATCGCACCATCGACGACCTGGAGGGCCGGCGTCCGCACGCGGTCCGCCCGGCCCTGACGAGCCGCGACATTGCCGCCCTCGAGGTCATCCCGACCCCGGCCCGAACCGCCTTCTCGGTAATCGCGCAGGCGGTGGAGAAGAGCTTCTTCGGCGCGAGAAGCCTCGACGAGATCGGTTTCGTGGCCTGCCGGCAGGCCTACCAGGCCTTCGCCAGCCCCCAGAGCTGGGCCGCCGGAGGGGCCGTTTGACCGCGCCGGCGCGGCCGCGCGCCGCCGGCCCGTTCTCCGCAGCGACGGTCCTCTGGATGGTGGTCGTCGGCGGCCTCTCGGGCCTCCTCTTCCTGGTCCTCATCGCCTACGCGCCGGATCTGCGGCGGCCCTCGGACGGGGGAACCCACGCCCTTTCCAAGTCGGCAGTGGGCTTCGCCGGCCTCGCCGAACTGCTCCGCGCCGAAGGGACTGAGGTGAAGTTCAGCCGCAGCCTCCATCCAGACCGCGAGGGACGGCCGAGCCTTCTCGTCCTGACGCCCGGACTTGGCAGCGATCCCAAGGCGATGGTGGCCCTGCGCCGCAACGGCGCCGAGCTCGTCGTGCTTCCCAAATGGGAGGCCATCCCCGACCAGGACCATCCGGGATGGGTCGCGAGTCCCGGGCTGATACCGGCCGAGCTCATCGCCTCGAGGCTCCTCAACGGCCTCGACAAGACAGACTACATCCTGCGCCGCCAGGGCGTCTTCAAGCCGGTCCTCAAGGCGAAAACGCAATTCCCGGCGCCGGACTGGACGGTGGAAGCCGGCGCGATCGACACCCTCCAGACCATCGCCGGTCCGGACAAGGGCTGGGTCTCGGTCGTCGAGGACCAGAACGGCGAGACGCTGGTCGCCAGGAAGGCGAACGCCGCGATCTACATCCTTTCCGATCCCGACCTGTTGGACAATCACGGGCTGGCGCAGCTGGCCAATGCGCGCGCCGCCACCGGACTCGTGGACGTCCTGCGCTCGAGCGACGAAGCGGTGACCTTCGATCTCACCTTGGCAGGCTTTGCGCGCACCCGCAGCGTCTTGAAGCTCGCCTTCGAGCCGCCGTTCCTGGCCGCCACCCTCTGCGCCCTGGCGGCCGCTGGCCTGATGGGCCTGCATGCGGCGACGCGCTTTGGTCCGCCGTTCGCGCCCGCGCCGGCCTTCGCCTTCGGCAAGCGGGCCCTGGCCGACAACTCCGCCGCCCTGATGCGGCTGGTGCGCCGCGAATATCGGATGGGGGCCGGCTACGCCGCCCTCACCAGGTCGCTGGCCGCCAGGGCGGTCGGAGCGCCCAGGGACCTTGGCGAGGATCAGCTCGACGCCCTGCTCGACCGGCTGGGACGGGCGAGGCACACGAGCGACGCCTTCACCCGGCTCGCGAGCGAGGCGCGGCTGGCGCGGGACACGGCGAGCCTGATGGCGGCGACGCGCCGGCTTTTTCAATGGAGACGGGAGATGACGGGTGAACGTCGCTGAGGTCCGGGAGATGGCCGGCAAGGTCCGGGCCGAGATCGCCAAGGCGGTGGTGGGCCAGGTGGAAACCGTGGACCTGCTGCTGACCGCGCTCATCTCCGGCGGCCACATCCTGCTGGAGGGACCGCCCGGGGTCGCCAAGACCTTCATCGCCCAGTGCTTCGCCCGCACCCTGAATCTCGGTTTCGGACGGATCCAGTTCACGCCCGACCTGATGCCGGGCGATATCCTGGGAGTGAACCTCTACAACTTCCAGACCTCGACCTTCTCGCTGCGCAAGGGTCCGATCTTCTGCGAGCTGCTGCTGGCGGACGAGATCAACCGCGCGCCGCCCAAGACCCAGGCCGCGCTCCTCGAGGCGATGCAGGAGCGCCGGGTGACGCTCGATGGCGCGCCGCATGCGCTGAGTGACCGGTTCATGACGGTGGCGACGCAGAATCCCATCGAACAGCAGGGCGTCTACCCTCTGCCGGAGGCCCAGCTCGACCGGTTCCTCTTCAAGCACGTGCTGAAATATCCGAGCGTCGAGGAGGAGCGGGCCATCGTCGCCACCCATGGCATGAGGACCGGCCAGCCCGACCCGGCGGCCATGGGCGTGGCGCCGGTGGCGGACGGCGCCGATGTCGCCGCCGCGATCGAGACGGTGGCGCAGGTCCATCTCACCGAGGCGCTGATCGACTATATCGTCACTCTGGTCCGCTCGACCCGCGAGACGGCCGACCTCGAGGGCGGCGCCTCGCCGCGCGCCGCCGCGATGCTGGCCACCGCCGCGCGCGCCAGGGCGGTGCTCGACGGGCGCGACTACGTCATTCCCGACGACATCAAGGCGTTGGCGCCGCCGGTGCTCCGCCACCGGGTGATCCTCTCATCCTCGGCCGAGATCGAGGGCCGCCAGGCCGACGCTATCGTCGCGGGCCTGATCGAACAGGCGGAGGCGCCGCGTTGACGACCGGCGCCATTCCCGCTTCCTCAAGGGCGCGCGCCACCGTCTATCCGACCAGGACCGCGGTCGTGGCCATGCTCGCCGGCGCGCCGGTATCGCTGGGCCTGGGGCTGCTCGCGCCGGACCTCTGGCTCGTGGGCGTGGCCTGGATCGCAGTCCTGGGGTGTCTGATCTTCATCGACGCCCTGATCGGACCCGACGGCCGCGACGTGACGTCAAGCCTCGCCGCGCCGGGCGCGCTTTCAGTGAACGGCGTCGCAATGGCGCAGGCGGCGCTCGTCTTCGAGGGGAGCGCGCCGCGCGGGGTCGAGTTGGCGCTCGAGACCGGGCCGAAGGTGTCGGCGACGCCGACGCGGGCCTTCGAGGCGGTGCGAGGTGGGGTGGCCCGCGCCGATTTCACCCTGACGCCGGTCCGCCGGGGCCGCGCCCCGGTGACCGAGGTCTGGGCCCGCTGGAAGGGGCCGCTCCGGCTAATGTGGAAGCAGATCGCCCGCGATCCCGGTCTCGTCGTGACGATCACCCCCGACATCGCCGGGGTCGAGGGGGAGGCGGTGCGCCTCTTCTCCCGCGAGTCCGCCCATGGGCTGAAGAGCCAGCTGGAATCCGGCGAAGGCGCCGACTTCCACGCCCTGCGCGAATTCCAGCAGGGCATGGATATCCGCACCATCGACTGGAAGCGCTCGGCCGCCCATCGCCAGCTGCTGGCCAAGGAGTTCCACGCCGAACGCAACAATCCGGTGATCCTCGCGATCGACACCGGCCGCTCGATGGTCGAGCCGATCGCCGGCCTGGCGCGGATCGACTGGGCGTTGAACGCCGCCCTGCTGCTGGCCTTCGTCAGCCTCAAGGTCGGCGATCGGGTGGGCCTCTTCAGTTTCGACGCCCGGCCCTCGCGCCTCGACGGACCGGTGAGCGGCAC
>Ga0302326_10008450_pt1 | contig 22707 bp, 20 predicted proteins | sample Palsa_T0_3_FD_202264 | JGI IMG/M metagenome (GOLD analysis project Ga0302326, IMG submission 202264) | Peat permafrost microbial communities from Stordalen Mire near Abisko, Sweden - Palsa_T0_3 | ecosystem: Environmental > Terrestrial > Soil > Palsa > Peat permafrost | place: Sweden: Abisko... | reverse complement strand
GACCATCACGACGATCGTCGACTCGCCGTCCAGCACGCACACGGCGGCTTGGTCGTAGCCGACGACCGGAGCGATCGCGCGGGCAAGCATTTCGCACGCCTCGTGGAAACGAATCGGGACGACGTTGTCGAAGCCCGCGTCGGTCAGCGACTCCAGAAGCAGCGCAGATTCCGCTGCCGCTTCGTCGCTCCAGGTGACGCCGACGACGTGAAGTCGCTGGTCGTAGCCAGCGGCTGCGGACTGCGCGTCCAGCACGGCGGCGCTGGCCTGTTCCGAAGTGTGGACCGCCTGGACCCCATTGGCGGGCGGCACGTCGAAGTCGTCGTGATCGAGGGTGGTTCCGTCTGCGTCACGGCCCTCTACCAGGACCCAGCCGACTGACGTCGATGTCAGCGACAGCCCAAGTACCGTATCCAAATCTGCACCTCAATCGCGGCCCCAATGCCCGAGCGCCGCAGTCGACGACCAGACGAGTTGAAAGCGCTGGTTCGCGAGCGGCGGAAGGACCGGGACAGCGTGGTCTCGTCGGTCTACCCCGGGTGAGCCTACGCGGTCGCGGCGCCGAAAAGCGACCGGGGATCGACGCGTGTGCAATCTTTTGAGGCCGCAAAATGTTGCCACGAATCGCCGCTTGGCCCGCATTACGCGAAGTACCCGCAGGTGGCAGCGGTCGGCGGCGTAACCGGACACGTTTGCGTCCTGATCGACATATGGACGACCGCACGGTAGGTTTTGCGGTAACGCGTGACGCCGTCGACAAGGGGCCCTATATATGGCATACGTAACGGACAAATTGGGTGGCTGGCTGCGGCGACTGACGGTCGCCACGATCGCAGCCGCCGCACTACCGGGCCTGATCGGTCTCGTCGGCGAGGCGCCGACGGCGGGGGCCTTCTCCCGGCCCGGCCTTCCCGTCGAGTACCTCCAGGTGCCATCGGGTTCGATGGGCCGCAGCATCAAGGTCCAATTCCAGCCGGGTGGGACCAACGCCCCGGCCGTGTACCTGCTGGACGGCCTGCGCGCCCAAGACGACTACAACGGCTGGGACATCAACACCCCGGCCTTCGAGTGGTACTACCAATCGGGACTGGCGATCGTCATGCCGGTCGGCGGGCAGTCCAGTTTCTACACCAACTGGTACAAACCGGCCTGCGGCAAATCCGGCTGCTTGACCTACAACTGGGAAACCTTCCTGACCAGCGAGCTGCCCGGATACCTGTCCTCGCAGAAGAGCACCAAGGCGACCGGAAGCGCCTCGGTCGGCATCTCGATGGCCGGGTCCTCGGCGATGAACCTGGCGATCTACCACCCTGGGCAATTCATCTACGCCGGTTCGTTATCGGGCTACCTCAGCCCGTCCACCGGACAAGGCGCGATAGGCCTGGCGATGGGTGATGCCGGCGGCTACAAGAAGGAAGACATGTGGGGGCCCGACAGCGACCCCGCGTGGCAACGCAACGACCCCACGGTCAACGTCGCCCAACTCGTCGCCAACAACACCCGGCTCTGGGTGTACTGCGGTAACGGAACCGCGAACGAACTGGGCGGCAACAACTTGCCGGCCACCTTCCTCGAGAGCAATTTCATGATCGGCGGCAACAAGAAGTTCCAGGACGCCTACAACGCTGCGGGCGGCCACAACGCCGTGTTCAACTTCCCGGCCTACGGCACCCACAGTTGGGAATACTGGGGAGCGCAGCTCAACGCCATGAAGGGTGATCTGCAGGGCGCGCTGGGCGCGCACGCCGGCTGAACCTCGGAAGCAAAACCGGGCTTGACGGAATCCCGTCAAGCCCGGTTTTCTGTTGCCGCCCTGGCTAATGCAGTCGGTCGGTGACATCGACCCACTCCGCCCCGCGGTGACTGTTCATGTCGTGGCACTGGCCGTAGATACGGCCGACGCCGTGCATCGTCGATTCGCGATCCGGATACAGGATCGCGTTGACGCCGTCCTTCGAAAGATTTCTACCGAACATGTGCTGGTTGGGAGGTAAACCCTCATGCCAGCCGTGCGCCACCATGCCCGCCGCGATGCTTCGGAAATACTGGTCCGCGCTGACGTCGGGCGGCAGCTGAAAGTCCAGGTACACCGCTCCCTGATAGGGCGGGTTGTCGTGGTCCTGGCACGACATCAAGAGGTAGCTGGCCGTCGGCTGCTGAAGAGCCGCGATCGCGACGATGTCTTTCGCCTGCTCGACGACCTCGCTTTGAGTCTGCGCGTCGGTGGCGGCGGGACCGGGGTGCTCCACAGCATCAGCCGCCGACGAGTGCAGCCGGTTGATCACCAGGAAAGCCGCACCTAGTAGGACGGCAGTGAACACGACGGCAGCGATCACCGTCCGTGCTGCGGGCGAGCGGGTGTTCGACGTGTCGCGGTCGTCAGTCATGGGTGACCGCTAACCGGGCTAAGCCACGTGGTGGCGTCAGCCCCCTAGGGCAGCGAGGAGTTCTTTGATCCTGGCCGCCTCTTCGTCGGTCGGGATCTCCTCGGCCTCGATCGCGTCGAGCAGCTCGGGCGAGAGTCCCGCGCCGTTCGCGGTTTCCTGCGCCGAGAGCTTCGAGCGCCGGCGAACGACATAGAGCTGCTGGCCCAACGTCGCGCCCGGCGCCTCGGCCGCCATCGCCATCAGGTCGTCATAGCGGGTCCGAACTCCGCTGAGGGACACGATGACCGACGGAGTCGCCCGACCGCGAGACGCTGCTTTGGTGAGCGCCGTCTGCAGCTTCCGCAGACCGGACAGAATCACGTTTGCGCGTCCGGAGAACTCTGGATCTTTGATGTCGGGCAAGGCGTCGATCGCAGCGGAGAACATCTGCATCGCCGCCTCGACCAAACTGACGATGACCGGCGCCTCGCCGTCATCCGGTCCCCCGTCGTTCTTGGACCGCTTTGTGCTGTGGAAGGAATCGTCGATGGTAATCACTCCGTCCGAATCTTGATTGCAGACGTCGAAACGCTAGCGCGGATCCATCGTCTGGACAAGGTCGGCCCAACGGCAAGATTGGGCCAGCGTATCGCCGGAAGTCGAACCCGGCAGCGCAATATCTTGCATTCCGTTCGCAACCATTTCCGCCTCGGCTTTCGTGCGGTGGCGCACAATGCAGGACTCCTTGAACATCGGCATTCTTGGGCACCAGTTGGCCGCAGCATGCTTGGATCAGCCCATGCAGGGCTCTGCGACAGTTCATATGGCGGCACCGGCGGACAAGATCTGGGACCTGGTCGCCGACGTCCGCAACATCGGCAGCTACTCCCCCGAAGTCTTCGAAGCCGAATGGCTCGACGGAGCGACCGGGCCCGCGCTGGGCGCGCGATTCCGCGGCCACGTCAAGCGCAACGAAATCGGCCCGGTGTACTGGACCGTCTGCCGCGTCACCGCATGCGAGCCTGGCCGGGAATTCGGCTTCGCGGTGCTGGTGGGCGATCGAGCGGTGAACAACTGGCACTACCGGCTGGCGCCGTCGGGCGACGGTACCGACGTGACCGAATCATTCCGGATGTCGTCGTCGCCGTTTGTCGGCCTCTACTTCTGGCTGTTCGGTGGATTTTTGCGGCAACGACGAAACGTCAGGGATATGACCAAGACGTTGCATCGGATAAAGGATGTGGCAGAGGCATGAATGGACAGTGGTCGCGCGACGAGATCGAATCGGCTTTCGAGCGCCATAAGCAAGTCGTCGTAGAGATCGGTTCGAGCTGGGACTGGTCACGCTTCGCCGACCAATTCACCGAGGACGCAACCTACGTCGAGCACACCTACGGAACGATGCACGGTCGCGAACAGATCCGCGACTGGATTGTCTCGACGATGAACGTCTTTCCCGGCAGCGAGATGCCCAACTATCCGACGTCATGGCACTCCATCGACGTCGACCGCGGCTGGGTCTTCTGCGAGTTCCAGAACCAGATGCGCGATCCCGGCGACGGGAGCATCCACCAGGCGGCCAATCTGTCGGTGATGAAATACGCCGGCGACGACTTGTGGAGTTATGAGGAAGACGCCTACAACCCGATGAACTTCCTGCCGATGGTGCGCGAGTACGTCCAGCGGAGTTACACGTTGGGCAATGCCAGCGACGACGCGATCACGTTCGCGAAAAACATGAACTGGGAATTGGGCTGACTGCCGGCTTCCACTTCGGGCCGTAGGCTTTGGGATAAGCACTGCGCGACGATGTGGAGGGGCTCACCCGTGGAGATCGCACTCAAGCAGAGATTGCACTGGCTGGCGCTGCACGGGTTTGTCCGCGGCGGCGCCTCGATCGGCGCGCGACGGGGTGACCTGCAGGCCCGCTTGATCGCCGACCCGACCGTCAAGGCGAACCCGGTGCCTTTCTACGAGGAAGTGCGGTCCCGCGGTCCGCTGGTGCGATCCCGGATCGGCTACATCACCGCGGACCATGCGATCGGGCACGAGTTACTGCGCTCCGATGACTTCCGGGTGCTGTCGATCGGATCGAACCTGCCCGCGCCGCTGCGGTGGCTCGAGCGTCGTGTTCGCGATGACATGCTGCACCCACTGCGTCCGCCGTCACTGCTGGCCGTGGAGCCGCCGGAGCACACCCGCTACCGCAAGACGGTGTCGTCGGTGTTCACCCATCGCGCGGTTTCCGCACTACGGGACGGGGTCGAACAGACCGCGGAGTCGTTGTTGGATGGGCTTTCTCGCGAGCCGGGCGTCGTCGAGATCGTCGACCGATACTGCGCCCAGCTTCCGGTGGCGATCATCAGCGACATCCTGGGTGTGCCGGACAACGATCGTCAGCGCATTCTCGAGTTCGGTGAGCTTGCCGCGCCCAGTCTGGATTTCGGGCTGCCCTGGCCGCAGTACCGGCGCGTGCAGCGCGGGATTGCAGGCTTCAACTTCTGGCTGGACACACACCTGGACAAGCTGCGCCGCGCTCCCGGTGACGATCTGATGACCCAGCTGATCCGTAAGGCCGAAAGTGGTTCACCGGAAACGTATCTCGATCGCGACGAGCTTCGGGCGGTTGCCGGTCTGGTCTTGGCAGCTGGGTTCGAGACCACGGTGAACCTGCTGGGCAACGGAATTCGCATGCTGCTCGACAACCCTGAGCATCTGCGCACGCTCAATCAGCGGCCCGAGCTGTGGCCCAATGCCGTCGAAGAGATCCTGCGGCTGGAATCGCCCGTCCAGCTGACCGCCCGGATAGCGTTGAACGACACCGAAATAGCTGGTCGCCCGGTCAGCCAAGGCGCACTGGTTGTGGTGTACGTCGCGGCGGCCAACCGCGATCCGGCCGTTTTCGCCGACCCGAACGCGTTCGACATCGAACGCGACAACGCCGGCAAACATCTGGCGTTCTCCGGCGGTCGGCACTTCTGCCTGGGCGCGGCGTTGGCCCGCGCCGAAGGCGAAGTGGGTTTGCGATCGTTTTTCGATCGCTTCCCCGACGTGCGCTCCGCCGGCGCGGGTAGCCGCCGGGACACCCGAGTTCTGCATGGCTGGTCGACGCTGCCGGTGGCCTTGGGTCCGGCCAGGTCGATGGCTACGCCCTAGCCGCTCGACTTTCCGCCGAAGTAGCACTCCAGCGTCATGGTGCACACCAGCTGACCGCTGCGGTTGAACATGGTGCCCTGCGCCAATCCTCGACCGCCGATGCCGCTGGGTGAATGCTGCTCGTAAAGCAGCCAATCCGACACGTCTGGCGGGTGATGGAACCACACCGCCAGATCCATCAGAGCCGAGAAGCCCGGTCCGAGTGGCGTCGTGCCGCGCGCGATCATGGCCGACTCGAGCAGCGTGCGGCCCGCGACGAAGGCGGCCAGGCACCCGGCGACTACCGGGTCGGCCGGGACAATGCCGTTGGGGCGCCACCACATTCGTATGCGTGCAGGCTGGGGTTTGGCCATGTCGTATGCCAGCCGGGCCGACGGGTCCACGTATCGCCAGTCGATCGGCTGCTCGCGCACCCACCAGCCGCCGAGTTCGTCGGCGAAGTCGCTGTGCTGCTCGGCGAAGGTCGGCACGGATTCAGGATCCGGTAGATCAGGTGGAAGTTGCTGGTAAACAGCGCTTTCGACGGACTTGCTGAACGACGCGATGCCCTCGAGCAATACCGAGCCGAACTGGCGGCCCGTCACGCGCCGGGCTGAGAAGGTGCCGCCGTCGTGCAGCGCCGTGACTTCGAAATCCACCGGATGCCGAGCGTCACCGGGCCGAAGGAAATACATGTGCATGCTGTGCGGTAAGCGCTCAGGCACAGTGCGACTGGCTGCCATCAGAGCCTGTGCCGCGATGTGGCCACCGGAGATGTGATGACCGATTTCGTCGATTTGGTTTCCGACGAAGAACTCCGCATTGACCTGTTCGAGGTCGAGCGTGTCGAGGAGTTGGCTTAGCGTGATGACGGGCAGCGGAGAGGTCACGCACGCATCATGCCGCTAAGACAGGTAGCGGCCAAACCATTCCAATACCCGCCGCCAGGAGTCCTCGGCGGCGGCCGGGCTGTATCGCGGTCCGGTGTTGTTGAAAAACGCATGGTCGGCATTGGGTTCGACAACGATGTCGTGGATCAGCCCGGCACGCTCGAGCGCGGCCTTGGCCGCCGGCTCCGAATCGGTGACGCGCTTGTCCAGAGCGCCGTAAAACGCCAGCACCGAAGTGGCCTTGTCGCCGCTGAAGTCGGGATTGTCGGGAAGCGGACCGTAGAACGGCACCGCAGCCGACAAATGTGCCGTATGGGAGGCCAGTAGCTGCCACACCAGCCCGCCGCCGAAGCAGAATCCGACGACCGCGAGTTTCCCGCCAGGGACCCGGTTCTGCAGTTCCTGGATGCCAGAATTCAGATCGGCGATGAACCGGTCTTGCGGCGCGGCGGCCAGTGCGGCGGTCGCCTTTGCGGGGTCGTCGAACTGTCCGGTCCCACCCTCCTCAGACAGCAGGTCGATCGCCAGCGCCGAGTACCCGGCCCCGGCGAAACGTTCGGCCACCGACCGGACCCAGTCGTTGAGCCCCTTGTTTTCGTGAATGACCAGCACCCCGCGACGGGCGTTGTGTGCCTGTGCCCAGTCGCCTTGAAGTTCGCCACGCGGACCGGCCCAGGTGATCGGCTCGGTGGGCAACGCCTGCTTGGCACCCGGCGGCTCCACTCCCTCGCCCGATTGTGAGTGAAGGGGTTGGTTTGGCTTCTCGTCGCAGGCCGCGATCAACGTCGCTGCAGCACCGGCACCGAGCCCGAGCAGCGCCAGCCGCCGGAATGCTTCACGTCTGGTCAGCAATCCGTCGACGTGATCGGCGGCGATTTCCTCAGCGATGTATTGCTGCAGCGAAGTCATCATGGCGAGTATGCGCCAGAATCTGTCCTCGTGCCCGGATGACGCTGGCGCAGTGGGTCAGTCGAAGCTGTCCGGGTCGGCCACCGGGAGCAGCAGATGCGACGGAGTGGGCCCGCCTTGGTGCAGCCGATAGCTGCCGCCGGCCAGCGCGCGGCGGGCAGGCACGGTCGGGACGAGGTGCGGAAAGTCGAACGTGGTCACCGTGAGTCGCAGCCGGTGACCCGAATCCAGCAGCGCGGCGGTCGGGAAGACCTCGATGTCGTAGCGGGTCAATTCGCCCGGCACCACCGGTTTGACGGCTGACCGAGTGCTGATGTGATGCGGCTTGAGCACGGTGCCGTCGGACAGATACCAGGTGCGGTCGGGGTCCAGCGCGCGATGCGAGCCCTGCAGCGCGCCCTGGGTCAGCGGTCGGCATGCGCCGTCGGGTGCAACGTCGTCGATATGGGCGACCCACAGCGACTCGGTGGTGTCCGCGGTCGCATGAACAGTCAGCGTGATCGGTCCGGCGATCAACGTCGGCGAAGCGAAGGCCTCGGTGGTGTAGGTGAGTGCGCCGCGCTGCACTCGCCGATTGTCCTGGTCGTAGCGGGTGCTTCCGCCGCGCTGGGTGCGGACGAAGCTGGTCAACCCGAGTGTCCACTGCTCGACGCTTCGGCCGGCCACCGGACCACGACCCACGTATTTGACTGTGGCCGTGGAGGTTTCGGGCGCGCAGTCGGCGGTCAGCCGGCCGGCATCGGACAGGTAGAACCGGGTCGGTGTCGCCGCGGGAAGCGGGTATTCGCTGGCATGGAACCACCGCGGGCTTCCGATGGCCTGAAAGGTGAACGGAGATCCGGACATCGCCGCTGCCGCGTCGTCGTTCAGCCAGTAGTCGAACCAGCGCAGCTGTAGCGCGTGGAGATGCAGCCCGCCGTAGTCGGAGACGTGGTACCAGGGGCCCATCATCAACCGCAGCTGCTCGGACACCGGCTGGCCGGGTTGCATCGGCTGTTCGTCGGGCCGCCCCGCGTACGCGTTCTGCAGCGCGGCGTAATTCAGCGGGGCGCCGCGCTGGAAGGCGTCATGCCAACCGCCGACGAGGAAGACCGCCACGTTATTGGCGACGACGCTCGGCAGCACCGTGCCCGGCCGCATGGCATCCCAGAACGGCCCGTCGAACGCGGTCTCGCCGCCGGCGACGGCGTCGGCGATCAACGGTCGAAAGTAGCCGCGCTGAGCACGTCCGCGCTCGCGCACACCGGCAAACCCACCGGCTCGGGGCCGCGGATGTTTGCCGCGATTGATGACTTCCAGTGCCGGGTTGACGACGTTGAGCAGCCGGTAGACCCCGCCGTAGGCGCGCACCGTGCGCAGGTGCGGCGCCCCGCCCATCGCCGCCGCGTCGCGGTAGAAGTCGCGCGCCGACATGACGGGGAAGATCGCCTTGAGCGGAGAATCCGGCCCGATAGCGGCGGCGGTGAACAGCTGGTTGATCGCCAGGTAGGACACCCCGAACATGCCGACCCGTCCGTTGGCGTTGGGCAGCTTGGATGCCCAGTCGACGAGTTCCACCCCGTCCTGCGCCTGCCGTGCGCCGAACATCTCGAACGAACCGCCCGAGACGCCGCATCCCCGGACGTCGACCATCACCTCGATATAGCCCCGCTTGATCAGATACGGGGTGGGGCCGCCGCCGATTTGAGCGGCCGGCGGCGGGGCCTTCTTGCCGTACGGCGTCATCGACAACAGCACGGGGAACGGCCCGGCAGCGGGCCGGTCGGTGCCGGGCTCGGTGGGGTAATGAATGTCGACCCGTAACTCGACGCCGTCGCTCATCGGCACCGCGACGTTGTGGTGAATGCCCGTCCCGTACTGCGCCGCCCTGGGCTCCCACGACGGCGAATACGGCGACGGACGGATTTCGCGGGCACGTCTGCGTCGCGATCGCAGAGTTGGCATCCCCACCTCCTGAACGCATGATTGCCTGGCCAGACTGTAAAGATCCGCTAATCCGCGTCGCGCAGGGGGGTTGCCTGAAAAGCTCGGTCCATGTCGGTTGAGAAAGCGGTGTTCGGACTGTGGCAGGCCTTATCGGGCCGGGACTGGGAAGCCGTCAAAACGTTCCTGTCCTCGGATTGCATCTATGTCGATATGCCGGTCGGGCCGACCCTGGCGGCTCGCGGGCCCGACGACATCGTTAAGCGACTCAAGGTCGGGCTCGAGCCGCTGGCAGGCTACGAGAATCACGATGGGGTTCTGGTGTCCAACGGCTCCGACGTCATGTACGAGCACTCCGAAACCTGGAATTGGAAAAGTGGCGAAACGGCTGTGCTGCAATTCGTTTCGGTCCACCGCGTCGAAGATGGCAAAGTGACTCTGTGGAAGGACTACTGGGACATGGGCGGCTTGACCGCGCATGCGCCGCCGACGTGGTTGGAGGATCTCGCGACGGCCGATGTGAGCTGGGTGTTTGATGCAACTGAGTTCCTATAGACGGGCCTCGTTTTCACCGAACTCTCGGGCCTGCTGCTCAGCACCGCGCAGTTTGAATGAAATCCGCCAGCCATAGCCGCCGTGCTTCTATGCGCGTATGACCATCGACCAACCGTGGTGGCTCACGCGGCCTGTCGCCGAAGTGGCGGCGGCGATCCTGCCGCTGTTTCCGTATCCCACGTGCGCCGAGGAAGCGGCGATGATCAGAGACATCCTCGCGTGGGGTCAGCCAGGTCGGGAGTTTCCAGGGTTGAAACGGTTCGACGATCCTGATGCTCGCGCGATGCTTGAAGCAATACAAGTTCTTGACCATGCCGGCTTGCTTATGCGGACGGTGGTGAACCGACAGGGAGCGGCTTGGACGCAAATCGGTTTGACCCGGCTGGGCATGTACGCACTCCAGACCAACACCGTGCGTCAGCATCTCGAACTCGCCGACTCCCCACCACCGGTTTCAAACTGACCCACTACCGGGTTTCGTGGTTGGGCTGAGGTACCTCGGAGAATCCCCCGAGACGGCACGCCCGCCAACCGGCGACACGAAAACCGCCCCCAGATTGCTCATCCCCCTCATCGCCGGCACATAGGGATTGGCTATCGAACCGACCTATCGTCGAAGCTATCGCTCGATTAGGAGGAACGAAATGAGCGCCATGTTCGCGGGTGTCGCGTTTACCGTGGTTTTTTCGATACCGGCGCTAGTCCGTGAGATTCGCCTAGCGCGGCGATACGAATCGCCGGCAGCGGTTCGTCCTGGCCCGCAGTTGGCATCGCGTTAGTTCGGGTCCATCAAACTCTGAATTGCCGCGCGGGTCTCCATGCGCTGTCGCGCCTCCTCGCCGAGCCGGTCCGCGATGGCCTGGGCCGCGTCGGCCTCCCAGTGCGCCCGCGTGGCTGGAGGACCTCGCGTCGGCGGACGCGTCGTGGATTTTCGACGCTACAGGACTGATCTGACCGCCTCGGCTTGCTGCCCGAATTCTCCTCAGACCGGTGGGTGTTCGAGTGTTGTTCGGGCCTGGTCGATTTGGTCGTAGGCGTAGGTCGCCATGTCGGCGGTGGTCATCGTTTCACCCTTGCGGGCGAGCGATTCGTAGGTCACCTCGCCGAGGACCTCGCGCAGATGGGCGATCGCGGTGGTGATTTCTGGGACCCCCATCGCGGCGATGGGACTGAGGGCGAAGCCGGCGATGGTGGCCGCCGGTTCGTAGCGTCCGAGCCGGTCGAAAAGAACGGCGAGGAAGGCCAGCGGGACGCGGATCGCGGTGGTGTCGCCCGCATCGTGGAAGTTGCGGATTGTCAGAGTGAGGTGATCGAACGCGGACACGGTGCCGCCGTGGTCGGCCTCAAGTCGTGCCAGAGACGGCGCCAGGGTTGACGCGTAAGTGCGGTTGCCGCTGTCTTGAGCGAGCACCAGACCCCGGCCCAGGGCGTGAAGCGCCCCGACGGGATCCGCATCACGGAAAGCGATTCCGTAGGCAGCCAGCGCCCACGCGAGCAACAACGGGTTGCCTGTTGCCTCCGCAGCCTCGATGAGGCCATCCGCGCAATCCATCGCCTCCGCAGTGGGCACGGCCACTGCAAGGGCGGCAACCAGCCATGCCCGGATGTGGACGTGGGTGTCGCGGCGGCGTGCGAGCTGGGCGCGGCACAACTCGGCCAACCGCTCGGGCTGCCCGAGGACTAGGTATGCAACTCCAAGCCAGGCTTCGATGCCGTACGGCAGCGCATCGCGACTCCTGCCGACAACGATCTGGCCAGCTTCGCTGTAGCGGATCGCCGCCTCGATCCGCCCGCTCGTGTAGCACATCGACGCCATCACGTACAGGAACGCCAGCCGGGGGTGGTCGACCGCACCGGCGGGTTCGATCAGCTCTTCAGCCCAGACGACTGGCTCATAGTTTTGGACCATGAAGCCGAGGAATCCCGCACAGGTGGCGATGGGGGCGGCGACATCCAGATCGCCGTGGTCGGCGGCCCACCGAAACGCGGTGCGCAGATTGGCCAGCTCGACCGTGACCCAGTCGTAGGCCTCGCGTTGTCGGGGGCTGTCCCACCGGGCCAGGATGTCGGCTTCGCATCCGGCGAAGTAGCGGGCGTGCGCTGTGCGGGCTTCGGTCGCCGCCCCGCTGGCGGCGAGTTGGTCCTCGGCGAACTGGCGGATCGTCTCCAGCATCGAAAACCGAGTCCGTCCCGAAGACCGGTCGGCGACCAGCAGCGACTTGCGCACCAGGGCATCGAGCAGATCCAGGGTGGCGAAGTCATCCTCGGAACCCATGACGGCGCAGGCACTTTCGAGGTCGAATCCCCCGGCGAACACCGAACACCGCTCCAGCAGCGCCCTTTCCGTATCGTCGAGCAGGTCGTAGGACCACGCCACGGCGTGGCGCAGGGTGTGGTGGCGCTCCAGAGCGCGCCGCGAGCCCACCAGCAGCCGGAACCGCTGATCCAGACGATCACGCACCTCGATCGCGGTCATCGACGCCATCCGCGAAGCCGCCAACTCGATGGCCAACGGGATCCCGTCGAGGCGGCGGCAAATCTCGATGACCGCCTCCGCCTCATCAGTTGTGGCCATCGAGAAGCGAGGGGCCACGCTGTGTGCGCGTTCGACGAAGAGGCTCACCGCCGCAGAGTCGATGCCAGCACCGACATCCAACGACGGCACCGGCCACAGTTGCTCGTCGGTCACCCCGAGTCCTTCTCGGCTGGTGGCCAAGATCGTCACGGTCGCCGAGGCCGCCAGGATGGCCTCGATCAGATCCGCCGCGGCGTCCAGCAGGTGCTCGCAGTTGTCGATCACCAGCAGCCGCACTCTGCCCTCCAGGGCGGCGGCCACGCTCTCGGTCACTGTCTTGCCCGGTTGTTGGGTGATGCCCAGCACCGCGGCGACGGCGTCGGGCATCGCCGCGGGGTCGGTGACCGCGGCCAGCTCGAAAAACCACACCCCGTCGGGAAACTCATCGGCCAGCCGCCCCGCGACCTCCACCGCCAGCCGGGTCTTGCCGACCCCACCTACCCCGGTCAGCGTGACCAACCGATGAGCCTTCAGCGCGGCGTGCACCTCGCCGGCCTCGGACTCGCGTCCGATGAAGCTCGTGGTCGCAGGGCGCAGGTTCCCCGAGTTCACATCCAGCGCCCGCAGGGGCGGGAATTCCGTGCGTAACCCTGCTGCTCGGACCTGGAACACCCCGATTGGGGTCGGCAGATCCCGCAACCGCCTCGGCCCCAGATCCACCAGATCAACGCCGCTGAGCAGACCCGCCGTCGAGTCGGCCAACAGGATCTGCCCGCCGTGCCCGGCAGCCATCACCCGCGCCGCACGATTGAGCACCATCCCGAAGTAGTCGCCATCACGCAGCTCGGCTTCACCGGTCGCCAGCCCCATCCGCACCGGCAACTCCAGCGCCCGCTGCGCGGCCACCGCCGCATCAACCGCAGACCTGGGTGAGGCGAACGCGGCGCATACGCCGTCGCCGGTGTGCTTGAACAACCAGCCGCCATGCGCCTCGATCGCCTTGCGCAATACGTCATCGTGGGCGGTGAGGGCGATCCGCATCTCGTCGGCGTCGGCTTCCCACCGACGGGTCGAACCCTCAACGTCGGTGAACAGAAACGTCACAACACCCGAAGGAGCGGGCACCTCTGCAGAATGTCACAACGAAACCTGTTTCCACCTCGAACATCACCAGAACAGCTCAGACAACAGATCGTGTGAGGCTTCTTGGTCCGCTACTTCAGAGCGCTCTCTTGCTCACCTTTGGCCGCATCGCTGGCCTGACGTCCAGGCACTCTTCGCTCATGCCCCGACGCTGCGTCTAAACGAGGCCTCGGTATCTGGGATCGCTACGGCCGCCGTCAACGCCGCTATCAACTCTTGGCCCTGTGCCGCCGTGATCGGCTCGGCGGGAACGTCAACGACGATGCGCCGTTGGATCCGCCCGTCGTCGTATTGCGTGCCGATGACGGCGACGGTGATGGGGTAAGACCGGCCGTCGTGGGTTCTGTGGTCGACTGCCCAGCGCTGCCCGTCAAACAGTCGCCGGCCCTTTTCCCACGGGCCGATCCATGTCGCGTCTTCGGGTTTGCCAGTCATGGGCGCTTCCTTCCGTCGACGAATGCCGACCATACTCCCCCGTTGATAGCCAGACAAGATGAAAGGTGTTGAAGCACTGTGCTTATTCGGTACATGTACGTTTGCCGGATAGTATCTGAGGGCACGAATGCGGGGTTGGGCACCGCGCATGCCCCCTTGACGCGGTATCGCGCCGCACGGTAGCCGCTGAACCCGCAGAGCTTAGTCCTGACCTCGTTTTTGCAGGTCAGGGCACGGTGCTTGCTTTGACCTAGAGAAGCACTATCGGCACATGGGCGGCTTGACTGCGCATGCGCCGCCGACGTGGTCGAAGGATCTCGCTACAGCGGATCCGGCCACGCATGGTCACCTCACCGATTAGCTGGACGCGAGTTCGACGCGTTGGTCAGGTCGCCGACATACCGCCGTCCACATCGAACACCGTGCCGGAGATGTAGGACGCTTCCGGGGACGCGATGAACAAGATCGCGTTGGCAAGTTCCTCAGTACTGCCCCGTCGCAGAAACGGGATCGTGGAGACCAGTGCGTCGTTGACTTCCGCGGTGCCCGTGAAGCGATTGGCCATGTCGGTGTCGGTCAGACCCGGCGCGACGGCGTTCACCCGGATGCCTGAATTCCCCTGCTCGAGCGCAACGGTCTTGGTCATGCCCTCCACCGCGAATTTGCTGCTGACATAAGCGCTTCCACCAGGCGCCCCCTTATGTCCGTAGGTCGAGGAGATGTTGACGATGCTGCCGCTGTCTTGGCCCGCCATCGCGCGGACCTCGTGCTTCATGCTCAGGAACACCCCGAGAACGTTCGTGTCGTGGACGGCCTTGAAGTTTTCGACGGTGGCATCCTGGATGGGGCTGAGCTGGCCTTCGAAGCCGGCATTGTTCACGGCAACGTCGAGCCGGCCGAATTTTGCGACCGCTTCGTCGACAAGGTTGCGGACCTCGTCTTCGTTCGTCACGTCGGCGTTTACGAACTCTGCTTCGGCGCCGAGCGCTTTGAGCTCTGCGACAAGGGCTTGCCCCTTGTCGTCGTGCCGGCCGGACACCACGACCTTGGCGCCTTTACCGGCGAATGCCACAGCAGTGGCTCGGCCGATCCCGGTGAGGGCGCCGGTAATGAGAACAACCTGTTGAGTCATCATTTTCCGTCGACTATGCGGAATGTCCGCAGATCTGGAGACCAAGAATCGATGCTGCCGTGGGGTTGCAACAGAACGGGCACCTCGTTGATTCCGAAGCCGTTCCTATCGCTGCTCGACGAGCATCGCCGTCAGCCGCCGAGCTCGGCAAGGCGCTTGAGCCTCTTGAGGGTATCGGCCGCGATGCGACCCACCTGGCCCACCGCGACGCGGTCGGCGATATATCCCCAAATCCCGCCAGGCGCCTGATAGGACAGCCGGAACGTGACCTTGGTTTGGCCATCCCCCGCGTCGCGCAACCGGATCCGGCCGCGCAGCGTCACCCCGGTGATACCGACCCATGCCAGGTCGCGTCGGTCGTCGAACTCCACCACTTCCATCAGCCCGCCGACCGGCACCGAGCCGACCTTCCAGTGGACGAAATAGCGGGCGCCGACACCCAGCGGCCGGTCGTCGGCGCTCTCCCAGCGCTCCAGGCGCGTCATGAAGGACGGGTAGCTGTCCGGGTCGCTGACGATTTTCCAGACCGCGTCGCGGTCGGCATCGATGACATTGCGGCGTTCGACGCGCATCAGCCGATCACCGGGAATCGGCGTCGGGCAGCAAGACGGTCGACTCCGGCCTGCAGGCTGGCCATCACTTTGTCGTGCACCGCCTGGTCGTCGCCGTCGACATCGATGGGATGCTGCACTTCGATGGCGATCTTGGTGGGCAGTGGGATGTGGCCGGCCAGGTCACTGATGTTCAGGCCCCATGGCAGCGCAATAGAGATCGGAATGCTCTTGAGCCGCAGCAGCTTATCCGCCATCAGCAGCTTGGCCAACCACTGCCCGCGGTTGAGGAATAACGCGCTTTCCTGGCCGCCAACACTGGCCACCGGCACAATCGGTACGCCGGCTTCGCGAGCCAGCTTCACGTAGCCCATCCGGCCGTCGAAATCGACCTTGTGTCGTTCCCAGGATGGCCGGAAGACCTCGTAGTCCCCGCCGGGGTAGACGAGCAATGCGGCTCCGGACTCCAGGGCCAATCGCGCATTGTCGGGGTTGGCGGCGACGGTGCCGAATTTGCGCAGCCAGCCCAGCGGCGGCGCCGAGACGACGAGGTTGTGCGCCAGCTGATAGAACGGCCGCTCCACACCGAAATAGGAGCAGAACGCCAGCGTGAAAACGAAGGTGTCGGGCGGGACATTGCCCCCGCTGTGGTTGCCGACAAGCAATACCGGCCCCTCGGCGGGAATCCGGTCCAGGTGCTGCACGTCGGCCCGGAAATACAACGACGCCAGCAGCCATGTTCCGGGCAGTTGGTCGCGGATGTAGTCGGGGTCCCGTTGGTCGAGGTCGGCTTTCGGAACCCGTGACGCGACTTGTTCGCGCATCCAGTCCTTGAGGTCGCCCAGGGTCGACATAGGCGAAGCTATACCCGCCTTGAACGGCGTTTATACCTAGTCATGCATCGTCCAGCCGATAGATACGAGCAGCGTTACCGCGGGCGATGAGGTCCGCGACGCGCATCGCGTCGCTCACACTCCAGTCGCCGGCATCCACGAATCCGCTCAGCACTCGCTGAATGCCATTGCGCCACAACGCAGTACCAAGGTAGTGCAACTCTGCCGGGCCGAACCCGTCCGACGAGTAGACAATTTTGCGGAACGGCGCCAACTCCAGCAGTCGGACGATGAACGCAGGTGACCGCGCCCCCAGGTGGTTGATGCTCAGCCCGCCGTCGAGGTAGACGTTGTTGAACGCTTGGGCAAGATAGCCGGCCTCCCGCTCGTAGGGATAGCAATGCAGCAGCACGATCGGGGTATCGCCGGACTGCCGCAGAAACTCGAGCAATAGCAGCGGGTTGGCCTTGTGCAGATCGCAGTCCCGGTCGCCAAAACCCACATGGAATTGCAGTGGCTTGCCCACCCGCAGAGCCTCATGCAGACCGAACCGCAGCAGTACTCGATCGGTGAGACGACGACCGCCGTCGTAGCGCCATCGGGCCGCCGCTGAAGCGACCTCGGCCGCCGACGGCTCGGTCAGGTCGCCGTCGAATCCGCTGCGGTAAGCCAGGACGGACTTGGTGCCCACGGCCGTCCTCATGCGTTGCCTCAGGATTTGTTCGAATGCTGATGCGTAGTCACCTGGGGAATCCGCGGCCTGTTCGGCCACCTGTTCGAGGCGGACCACCTCATGGGCGCGGTTCGCGGATACCTCGGCGACCTGTGCCACCCCCGCCACGCCGTCGGCGTAGCCGGTGTCGATCAACCAATCGGTGACGCCGGCTGCGCGCAGAAAGATCCGCGCCAACCCGACTTCGGTGTGCTGGCTGCGGCGTTCCCAATACGTCTCCGGCTCAGCGTGTTGAGGGAGACCGAGCAACGGAGCGCAGTGCGCACGCACGGCGAAGCCCAGTTGCGTGTCGAATCCTGAGTCGAAGTCGGCGAGCGGCTCGACGTTGGCCTCGTTGAGGGCATTCTCAAACCGCGACCGATCCCCCGTTGACAGCCAGCAGCCGTGCGCGTGCTGGTCGATCAACGGCACGCCGGCGATATGCTCCGCCAGAGCAGACACCGTCACAGGCTCCAGGCCATCCGGAACTTGTCGGCTAATTGTTCGCGGTTGAGGTGGGCGTAATGCTCGTGCTCGAACCGCCGGACAGCGACCACGACGTCGACGGCCGGATCGCCGAGAATGCTGCGCAGTAGTTGCGAATTATCCAGTGCCGCAATGGTGTGCGCCTGCGAGGTAGACAGTCGCGTAATGCCGGCGCGATTGCGCTCCACGTCGCTCAGTACTGCCGGGTCGACCTTCGTCTCAGCGGCCAGCACGGCTTTGTGAGTGATGCCGTCCAGCGCCAGACCCAGGATCGTGGCTGTCGCGAAGTATGGGTTGGCCGACGGATCGACGACCTTGACCTCGAGATTGCCGCCGTACGGATTGCCGGGCCCCCCGACGACGAAGCGCAGGGCTGCTTCTCGATTCTCAGTGCCCCAGCAGACGTAGGCGCCGGCCCAATTTCCGGGTTGCAGTCGCAACCCGGACACAATCGACCCGCACAGCATCCCTTGCGCCTCTGGCAGCCCCTGCAGTAATCCCGCGACCGCGCTTTCACCCTTGCTCGTCATGCCGTGAGTACCCGCTCCTTCGGAGAACAGCGGGCCGGTCGAGTTAGTCAGTGAGAAGTGTTGGTGGGCACCGCATCCGGCACTGCCGACGAACGGCGCTGGTGACAGGCTGACTCGCAAGCCGTAGCGCCGGGCGATACGGGCGATGATGATTCGGATCAGCACCAGCTGGTCGACCGCGGCGACCGGTGATTGCGGTGTCAGCGAGATCTCGAATTGATTGGCCCCGTACTCGGGATGGAACTGTTCGATCGCGACACCGGACACCGACGTCGCCGCGATGACATCGCGAACGAACGCTTCGTGTTCGAGTACACCGGCCAGTCCGTACTGCGCCCATTCGGTCGACGGCAGTCGGTGGCCGTCCGGTTGAACTAGCAGGAACTCGATCTCGTGGCCGACCAGAGCCTGGATTCCAGCTTCGGCGAGGGCCGCCTCGAGCCGAACCAGGGTTCCGCGGCTGCAGGCTGGAACCGGTGCACCATCTTGCTCGAAGAACGAGCCGGGTGCCCAGGCCAGTCCGTCGCCGAGAATCCGCATGGCGGACAAGTCAATTCGGATGCGCTCATCGCCTACCACCCCGATGTGTTCGGTGAACGCGATACCCGTCTGGTCGATGGCGAAGCCGTGCCACACCCGACTGGCGCCCAGGCCCGGATCCGCGAAGGCGTTGGTACGGCGGATCGGCACGCTCTTGGCCTGGGTCAGGCCGGCCGGATTGACCACCGTGCCGATGACCGCGTCGACCCCTTCGGCCTCGAGTTGGGCGATGGCCGCGGCGGCGAGCGGTGTGGTCGTCATCTGCCGGGGAGCGGGAGTTGGCCGCGGGCTAGCAGACTCGGTGGTTCATACCCGACTCGGCAGGGTCAGCTGGCAGGACTGGCCGATGTCTAGTGTCCGAAGAACCCGTCCCATGCCGATCCATAGCGCGCACGACAGTGCCAGGTCGGCGAGCAGCTCCTCGGAAAAGTGTTCGTTCGCGCGGGCCCAGAAATTCTCGTCGTCGCGCAGCACGGTGTGTTGAGTGGCGAACCGGTAGGCGAACTCGGCGGCCACTCGCTCCTGGTCGCTGTATCCGGGCCAGGTGCGCCACTCGCGCGCATGCTCGTAGAGCTCTTCGTCGACTCCGGCGGCGGGCCCGTCGGCATCGCGGGTGTTGACGCACACTTCGCATTCGTTGCTGTGCGCGATCACCGTCCGCGCAAGTTCGCGGGTCCGCATCGGCAACCGGTTCTTGCTGTAGACCGCGTTGGCGAACGCGCCGATCGAGCTGCCCAAGTCGGGAGATTTCAGGACCCAGCCTGCGAGGTCGTCGTCAGCGAATGTTCCGATTCGACTCATGGCGAGATGGTACGCCTCCGGCTGTCATGTCCCGCAACCCCGAAACGCTTCGAGGCGCTCGTCGAGCCGTAGCGTTATCGACCATTCTGGTCACGTCCATTAACAAATGGCGCCACTTCCCGGATACCTTAACGTTAGATATGCGTCGAATTCTATTTGATTTCTAGACATGTATGGAATGCTCGCTCTCACGGGTCGGACGGAACCCTGCACATCGCATCGTTAATTACAGGTCCGGACGCTTCTTCGACCGAAACCTGTTGCGCGGCAACGTGGCCCCGGGATGCTCTGGCGACGAGCCGCGTTGGCGGCCCTTCAACGTTGATAGGCGACCTCTTCCAAACTTTTCCTGGATGCAGCCTAAACGTCGACTAATAGATACTCAGGTGCGCTTAGAATTTGTATACATTCCCAACGTCCTCTGAGATATGCTCGGGCGGTCGGCGACCCGTCGGGGGTTGGGCATTAAAAATCATGTGCGAGACGCCGTCGATGGGGTTGCGACCCCATGCACATCCATATCGATACATAACCGGATTGGAGACTCGCACATGGGTCGCAACACTCGTACCCGAACGCCGCGCGGCCGCCGGATAGCGTTAAGTTGTGGCACGGCCGTCGGCGCTGCCCTCATTGCCGCGTCGATCAGCATGGGCAACGCACCCGCGGCCCGCGCCGATGTCATCGGTGCGGATACGGTCAGCGAGTTGATCGGGGCATCCGACTCGCAGGCGCTTGCCGCGGCGGGCGTCTCCGACACATTGGCACTCAGCTATTTGATCGAGGCATTCGACCCGCACTCGTTTAGTTCCACGGGCTCACCGACTGACGCGCTTGGCCTTTTCGGCTACTACACCGACACCTACCTGTTGGGGCCCACCGGCCTTGATGCCGAGCTCGCCCCGCTCGTTCAAGATTTGGTGGGTACGATCACGCCCGGATCCCCCGGGACTTATACACCCGCGATCAGCGACTTGATCGCGGCATTCGACCCGAACGCGTTTACCGGGGGTACCCCGGGCGTCGGACCGACCGACGCGCTTGGCTTTCTGGGCTACTACACCGACACGTACCTGTTCGGGCCCTCCGGCATTGATAACCTGATCTACCCGACCGTCGAGGAAATCATCAAATCGCTGCCCTCCGGCGCCGAAAGTGTGGATGTGAGTCCGGTCAGCGACTTGGTCGGGGCACTCGACCCCAGCGCGTTTAGCGCCGGCGTTGCTGACCTGACGGCGCCCTCCGCCGTTGGCCTGCTCGACCCGGTCCTTGACGGCTTGCTGAATTCGGGCTTGTCCCTCTTCTGATCTCGGCGTTGTAGTGCCTTGATCGAGGTGTTCGCCGAGGCGCTCGGTATTACGCTTTGGCGATGAGGTGCTATCTGGCTGGCGTGGCCCGACCGGTCCCGCCAGCCAGCTGGCGGCTAGTGCTAGAAAAGTGATCGCGTACGCCGGAAGTTCATCGTGGAAGCCCGAGAGGAAGTTTCTGGGTAGCGAGCTGGGATGGCTCGTCCCAGTCCGGTTGCGCCACAATCCGGTGAGTGATCCGGTTGAGCGCGTCCTCCACCTGAGCACGGTCGGGTCGGCCCTGGAAATTCGGTGAGCGGGTGAGCTTGTCGATGACCCAGCCCTGCAGCAACGACGAGACGAAGTCGACTTCCCGCGTACCGGCCGGGGTGAGCCAAAATCGGTCGACGTCTCGTTGCGCGTAACCGCCGCGGACCAAGCGGTCGAAGGTGGGTTCGAGGACCTCGTAAGGAATCCCGAACTGCTCTCCGATGTCGGTGATCCGGGCGATCCCCAATGCCCGCTGATGCCGATTGATACGCAACAACGCCCACAACTCGGCGACGTCGAGCCGGCAGTCGGGCCGCATGGCGATGCTGCGCAACCGCATACCAGGTTCGCCACGCATCAGGCGCCCGATCGCGGTTTCCAGCATCTCCTCCGGTGTCTGCGTGGTCGGCATCGCGAAGCCGTCGCCCAGGTCGGCGGCGTTGTTGCCCATCTCGCGCAGCGGGACCTCGGGAAGAAACAGCGACAGCGCGAAGCCGACGAGCGCAACTGGAACTGCCCACAAGAACACCTGGGTGAGCGACCCGGCATAGGCGTCGACGATTGGGGCGGCTATCGCAGGGCGCAGCCGGTGCAACGCCTCCGGCGAATTTGCCTCTGCAGGAGGTGCTCCGCTCGCCGCCAACGCCGGACCGATGCGGCTGTGGAGGAAGTTGGTGAACAGCGAGCCGAAGATCGCCGCGCCGAATGAACTGCCGATCGTGCGAAAGAACGTCACCCCCGACGTGGCGACACCGAGGTCTTCGAAACTCGAGGTGTTCTGCACGATCAGCACCAGCACCTGCATGCATGACCCGATGCCTGCGCCGAGGATGAACAGGTAAACCGATTGCAGCAGTGCCGATGTGGACGGGTCCATCCGGGACATCAGCAGAAAAGCGAGCGCCATGATCGCCGTCCCGGCGATCGGGAAGATCTTGTATCGCCCGGTCCGGCCGACCAGGACACCGCTGCCTATCGACGTAGAGAGCATCCCGGCGACCATCGGCAGCGTGCGCAGGCCCGATGTCGTTGCCGAAACCCCGTCGACGAACTGCATGTAAGTCGGCAAGAAGGTCAGCGCGCCCAGCATCGCGAAGCCGACCACGAACGACAGCACGCAGCACACCGTGAAGACCGGATTGGCGAAGAGCCGAGTCGGCAGGATGGGCGCGGATTCCGGCCCAGATGAACGGCTTTCCACCCAGACAAAGATGCCCAGCGCCGCCACGGAGGCGGCGAACAGACCGATGATCGTCGGCGAGCTCCACGGGTAGGTGGTGCCACCCCAGCTGGTGGCCAGGGTCAGGCCGGTCGCGCCCAGGCCGACGAACAGGATTCCGGCGTAGTCGATGACCGCCTTCCCGCGCGCGGCCAGCGATGGGATCGCCGCGGCCGCAACGAAGAAGACGACGATCGAGACCGGCACGTTGACCCAGAACGCCCACCGCCACGTCAGGTGGTCGGTGAAATAGCCGCCCAGCAGCGGGCCGATCACCGTGGTCACACCAAATACCGCGCCCAGCGCGCCCTGATAACGGCCGCGATCCCGTAGTGGAATGACCTCGCCGATGAGCGCAGTCGCCGTGACAGTGATGGCACCGCCGCCGATCCCCTGCAGCGCCCGGGCGCCGACCAGCATCGCCATCGACTGCGAGAGCCCGCACAACACCGATCCCGCGACAAAGAACGTCACGG
>Ga0302326_10008449_pt1 | contig 22707 bp, 21 predicted proteins | sample Palsa_T0_3_FD_202264 | JGI IMG/M metagenome (GOLD analysis project Ga0302326, IMG submission 202264) | Peat permafrost microbial communities from Stordalen Mire near Abisko, Sweden - Palsa_T0_3 | ecosystem: Environmental > Terrestrial > Soil > Palsa > Peat permafrost | place: Sweden: Abisko... | reverse complement strand
CGAGCCAATCAATTTGGCAATCTCATGGCTGTGCTGGAATTCCGCGCAGTCTATCTTAACCACTGCGCGCAAGTCCCCTACCAGACTCTCCGCGGCGGCCTCCACCAGCCGGGTCTTCCCCGATCCGGTCGGACCCAGAAACAGGAAATTCCCTATCGGCCTTCCGGGACTCGACATCCCCGCCAAAAACATCTGGTAAATGTTAACGATCTGACCGATCGCCTCATCCTGGCCGACGATTCGTTTTCGCAGATCGCATTCCAGTCTCTCCGCTTCTGATCCGGTGAGCGTCGGGTCGAGTTGTCTATTCGTCCGGCCCATGACTTTACCTCTTTCCAGCCTCAATGCCATCAGGCTCATCTCACTTTGCCATTAGCACGCGGCGGGCCAATCTCGAAAAGAGTCCGCAGTGTAATTTTTGGACTTATTTCTCAGGCTTTGAAGGCCTTATTTCTACGCGGCTTACCAGCGTTCGCGAGGGCATGCGCAGCAGCATCGACACCACCTCCGCAATATCCTCCGGCTGAATCTTCCACGGTGCCGTTCCTGCGCCTGTGCTGAAATCGGTATCCACGCTGCCCGGCATGATATAGCTCACCCGCACGTTGTCGTACCGTTGATCCAGCATCATCGCTTCGCTGAATCCGTTCAAGCCGAATTTGGAGGCGTTGTACGCGGCTCCGCCCGCAAAAGCGTTCTTGCCCGCCAGGCTGCTGATGTTGACGATGTATCCCCCGCCGCGCTTGCGCAGGCGAGGCAAAACCTCGTGACTGCAATAGTAAACACCGCTCAAGTTGAGGTCGATAGTGCGGTGCCACTCTTCCGGAGTCAGGTCCGCGACATTCTTGAAAATACCGATTCCGGCATTGTTGATCAGAAAATCAATCCCGCCGAAGCGCGCCTCCACGCTGTCGAAGAAGCGACGCACATCCTCCAGTTTGGACACGTCCGCCACCGCGCCGAACACCTGTTCACCGGCGCCGTGCTTCCATTCGCCGACCACTGCATCCACGCTTTCCGTGGCGCGCCCGCAAACGGCAACACTCGCACCCTCACCCAGGAGCCGCCCCGCAATGGCGCGCCCGATGCCGCGCGTGCCGCCTGTGACCACCGCAATTTTTCCGGATAGACTTTGTTCCATAATCCGATTCTAGTCGACCGGTCCTGTTAGAATCGATGCAGGATGTCCTCCTACGCGCCATCGCCCTCTCTGCGAAGCCTCTTCTCGGATCTCGAGCAGTTGCTTCAAACAGAAACGGAGGCGCGCGTTGTGGCTCGCGTGAGCGCCGCCGAAAGGGTGCAGTCCGAGCATCTGAATCAATCCCTGCGGCGGCTTCGGCAGGCCGCCGGGTTCGCGGATATCGCCGCTATCCTGTGCGATGTCTGCGCTCCGTTCTGCAACGATTGCGCTATTTTTCGCGTCGATAATAATGCAGTGACGGGCGCAAGCAGGCGTGGGACGGACCGCCAGAGTAACGTCGACTTTCAAGAAGTGCGCTTTGCCGCGCGGGAAGCCGCCGCTTTTGCCGGGGCCATCGAATCGCGCGAGCCCGTCGTGGCGCTCTGTTCCGCGGCGGAAATCTCCCCGGCGCTTCTTGGTCTTTTCGGGCATGCGGCGGACGACAGGGCGCATCTGTTCCCGCTTATCGTCGATGCGACTGCCGTGGGTGTACTCTATACCGCGGGCGTCGTCGAAAGCGCCGCCCTCGAGCTATTAGCGCAAGCCGCCGCCATGGTGCTTGAATCCCGCCAGGAGGCGCGCCAGAAACCGACCCACGCGGCCGCTCCGGACGTGCTGCGTATTGAACTCGCGCCGACGGCCGGGGATTCTCTCAGTCCCGAAGATCGCCGCCTGCACCTGCGCGCCCAGCATTTCGCCCGCGTTCAGGTGGCTGAGATGCACCTGTATCAGCCCGACGCCGTCGAAGCCGGACGCGCGCGGGGCGATTTGTATTCCGTTCTGCAGGAGCCCATCGATAGCGCCAGACAAGCCTTCCGGCAAACGTTCGTATCGGCTACGCCGACTATGGCCGATTATTTCCATGAGGAACTGCTGCGCACGCTGGCCCATGACAATACCGCCTGGCTGGGAGAAAAATATCCTGGGCCGCTGCTTTAGAGTCGTGCTCGCCTGGGCCGTTCTAGCGCCGGCGGTGGCGATCTTTGCCCAGATGGCTCAGACGGCTCAGGCGAGCCAGGCGCCCGAGTCGCTCGGCCGCGCCTACCGCGAATCGCCCGCCCCGGCCCGGCGTCAGGCTCTCGAGAAGTTCGCCGCTGGCCATAAAGACATCAGCGGAGCCCTGGCCCACTTCACTCTCGGCATCGTCTCCTTCGAACAGAAGCAGTTTCCAGATGCTATACAGCATCTCTACGCCGCGCAGTCCCGTCTTCCCAAACTGTCCGACTATGTAGCCTATTATCTGGCCGCGGCCCGCTTGGAAACCGCCGATTCCCTGGCCGCCGCGCGCGACGCCGCCTCCGTGCGAGCCGTGCCCCTCAGCACGCCCTTCGCCGCCAAAGCCATCGTGATCCAGGCCCGTGCCCTGGCCGCGTCCGGCTCGGCCCAGGAGGCCATACGTATGCTGTCGGAGCACTACACCGATCTTCCGCAGCCCGATGGCGGGCTGGCCCTGGCCATAGCCTACGAAGCCGCGCGCGATCTGCCCCATGCGGTCGCCCGTTACCAGGGCGTGTACTACGAATATCCGGACAGCGATCAAGCCACTCGCGCTGCCGCCGCCCTGATCGCCCTCCGCGACATCATGGGAACATCCTATCCGGCCCCCGCGCCGCAGCAGATGATTGAGCGCGGCAACCAGTTGCTGGCCCTACGGGAATATCCGCGCGCCCGCTCCGAATTCGAGGCGCTGGTTCCGCAGTTCGCCGGCCCCGAGCGCGACCAGGCCCGCGTCGGCATCGGCGCCGCCGATTTCCTCAACGGCAACGTAGCGGGTGCGTATCAATATCTCCGCTCGCTCGAAGTCTCGAGCCCCGAGGCCGATGCCGAGCGCCTCTACTATCTCGTCGAATGCGCGCGCCGTTTGAACGATGACGAAGAAATGGCCCGGACTATTCAGAAATTATCGAAGCGCTATGGCGAATCTCCGTGGCGCCTCAAGGCGCTGCTCTCCGCGGCCAATCGTTACCTGGTCACCAATCAGCACGAGAAATATGCTCCGCTCTATAAGGCTGCCTATGAGAGCTTTCCTAACCAGCCGCTGGCAGCCTCCTGCCATTGGAAGTTCGCCTGGGACGCATACATCCACCGCACGCACGAGGCAGGCGAGCTGCTGCGGGAGCACCTCGTACGCTATCCCGCGCACCCCTCCGCCAGCGGCGCGCTCTACTTTCTGGGCCGCCTGGCCGAATCGGACAAAGACTATGACGGCGCCCGGACATACTACACCAGGCTATCGGCGCTCTACCCGAACTACTACTACGGCGTGCTGGCCCGCGAGCGCCTCACCCAGGCGAAGATCATCGCGGCCGCCCCTTCCCCGAAGACGGCCCGGTTCCTGGAGACTATCGCATTTCCGCCGCGCAAGTCGGCCGGCCCCAGCCAGCCTGACGCGCAAACCAGCTTGCGCATTGCCCGCGCACGCCTGCTGAAGTCCGCCGGATTGCCGGATCTGGCGGAAGCGGAGCTGCGCTTCGGCGCTCGCAACGACACGCAACCGCTGCTGCTGGCCATCGAGCTGGCGCGCACGGCCAATGCCCCGCATGAACGGCTGCACAATATCAAGAGCATCGCGCCCGACTATCTCGCCATGTCTCTGGAGGACGCGCCGCCGGCCTTCTGGGAATTGCTGTTTCCGCTGCCGTATCAGAAGGATCTGGTACGCAACGCCCGGCAGCAGAACCTGGATCCCTATATCGTGGCCGCGCTGATACGCCAGGAGTCGGAATTCAACCCCCAGGCACTGTCGGCTAAGCACGCCTATGGCTTAACCCAAGTCGAGCCGGCCACCGGCCGATCGCTCGCTCGCCTCGCCGGAGTGCGCCGCTTCAGCAACCGCTCCCTTTTCCAGCCGGCCACCAACCTGAAACTGGGTACTTACTATCTGCGCGCATTACTCGATCAATGGGGAGGCCAATGGGAGCAGACGCTGGCCTCTTACAACGCGGGTAAGTCGCGCGTAAACGATTGGATCACCTGGAACACCTACCAGGAGCCGGCTGAGTTTGTGGAATCCATCCCATTCACCGAGACTCGAGAATACGTCGAGGCGGTGATGCGCAACGCGGCGGTTTATCGGCAGCTTTATGCCGGCCGCGCCTCTCCGGGCGAGGCTGGGTCGCGCAAGGCCGCTCACCCTCGCGGTTCGCGCCGGCCGCCCGCCGCGTAATGAAAAATACATTCCGCTTGCCTTTCCTTTTTGCCAAAAATGTGCGAATCTTAATCAAAGGTTCGCGATGGATATGTTACAAGATTTTGTACTTCCGGAGACCACCATCCGCGAGGCCGGTACCGGTCCCGCGATGAACCTCGGAGATTCCCGGGGCAGCCTGATTCTAGTAACGCTCGGCATCACTCGTATCATCGAGCAGGAAAGCCTGGATATTTCGATCTGGGGCTCGCCTGATAACACCGAGTGGGGAACTAAGCCGCTACTCGCTTTCCCGCAGAAATTCTATTGCGGCACTTACCAGATTCTAATGGATTTGCGCGAACACCCGGAGATCCGGCACGTGCGTGCGAAATATCAGCCGCAACGCTGGGGAAAGGGCGATCCCAAGCCGCTGTTCGGCGCTTACCTCTTTGCCCAGGAAGTCCAGCAGCAGGTCTTGAGCATGACCGCTTGATCCACCCTTTGAAATAATGATCTCCCGAGATGAAGCTCTCAACCTGTTCCGCTCCGACGACCTGATCGGGATCGGCATGGCCGCCGACTCTGTCCGCAAGAAGCTCCATCCCGAAAGTATTGTTTCGTACATTATCGATCGCAACATCAATTACACGAATTTCTGCACCGAATATTGCAGCTTTTGCGCGTTTTATCGCCCCATGGGCCACCCCGAAGGCTACGTTCACGAAAAAGAGACCATCTACGCCAAGATCCAGGAAACCCTCGACCTCGGCGGTACCGGTGTGCTGATGCAAGGCGGCCTGCATCCCGGCCTGAAGATCGAATGGTACGAGGACTTGCTGAGCTCCATTAAAGAGCGCTTCCAGATCCACCTGCACTGCTTTTCCGCTCCCGAGATCACCAACATCGCCGAGGTTAGTGGCCTTAATCTGCGCGATACCATCGCCCGCCTGCGTGACGCCGGCCTCGATTCCATCCCCGGCGGCGGCGCCGAGATTCTGGACGATGGCGTACGCTACCGCATCAGCCGGCTCAAGTGTTCTACCTCCGAATGGATCGACGTGCATCGCACCGCGCACGCGCTCGGCATGCGCACCACGGCCACCATGATGTTCGGCTGCGGCGAGACTCTCGAACAGCGCATGCATCACCTGGAGATCGTCCGTCAGATTCAGGAGGACACCGGCGGCTTCACCGCGTTTATCCCCTGGACCTTCCAGCGCGAGAATACCTCGCTCGGCCGCTTCGTCAAAGAGGAGGCCACCGCCGTCGAATACCTGCAGAACCTGGCCATCTCGCGCATCTACCTGGACAACATCGACAACGTGCAGTCCTCCTGGGTAACGCAGGGACTCAAGACCTGCCAGCTCGGCCTGCGCTTCGGCGGCAACGATGTGGGCAGCATCATGATTGAAGAGAACGTGGTCTCCGCCGCCGGCGCCCATCACCGGGCCAGCGAGGAAGAGCTTCGCCGCATCATCCGCGACGCCGGTTTCATCCCCAAGCAGCGCGACACGCTGTACCGCACTTATTTCCTGAATTAGGCTTATATCCCGGCCAGGACCTGGTGGACAAACTGAACCGCCATGGATCCTTCGCCCACCGCTGAGGCGACCCGCTTCACGCTGTTGGCCCGTATATCTCCGACCGCGAAGATTCCGGGAAGGCTGGTCTCGAGCGGAAAAGGACTTCGGCCCAGGGGCCATTCCGTCTGGATATCTGCACCGGTCTTGATGAATCGCTTAGCATCCAGCGCAAGACATTCTCCCAGCCAGGCGGTATTCGGATCCGCGCCCGTCATGAGAAACAAATGGCGGATATCGTGGGTCTCACTCGATCCCGTCTGTGCATTGCGCCAGCGAATACGCTCCAGGTGCGCGCTGCCTTCCAATGCCTCGACGGTGGCCCCTGTCTGCACAGTGATCTCCGCGGACGCTTCGATGCGGGAGATCAAGTACCGCGACATTGTTTTGGCAAGGTCCGCCCCGCGAACCAGCAGATGAACGTGCTTGGCGAAGCCCGCCAGGAATACAGCCGCCTGCCCGGCCGAGTTTCCTCCGCCGACAACGGCGACCTCATTGTCGCGGCACATAGGCCCCTCCACCTGGGTTGCGCCGTAGTAGATTCCAACGCCTTCGAACTGCTCGACGTTGGCTAAATCCAGTTTTCGGTAACGCGAGCCGGCGGCAATGATAATGGTGCGGCCCTGAATGGAACTCCGGTCGTCCAGTTCCACTACGTACGGAGGGTGGAGGCACTTGAGCCGGCTGGCGGTTCGAGCGATGGAGATCTGCGCTCCGAACTTTTCCGCCTGAACGAATGCGCGGTCGGCGAGCTCCTGCCCGGAAATCCCCATGGGAAAACCGAGGTAGTTTTCGATTCTCGAACTTGATCCGGCCTGGCCGCCCGGCGCATTGCTCTCCAGGACGAGGACATTCAGGCCTTCTGAAGCACCGTACACCGCGGCGGCCAAACCGCTGGGCCCCGCGCCGATCACGATCAGGTCATACACGGCGGCCTGATCGATTCCCACGTTCAATCCAAAGCAGGCCGCGGTTTCGGCATTGCTGGGATTCCGCAGCACCAGTTCGCCGCGGCAGATCAGCACCGGTATGTCATCGACGCGAATCGAGAAATGATCCAAAACAGCCTGGACGTCGGGATCCAGATCCACATCCAGGTAGGTATGCGGATGGCCGTTACGGCCGAGGAACGTTCGCAGGCGCAGCGTATCGCTCGAATGCCTGGATCCGATTAATACGGCATCGCCGATCGAATGGGCGATGAGATACACGCGTCGCAGCACGAAGGCGCGCAAGAACAAATCCCCGAGCACCGCATCGCTCTGCATGATGCGCCGAAGATTCGACCTGTCCATTTCGAGCAGCGTGCTGGCTTCGCGAGCGCGGCAAAGGACCAGGCTGCGCCGGCCCGAGAGCAGGTTTATCTCGCCGGTGAATTCCCCAGGTCCGACCACGGTGAGAACAGATTCGACTCCGTTCGACTCACCGACGATTTCAATACTGCCGCTGATGACGACAAAGATGCCATGTTCCGTACTTCCCTGAGCGAACACCGTTTCGCCCGGCTCTACCTGGCGCGGCATGCTGGATGCCGTGAGCTGAGCGATTTGGGCATCATTCAACTTCGGGAACCGCAGGTCGTGTTGTTCAGGCGTTTCCGGTGACGCTATCGGCACATTCTACCTTCATCACCATCACACCACATCGGCCGCTCTTATAGGCCCCCCGCGCCGGCGCCCAGCTCCTGCAAAAGCGGCGTGGCTTTGTAGACTTTCTCCAGCGCCTCCACAATTCCCTGCACGGCCACGTGCACCGCCCGTGCCTGCTCGTCCACATACAGGTAAGTACTCGGCAGGCTCTCCAGATTCCCATCGAAAATCACGCCCACCAATTCGCCCGCGCGATTCACCGTAGGGCTGCCGTAATCCCCGCCGCCGATATCGCATGTGCTCACAAAGTCCAGCGGCGTGATCAGGTTCAACGTCGGTTGGCTGTCCAGCCAGCGTTGCGGGGCCTGGTAGGGCGCTTCGTTGCCGCGGCGATAGAACAGGCCGCCCAGCGTCGCCGCATACGGCTGGGGCGTCCCGGCCCGATCGGTATAGCCCTTGACCGTGCCGAACTCCACGCGCGGCGTCATGGTGGCATCCGGATAGTCGGCGTCGCCGAACAGCACATAGCGGTACTGCGCGATTTTCTCCGCGGCCGAAGTCTCGAGCGATCCGATCAGATCCTCGCGCTTCTTCCGCAGCCGCCGCCCGGGCTGGTCGAGCAGCAGTGCCAGCCGGATCATTCCATCTTCCGAACTCATTACCGCGGCATGGTCCGCCGCGAGCTGCCGCCTCTCCGCGCTGTTCTTCAGCCGGGTCGATTTCACCAGCTCCGCGACCGCCTGCTCGGGCGTCTGGCCGCCCAGGATGGCCTTCACCGGTGCTTCTTTTCCTTTCAGATTCTTCAGTTCTTCGAAGTACTGCGTTAGCAGCAGCGTCTCGAGATCCTGGTGAATCGATACGCCCATTGATGCTCCGGGATCCTTCGCCGGCTCCGCGCGCACCAGCTCCCGCGCGATCCGGAACAATTCCGATCCAGGCGCGGGCAACGCTTCCAGCAGTTGATAGGGTTTCTCAAACGGAGCCCAATTTTTATACGCGGCGGCCACCTGGTCCCATACCTGGCCGCCCGCTTTGCCCAACTTAGGGTCATTCTCCACCGCCTGCCGGATCTTCGCGTCGAAGATCGTCTTGCGCGAAACCAGCCGATCGTCCCGCAGGCCGATGAGCTTGCCGGCCGCGGATTTATAGCTTTCCAGGAAACCCGTCAGGACCGGCTGCGCCGCCCGCCGATCATTCTCGCTCTTCGCCGCGAATGCAGTCAGTTGCTGAATGCGCGGACCCCATCGCGCCAGTGCCACCGGCAGCGCGGTATCGCGATAGAAAGTCAGTTGTGCGGCCGTGGTGGCGCGCAAGGTGGTTGCCGGATTGCCAGCTGCAAACACCAGTTCTCCGTCGCGGGCTCCCGCCGGGCTCCACTTCAGGTAGTGCGGCGTGGCAGCCGGCTTGTCATTCTCGTAAGCGCGTAGGAACGCGATATCCAACCCGTACCGCAGATACGTCATGCTGTCCCGCTCTCTGCCGAAAAAGGCCAGCGCATACTCGGGAGCAAACACCAGGCGCACGTCCGTGTACTTACGATATTGGTAGAGATCGAAGCGTGCGCCTGAAAACAGCGTCACCACCGTGCATGTATTTCCGGATTTGGCCGCGCACTCGCTTTCAATGCGCGCGATCCCGGCGTTGCGCGCCTCCAGTGTCTTGGCGGCTGTGGCGCCATCCTGCGTCGCGGCTTTCACCTGCCCGGTCACGTCGTCGATTTTCTCGAGGACACTCGCCTCTAATCCAGCGCAGCGCGCCTCGTCCGCCTGCGATGCGGCGTAAAAGTTGTCTTGCCTGGTTACGCAGCCCGCTACTAGATGCCGGTTGGTAAGCAGCAGCCCGCGCGGCGAGACGAAGGCGCCCGAACCGCCACCGATTCTCACCGAAGACAGGCGCAAATGGTCCAGAAACTGGCTTGTGGCCTCGAAGCCGTACTTCTGCTGCACGGCGTCTTTGGGAAACTGTTGGAACAGCCACATGCCCTCGTCCGCGGCCGCCGGCAACCCGCACAAACAAACCAGAAGTACCGTCTTGCGTTTCGTGCAACTCTTGGAGCCCACACTATGAAAGAGCGCGGCGTTGTATGATTGGTTACGAATTAACGTGCAATTGCCACCGATGTGTGGTATATATGTATTTGCAGCATTGGCGGGTTTCAATGACCTGTTTTTGCTAGATACAAGGCCTTTCCAGAAAATCCCTCCGGTAACCCAACGTGAACCAGCCGTACCAGAACTACAGTACGGGGCCACGTGGTGATCTGGTCGGTTATGCTGGGCTCTAAATCCGTCTCTCCCTGCAATTTGGAGTATCCAATTCCCCATGGACAGCGACCGCAAGTATAGACTCCCGGGTTACATGGACTCGGATCGCTCGGATTTCAGAAGCCGCCACAGCGGCGACGAGCGCACCAAAGCGCCAGGCCCGAAGCCGCCCCTTGATGTTACCGGCCCGCGCCTGCCGCGTCTGGTTCAGGCGGTAGCCGCCTCGCGCTGTTTCAACTGTTCGACGCAGCTGTCCAACGGGATCGATTGGAACGGTGTCTGTCCTAAATGCAAGACTCCCCTGCACTGCTGCAAGCAGTGCTCGCATTTTGAGCCCTCCACGCGATTTCAGTGTTTGAAACCCATTCCCGTACGCATTCCCCTGAAAGACAAGGCCAACGAATGCTCCCTGTTTTCGCCGCGCGTGACGGTTGCGCGAGATGGCGTAGCCGCGGCGCCGCCACCACCTGCGGCTCCGCCCGCCGGAGTGCCCAAATCGCCGGACGCCGCCCGTAGCGCCTTCGACCGGCTCTTCAAGAAATAGCGGCCTTCCCCGACGCCCTCATGGCGTCCTCTCCGCATGTTCCGCGGCTTTCTTCAGGTGCTGGTAATACGCGGTATCTTTCCCGGTCAATAGCTTCGTTGCATAAATGATCTGCCCGGTGTGGCCGGCGAAGTGTTCCACCACATGGTAAATGGCTTCAAGCACCGTGACGTCGTAGCCTTGCACGTGAATGCGCTCCGTCAGCCGTTCCGGCGAGAGCGCCTCGATCACTGCCCCGGCGTCGGCTACGGCCTTCTTCAAGACCGCCGCCAATTCCGCCCCCGGCACGCCCCCGCGCGCCGCGAATTCCTCGTCCCGCTGGCGTATGTCCGGGACCCCACCCACCGCCGAGACGATCCATTGCCGCACGTTGCCGCTTAAGTGCAGCACCAGGTTGCCGGCCGCGTTTTCGCTCTCGCCGCCCCGTGCCCAGATCTGGTCTTCCGTAAGCCGGTTCAGGCAATCCTGAATGCGTCCCGAGAGCTGCCCCAGTTTGCGGACGGAGAACTCGATGAATACTCCCGCGCAAGAATCCATACGACTGTCAGGATAACATCGCCAGCGCCTGTGGACTTGTTTTACAAGCCCTTCGCGTATCGCGCCCGCTCGCACTGCCATAATGGATTTCGGGGAATCATGAAAATATCCTATTTTGCCGCGATGATTGTCCTTGGGTCGATCCTTGCGCCCGGCTTGTCGCGCTCCCAATCCCCGCAGGCCACATCGGTTTTTCAGGTGGTACATACTCCCAACGAGAATTTCGACAACGGGCTGCTGGCGGCCTCGGCTTCGTCCCCGACTGACATCTGGGCCGTGGGTCAGTCGACCATCCACTTTGACGGCACGGCATGGACGGCCTTCCCAGCGCCAATGATTAAAGGTGACAACACCAGCCAACTTAATGGAGTGGTCGACATTTCGCCCACCCTGGCATGGGCGGCCGGAATTGTAAATATCGGCGAGGCGAATCCGGGACAAGTCATCGAACAATGGAACGGCACGGAGTGGAGCGTATATCCGGGTCCCAAGTTCCCGTCCGGATACCAACCCGCGCTTTATGGCATGACCGCAGTTTCGGCGACGAACATCTGGGCGGTGGGAAGCGTATTAGTAGATAATCAGACCCTTTTAGCTCTTTTTGAGCATTGGGACGGCAGCGCCTGGAAGGCCACCACCGGCGTGCTTTATGGGTTCCCCTCGGCCGTCTCCGCCGATGCATCCAATGACATTTGGGTGGTGGGGTGCGGAAATTTCTCGGAGCGCTACAATGGCACGAGTTGGGCGCTGGTGGAGGCCCCCAACGTAGGGACCGGCCCGAACTGCCTGAGCGGGGTAGTGGCGCTGGCTCCCGACAACGTATGGGCCGTGGGCTATTCCACAGCAAGTCAGAAGCCGCCGCCCGGCCAATATGATGTACCTACAGAGACGCTGATCGAACACTACGACGGCACTGCGTGGAGCGTGGTGCCGAGCCCGAACGTCGGCCCGAACAGTCAATATCAATCCAACCAGCTGCGAAGCATAACCGCGGTTTCGCCGACTGATATCTGGGCCTTTGGCTCGTACTTCGCGGCCAGTGGCTCCGAAAATCAGATGACTCTGCTGCTGCATTGGGACGGCACGAGCTGGAGCCTGGCGCCCAGTCCGAATCCTACGACCGGCGGCTTCCTGGATGACATCCTGTTCAGTGGAGTGGTGGCCGGACCCGACGATGTTTGGATCTTTGGCTCGGAGGACGCGGCCCCGTACATGGCTACGCTGGCTATCCACAGCACTACCGCATCGGGCCTGGAACCGAGATAACCGCTGCGCTGAGCTAATCCCGAATCCGGAAATCCGTGTTAAACCAACGAGACCCGTGTACGGCTCGATCGATATGGTAGGTTTTAGCTGGCCAACTCGACTTCGATCTTCTTCCCGCCGGCGTCCAGCTTGACAATCCGAAAGCTCCGGATTTGCCCAGCTCGCGCGGGCTCTCGTTTTTGCACGCGCGCGCCGCCGGCAGTGCCTCCCTTCCACTTGGCCGACAACATGGAAGACAACGAGCTTACGTCACTGCGGGATGCGGGGGACTGGTCCTCCTCCTGGCCTTTTTCCGCGCCGGCGATCTTGCACGATACCTGGATGCCTTCGCCCAATTCGACTTTTGCGCGGCTCCCGGAAACGTCCGCCACGCGCCCGGTCACTACGTCGCCTTCCTTGTGCTCGGCGATATACTCGTCGATCGAGGTCGGCTGAAGCTGCTTCATGCCCAGCCGGATGCGCCGCCGCTCGACATCCACTTCGAGGACCTGCGCGCGCACCGTCTGGCCGGTCCTGAGCACATCCTGCGGCTGATTGATACGCTTCTCGGCGGTGATATCGCCCACGTGGATCATGCCTTCCACGCCCTCGGCAAGCTGCACGAAAGCACCGAATTTCGTCAGGCTGACAATGGGTCCTTCGATCACGCCGCCCACCGGGAAGTTCTTTTGGATATCCGCCCAAGGATCGCCTAGCGCCTGCTTCAAACCCAGCGCGATGCGCCGGTCCGCGGGGCTCACGTGAAGAATAACTACCTCGACCGAATCGCCCGGCTTCACCACGTCGCTGGGCTTGCGTACCTTCTTCGACCAGGACATTTCCGACAGGTGGATCAGCCCCTCGACCCCCGGCTCCACCTCTACGAAGGCGCCGAAATCCGCCACGCGCGTTACCGTGCCGTGCACCCGCTCGCCGGTCTTGTACTTCTCCCCAACCTGCTCCCAGGGATGCGGTTGAAGCTGCTTCATCCCTAGCGAGATACGCCGCTTGGCGGGGTCCACTTTCATAATCTGGACGTCCACTTCCTGGCCCACCGATAGCACATCGGCCGGCTTATTCACGCGGCCCCAGGAGATGTCCGCCACGTGCAGCAGCCCGTCGACTCCGCCAATATCGACGAAGGCGCCGTAGTCCATCAGGCTGCGAACAGCGCCATGCACTACGGTTCCTTCCTTCAGATCCATGAACAACTTCTGGCGGGCGGCCGTCTCTTCCTCTTCGAGCACCACGCGGCGGTCCACCACTACGTCTTCGTCGGCCACGTCCACCTTGATGATGCGGCAGGTGATATCCTGGCCAACCAGCTTCTCCATCTCGACCGGGTCCTTGGCGCCGCTGCGGGAAGCCGGCATGAAGGCGCGCACGCCCACATCCACGCTCAAGCCGCCCTTGACCACGGCCGTCACTACGCCGGCGATGTTGCGCTTCTCGTTGAACGCCCCTTCCAGCGAAGACCAGTCCTTGGGCCGTTCCACGCGCACTTTGGAAAGGAGATAATACCCTTCCTCGTCGTGCCCTTTGATGGACACCGGGAACTTGTCGCCCACGCGCACGTTCACTTTCCCTGCCGGATCTTTGAACTCCGCCGCGGGCATGACGCCCTCGATCTTCTGGCCGATATCGAAGAAGACCTGCTCCGGCGAAATGGCTACCACCGTGCCTTCGAGACCCTGGCCGCCGGCTTCGGGCTTGTGCGAATGCGACTGCTCGTATTCGGACAGGATATCCCCGAAATCCTCGCCGCGTTCAGACATAGTTGGGGTTTGATCCTGGTCCAGGGTGGTGTTGTTGCGCATGAGACTACGCTTATATTGTGGCATAATCCCGTCTGGGAAACATTGTGGATCAGCTTCAATGGTGGCGGCGCGCGGCGCGCTGGATCAGCCCGCAGGACGTGGTCTGGCTTTTGCTGTTCTCGTGTCTGATAGCCCTCAATGAGACCGGCGAGCCGTCGGAGTACGCTCTATTGGTTGCGCTCGCCACCGTGCAGATCCTGGAGCCCAAATTGGTATTGCTTTCGACCAAGCGCGGGCAAGTCTCCTGGATCATGCTGAAGCTGGTACTTAGCTATCTGCTCATCGGCTATACCGGCGGACTGATCAGCAGTTATTACTGGATCCTGCTGCTGCCGGTAGTTTCGGCGGGCTCTTCGCTGGGCGTGCTCGCAACGCTCGCATTCACGCTATTGTCCTACGGCGCCTACCTTTCCTTTCTGATGTTCATCAATTGGAGCCGGTTTGAGATTGGACCCCAGGAGATCCGTGAGCTCGCTTTGCGGGTCATCTTTCTGGCGGTGGCCGGCAACCTGACCAACACTCTGGCTGAGGCGCTGCGCAGGCAGTTCGCCAAGACCAAGGCGGTGGCCGAAGAGCTTGCGGAAGCCAACCGCCACCTGCAGCAGGCCGAAGAAGCCGTGCGCCGGGCCGACCGTCTGGCCGCTCTGGGCCAGCTTGCGGCGGGACTCGCCCACGAACTGCGCAATCCCCTGGGCACCATTCGCGCTTCCGCCGAAATGCTCTCCCACAGCGTCGCCGCGGAGAACGAGGTGGCCCGCGAGATGGCCGGCTTCATCGCCTCGGAAGTGGACCGCAGCAATTCTCTGGTAACGCGCTTTCTGGATTTCGCGCGTCCGCTGCAGTTGCGCCTGGCGCCGGCCGACCTGGCCCAGGTGCTCGATCGCGCGGTAGCCATGGTAGAGCGGGAAGCGGCCGCACGCCAGATCACCGTCTACAAGAACTACTCGCCCGATATTCCGCCTCTCCCGCTGGATGCCGAGCTGATGGAGCGCGTCTTCCATAACCTGCTGTTGAATGCCGCGCAAGCTACCGCTACCGGCGGCGCGATTACCGTGAAAGCGAGGGTAGTAGACGAGAACGCCGAGATCTCGGTCATCGATCGCGGCCACGGCATCGACCCCGCCCTGATCAGCACCATTTTCAATCCGTTTTTCACCACCAAGCCGGAAGGCGTCGGTCTGGGACTCGCCATCGTCTCCAAAATTGTAGAGCAGCACGGGGGCAAGATCGCCGTTGAGAGCGAGCCCGGCAACGGCAGCGTCTTCCGCGTGTATTTACCGATGGTGGAGGCAGTATCCGACTCGAAACCGAACGATTGATCCTCTGTAACTGGGAACCGGACGACTGGCTGGAATTTCACGCCATCGCCGCCGACCCGGAAGTCATGCGCTACATCGGCGACGGCAGGCCCTGGGCTGAAGAGCGCTCACGGCAGTTCGTTGAGCGCCAGATCGCACTCTACCGCGAACGGGCGTTCTGCCTATGGAAACTAATGCCCAAGGAGAGCGGCGGGCTGATCGGATTCTGCGGGCTGCAGCCGCTGCCGGGCACGCCCGACATCGAGATCGGCTGGTGGCTGGCGCGCGCTTGCTGGGGCCGGGGACTCGCCACGGAAGCTGCGCATGCGGCGCTTAGCGACGGCTTTGCGCGCGTGCGCCTTGGCCGCATAGTGGCCATCGCGCAACTCGCCAATACCGCTTCCATCCGCATCATGCTGAAGCTGGGAATGCGGTATGAAAAGATGAGTACGACGCGCGGCATCCCGGTGGTGCTATACAGCGTCGAGATGCCGCGGGCCAAATGACTGATCAGAGTTTTATCGTGACAGTCTTTACTTCGGTGTACTGCTGCAGGCCGTATTCGCCGAGCTCACGGCCGATCCCCGACTGCTTAAACCCGCCAAATGGGGCCCCAGGATCGAATACATCGTAGCAGTTGACCCATACGGTGCCCGCGCGCACGCTGTTGGCAATCGCGTGCGCCTTACCGATATCGCGAGTCCATACCGCGGCCGCTAGTCCATACACGGTTCGGTTAGCTCTCTCGATCACCTCGGACATATCTTTGAACTTGATGATGCTCATCACCGGGCCAAAGATCTCCTCTTCGGCAATCTTCATGTGGTCTTGTACATCCGCGAATACCGTGGGCTCGACGAAATACCCCCGATCGCCCCACCTTCCGCCGCCGCACAGCATGGATGCGCCCTCGCGCTTCCCGGCGTCGATATAACCCATCACTTTGTCGAATTGCGTCTGATCCACCTGCGGCCCCTGCTCCGTCGACGCGTCGAACGGATCGCCTACTTTGCGCGACTTCGCCCGAGCCACACTCTTCTCCACAAATTCGTCATAGCACTTGTCTTCGACGAAGAGCCGTGAGCCGGCGCAGCAGCACTGTCCCTGGTTGAAGAAGAGCGCAAAGTGCGATCCTTCGATGGCCTGATCCATGTCCGCATCGGCGAAAACGATATTGGGACTCTTCCCGCCCAGTTCCAGAGTCACTCGTTTCAGATTGGATTTCGCGGCAGCCCCCATGATCAGGTGGCCCACCTCGGTCGAACCCGTGAACGCTACCTTGTCCACGTCCATGTGATTGGCGATGGCGGCGCCGGCCGTAGGACCGTAACCGGGGAGGAGATTCACTACTCCCTCCGGAAACCCAGCCTCCACAATCAGTTCGCCGACGCGTAGCGCGGTGAGCGGAGTCTGCTCGGCGGGTTTCATCACCACCGTGTTGCCCGTGGCTAACGCCGGACCCAATTTCCATGCCTGCATCAGCAGCGGAAAATTCCAGGGGATGATCTGTCCCACCACACCCACCGGCTCGTGGCGAGTGTAGCAGAAGTAATTGCCGGCGATCGGTATGGTCTTACCCTGTAGCTTGTCCGCCCAACCCGCATAGTAGCGATAGCATGCAATCGTGAGCGGAAGGTCGGCAGCCTTGGCAACCTGGTAAGGTTTGCCGTTGTCCAACGACTCCAGCAGCGCTAATTCGTCGGCATGCTGCTCAATCAGATCCGCCAGCCGATTTAGCATTCGGCCACGTTCGGCGGCCGACATCTTCCGCCATGGACCGCCGTCGAACGCGGCGCGCGCCGATCGTACAGCCCTCTCCACATCGGCTGCATCGGCTTCCGCCACTTGGGCGATTTCCTGTCCGGTAGCGGGGTTTATGGTGGGAAATGTTTTGCCGGATTCACTATTCACCCACCGATTGTTGATCAACAGCTTGGTCGCTCTGACGGCGACCGGGGTCTCGACATTGGCTATTGCAGACGCCATGGTCTCTTTCTCCTTGGTGCATCGATCGGCTCGATGCCAGCCGTCACCTTAAATTGACAGTATACAGAATAACGTGAACAGCCTGGGGACTCAGTCCTTCTGGATCATCACCTCCGTCGATTTGACCACCACTTTCACGGAATCGCCTTTCTTCAAGCCGAGTTCTTCGGCACTATTGCGCGTGATCACGCTTTCGATGACGTTGTCGCCCACCTTGACGACCACGTGCGCCATAATATCGCCGATTTGAATGTCCTGGATGATGCCAGGCAGTTGGTTTCTTGCGGAGAGAGCCATACAACTCTTGTATCAAAGAAACTGTCTACCAGGGGTTGGCAAATTTCGGATCGTGGCGAATTTCTTCGTCTGTCAACGACTCGAGAAATGCAATGAGATCCGCGCGATCCTGCCGGGACAGTTGAAAACCCGCGATCAGATGGTCCTTGTTCGGATTGTCATGACCGATTCCCGCGTCAGGACCCGATTCGATGGTCCTGCCTCCCGCGGCATAGTGATCGAGAACACCTGCAAGCGTCGCAATGCTGCCGTCATGCATATAGGGCGCGGTGATGGCGATATTCCGCAGCGTGGGAGTCTTGAACTTTCCAACGTCCGCTGCAATCCTGGTGTACTCATACGTCCCCACGTTGGGAGCCGGATAGGAGAACAGGCCGGCAATCTTGTAAAGCCCCGTATTGTGAAAGTCGACCTCTTTGCCTGCATTTCTCTCAGAGACCGTAGCGTCGCTGAAATTGAATCCGCCGTGGCAGCGGAAGCACGAAAGGTGCTGGTTGAAGAACAGAATCTCCCCGCGCTTGGCGGAATCGGATACGGCGGTGTCCTCGCCACCGTAATGATAGCGGTCATACGGCGACGGGGCGGAGATAATACTTCTCTCGAAAGCCGCAAGTGCTTTGGCGACGTTCTTCAGCGTGAACGGGTCGGCGTCGTCGGGAAACGCCCGCGCGAAAAGGGGCTGGTATCTGGGATCGGCGCGCAACATCGGCAGAAAACCATCGCCTTCTCGCAAGCCCAGCTCAACCGGGTGATCTCCGAACATCGGCACCAGGACCTGATCCTCGAGTTCCTTCATCCGGGGATTGCTCCAAGTCAGCACGGCGCTGTAGGCCACATTGACCAGGCTCATCGCACTGCGTGAATGCGGTTGGCCGGTCGCTCCTATGCTCACCGCCCGGCTGTCGGTGAATGCGAACTCCTGTTTGTGGCAGGTCGCACAAGAAGCTTGCCGGTTAACTGACATGCGCGTGTCATAGAACAGATGCCTGCCCAGCTCGACCTTGGCTTCCGTCATCGGATTACCGGCGGGCACGTGAGGTTTCGGGAAACCTTTAGGCAAATTCCACGAGTAGGCTTGGCCTGCAACTGTCTCCGCGGGAACAGCGTTCCGGCCGAACATCGCGAGCACCAGTAAGGCAGCCAGTCTCATTTCTGGAGCCGCACAATTTCGAGGGTCTCGAGCATCCGTACCGAGCGCGCACCCGCTTTGTCGTTAGGGCAGACCAGCCGCAGCGGGCCTTGATATCCGAACAGCGGCTTTCCGTCACGCTTGTCCGCCACCAGTATCGGCTCATTCGCAAACTCGGGCGCTACTTCCGCCAGTGTGAATACGACCTGATAGCCGTCGCGCGCCTTGGCCAGCACGTAGCTTGCGAGAGCTTTGCCCCGTAGCTCCTTCTCCATGGGCGCGCCCGCCCGCTTCAGAATTTCGCGAAGCGGAACGCCTTCGTACTCTATCTTGGTCCCATCCTGGTCCGGGATGGAGACTGTCTCCCGAGGCATCTTCGAGAGATCCTCGGCTTTCAGGACCAACTGTGACGGAATGTCGCCGCTGACCGTGAGAGTTGCGGGAGGTGTTGGCGGTTGACTGGCTTGACTGTACACCAGTGTGGCGCAAAAGCAGATAAGAAGAAATATTCGAGAAACGAGACTTGTACGCGGCATAGTTCTCATTACCCGCCAGCCTGCGCGGTAATCCTTTTGTCCTCTTTAGAAGACAGTGTATATCATATGGGAAAAGGTGCGCCAGTCGGCGCGACGTACCCGATGCGGTTGAGTTCTGCTTGGAGAGCGGCGGCGCAGGTTACGCCGCGACTTCTACGTAATCGACCGAAGCGCAGGGTTCGGGAATCGGCTCGCCAATGTCACGCATCGCCTCGAAGTGAGCAGCCAAAGCTTCCTGAAAGTTTCGGCGCGTCTCCTCCTTTGTGTCTCCAACGGCCGCACATCCCGGCACATCCGGCGAGAACGCGGAGTAGCGTGGCTGCCCTTTCGAGCGCATCTCCTTCCACCCGTTCTTTTCGAGCAAATGGATCACCTCGCGCACCTTCATGGGCATAACGCGTTCACATTACACCGGCGGCATCGCAGCAACCCGGCGGACGCACCTTTTGAGTGAGCTTGCGCCCCCTATTTCTTCGGACTCGCTTTCGTGCGCGGCTGTTTCACGGGTTTCTTAGGTTCAGCTTCAATCGCCGACAATCGCAAACAAGCCGCGGCGGCCCGCAGACGCACGGCTTCCTTCGCGTCATACAGCAGCGCCTCCAGATCCGGCTTTACCGCGGGGTCGTTGCGCAAGGCCAGAGCATGGACGGCGGCGGCCCTCACCGACCAATCCTTATCTATCAACGCCTCCTTCAGGGCATCGACGGTAGCCGGCGACGGGTCTTTGCCCAGCAGCAACGCTGCCGAAGCGCGGCCGGAAACACTCGGATCGGTCAGCAGCGCCTGCATGGAAGTGATGCCCTCCCCAAGCCCCGGCACCGGCGCGAATCCTACTCCCGTCCGTGCCGCAAAAAGAAACAACACCCGAGGCGTGTGCATCATCCGCAGCGCATCCCGCTTTTGCTTGGTTAAGAAGTTGGAGGAAGTCTTGCTCTCTCCCGCCAGCACCGCCATCAGGGCCTGTTTGCCCGCCGGATCGTGCAGGTTATACAGCGCCTTGGCCGCCGCAAAGCTGACTTCCGGCACCGGGTCTTCCAGAGCCTTGCGCAGCGCCGCCTTCGCCTCGTCGGTCTTCAGCTCCGCAAGTCCGGTGACGGCCGCTACCCGCACCGGGACATCGCTATCCTGCAGCATTCCCTCCAGACGCGAAAAAACAGGCGCCCGCGTGGCCGCCAGGCTCAGCGCCACTACCGCCTGCATCCGCGTGTCCGGATTTTTGTCCTTCAGCGCCTGCTCCAGCATTTGGTTGCACTCTGCATCCGTGGCACACCAGCTCCGTGCTACCAGAACAACCGGTAATACAAACCACGAACGTGTCATGACCAGTCACTCCCCAACTGTCGGCTAAGCGTTATCCTGTTGCCATGGAACTGACGACGGTTCGTCTGGAGATCCCCGAGGGGGGCAACGTGATCCTCGGGCAAACCCACTTTATCAAGTCTGTAGAAGACTTGTACGAGGCCATTGTCAACACTGTACCCGAAATGAAGTTCGGCATCGCTTTCAACGAGGCCTCCGGCCCGTGCCTGACGCGCGTGGATGGCAACGACGAAGCCTTGCAGGCCCTGGCGGCGCGCAACGCAACTGCGATCGCCGCCGGCCACCTGTTCGTCATCGCACTGCTGAACGGCTATCCCATCAACGTATTGGGCCGCATCAAGGACGTGCCCGAGGTTTGCTCCATCTTTTGCGCCACGGCCAACCCGGTCGAGGTGGTGGTGGCCCGCACGGGGCAGGGCTGCGGCATCCTGGGAGTGATCGATGGCGTTTCGCCCAAGGGCGTGGAAACGGCGGCCGATGCGCAGGTCCGCCGCGACTTGCTGCGCAAGATCGGTTACAAGCGGTGAGTTGGCTCGCAAGACTTCGGGAAGGCGTAGTGATTCCGGCGCATCCGCTGGCCCTCACCGCCAATCGCAAGCTCGATGAGCGCAGGCAACGCGCCCTCACGCGCTACTATCTGGCGGCCGGCGCGGGAGGCGTCGCCGTGGGCGTGCACACCACCCAGTTTGAAATCCGCGAGCCGCGCTTCGGCCTGTTTGAGCCGGTGCTCGAGCTGGCCATGGAAGAGTTGCGCGGCCCCGATGCTATCAAAGTGGATGCGGTTAAGGTCGCGGGGATTGTGGGCCCCACCCCACAGGCTGTCCATGAGGCGGAGATTGCCGCGCGCCGCGGCTATGACGTCGGCCTGCTGAGTATGGCAGCGCTCGGCGAATCGTCCACCGGGGAACTGCTGGCGCACGCCCGCGCGGTGGCGGAAGTCATCCCGCTGTTCGGCTTCTATCTGCAGCCGGCAGTGGGCGGCCGAGTGCTTCCTTACGAGTTTTGGCGCGAGTTCGTGGCCATCGAGCGCGTAGTGGCGATTAAGATCGCCCCATTCAATCGCTATCGAACCTTGGAAGTTCTGCGGGCGGTGGCCGATTCCGGGCGCGGCGGCGAGATTGCGCTCTACACCGGCAACGACGATAGCATCGTGACCGATTTGCTGACGCCCTTCCATTTCGGCGAGACCGCTTTGCGCATCGCCGGCGGCCTGCTCGGGCACTGGGCCGTGTGGACCTTGCGGGCCGTAAGGATGCTCGAAAGGATACACGCCGATGTGCGCGGCGAAACCGCGCTGGCTCCCTCGTGGTTGACATTGGCGGCGGAGATCACCGATGCGAACGCGGCGCTTTTCGACGCCGCCAACGGGTTCCGCGGCTGTATCGCGGGCATTCACGAGGTGTTGCGCCGCCAGGGGCTGCTGGCAGGCCGCTGGTGCCTTAATCCCGACGAAGACCTTTCGCCCGGGCAAGCCGCCGAGATCGACCGCATCTGCCGTGCTTATCCGCATCTCAACGACGACGCCTTCGTCCGCGAGCATCTCGACGAGTGGCTGCGCTAAGTACCGCGGCTCGGCTGTCGCCCCAGCCATTCGCCACTCACCGGTTGTGTACGCGCTTTTGCCGAAAAACCCAAGACTGGGCCGCCCGCGCACGCTAACCTGCCAATAGGGAGAGTGGTTATGGAAGAGCGCAACTACAAAACATGGCGGGGTCAGGCGGCGGATTCGAGCGACGGCAGCGTCACTCCGGGATTGATCTTCGGCCTCGCGATTGTCGCTATAGGGGTGCTCTTTCTTCTGGACAACTTCGGGGTTGACGTCGGAGTCGTGTGGGGGTATTGGCCTATAATCCTGATCGCCGTCGGTCTGTCCAAACTCGTGGATACCAGCAATACAGCCGGACGCACGAGCGGCGCTATTGTCCTGCTGGTTGGCATCGTATTTCTGGCGCACAGGATCCATTTGCCGTTTCTCAACGACATCAGCCTGTGGAACCTGTGGCCTTTAGCCCTGATCGCGTTTGGAGTCTTGATGCTGGTGGGAGCCCTGGACGGCAAGAGCGGGGCGAATCTATTGGGCGGGCTGAGCGGGCCCGGCTCGAGAGCCGGATTTAGCGCCAAACTCAATCTGTTTGCGGTATTCGGCGGCGGGTCGCGAAACCTTGCGGGCGATTTCAAGGGCGGCGACGCGTTGGCGCTTTTTGGCGGCTACGATATCAACCTGCGCAACGCCACCATGGCCGAGGATGAAGTCG
>Ga0302326_10008448_pt1 | contig 22709 bp, 19 predicted proteins | sample Palsa_T0_3_FD_202264 | JGI IMG/M metagenome (GOLD analysis project Ga0302326, IMG submission 202264) | Peat permafrost microbial communities from Stordalen Mire near Abisko, Sweden - Palsa_T0_3 | ecosystem: Environmental > Terrestrial > Soil > Palsa > Peat permafrost | place: Sweden: Abisko... | reverse complement strand
CAGCCGCGGGCGGTCTTGGGAGCGCGCGTGCGCTCCCTATAACGAAACGACCGAGATTCCATCCATTGTTCTTGCGAGGAACCCTGAACCGTCAGTGTTAACAACCGGACAGGCGCCGCCGGAGTTCCTCGATGCGGCCCGTGTCCGGCGCGGTGCGATCGGACGGCGCTCCCAATAAAGTTGGTTGTCGCTGCTTCCCTCGTTAGAAGGCCGTTCAGTCTCCCGTATGCTGTTCCAGGAAACCCGCCGCAAGTGGCCCGCGTCTTCAACGCCTATGTCATCGTCCACTGGAACGCCGCCTCCAAGCCCACGGTCGGGGCCGATTGCGTGTGGATCGGCGTGCTCAAGCGCGATGTGCGTTTCCGCCTGGCGTTCGAGGCCCACAAGCCCGCAACCCGCGCCGAGGCGGAAAAGCTTCTGATCTCCACGCTACAGGACCGCGTCAAACGGCGGGAGCGGACTCTGATCGGCGTCGATTTTCCACTCGGACTTCCGCGCGGGTTGGCGGGCCGATTGAAGCTGCCTGGGTCACCGCCCTGGCGTGCGATCTGGGACCAGCTGGCAAAGATGGTCAAGGACAAGGCGGACAATTCGAACAACCGCTTCGGGGTCGGCTCGGAAATCAACCGGCGGCTCACTGGCGGGCCTTTCCCTTTCTGGGGCTGCCCGGCCAGGGACACGCTGACAACTCTGAAACCCAAGCGCACGCACGCTCACGAACCGCTCGACCTGCCGGAGTTTCGCCACACGGAAGTCGCCTCCAAGTCGGCCAGTCCGGTGTGGAAGCTGTACTACAGCGGCTCGGTGGGCGGCCAGGCGATCCTCGGCATCCCCATGGTGCGACGGCTGAAGCTGGCGTTTGGCGACGGCTTCGTGGCGTGGCCGTTCGAGACCGGCTTTAGGGCGCTATCCGAAGCCCAGCTCGCCGGTGTGGATGTAGTCGCCGCCGAACTCGATCCACTGATGGCCAAGGGCCAGCCCCAACCGGGCGAGGTAAAGGAGGCGGCGCAGGTGCGGGCCCTGGCCGAGCACCTAGCGAGGCTCGACGAGGCCGGGACTCTCGGGGCCCTCTTCGGCCCAGCTAAAGGCGCGGCGGCCGATGCGGTTCTCGACGCCGAAGACGAAGAAGGCTGGATCCTCGGCGCTTAGACCGCGGGGGAGAGCCCACCGGCCAACTCTGATCTCGCCTTACAGCCGCAGCGGCCTGAAGAGGTCCGGGTCTCCGTCAGCGAGCGCGCTTTCGATCGCCAGCATTCGCCGCTTGGTGGTGACGCCACCGTGGGCTGAGAAGCCGCCGATCTTACCACCGGCGGCCAGCACCCGGTGACAAGGGACGATGATCGGCGCCGGGTTGCGGCCGAGCGCCCCACCCACCTCCCGCGCGAGCGCCGGGTCGCCGAGTTCGGCCGCGATCTCGCCGTAGGCCCGCGTCCGCCCGGGCGCTATGCCGCGCGCGATCTCCCAGACGCGTCGATCGAGGTTGGCGGCCGGACCGAAATCTAGCTTGATCGTCAAGAGATCGTCCGGTTCGCCCCGCAGCAGAGCAGTGATCCGATCGATGGCTTCGAGGACCGCCGGCGAGGGCCGGTGAGGCGCGGCCGTGGGAAACCGCCGGCCCAAACGAGCGAGGGTCTGTGCTTCGTCGGCCTCAGGCAGCTGGACGCCGACCACGCCTTCGTCGCTCCATGCGATCGCACAGGCGCCGATCGCGGTCATGAAGCCAGTCAGTCCCTTGGCCCGCGGCTTGACTGTCGTCATCGCTCTCGCGCAACGCCCACCTATTCGGCCGCTCGATGGCGATCCGCGGGCCGCTGGGCCTTGAGCCTCTCGGCAACCAGGAAAGCCAGTTCCAGGGCCTGCTCGCCATTGAGCCGCGGATCGCAATGAGTGTGGTACCGGTCGCCCAGGTCCCCCTCGCCGACCGCCCGCGCGCCCCCCAGGCATTCGGTGACGTTCTGGCCGGTCATCTCGAGATGCACGCCGCCAGGGTGGACGCCCTGGGCCTGGGCGATCTCGATGAAGCTCCTGACTTCCGAGAGGATGCGCTCGAAAGGCCTTGTCTTGTATCCGTTGCTCGACTTGAGCGTGTTGCCGTGCATCGGATCGATCGCCCAGATGACCTTTCGCCCCTCGCGGCTGGTGGCGTCCATCAGCCTGGGCAGCCTCGCGCCAATCTGGTCGGCGCCGAAACGCCCGTAGAGCGTCAGTCGACCGGGCTCGTCGGCCGGATTTAGGGCGTCGATCAGGCGGATGAGTTCGTCCGCGTCCAGCGTCGGACCGACCTTGAGGCCGATGGGGTTCTTCACGCCGCTGAGAAACTCGACATGAGCGCCGTCCAGCTGCCGAGTCCGGTCGCCGATCCACAGAAGGTGAGCCGAGACGTCATACCAATCACCGCTGGTTGAATCGACGCGTGTCATGGCTTCCTCGAAACCGAGGAGCAGCGCCTCGTGACAGGTGAAGAACTCGACGCGATGCAGGTCCGGAGTGCTCTGTGGAGTGACGCCGATGGCGCCCATGAAGGCGAGAGCCTCGCTAATCTTGTCGCTGAGTTCGCGATACCGTTCGCCCTGCGGGCTACCCTCGACGAAGCCGAGCGTCCAACGGTGAATGTTCTGCAAGTCAGCATAGCCGCCGCCGGCGAAGGCGCGCAACAGATTGAGAGTCGAGGCGGATTGGGCGTAGGCCCTGAGCAGCCGCTGGGGGTCCGGCGTGCGGGTGGCCGCGTCGAATTCCATGCCGTTGACATTGTCACCACGGTAGGCCGGCAGCGTGACACCGTCGATGGTTTCGGTGGCCTCCGAGCGCGGCTTGGCGAACTGCCCGGCCATCCTGCCCACCTTCACGATGGGTTTGCCGCCGGCGAAAGTGAGCACGACCGCCATCTGCAGGATCAGGCGAAAGGTGTCGCGGATGTTGTCGGCCGAGAACTCCCGGAAGCTCTCCGCGCAATCGCCGCCTTGAAGCAGAAACGCGCCGCCCGCCTCCACCTGCGCCAGCAGCGCCTTCAGGCGCCTGGCTTCGCCGGCGAAGACCAGGGGCGGCATGCGCCGCAGCTCGGCCTCCACGCGTTCAACCTCGGCGAGACTGGGCCAGTCGTCCGGCATGTGCCTGGCCGGGCGGCGCCTCCAGGACGCAGGCGTCCAGCGGTCGGTCATGTCGCGGGCCTTCAGGAGGAAGGGCGCGGCTTTAGCCCAAAGGACCACCAAAGGCAAAAACCGGCGGAGATGTCGGGGCCGATCCTATCGAAGGTGACGCTCGTACCGGACCGCGGTGAAATCTCCGACATGGACGGGATGGGGCTCCACGCGTGAAAATCCGAGATTCTCGTAGAGTCTCATCAGCTCCGGCCGCGGGTCGCAGTCGAGGCGCAGTGTCCCTATCCCCATTCCCAGAGCGCGCGTCGCAGCCCATTTCACCAGCTGATCAGTCCAGCCCCGGCCCGCGCTGGCGCGCCGGACGGCGATCTTGTGCAGATAGAACGCGGTCAATGGCGCTCTTTCGGCCCAGAGGACGGGGTCGGCGCCCTGCAAGGTCATGCAGCAGACAGCGCGATCGGCCTCGAATCCAAGAACGAGTTCGCCGGCCGCCGCCAGGGAGCGGGCGTCGGGTTCGTTGAACTGATCCAATGACCAAAGCGGGCGGTCGATCTCCAGCAGCCACTGGGTCGCTTCGCGCCAGATCTCGACGGCGAGGTACGCCTGTTCGACATCCGCGAAGCCGATGGTGGTCTTGGGATGATTCATTCGGAGTCCGGCGGAAGGCGCGGTCGCCCTATGCCACCGTTCCCAGTTCCTGTGGAACATAAGGTTCGCGCATCGTCACCAACTCCTCGGCGGCCGTGGGATGCACGGCGCAGGTCTCGTCCCACTGGGCCTTGGTGACCCCGAGCTTGATGGCGATGGCCGCCATCTGGATCATCTCCGGCGCGTCAGGGCCGACGATGTGGCAGCCAAGCACTCGGCCGCCGGCGGATTCCACCACCAGTTTCATCAACATGCGTTCCTCGCCGCCATAGAAGGTCGCTTTCATCGGCCGGAACACCGACCGGTAGATGTCGATCTTGACGCCGCCATGCCGGGCGTCGGCTTCGCTGAGCCCAACCACGCCGACCGGGGGCTGCGAGAAGACGGCGCTGGCGACATCGGCATGATCGAAGCTCGTAGGACGATTCGCGAACTCGGTTTCGGCGAAGGCCGCGCCCTCTCGGATCGCCACCGGGGTGAGGTTTATCCGGTCGGTGACATCGCCCACGGCCCAGATGCTCTCGACGTTGGTTTTCGAATAGGCGTCCACGACCACCGCGCCACGGTCGTTCACTTTGACGCTGGCCTTCTCCAGCCCAAGTCCGGCGGTGTTGGGCGAGCGGCCGGTAGCGAAGAGGACCTGGTCGGTCTCGACGACGTGGCCGCTCGAGAGGTGACTGGTGATGCCGTCGGAGCCCTTCTCGAGCCGCGCGTGCTGACAGCCGAGGATCACCTTGATCCCCCGCCGCTCCAATTCGCGCGTCAAATGCAGGCGGACGTCGTTGTCGAAGCCGCGCAGGATGTTCGGGCCGCGATAGAGAAGAATTGTCTCTGATCCTAGGCCATTGAAAATACATGCGAATTCGACGGCGATGTAGCCGCCGCCGACGACCAGCACGCGCCTTGGGAAGCTTTCCAGATGGAACGCCTCATTGGAGGTGATGGCCAGCTCGACGCCAGGCACGTCCTTGGGAAGCACCGGCCTGGCGCCCGTGGCGACCAGGATCCTGGCGGCCGTGAAGGTTTCACCCTTCTCCGGCAGCGTTACCGTATGGGGGTCGGCGATCTCGGCGCGGGCGTGGACGAGATCGGCGCCGGCGTTCTGAAGGTTGGTGACATAGACCCCTGAGAGTCGGGCGATCTCTATATCCTTGACCGCCAGGAAGCGCGCCCAGTCGAAGGCGGGCGCGCATTTGGCCCAGCCGTAGCCTTCCGCTATCTTGAAGTGCTGCGAGAATTCGCTAGCATAAACCATGAATTTCTTTGGAATACATCCGCGTATGACGCAGGTGCCCCCGACCCGATCCTCCTCGGCGATGGCGACCCTGGCCCCGGTCACCGCCGCCATTCGGGCCGCCCGGACGCCCCCCGAGCCGGCGCCGATCACGAACAGATCGTAGTCAAAGTCAGCCACCGGATCCCCCCTCTCTCCCAATGGCGACGACGCCCTCGTCGGCGCCGATCAGAGCGTCGTGGGCGAGTCCCAGGAAAAGGCCATGCTCGATGACCCCGGTGATCGCCTTGAGCGCCTCGCCCAGGCGCGGCGGATCGGCGATCGAGCCGCAGGCGACGTCATAAAGAAGGTTGCCGCTGTCGGTGGTCACCGGCGCGCCTTCCCGCATCCTGAGGACCGGCGTGGCGGCAAAGTCTTGGGCCTCGAGGACCGCCTGAATACGCCGCGCGGTTGTCGTGTGGCCGAAAGCCACCACCTCGATCGGCAAGGGGAATTTACCCAGTGTTTTCGATATCTTGTTTTGATCGGCTATGACGACGCATCGCGCCGAGGCGCGCCAGACGAGCTTCTCGCCAAGAAGGGCCGCGCCGCCGCCCTTGATCAGGGCCAGGTCCGGACCGATCTCGTCGGCGCCATCGACCGTCAGATCGATGACGCCAACCTCATCGAGATCGACGAGATCAATCCCGGCCGAGCGCGCAAGCGCAGCGGTCGCCTTCGAGGTCGCGACACCGCGAACCGCGAGCCGCAGATCTCCCAAGGCGTGGACAAACCAGGCCGCGGTAGTGCCGGTTCCGATGCCCACGGTCATGCCAGTCTCCACCAGCCTGGCCGCCGCTTCGCCGGCGGCGCGTTTCTGATCGTCCGCCGTCAACGGCGCATCCGGGCGCAGGAGGTCACTTCTTGGCTCTGTCGCGCAGCTTCCGCGCTCGAAACGCCTTGGCCCAACCGGGTTTTTCCACCTGCGGGGCGCGGCCGAGCGCGAGGGCGTCGGGGGCGACGTCCCTGGTGATCACCGAGCCTGAGCCGGTGTAGGCGCCGTCCCCGATCATGACGGGGGCCACCAGGGCGCTGTTGGAGCCAACAAAGGCCCCGGCGCCGACGTGGGTGTCGTACTTGTCGAAGCCGTCGTAGTTGCAGAAGATCGTTCCGGCGCCGATGTTCGCGCCGGCGCCCACCGAGCCGTCGCCAAGGTAGGCGAGGTGATTGGCCTTGGCGCCCTTGCCAACCTTGACCTTCTTCACCTCGACGAAGTTGCCGATGTGAGCCTCTTCGCCGATTTCTGCCCCCGGGCGAAGGCGGGCGTAGGGTCCGACGAGGGCGCCCTGGCGCACGACCGCGCCTTCGAGGTGGCTGAAGGCGCGGATCTGGGCGCCCGCCTCGACGACGACGCCGGGGCCGAAAACCGCGAAGGACTCGACGATCGCGCCGGCGGCGATCTTCGTGTCCCAGGAAAGGTGCACGGTCTCCGGCGCGACCATGGTGACGCCGGCGGCCATCAGCTCCGAGCGCCGCCGCCGCTGGAAGGCGCCCTCGGCCATGGCCAGCTCGGACTGGCTGTTCACGCCCATCACCTCCTCTTCCTCGGCGAAGGCGACCCGGACCGGTCTGGCCCGGCCGGTGGCCAGGGCCAGGATATCGGGCAGGTAGTATTCCCCCTGGGCGTTGTCGTTGCCCACTAGGGCGAGGAGCTCGAACAGTAGTGCGGCGCCGGCGACCAGTACTCCGGAGTTGCAGGTCGTTATTTTCAACTCGTCGGGCGTAGCGTCCTTGGCTTCGACGCCGCGCAACAGCACCCCGCCCTCTTCCAGCACCAGGCGCCCGTAGGCGCCCGGTCGGGCGGCCTCGAAGGCGAGGCCGGCGATGTCGGAGCCGTCACGCCTCAGAGCGAAGACCTTCCGGGCCGTCGCGGCGGTCAAGAGCGGCACATCGGCGAAGGTGACCATCACGTCGCCCGAGAAGCCAGCCAGCGCCGGCCGGGCGGCGAGCACGGCATGGCCGGTGCCGAGCGGCGGATCCTGGATCACGACCGCCCTTTCGCCCAGCCGGGCGGCGACGTGGGCGCGAACCTGCGGAGCGTGGGCGCCGACGACGACGACGATACGCTCGCAGCCGAGCGCCTGCGCGGTGTCGATGGCGTGGTCGATGATCGCCCGGCCGCCGATCTGGTGGAGGACCTTGGGCCTGGGCGACTTCATCCGCTCGCCCTTGCCGGCGGCGAGGATGATCGAGGCCCGGGTTGGGTGCGGCTCGTCGGTCATCTGACGAAGGGGTCTCCAGCAAGGTCCGGGCTTGCCCAGATGGGGGCTTTAGCCGAAACCGCCAAGCGATTCGACCGGAGTTGAAAGAGTGGATCACCCTGCCCCGCCCCTTCAAGGCGCGACGATCGTCTTCGATCTGGACGGCACCCTGGTCGACACCGCCCCTGACCTGATCGCGGTGCTGAACGACCTGCTGGCGAGGGAGGGGCTGCCCGCCCTTTCGCTCTTCGAGGCCCGGCCGATGATCGGCAGGGGCGCGCGTGTCCTGATCGAGCGCGGTTTCGCCGCCGCCGGCGTGGCGCTGGAGGCGGGGCGCAAGAACGCCCTCTTCGACGACTTCATCGCCCAGTACCGCGGCCGGATCGCAATGGAGAGCGCACCGTTTCCAGGCACCGTGGCGGCGCTGGACGCACTGGCGCACCGGGGCGCGAGGCTGGCGGTCTGCACCAACAAGCCGACCGACCTCTCGCTGGCGCTGCTGGAGGCCGTGGGACTCGCCTCCCGCTTCGCCGCCATCGTTGGACCCGACATGGTCCCGGCCGCCAAGCCGGACCCGCGCCACCTGCTGGCGGCGATCGAGCGCGCCGGCGGGCAGGCGAACCGCGCGGTGATGGTCGGCGATTCCGACGCCGACGCGGGGGCCGCGCGGGCCGCCGCCGTCCCATTGATCCTGGTCGCCTTCGGCTACACCGAGACGCCGGCGCGCGAGCTTGGGCCCGACATCCTGCTCGATTCCTTCGACGATCTACCCGCCGCCTGCGCGCGCCTGCTCGCGCCTTGTCCGGCCAAGGTCCTGCCGCTATAGGCTCGGCTCGTCTGGAGGGACGCGTAGCTCAGCGGGAGAGCACCTCGTTCACACCGAGGGGGTCGCTGGTTCGATCCCAGCCGCGTCCACCATTGCGAGCCTCGCCATCGTGGACATCTTCATTTCACCCGGCGTTCGCACCCCCTTAGTCAAGGGCGGCGGCGCCTTCGCGGCCTTCGACGCGCTGGCCCTCTCGGTCCCGGTGGCGAGGGCGATGGCGGTCCGCAGCCGGCCGGACTTCGTCGTCTGGGGCGAGGTCATTCCGGACCCGACCATCTCCAACATCGCCCGCGAACTCGTCTTCGCCGCCGGGCTGGATCCGACGATCCCGGCCTTTTCGACCGTCCTTGCCTGCGCGACCAGCTTCGTCGGCGTCCTGGAGGCGGCGGGCATGGTCGGTCGGGGCGGGGCGCATCTGGCCCTGGTCGGCGGGATCGAGACCATGAGTCATGTCCCGATCGCCCTCAAGAGCGAGGTCGCCGATCGCCTGATCGCCCAGTTCGGCCGCGATCCGGCCGCCGCCGCGGCCATGCTGGCGCAGCTCTCGGCCGCGGACTTCAATCTGCCGATCAAGGCCTGGGCCAACCGTGTCAGCGGCAGGTCGCAGGGCGAACACACCGAGGACACCGCCCGGCGCTTCGGCATCAGCCGCCAGGAGCAGGACCGCTGGGCGCTGCGGTCCCACCAGGGCGCGATCGCTGGGCAGGATGGCGGCTTCTTCGCCGACCTGATCGTTCCCTTCGGCGGAGTCGACCACGACACGCTGCCGCGCCGCGACACCTCGCTCGAGAAGCTCGCCCTGCTGCGGCCCGCCTTCGATCCGGCGAACGGCACGATCACCGCCGGCAACGCCTCGCCGGTGACGGATGGCGCGGCCGGGGTGTGGGTGGGCGATGCGGAGGGGCTCGAGCGTCTGGACGCGAGCGCGGCGGTGAAGCTCATCGACTTCGAGATCGCGGCGATCGATTTTCGACTGGACGAGGGAATGCTGATGGCCCCCGGGCGCGCCATTCCAAGGCTGCTTGCCCGGCACGGACTGAGGTTCGACGACATCGCCCTGTGGGAGATCCACGAGGCCTTCGCCGCCCAGGTGCTGGCCAACATCAAGGCCGCCGGCGATCCCGACTATCGCCGCGAGCGGGCCGGAGTCGACGCCGACCTGGGCGACTTTCCCTGGGAGCGGGTCAATCCGCATGGCGGCACGATCGCCATCGGCCATCCCTTCGCCGCCACCGGCGCGCGAATCCTGAGCCAGGCGGCCAAGGAACTGGCCGGCCTGCCGGCGGGGTCGAGGGCGATTGTCTCGGTCTGCGCCGACGGAGGCCAAGGCGCCGTCGCATTGCTCGAGGCCCGGTGACCGCACTCCCCGGATCGAGACAACTGACGGCAAGTTCATACTATGGTCCGATTGGGCGATGACCTAGGCTGTGCGAAGATTTCCGCGGGCAGGCGTTGGAGATCATGGGCGGATGACGAAGCTGACGATCAACGGCCAGGTCCACGATGTGGACGCTGCGCCGGACACGCCCCTGCTCTGGGTGCTGCGCGATCTCCTCAAGCTCACCGGCACGAAGTTCGGCTGCGGAATCGCCCAGTGCGGCGCGTGCACGGTGCATGTCGACGGCGCCTCCCTTCGCTCGTGCCTGCTGCCGATCAGAGCCCTGGCGGGGCGCGCCGTCACCACCATCGAGGCCGTAGGCGCCACCCCTGCCGGGCGGAAGGTCCAGCAGGCGTGGCTGGATCTGGAAGTGGTTCAGTGCGGCTACTGCCAGTCCGGTCAGATTATGTCGGCGGCGGCCCTGTTGGCTGGCGCTGCGAACCCCGACGATGCCGATATCGACGCCGCCATGGCCGGAAACATCTGCCGGTGCGGGACCTATGTCCGCATACGCGCCGCCATCAAGCACGCCGCCACCCTGGCCTGATCGGCTCACGAAGATCCGGAGGTCCGCCATGGACGTCGCCCGAAAGGCCCAGGAGCCCGAGTTGAACACCTCGCGGCGGGCGCTCCTTCGGGCGGCGGCGGCCACGGGCGGCGGTCTGATCGTCGGCTTCGTCGCCCCTATGGGCCTGCTGGCCTCCGAGCCCAAGACGGGGGGCGAGCTGGCCCCCAACGCCTTCATACGCATCGACCGGTCGGGCAAGGTCACCCTGATCATGCCGCAGGTGGAGATGGGCCAGGGCGTCTACACGTCGATCTCGATGATCCTGGCCGAGGAGCTGGACGCGGCTTGGGAGAGCGTCGCGGTCGAGCACGCGCCGCCGGACACCGCCCTCTACGCCAACCCAGTCTTCGGCGTGCAGGCGACCGGCAATTCCAACTCGATCCGCGCCTTCTGGACGCCGCTGCGCAAGGCGGGCGCCGGGACACGGCTGATGCTGTTGGAAGCGGCGGCCTCCGGATGGGGCGTCGATCCCGCCGCCTGCCGCACCGAGGCCGGCCAGGTGATCCACGACTTCAACGGACGCAGGATCGGCTACGGGGCCCTGGTCGATCGCGCCGCGGCGCTGAAGCCGCCGGCCGATCCACAGCTGAAGGACGTCAAGGCCTTCCGCCTGATCGGCAAGCCGATGAAGCGGCTCGACACGCCCGACAAGGTCAATGGCCAGGCGCAATATGGCATCGACGCCCTGCCGCCGGGATTGAAGTTCGCCACCCTCGCCCACTCGCCGGTGTTCGGCGGCGCCGTCGCCCATGTGGACGACAGCCAGGCCAGGCTCGTCCCGGGCGTGCGCCAGGTGGTGGTGCTGGACGATCTCGTGGCCGTGGTCGGCGATCACACCTGGGCCGCCAAACAGGGCCTGGCGGCGCTCGACGTCACCTGGTCCGATGGGCCGCACGCCGGCGTCACGACCGAGCAGGTGGTCGAGCGACTAAAGGCGGCCAGCAGCCGGCGGGGCACAGTGGCGAAGTCGGTTGGCGACATCGACAAGGGCCTTGGCAAGGACCCGATCGAAGTCATCTACCAGGTCCCGTTCCTGGCCCACGCGACGATGGAGCCGATAAACTGCACCGTCCACGTGACGGCGACGAGCTGCGAGGTGTGGGTGGGCATCCAGGTCCTCGCCCGCGCCCAGGAGGCGGCGGCCAAGGCGGCCGGACTTCCGATCGAGAAGGTGACGGTCAACAACCACCTGCTTGGCGGCGGGTTTGGCCGCCGGCTGGAGACCGATTTCGTGACTGACGCCGTCCGCATCGGCCAGCACGTCGACGGTCCGGTCAAGGTCGTGTGGATGCGCGAGGAAGACATCCAGCATGATGTCTATCGGCCTGCGTGGTACGACCGGCTGAGCGCCAGCCTCGATGGCGGCGACAAGATCGCCGCCTGGAAGCACGTCATAACCGGCTCTTCGGTCCTCTCGCGCTGGCTGCCGCAGGCGGTGCGCGACAACAAGGACTTCGACGCCTACGACAGCGCCGCCGACATGCCCTACGACATCCCCAATTTCCACGTGGAGTACGTCCGCGAGGAACCGCCGGGCGTGCCGACAGGGTTCTGGCGCGGCGTGGGGCCGGCGCACAACGTCTTCGTCGTCGAGAGCTTCATCGACGAGTTGGCGCACAAGGCCGGCAAGGACCCGGTGGCGTTCCGCCTGGCGATGCTGGACAACGCGCCGCGCCTGCAGGCGGCGCTGAGGCTGGTAGCCGACAAGGCCGGCTGGGGCTCGCCCCTGCCGCCGCACTGCGGCCGCGGCGTCTCGATCCAACCCTCCTTCGCCAGCTGGATCGCGACGGTGGCGGAGGTCGAGGTCGACGACGAAGGCGGGGTCAATCTGCGCCGCATCGTCTGCGCCGTCGACACCGGCATCGCCGTCAACCCCGACACCATCGTCGCCCAGCTTCAGGGCGGCATCATCTTCGGACTCACCGCCGCGCTCTACGGCGAGATCACGGTGGCGGGAGGACGCGTCCAGCAGAGCAACTTCCACGATTACCGCATGCTGCGGATCGACCAGACGCCGCCCATCGAGGTCCATGTCATTCAGAGCGGCGAGGCGCCCGGGGGCATCGGCGAGACCGGCGCCGTCGCCGCCATGCCGGCGCTTGCCAATGCCATCTTCGCGGCCACGGGCAAGCGGCTACGGCGCCTGCCGATAGACCGCGACGTCCTGGCCGGGAGGAAGGAGGCATGAGACTTGGCCGCCTGATGCTGATCGTCGCCGCGGCCGTCGTGGTCGTTGGCCTGGGGGTCCTGACCTGGTTCGTCACCGGTTCGCGGCCGATGGCCTTCGCCGGTGGACCGACGGTGACGCTCGCCGCCTACCAGGGTCCGTCACCAACCGGCGTTCCCGCCGATTTCGCCTCCACCGACCCCATCGCCCGCGGCCAATACCTGGCCCGCGCCGCCGACTGCCAGGCCTGCCATACCGCCAAGGGCGGCGCCCCGTTCGCCGGGGGCCTGGCGTTCAACCTGCCCTTCGGCTCGATCTGGTCGCCCAACCTCACGCCCGACAGGGAGACCGGCATCGGCGGCTGGACCGACGCCCAGTTCCTTGGCGCCTTGCACAGGGGGATCGACGACGAGGGTCAGCCCCTTTACCCGGCCATGCCCTACGCGGCCTTCACCTACATGACCGACGCCGACGCCCTGGCGATCAAGGCCTACCTGTTCAGCCTCAAGCCGATCCACCAGGCGGTCAGGGACAACACCTTTGTCTTCCCCTTCAACCAGCGTTGGCTGATGGCGGTCTGGAGCCGGCTGTTCAATCCCGACCAGCGCTTCGAGCCGCGCCCCGATCGCAGTCCACGGTGGAACCGCGGGGCCTATCTGGCCGAGGCGATGGCCCATTGCGGCGACTGCCATACGCCGCGGACCTTGGCCCAGTCGCTGGACAACCGCAACAAATACGCCGGCGCCGTGGCTGCCGGATGGAAGGCGTACAACATCACCAACCACCGCCTCTTCGGTGTCGGCGCCTGGAGCGACGCCGAGTTCGCCCAGTACCTCTCCACCGGGCAGGCCGCCGGTCGCGGCGCGGCGACCGGGCTCAGGGGAGAGGCGGTGGACCTCAGCCTCAGCCACCTGACCCCCTCGGACATCGCGGCCCTGGTGACCTATCTGCGCAGCGTCCCGGCTATCGCCACGCCCGACCAGCCCGCGCCGGTCATCCACCCCGCGCCGGCCGCGCCAAAGCTGGGGGTCGCCGATGGCTTCGACCGCAAGGGCAAGCGCATTTTCGAGGGCGCCTGCGCCAGCTGCCACAGCTGGACCGGCCAGGGCTCGCTCAATCCGTGGGCCACGCTCACCGGCGGGCGGGCGGTGAACGATCCCACCGCCACCAACGTCGCCGAGGTGGTCATCTCGGGCGCCAACCGGCGCACGCCGACGGGCCTGAGTTTCATGCCAGCCTTCGGCCACGCCTACAGCGACGACGAGATCGCGGCCGTCGCCAACTACGTCACCGCCCGCTTCGGCGCAAAAGCCTCGAAAGTCACGGCGAAGCAGGTCGCCGCGCTACGCAAGGCCGCCTGATGCGAACCAAGGGGAGGCGTTGCCCGGTCGCCAAAGTGACCAACGCCGAGATCACCCTCGGCGCAACGTTGAAGTGACCGCGGAGCGCATTCAGCTCAGACTGCAGCGGCCTGTCGATCCGAGCCGGGATCACGTTCGCGGCCACTGGTCGACGCGCAGCCACGCCACGGTGCTGGTCTACGGCGACTACCTCTGTCCCTACTGCCGGCGCTTGCGCGTCGTGCTCGAGCGCGTTCGGCGCGCGCTTGGCGACCGCCTGGCCTACGCCTTTCGCCAGTTTCCCAACGAGCGCGCCCACCCCGGGGCCGAGTTCGCCTCGGAGGCCGCCGAGGCCGCAGGGCGGCAGGGGAAGTTCTGGGAGATGCACGACGCGCTCTATGCGCGCGAGCCGCCGCTCACCCGCGACCACGTGATCGAGGCGGCGCGCTCGATCGGTCTGGACATGGACCGCTTCGACCGCGATCTCGCCGATCCGCACCTGCGCGACGACATCGAAGAAGACCTGGCCGACGGCCGCGCCAACGGGGTGACCGAAACTCCGACCATTTTCGTCGACGGCCAGCGCTACGACGGCGCCTGGGACTTCTATTCCATGCTCGAGGCGGTCGAGCGCCCGGTCGCGGCGCGCGTCCAGCGAACAGCGCGCGCCTTCGCCAGCCTGCCCGCCTCCGGCGGCCTTGTCCTGATGATCGCCGCGGCCGCCGCACTCGTCTGCGCCAACACGCCGCTCGCCGGGACCTACCGGCAGTTCATCGGGGCCCGGTTCGGGATCGGCGGCGATGGATGGGTGCTGTCGTTGACCGCCGGCGAGTGGTTTTCCGAGGGCCTGCTGACGGTGTTCTTCCTGCTGGTGGGGCTGGAGATCCGCCGCGAGCTGACCGCCGGAAGCCTTACCGACCGGCGCGCCGCGGTGCTGCCGGTGCTCTGCGCCATCGGTGGCGTATTGGCGCCGGCGGCGATCTATCTGGCCTTCAACCGCGGGCCGACCGCGCCGGGCTGGTCGGCGCCGACCTCGACGGGGATTGCTTTCGCCCTGGGGGTGCTCGCGCTCCTTGGACAGCGCGCGCCGGTGGGCCTGAAGGTGTTCGTCGCCGCCCTGGCGATCGTCGACGACATCATCTCGATGCTGATCTTGGCGGTCTTCTATCCTCAGGACTTCCAGGCCGTGTGGCTGCTCGGCGCCGCAGCCGCGCTCGTCCTGATGTTCGCCTTCAACCGCTGGCGCGTGTACGCCGGCTGGCCCTATCTGGCGGTCACGCTTTGCCTCTGGCTGGCGCTGCACGCCGCGGGCGTCAACGCCGCGCTCGCCGGCGTCGCTTTGGCGGCCTTCCTCCCGACAAGACCGGCGCCGGCCGCCGGCCCGCTATTGGCGCAGGCCGCCACCGCCCTGGCGGCTCTCGAGCACGCGCAGACCGAAGCTCGCGCCGCCACGGGCGAGCGTTCACCTATCGAGCAGCAGCCGGTGTGGGACTGGGCAAGTCGCAACCTATCGGCGGCCAGCGGCCGGCTGCTCTCCCCCGCCGACCGCGTCGAGCGAGCCAATTCACCGTGGGCGGCCTACGTGGCGCTGCCGCTCTTCGCCCTTTCGGCCACCGGCGTGCCACTGAACGTCGATGTCCATTCCGCCCAGGCGATGGACGTCCTGCTGGGCGTGATCCTCGGGCTGGTGGTGGGCAAGCCGCTGGGCGTGTCACTGGCGGCGCTGGCGGCGGTGAAGGCGAGGATCGCATTGATTCCGGAGGATACGAAGGTCCGCGCCTTTCTGGGGGCCGCCGTGCTCTGCGGCGTCAGCGACCCCGTCGGCCTGCTGATGGCCGACCAGGCGTTTCCCCATGGGGATTTTGCCGCGGTGGCCAAGATTGGCGTCCTCGCCGGCTCGGTCCTTGCCGCCGCCCTCGGCGCGCTGGTGCTCGGCGCCGGCGGCCGCTCTGCTACGCCAGCGCAAAAGCGGGCGGTCGGCTGAAGCGCGGACGAGGGCTGACGGGGTCCGACGCCGTGGGGGCCCAAAGACGGCGAACGACGCGGCTATCGTTGGGCGGCTCGCCAGCCGCCGCCAAGCGCCTTGAACACCGAAATCTGGTCCCCCACTAGCGCGGCGTCCGACGCGGCGGCCGCGGCGTCGGCGGTCACCACGGACTCCTCCGAGGTCAGCAGATCCAGGGTGCTGATCGAGCCGGCGATGAACTGGCCGTGGGCCATGTCTAGCGCGCGATGCGCCTTTTCCTGGACGTCGCCGATCGCCTGGCGGCGGTCGAGTTCAGCGCTATAGGCGGCCAGGGCTGACTCGACCTCCTTCAGCGCCTGGAGCACCACCGAATCGAACTGAGCCAGGACGGCGGCGACGTTGGCCTCGGCCTGGCGGACACGCGCGCGCGGCGCCGACTGGTTGGGAAAGCTCCAGCTGATGCTGGGACCGACCCCCCAGGTGAGGCCGGCCTGGGTCGTCAGCGCCCCAAGGCTGGCGGCGGCCCCGCCATAGAGCCCGGTGAGGCTGATCCGCGGGTAGAGGTCGGCGGTCGCAACGCCGATGAGCGCGGTCGCCGCGGCCACCCTGCGATCGGCCTGGCGCACGTCGGGGCGGCGCTTCAGGAGCGCCGCGCCGTCACCGATCGGGATAAGGGCGACGAGGCGAGGCGCGGTGACGCAACGCTCGGCGTCGATGGCGGCGTTGACGGGCGTCCGTCCAAGAAGCGCGGTCAGCTCGAACAGGGCCGACCGTCGCTGACCGTCGAGCGGCGGAATGGTGGCCCGGACGTCGGCGACCAACTCCTGGGCCCTGACGACATCGAATTCGGAACCGGCCCCGGCCTCGCGCCGCGCGGCGACTATCTGGGCCTCCCGGGTGACGAGATCGAGAGAGCGACGCGCCACGGCGATCTCCTCGCCGAGGGTGCAGATCTGGGCGTAGGCGCGGGTGGTCTCGGCCGCCACGGTGACCCTGAGCCCGTCCCGCGCCGCCGCCGCCACTTGCGCATCCGCCCGGGCGGCCTGGATCGAGCGGCGGACGCGGCCGAAGAGGTCCACCTCGTAGGAGACATCGAGAATGTCGTCGAAGATCCAGGTGGTCTTGGGGTTCCGGCCGGTCAGCTCGAGGATCTCGTCGGTGACCGCGTCGCGGCCGTAGATCGCCCCCGCCGAGGCCGTGGTCGCGGGATAGCGCCCTGCCCTCGCCGCCTCCAGAACGGCGCGGGCGCCGGAAAGGTTCGCCTCGGCGGCGTCGAGGTCAGCGTTGGCGGCGAAGGCCCCGGCGATCAGTCGGTCGAGAAGCGGGTCGCTGTAGAGCCGCCACCAGTCATCGGGCGGGGTCGTGGGGGTTTCGGCCGCCGGGTTCAACGAGACGAGCGGCGCGGTGGCGCCGCTGGGGGCAGGCGGCGCGTGGTAATCCGGTCCCACCGTGCAAGCGCAGAGCAGCCAGAGGACCGTGGCCAGGAATGCGCTGCCGCGAACGGCGCTCATGACGGCGCGGCCGGCGCGGGCGGCCGTGTCCTGGGTGCAAAGAAGGGGAGATGCGAGGCCGGACCGATGGGCGCCGGCCGATGGCCGACCAGGATCAGGAGACAAAGCGCGGTGAGTGCGCCGATGACCACGAAACCGTCGATGACTCCCTGGGTGGCGGCGGCGCTTCGAACCACGCCCCCCAGGACCGCGGCGGCCCGGTCAGGTCCGGAGGCAGGGCTGGCGCCCGGTCCCGTGGCGGCGGCGTAGGCCTGGAGCCGCTGCACGACCTGGATGTCGCCGGCATGGATGTGCAGGCCGATCAGGTTGGACGCGACCTGGCTGCGCACGCGCACGAGGGTGACGATGAAGGCCTGGCCGATCTGCCCACCCATCAGACGCGCGGTCTGGAGCGCGGCCCCGAACGTGAGCGCATCCTGGAGCCGCAGGTGCAGGACGCCGAAGAAGACGACACCAGAGAGGGCGAGGCTCTGGCCGACCGCCTGGAGCAGCTGCGAGGGGAGAAACTGCTCGGAGCCCCACATCGAGGTCAGGCCGTGCGCCACCATCAGGCACGCCGAGGCGATGAGGATAAAGCCGACCGAGGACACCAGCCGCGGATCCACGCGGCGCAACAAAAAAGCGCACAAGGGACAGACAACGAGCTGGGGCGCGGCGATCCAGATCAGGGTCTGACCGACCTCCAGGGCGCGGAAGCCGCGCACGGCGCCAAGGTACTGGGGGATCAGGTAGGCGGTGGAGAGGATCGTCAGCCGAAGGAAGGCGATCATCACGAGCAGCCGCGGAATCGGTGGCTCCGTCGCCACCGACAGGTTGAATATGGGCAGCGGCGTTCGCCGCTCGTGGACAACGAAAGCGATCACCAGGATCAGGCCCGCCAGCAGGAGGCCCCAGACGAGGCCCGAGTTCAGCCAGTCGAGACGGTTGCCCTGGTCGAGGGCGGCGTAGACGAGGGCAAGGCCAAGGCCGCTCGTGGCGAGGGCGAAGACATCGGCGCGGGGAATGTTGGGCGTGGCCGGATCGGGCCGCAGCAGGGCGAACATCCCGAGCGCCAGGGGCACGTTCTGCCAGAAGATCCAGCGCCAGGAGAGATGGTCGACGTACCAGCCCTCGAGGGAGGCGGAGATATTGAGCGAGAGCTCGAGGTTGAGCGCGTAGAGCGCGACGCCGTAGGCCCAGGTTCTGGGCGGCGTGGCGCGCAGGATGAAGCCGAGGGTGAGCGGGATGAAAAACCCCGAGGCAAGGCCGCCGGCGAACTGGAACGCCAGCAACACGGTCAGGTTGGGCGAGAAAGGCTCCAGCAACGAGATCACGGCATAGGCCGCCGCCGCCTCCAGGAGCGCGCGCCGGGGCCCAAACACGCCCCCCAGCCAGATGGCGACCGGCAGGACCAGCATCTGCGCCACGGTCTGGGAGGTGGTGATCCAGGCCCCTTCGTCGAAGCCGGCGTGGACCGCGCCGCGCATGTCGGCCAGGCCGAAGGTCGAGAAGCGACCGTTCAGGGTCGAGAGGAAGGTGCCCAGCAGGACGGCGGCGAGGCCGAGCCACGGGAACGGCTGGTCGGCCGCGGGCGTCGCGGGCGCGGCGGGAGGGACGACGATCTCGCTCATCGCCCGCTGTCCCGGGCGTCGATCCTGGCCACCACCGACATGCCGGGCCGGAGGCGGTCGGCCAGGCCGTCGGCGTCGTCGATGACGATCTTCACCGCGATGCGCTGGACGACCTTGGTGAAGTTGCCGGTGGCGTTGTCCGGCGGCAGGAGGGCGAACTGGGCGCCGGATCCCGGGGCGAAGGACTGGACATGCCCGCGCAGCACGTGGCCCGGGAAGGTGTCGACGGTGATCCTGGCTTTCTCCCCCACCGCCATGTGGGTGAGCTGGGTTTCGCGGTAATTGGCGATGACCCAGACGCGGGGGAGCGGCGTCAGGGTGGTGATCTGGCCGCCGACGCTCACGAACTGACCGGGTCTGACCTGGCGCTGACCGATGACGCCGTCCTGGGGCGCCACGATGCTGGTATAGCCAAGGTTGATCCTGGCCAGCTCGAAGTTGGCCCGCTGTGCGGCGACGGCGGCCTCGGCCTGGGCCTGCTGGGCGGCGAGCACGCCGAGCTGCCGGGCCGCCGCCTGGGTCTGGGCCCGGTTCTGGGCGATCTGGGCGGCGAGCTGGTCGTGGGTGGTCCGCAGCTTTTCGCTCGCTTCGGTGGAGGATGAGCCGGTCGCCAGCAACTTCTGCTGGCGGGCCAGGTCGCGGGCGTTCTGCTCGAGGGCGGCGGCGGTGACAGCGACTACGGATCTGGCCGCATCGACGTTCGCCGCCTGGAGCGCCTGCTGCGCCCTTAGCGACTGGACCTGGGCTGAGGCCACGGCCACGTTCGCCTGCGCCTGGTCGACCGCCGCGCGATAGTCGTCGTCGACGATCTTCGCCAGAAGCTGGCCGCCGCGCACCCGGTCGTAGTCCTGCACCGGGACGTCGCGCACATAGCCGGCCACCTTGGCCGCCACCGGCGTCAGATCCGATTGCAGATAGGCATCGTCGGTGGTCTGCCAGCCGGCGCGCCCGACCCACCCGTTCCACCTGGTCGTCACGACGATCAGAATGCCCAGGGCGACAATCAGGACCATGGCCCGCCACAGGGCCTCCCGCGCCACCGGCCCATCGAGCGTCAGACGGGAGGGCCAGAGCCGCCTCAGGGCCACGAGATCAGGCCTCGGAAATCTGAACGTCGGCCTGTTCACGCGCCCAACCCCGGTTCGACCTGGCAGCTCCTAGAATCGAAGGACGGAAGTGTCGGAACACGCCGTCGCTTAGTGGCCGGCGGTCAAGGCTCGGCGGCTGGTCTCGAACAGGAACCACGTCCGCCGCTCGGTCTCGTCGATCCACACCTCGATGAGGCTGGCGGTGGCGATGTCCTCGTGCTCCTCGCAGACGCCGTGGGCTTCCCGAAGCCGGGCGGCCAGATCCTTGTTGTCGTCGCGCAGCTCGGCCAGCATGTCGAGCGGCTCGACAAAGTCGGCGTCGTTGTCTAGCACGCGCTGTTCCTGCTTGATCTGGCCGATCGATCGCAGGGTCGTCGCCCCCACCTTGCGGACGCGCTCGGCGATCGGATCGGTCATGGCGAAGATCTGATCAGCCTGCTCATCGAGCAGCAGGTGGTAGTCGCGGAAGTGCGGGCCGCTGACGTGCCAGTGGAAGTTCTTGGTCTTCAGATAGAGGGCGAAGACGTCGGCCAGGATCGCGTTCATCGCCCCGCCGATGTCTCGCGTCGCGGCCGGTTTCAGATCGGTCGGTGTCGCCAGCGCGGCCTCCTGCCGCGCGACAGCCTTCTCGCTCTTCGCCATGCCTTCTCTCCTCGCTGCTGGCCGGGCGTTCCGGTTCTCAACCTCGAGGAACGATAGGCTTTTGTCGCCGCGCTCCCAAGAGCCCTTCATCCTTGTCGAGCGAGAACAGCCCCCAGCGCAGGCGGCCCGGTCCCGAGGGGCCGAGCCGATATCTTTCCCGTCGAGGCGGCCTGGCGCCTTGTATTGCGACTTCGCCGGCCCATCTCCAGGACGTGGTTGGCACTCGCATGCGGCGACTGCCAGCAGAGCCGCGCCTTCGCGGGCACGCCCCTACATCGGAGATCCTTTCAGATATGGCCTTTCGTCCCCTCGGAGATCGGGTCGCCGTTCGGCGGGTCGAGGAAGAAGCCAAGACCAAGGGCGGGATCATCATTCCCGACACGGCCAAGGAAAAACCCCAGGAAGGCGAGGTAATCGCCGTGGGTCCCGGCGCCTGGGACGAAGATGGCAAGCGCATCCCCATGGACGTCCAAGTCGGCGAGCGGGTCCTGTTCGGCAAGTGGTCGGGGAGCGAAGTGAAAATCGATGGCGACGACATTCTGATCATGAAGGTCTCCGACATCCTGGGCGCGCTCGACGCCGACAAACGGGCCAAGGCCGCCTGAAGCGCCTCGCGAAAAGACCGATCCCCTTCATTCCCACGACATCCAAGAAGAGCTGAAACCCCATGGCCGCCAAGACCGTTCACTTCTCCACCGACGCCCGCGACCGCATGCTGCGCGGAGTCAATCTCCTCGCCGACGCGGTGAAGGTCACCCTGGGGCCCAAGGGCCGCAACGTGGTGATCGAGAAATCGTGGGGCGCGCCGCGCACGACCAAGGACGGCGTCACCGTCGCCAAGGAGATCGAACTCGAGGACAGGTTCGAGAACCTGGGCGCCCAGATGCTCCGCGAGGTCGCCTCCAAGACCAGCGACAAGGCCGGCGACGGCACCACCACGGCGACGGTCCTGGCCCAGGCCATCGTCGTCGAGGGCCTGAAGTCGGTGGCCGCCGGCATGAACCCGATGGATCTCAAGCGCGGCGTGGAAAAGGCGGTGGCCGTCGTCGTCGAGAGCATCAAGGCGTCCTCGCGCAAGGTCACGACCAACGACGAGATCGCCCAGGTCGGCGCCATCTCGTCCAACGGCGACAAGGAAATCGGGGCGATGATCGCCAAGGCGATGAAGGAAGTCGGCAACGAGGGCGTGATCACGATCGAGGAAGCCAAGACCCTGGAGACTGAACTCGAGGTCGTCGAAGGCATGCAGTTCGACCGCGGCTATCTCTCGCCGTACTTCATCACCAACGCCGACAAGATGGAGGTCGAGCTCGAGAGCCCGCTGATCATGCTCTCGGAAAAGAAGCTCTCTTCCCTGCAGCCCCTGCTCCCGCTGCTCGAAGCCGTGGTTCAGTCGACCCGTCCGTTGCTGATCGTCGCCGAGGACATCGACGGCGAAGCCCTGGCCACGCTGGTGGTCAACAAGCTGCGCGGCGGCCTCAAGGTCGCGGCGGTCAAGGCGCCGGGCTTCGGCGATCGGCGCAAGTCGATGCTCGAAGACCTCGCCACCCTCACGGGCGGCCAGGTCATCTCCGAGGATCTCGGCATCAAGCTGGAGAACGTCACCCTGGAGATGCTGGGTACGTCAAAGAAGGTCACGATCAGCAAGGACGCCACCACCGTGGTCGGCGGGGCCGGGGACAAGGCGGCCATCGACGCCCGCATCGCCCAGATCAAACTGCAGATCGAAGACACCACCTCCGACTACGACAAGGAAAAGCTGCAGGAGCGCCTGGCCAAGCTCGCCGGCGGCGTCGCCGTCATCAAGGTTGGCGGCTCGACCGAGGTCGAGGTGAAGGAACGCAAGGATCGGGTGGATGACGCGCTCAACGCCACCCGCGCGGCGGTCGAAGAAGGCATCGTGCCCGGCGGCGGCGTCGCTCTGCTGAACGCCTCGAAGGCGCTGGCCGGCCTCAAGGGTCTCAACCCCGATCAGGATGCGGGGATCGCCATCGTCCGGCGGGCCCTCCAGGCGCCGATCCGCCAGATCGCCGAGAACGCCGGCGTCGAAGGCTCGATCGTGGTCGGCAAGGTGCTGGAGAACGCCTCGGCGACCTTCGGCTTCAACGCCCAGACGGAGGAGTATGTGGACCTGGTCAAGGCCGGCGTGATCGACCCGACCAAGGTGGTGCGCACCGCCCTCCAGGACGCCGCCTCGGTCGCCGGCATCATGATCACCACCGAAGCGGCGATCGCCGAAGCCCCCAAGAAGGACGCCGGCGCCCAGCCGATGCAGGGCGGCGGCATGGGCGGCTACTAGGCCGGGGGGCCGCGGACCGGCGCTCGCATCGAATCGGGGGGAAAACCCCACAAAGCCGGCGACGCCCCCCCCCTTGACCCCCACCATCTTTACG
>Ga0302326_10008446_pt1 | contig 22711 bp, 18 predicted proteins | sample Palsa_T0_3_FD_202264 | JGI IMG/M metagenome (GOLD analysis project Ga0302326, IMG submission 202264) | Peat permafrost microbial communities from Stordalen Mire near Abisko, Sweden - Palsa_T0_3 | ecosystem: Environmental > Terrestrial > Soil > Palsa > Peat permafrost | place: Sweden: Abisko... | reverse complement strand
ATCAGCAAATGAAGCCAAATATGGATCGTATTTACCGGCGGCTATCTGGGCGATTGAAATGTTAGTCGGATCTATCTCCACCAGCGTTCTAGCACCATGGCTGGCAGCAGTATCAGCAAATGCAGTCCGGAACTGCTCTCCCCATCCGCTGTAATAGGAGACGAGGTTCGGTTGTCTGCCGACGGCTTGTCCGAACTGCTCTATTCCCGTGTATGAACCGGGCGCGTCCGGCTCGTACACGCCAAGATAACGGATTGGCTGAGACTGCGCGGGTGCAGGTGATACTCGCGTGGCCGGAGCATTACCTGAAACCTTGACCACTACGATCACCACCGCGGCGCAGATGACGATCGCAGCGCAGGCCGCGAGCCACCTATGGCCGCTGACCCATGCTGCCTTCCGGCGCCCATTCCGCGGCACCGGCTGTTCAGGCTTCCGCGGCGTCACGCGGTGCTCCTGGTAAGAGTTAGCGGGTCGGCCATCCGGTCGACCCGGTTGAGCAGCGTGCCAAAGAACTTCAGCACGGCGACGTGCTCAGCAGGCTCGGGAACCGCCTCGTCGGCATCCTTCACGGATGCCCGAAGACCGGGATTGTCTGTGACGAGGCCACCGCGTAGGACCACAGGGAAACCTCTGTCAACCTTCCGTTGCGGCTCGACATCTAAGCTCCTGGGATGCCTTGCTTGGGCTGGGGCGATCACTGAAGCGTTCAGCATACGTGTTGAACCTTCGGATAACCTCCAAGGTCAGTAGGTCAACCAGATTAAGGTTTCCCCGGCACAAGCGAACCCGGCAAACAGGCCGTAACGGGGCATCAGCACCAGAAGGCGACTATAAACGCAGGCCACGGGCGAGGCCCGGAGCCGCGGTAGCGGGTCTCGCTGAACTCTCAACCTCAACCCGGAACCGGGCGTACGCTTCCCGGCCAGCATCGCGCAGGCACACAGCTGTATCCCTCGCGACAGTTCGGGCTGGAGCAGGAAGGTGCCATGCCTGAGAGATCGCAGCGCGTAGGCGGGCGGTCCAATCCGGCGCGTCAAGCGGAATAACAAAGCAAGCGCCAGGGAAGAGGGCCTGAAGTCCGCTGAATTTGGCGTCGTAGTAAGACGACTTGGTCAAACACACCGTCGGTACGCCCTGCGCGAGGCCGAAAACCGCCGCATGGTAGCTGCCGGTCACGATAGCCCGGCAACTGCCGGCGGCCGAAACCAGATCCCTGGGGAACACAATGTCGTTCAGCACGACGTCGGCTCGGTCATCGCGCCGGAACAGAAGCGCGCGAAGGGCAACAATATCGGCATCTCGTGCGTATCGGCAGACGGGCAACCCGACTATAGGCGCCTTGAGGGCAGTCGCTGCCTCGAGCACCAATTCGCCGACCGCTGCAGCCAAGGCGGCCTCAACGCCCGCGTAGCCCGAAACCCGGACATTAACGCCCAGCGCATAACCGTCGGCCGCACTAGTAACATCGATAAGTTCGAGAGCGTCATCCCCGGTCACCACCACGGCTTCCGGTGACACGCCAAGGGCGAGGACCAGATCTTGGCCCATTCGGGCTTCTCGCAAGCCTATAACTTTCAACTTGGGCATGACGGCGCTGGCCTGCGCGCGCAGGCTGCGCTGCCCTAGCGGCCCGATGCCCTGGCCGAACATGGCGGTCGGCTTGCCGAGGCGTTGCGCCAGAGACAGCAGACTCAGAACGCCGGCTGCGTGCCACCACCATGTATCTGTAACATAACCGCCACCACTGGCCACGACGAGATCGGCCCCTTGCACGGCCTGGATCGCCGTAAGCGTTCCCCCCTGTTTGACGTGCCTGTATCCGAGACGACCGGCGAAATATGGTGCCACCATTTTCCATACCTGCTCAGAAACCGCCTGCGACTTCGGAGGAAGGTAACGGAGCAACGGCCGGTCGGACAAGGTTCGCCAAATGGCTATAACGTCAGGACAATAGGATTGCAGGCGGGCAGGGTCGCGCGCGATGACCATGACCTCGGCCTCTGGCCATTGCCGCTTCAATCGGGCAATACACGATTGAAGCATGGCCACGTCCCCAATGTTCAGTAGATCATAGCCGGACTGGTCGACGAGAATACGCACCGTAATTCTCCTTCCCTGGCGCTTTTTCAGTACCACGCCGATCCCGTCCCAGCGGCCGGCCGGGACTCAACCGGGAAGCCGCGGGCGGGTCAGGGCGCCGTGCCGCGGTTGAAGTCACCACCTTGGACGTTCCGCGCGCCGATTCTGAACTCGGCCACGTAGGTAGAGCCATGGCCCGGCGATCATCCCTCGGCGATGCTCCGTCAACAGGTTCCGCGGAAAGTCAGCTTCCAAGGTCGCCACTCGCGGGCTGTCCGACGAGTAGAGGTCCCGCAGCGCCCGGGGCGCCAGGTGGATGAGGTCGACCGCGGTGGATGGGCGGGCCAACACTGACGCCGTGTAGAAGGCGGTCAGGCCAGTACCGTATCCACGCATCTGGCGACGCAACCCGTCAACGTCGCGACGGTGGAAATGCCTGGTTACGGCTGAAGGCCAGTACGCGACGGTACCGCCCGCCCGCAGCAAGTCTGTGAACATCTTCGTGTCCTCGGCCCCCCGGGCGGGCGTCCCAGCGCCCAGGGCCTCGTCGAAGCCGCCGAGCGGACGCAATGCTTCGGTCCGAAGCGCCATGTTCGCGCCGACACCAAATGGCGGCAATGGATAGAGCGGATGCTGTGTACTCCAGGTATGCGGAGAGAACCAGTCCGCAGTAAACCCGCGGCCTTTACTGTGGCCGCCGTATTGCTCGAACCACACCTGGGCCTGAGTATTTAGCTCGGCTGCGATGACCGCGCCTGAGGCGGCGACGACTTCGGGACGCCCATCGAACGCCCGCGCCAGTTCGGCGAGCCACAACGGGTCCGCAACCTCATCATCGTCGAGCCAGGCGAGGATGTCTCCGTCGAGCTCGGCTCTCAGCGCCGTGTTGCGCGCGCGGGAAAGGCCAGGGCGCGGCTCCACGAGATAGTGGATCTCCATATCATGGCCGAAAGATTCGACGATCTGTTGTGTGATGCCGCTCGCCGGCGCGTTGTCGACTACCCATACAGCGAAGTTGGGATGGTCCTGACTAGTCAAACTAGTAAGGCACCGGCGCAGGTCATCGGGGCGATCGCGGGTACAGACTACTACCGAGCACCTCGGAGCCCGGGCGATGAACTCATCGTGGGCCCGGCGGAACACAGTACTTTCTACCGTCCGGGCAGCCACCCGCACTGTGTCACGGCGACCGTCTGAACCATCGATTCCGAGAGCCTGCCCCAAGCGCGCCAGATGCTGGCTCAGCACCAGATCCACAACAGCCTCGGAACTCAGCCCAGCCGGAGGAATCTCCAGGACGGCCAGGCCGAGTGGTTCGCCACATAGCCTCACTAGTGCCGTAGCCCGATCGGCATATCGACCGTCCGCGGTCGTCCGCTGCAGCCCCGGCACTAGCTCGGACAGTTCAATGTCCAGGACATGTGCGCAAACTGGATTGAGCGCGTCCGCGGCCGCAACGGCCGTAGCGGGCTGAGGTAGCCGATAATTCATCATTTCTGCCTGGCTGCGCCCGCACGCCCGACCACATTGCCCATACCGGCGCTGGTCACTCCGACTAGGATGGCCCCTATCCGCAGAAGGGCACGCCGGTCGCCGCGAAACACGGATCGCAGTTCACTGGTAATGCCAACCGTCATGGTCCGAACGACGAAGGCGACGTCCGGTCCGAAGGATGAGGCGGCTCCCATTTCGCGGTGAGCCTGCACTTTTTCTCGATTTACGTAAAAGCATTTACGCCAAAAATGGGCCCATGAGGTACGTTGAGCCGGCACGTAGTGACGGACTATCGCCGAAGGAGTGAAGACCACGCTAGCCGGTCCTCCGAGCGCGGCCACTCGGTGACACATGTCCATGTCGTCAAAGTCGATGGAATGGAAGCCGCCGACTCGCTTGAGCGCCTCAGAGCGCACCGACATGTTGGCACCTATAAGGCGGAGAAAGGGGCTGGTAGTGGTGGGGAGTCCCTCGTAGGTACATCCGAAAACCCAATCGAACTGCGCAGGAAACCACAAAGGACGTTCTCCCTCATACCGAGGATGAGGGGCGCCGCCTACCGCCAAGACAGATGGGTCGCTGTAGGGTTTGACAAGCTCCTCAAGCCAAGTTGCCTCGGCCGCCGCGTCGTCATCGATGAACGCCAGGATCTCGCCCATCGCATGTTCTGCAGCAGTATTTCGTGCTTGGCCCGCCCCAAAGCGGCGCTTAGCTCCTTGGACGGAAACATAAACGGATAGATCTCGCTCCTCATGAGAAAATTCACTCGCAATGACGCGCACGGGCACCTCCGTGCCTGCCGCCGTGGCGGGCCATTTCGACTGGCCAATCCTAAGGAGTTCCTCGTTATTGTCAATCGGGACAATTACTTCTGCGGGCGGCGAGGTCTGGTTGCAGACGGACGCAACCGATTCCTGCAGGAGTGCCCACCGTTCCATTGTGTACGCCGGGATGATTACGCTAACTGTCGGACCGATATGTGCCACTATATGAGTCTACCTGCGAGCGGCGATCCGGGCAGGGTTTCCCGTATCTCAGGGCGGACGCCGGTCCTGCTATCAGGCTCGGCTCCCCGGCAGGGACGGATGGGCTGGCGTCGGCGCCTCAGGTGCCGTCTGTAACTGAGAAGGCATGCAAGGTCACACCTAGCCGGTCAAGTTGATCCATGCCGCTCAGACCAGACGTTGTGTGTACAAGCCCGAGTAGCGAATCGGCGCGGAACGATAGACGCAAACGCAAAAATTCGGCGGTCCTCAGTGGCCAGTAGACCAATTGCCAAGGCACAGGAACAAGTCGGCACCTGCGACCTTCTTGCGCAGCAAAGACCCTCAACAAATCTGTCAGGGTCACTCGGGTTGGATGGGCCACGGATATCGTTCCGGGTGCTGGGTTCGGAGTCGACGTCAGTGCGTAGATGGCCATCATGAGATCATCCTCCCGTACTGTGTATACACCCGTACGACCAGTTATGACCGGGACTACCGGCAAGGTGGTGAGCCTGCGCAGCGCTCCAGCCATACCGCCGGATCCCTCGCCGTATACCAAGCCTGGCCGAACGGCGCAGCCGCCGAATTCTTTGGTCATGGCTTCGATGTCTAGCTTGGCCCGACCATAAAGTTGGGATGTCCCGTCGAAGGCTGACATGCTTGACATCACGATGATCCGGCCAACAGCAACCTCCGTCGCCTCTTCTAGCAGGCGGCGTGTGCCCTCTACATTGACCCGCCAGATATCAACGGCGCTTGTCAACGACAGATCGTACGCAGCGTGAATAAGAACATCAGCCGACCGAAGGGCCTGCCTCAGGCTGTCCGTGATTGGCTTGGCAAGATTATAGGCAAGCTCTCCACTGTGGTTCTGTCTCGGGGATCGGACAAGTCTTATCACTTGCCAGCCTCGGGATTCCAAGGTGCTGCAAATGCGTGACCCGAGGTAGCCGCTTGCTCCCGTTACGGCGACAACCGGCGTTTCCCTTAGCATGATATAAGCTCCATGCTTTCCGATGCGATCCTGTGAGCATTAGCCATCACCGTTAGGCCGTAGGTCATTGCGGGTACGCTCGGAAATACGGACGCGTCCACAAGATGAGTCCGCTCCCAGGGCCCGACGCATCCCAGTCGATCACTGCTAAAGATAGAGGACTTGTTATTCGTATGCGGAAAGCTCCCGCCCCAGTGATAGCTCTTCCCGGCTGGAGATAGCCGCAACATTGGTATCACCGGGTACAGGTCGAGGAGTCGGGCTGACTGAATAAGCCTGAGCATGACGGCACGCAACATCTGGTTTTGCCCAGAGGGCGCGTCTTCACTAGAAATACGAAGGTCCGGTGGGCTCGTGTCCTTGGGAGAAGATCCGACGTGGATACGTAGCCGGGGCGAATTCCACGATGGCAGGTAACCGAATGCGAGTGTTAGACGACGCAGCAATTGTACCTGAAGCCACTCCGCTGACCTTGCGCGGAGAACGGACGGGAGGCCATCGATGAAGGCGGGATTGAACGTGTAAAAGTGGAGTGTCGAAATATTGGCTGCGGCTTCGTCCGGAGCCACTACCATATTAAACTGATTAAGGGTAAAGTTTCGCTTCTGTCGTGGATCCTCCGTCGCATGTACAGATAGCAATGGTAGAATAAATTGGCGCGACTCGAGCATGGGCAAATCGGTATCAAATAGACCCAGTGAATTAGCGACCAATCGTGTGGTGCCTATTGCCCCGCATGCGATATAAACATGGTCGGCTTCGAGTCGGCAGATTCCGCCGGTTGCGACCTCCTGAGTGATGACGGACACCTTGCTGGCTTCCTCTATGATTTTAAGCGCCAAGAGGCCGCCATGAAACGTCACACGATTGGTCCGACGCAACGCGTCAAAGGTTTGTGCAGCCGAGTAAATCAGCCCGTACGGGCAACCAGTCATACACATTTGGCATCGAACGCACTTAGTCGCGTCGAACGCCAGGCGTGCCTTTCCTGCTGTTATACCCAGGCGATTTAGCCTCGGCTTATTCTTTTCATAGGCCTCTAGCACGCGCAGGCTTCTTGATGACATTTCAGGCAGCGGGGCCGGTGCCCGCATCAGCGGGAACCTGATGGCAAGGTCGTCTTCTTCGCCGGCAAAGGGAATTTCATTAAGTATCGCTTCATAGTGCGTGCGCATTGAAGAAGCAGTTATCGGCCAGCTTTCAAATACTTGCGCTGCGAAAGGCATGACTTGGGAACCCCAGACGTTGCTGAATCCGCCATAAGCCGACGAGATCAGAGACGTTGTGGTGCCTCCGGCCACAGTGAGGCCGGTGAGTTGGCCTGCATTCCGAAATGGATAGTCCGATCCGAATACCCGCTTCTCGGGAATGCTTAGGTTTCTCGAGCTGACCGATTGCTTTGACAGGGCTTCAACTGCCTGAGCGTCCCACTCCTGGGGAGACGAGCCGGCCAGCGTGGTAACCAGTTGTTTGCGTTCCGTCTCCAGCTGAAGGCCAATATCCACAACAGTAATCTGAATATCCCCGCGGCGGCTCAAGGCAAGGGCCGCGCCGGCGGCAGCTGCTCCAGAGCCAATGATGAGAGCCGTGGTCATGCTAGACCGCTCTTCCGCAAGGCATTTCCCTTGCCGCGTCCACCAGCACGAGCGCCTCCCGTTACAGCCGTACGGATGCCTGCATCAACATGATGGGTAGCGGCGACGCAGGTTTACCGTCATCCTGAAACAAGGCTGCTGAAGTTTAGCAGCCGGTCACAGCGAGCGTCAGTATCCTGCGGAAATTGGAGGAGAACCAGGCGTGTAACGATCTTCAATAGCGGGGTTAGTGCCTCTGGAAACGGTGTAGCCCTGCCCGATTCAGTCGCGGATCGCGTAAAGGCGCACGATCTCGGCCAGGTTCCCGGCCGGGGTAGGGCTGTCTGCGTCGCGGCGGGCCGCCGGGGGTGGGGCAGGTTGGTGGTCAGGTACGCGGTGGCCTTGTCCGGCAGAGTCGCCGGTTCGGCGGTGACTGCCACCAGGCGCCGGGCGCGGGGAATCCGATCCGCTATGTAGTCATCTCATTCCGGATGGTGAGAGTGCGGCGCTCTGCCAGTGGTGGGGTTAAAGAAAGATCAACCCGTAACTTTACATATCGTCCCGCGTCTGACAGGCAAAGAGGTATGCTGCGTGACGGGGGGTATCTGCTTACTGCTCCCTTTTGCGTGCCGGCAGGCTTATTGACGTACCGGAAGGGTGGACTGCGTGTCGACGCTGGTAAGTGGCCGAGTGCCAAGAAACCAAACGGGAGTTACTGTCCGCTGAGGCTTCCGGCGCAGTCGCGGATACTACTAGTAACACAGACTTTTCTAGGCGGCCAAGTGACAAGTGTGAGAAGGCCGACGAACGTTGAAGGCGTTCACCGGCAGCCTAAGCATGCGTCCATGCCGGAACGGCCGTATCTTCCCATTGGCGCTGTTGCGCTATGCGCTGCATGTGGCTTGCTCTTGATCGCCGTTGCATATACTGCTGGGCGTCATGGGCACGCAAGCTCGTCACGGGCGATCGATATCTACTGGGCCGGGCAAGCCCTTATCCTGGTGCCTGTTTCCATCCGGTTGATGACCCGCAGAGGCTCGACCGAGGCCGCAACGATAGCCGCATGCGCGATCCTGGCGGTGACCCAGTACATCGCCAAGGTACTTTATAGCCCGCTCTCGTTTACCTTTGCCGACGAGCTTTCGCACTGGCGGACTGCGGAGAATATCCTGCGCACAGGCAAGCTATTCACCACTAACTACGCAATGCCGATCAGCCCGCGGTACCCTGGGCTTGAAGAGGTAGCAACAGCTCTGGTTCAAATTAGCGGCCTAAAGCTGTTTCCCGCTGGGCTCATCGTAGCTGGGGTCGCTCACCTCTTGTTCGTGATCGTGCTGTACCTAATGTTCCGGAACGTTGGGGGCTCGGACCGCCTCGCGGGAATCGCCGTACTTATCTACTCGGCTAACCCGGACCTGGCGTATTTCGGTTCGCTGTTTGCTTACCAGACGCTCGCTCTCCCGTTTTTTGGCATCGTCCTTCTTGCCGCTTGGCGGCTCACCGGAGGACGGAGCAGCGGCGACCGAGCGGGATGGACCGCGATCGCGGTGGTATGCATCGCGGCGACAGTAGTGACGCACCACGTCACCAGCTACCTGCTCGCGGCGACGCTCGTCCTTGTTGCCGTGGCAAGCCTGCTCGCCAAGGATCTTCGCTCCGCGGCCAGATCAGGTTTTCTCGCCTTGTGGACGATCATCCTGATTGCCATTTGGGTGGGCCTTGTGGCTCCCCAGACTGTCAGCTATCTTTGGCCGCCGCTCGCCGGAGTTGGGCAGAGCTTCCGCGCCTTGTTCACCGGTGGTCTGACCGGGGCACCGACAATAGCGGCGAACAAGGCGCAGATACCGTTCAGCGATAAGGTTATTGCGGCGGGGGCCGTTTTGCTTCTCTCCTGTTTGCTGCCAGTCGGTTGGTGGCAGGTCAGGCGCTATTTCCGGCACGATTCCTGGATTCTGGCCTTGACGTTCGGCTCCGCCATTTGGTATCTGATCGTGGCCATCCGGCTTCTCGCCGCCGATGGTAGCGAACTATCGGGGCGAGCAGCCGTTTTCGTATACATACCCGCGGCCTTCGTCGCCGCCATCGCGTTGCGCTGGTTCATCGATAATTCCCCCCGATTGCGCGCGACGACTCTCCTAGGCGCCAGCCTGACGGCCGTGCTGTTGATGTCGGTCGATGGCATGGTCAACAGCTGGCCGCCATATTGGGAGCGACTGCCGGGCCCCCATCAGGTTGGCGGGGTCGAGCGGTCGATCGGACCTGAGGAGATTGCCGTCGGCAATTGGATGCTGGCCGTGCTAGGCCCGGGTAACGGGGTCGCCACCGATTTCGGCAACAGCCCCATGGTCGGGAGCTATGGTGACCAGACTCCGGTGCTCGGCGTCGGGTTCCTCTACATGTCGTCTGCTTATACGCGTTCGGTGGCACAGCAAGCTCAGCTGCAGGGCATTCACTACGTCCTGGCCGACCTGCGGCTGACCAGGAATCTCCCAGTTTCGGGTAGCTACTGGTTCATGGACCCTAATGCCGGCCGATACACACATCCACTTCCACTCGTAGACATGAGTAAGTTCAATAACGCCCCTGGGGTAACGCGGATATTCGATTCGGGCGATATTATCATCTACGACCTCAGCGGGGGGAACTGATGCGTGGCCGCGACAAACGCATAGCCGCGACTGCTGCAGTGGCGATTTGCTCCCTTGTCACTGCGGTGGTGAATGCGCCCACTCCAGTTATGGCTACCTTCGCTTTCGCGCTTCTAGCTAGCCTCGGATACGTCTGGATCGAAGTGATTCTCCGCGGCCGCGCTCCGACGCTGGAACTGGTGTCCGTAGCGGTGGGACTGGTCCTTGCCGTTCCAGTTATCGGCGGCGTCCTCCTGCAGGCAGCGGGCATCCCGCTGCACCGCCTTGCCTGGTCAGTCTTGTTCGCCGGGTTGACTCTTGCCGGCGATGTCATCTTGACGTTTCGCCACCGCAGCCAGCCGCGAGAGGAAAAGTTCGACTACGAATATCCGCTTCGTATCCAACGCCAGGATCAGCTGCCGGGCACGCCGCCGGCCCAGCGGCCGCCCTGGGAACTGGTCCAGGACTCGGTGGTCCCCCAATCCGTGCCGGACACGAGTACTCAGCCGGGGGAGGTGAAGTCCCGACGACACATCTCACCTTGGCAGGCTGGCGCCTGCGGGCTAGCACTGTTGATCACCGGAGGTGCGATATGGCTGGCCCAAGCCGGTGCCGCTAGTCAGCAGTACCCAGGATTCACCGAACTGTGGCTGACGGCTCATAGTTTTAGTACCTCTACGGACAACCTCGGGATCAGCAATCAGGAAGGTAGAACGGAGAACTACCGGCTCAGTCTGCAGGAGGGACGCGTAAGCACGAAGTGGGACATCACCCTGACTCCAGGTCAGACTTGGCAACGGGCTGTTCGGGTCACGGCGGAGGCTAGGGCAGACTTGTATCTCCTGCCGAATCTGACTAAGCCCTATCGCTATGTCGACACGGAACCGTAGGAAGTGCCGCAGCGTGCCGCGTCAGGCACAGGCCGTCGCACATGACGCGGGTCTGTCATAAGTCTCGGCGCCCCGGCGGAACGCGGCGAAGGCGGCGGGGCTGCTGAGCCGCCAGTCCGTTTTCCCGAGGGAGTCGAACCAGACGAACCCGAGCAAGCCATAGAGGTGGACTCCAGCGAACACGTCGGCAATCTTGGCGGGCTGATCAGCGGCAGGCGTTGCGGATGTCTCGGCGATGAGTATCGGTTTGTGCGTCAATGTACGCACGTAAAGGATGGTGGGCCCGAAGACCGAAGAGAACACCGAGGACGAGTTGGTGTAGTAACCGTCGATCCCCACCCAGGTCACGTACGAGGTGCCTGGCCACCAGGGCCCGGGGGAGGGCACCATGGTCTTCTCGTGGATGGCGTTGATGGTCCATAGCCAGGTGACGTTCTGGGCTCCCAGCGTTCGGAAGAGGGTAACTATGTGCCGCCAGGCAGCCACGAATACTGCTGGCGATGTGTGCGTATACCCCCAGGAATACCAGTGACCGTTCATCTCGTGACCGAAGCTAAGGATGACCGGGTGACGGTAGGCTCGGACGGCCTTGGCGTACGCACTCAGGTAGCTGTCGTACCGTCCGGCCGCGATCGCAGCGATGCTGACGCCAGTCGGGTCCATCTGTACAAGCGGCACCGCATCCTTATGCGCAACGGTGTTAGCAAAGCCGGCTTGGAAAGGTTCCAGCCATCCACTGTAATACACGACCTCGTTAGGCTTGACTCCAGTAGCCGTCGTGAACGCATTCACCGCTGCATATGAGTCAGGGACCCCGTGCACGTACAGTCCGATAGAGGGACCGGGAGTGGTGGCGGCACCATAGCGCTCGCGTTGTGGCGCGGAATTGCCGACTTGTGCCGAATGGCTCGGGTTAGAGACTATAAAGATACCGACGATTGCCACCGCAAGACTTGTGACAGCAATCACTGCGGCCAGCCTCACCCGGTGATGACGGGCAGGGGTGCGGACTCTCTCCCGTGGGGGTTGACGGTGGCGTCCCAAGCGCTGGGTATCAGCCAAGACCGCGGTTCCTCCTGCTTGCCGTGCTTCGTCTAGTCCTGGCTCCCATCAGACGGAGCGGACCGTTCATGACCCAGGCCTGTGGTACGCGCTCGCGCCCTTACGAAATGCGGCGATGGCCGCGGGAGTGTCGATGCTGAATTGCTGGCCCTTGGTGTTCGCGGCGTTGAACCAGACGAACCCGAGCAGCCCGTAGGAGCGGATGCCTGCGAACAGATCGCTGATCTTCGCGGGCTGGTTCACCGACTGCATCGCGCCCGTCTCGGCGATCAGGATTGGATCGATGGTCAGCGCGCGCACGTCGCGGATCGTCGGTCCGAACAGGGGGGCGAATTGCCACGAGGGCTTGAGATAGTAGCCATCAATCCCCACCCAGTTCACGTACGAGCTGCCGGGCCACCACGCATCCGGGCGGGCTATGTTGCCGGCTTGCCCGTCGTTGATGATGTTGACGGTCCACAGCCAGGTGACGTTCCGGGCTCCTAGGGTACGGAAAAGGTCGACGATGTAGCGCCAGGCGGCGACGAAAACGGCCGGGGATGTGTGTTTGTAACCCCAGGAGGACCAGTCGCCGTTCATCTCGTGCCCGAAGCTCAAGATGACCGGATGCTTATAGGCGCGAACGGCTTCGGCGTAGGAGGTCAGGTAGGGGGCGTACCGTCCGGATGCGATCTGGGCGAGGCTGATGGCACCCTGGGGCTGGTCTGGGTTCATCTGCACGAGCGGCACCGCACCGTGGCTGGCTGCGGTATCGGCGAAACTTGTCGGGAAGGGCACGAACCAGCCGCTGTAGTACATGACCAGATCGGGCTGCGCGCCGGTCGTGTTCGCGAACGACGTTACCGAGCTATAGGAGGCGGGCGCCCCCTTCGCGAACACTCCCAGGTACGAACCAGCTGCGGGCGGAAGGCTGGCCGGCAGCGGCCCGCCGGAACCCGCGGAATTGTTGTACAGACCGATGCCAAGCGCGATCGCGGCCACCGCGAGGAGGGCTCCGCCGGTGGTGACGAAGCGCCGACGCCTCCGCGGTTCGCGGCTGTGGCGACGGCTCATGGAATTCCCCGCGGTGTGATCCGTCTGTGGTTGGGGCGCCAGGCCAACGGTCTCCTCTTGGCGATCGGGCCGAGTCATAGTGCTACCTCCGCAGTCTCGCTGTCGTGGCGATTCCTGATGCCTTTGCTGGGAGTCAACAGCGGCGCCAGCATGTACAGCTGCACACCAGCCAAGACCTCCGTCGCCCAGTACAGATGCCAGCCGTACTCGTGTACCCGCAGTGCCAGGCCCGACCACAGGAGAACCTGGACAACCGTAATCCAGGTGCAAAGGATCCGGTTCACCATTACCGGAACCTGCCCTCCGTCGGGGGAAGCGCCGGTCGGGACCCACTCGGCGACACGCCCCCGGATCGCGTACCACACCGAATACAGGTGACAGCACGAGTTGATCATGCATACCCGGTAAATCGTCGGCCGCCAGCCGCGGCTCAGCATCGGGAACACGAAGATGCTCGCGATGAGCGCAGGCAGGAGCGGCAGGTAGTTGTGCGGGTAGATGCGCCCGGGATAGAACCAGATCATCGTCAGCGTCGGGAACGGCCCGGTGAGCAGCAACGCGGCCGATGACATGTAATAAAGGAACGCGGCCCAGAAGGCCGCCCGCTGCTGCCAGGTGAACGGTGCTTCGAGGAAATATCTATCGACCATCACCATCATCGAGGATCGGCACCAGCGGGCTTGCTGATTGGCCAGCGATGCGAAGTCGGTCGGTGCTACCCCCTCGGCTAGGCAGAGGGGCAGGTAGCGAGTCTCGTAGCCGGCCCACCACAGTTTCACCCCGGAGTGGACATCCTCGCCGATCGGTACCTGCGCGAAGCCGCCCGCGGCCACCACAGCGGCGCGCCGGTAAACCAGGTTGGTGCCGGCGCAGATCGCCGCCTTATAGCGGTCCCTGGCGGGCTGGATGAATCGGAAGAAGATTTCCTGAAGGGTCCCCGCGTAGCGCTGGATATAGGAGAAAGACTCGTTGCGGACATCGAAATACTGCGCGGTCTGAACAATGCCGATCTTCGGATCGGAGAAGTACGGCATGGTCTCGTAGAGAAATTCTGGGCGTACCGCGAAATCGGCGTCGATGACGGCGATGAAGTCTCCGGAGCTGACCCCCAGGGCATGGGTAAGGTTGCCGGCCTTCTTCATCTGACCCGGGTTGGGACGCACGATGTACCGGAAGCCGTACCGGTCCGCGAGGCCACGCACTTCCGCCCGAGCCGAGTCATCGAGCACATAGACGGTCTTGGGGCCGCCCCAGGTCATCGTGCTCACGTAACGGAGGGTGTTGTCCACCATGGCCAGCGGCTCGCCGCAGCTGGGCAGGAACACGTCCACAGTCTCACCCTGCTCCTGGTAGGCGGCCACGGCGGTCTGGTGCTCGGCTAGGGAAAGCCGGGGCGGCCCGATGCGCAGCCAGAAGTTGACCAGCACGGGCGGCACCATGACCATGAGCAGCAGCCACATCAGCGGGGAGACGAGCCAGGCTCGTTCGGCCACATGGACGTACCCGTACAGGACCCCGGCCGAGGCGATAAGCAGCCACCCGAACACCCAGCGGGGCGGCTTGCCGAAGTAACCGTACTTCTCCTGGTCGTCCGGCGGCCGGGGCAGGTAGATCTCCGGCCGGCGCTCAGCGACCGGATGCTCAGTAACGGCCACGATCACCCCCGGATGGCGGGGATAGTGCCGGTGCCCGCGTGGCCCAGATGGTGAAGTGGCCGGCCCGGGCCAGCACGTAGTACCCGCCCGCGTGACGCATGTCCGCGGCGATCTGCTTGTCGGTAGCGGCCGTGTCCCCGAAGTCGAGAATCACCAGCGAGAAGTAGTGGCTGTTGATGGCCGTCTGGTACGAAGCTGCCCCCGCAGGTCCCCCCTGGTAGCTGAAGTAGTACGTGTTCGACCACCGCTGCCAGGGAACTTCTGCCCGCAGGTAGTAGGCCTCCACGTCGTAGTCTTCCGCCAGGTAGCGGCCCGGATGGGTATGGACCGCCGAGCGGAGGATGCTGATCGCGTCAGCGGCATTCGGCCAGACCCGGTAGAGAGCGGCCGCCTGTCCCATCGAGCCGAACAGCGTGAACGCGGCTATGGGCAGCGCCATGACCGGCGCCCACCCGCGGCCCGGGTCGACTCTGCTCAGCCGCGCCATCGCGTAGCCCGCTGCGATCGCGGCGAACCAGGCGCCGAACACGACGTGCTTCTGCAGGCTGACCGTCGTATGGAGCCTGGCTTGCTCGGCGGGGACGAGCAAGGCGGCCGCGGCCAGGACAGCAGGCAGGAGCTTGCCGCGTGTATTTCCGCGGCTGGACAGCACGGCGCCGACAACGGCGAGAGCCAGAATGAGGGCCGTCCACACATACGCGCTGCGGAGAACTGCCGTCACGGGGGCATCCGACCGCGGCCGGGCGAGCGTGCTGGTCGTGATGCCCAGCCAGTATTCCCGGCCGCCCGCGGCGACGGCGGCGGCGACCGGGGTGAGCCAGGCGGAGAACATGGTGAACAGCGCCGCCAGCCAGGTCCTGCCTCCGTGCTGGCGCCAGATGACCAAGGCGACGGCCGCGAGTACCACGGGGGTGAACAGCACAGTGGCGTACTTCACGGCGTCCGCTGCGGCGAGAGTGACCCCGGCGGTGATGAGAAGAGCTGTCCGTGTCCTGGGTCCACAGTCGCCAGACCGGGCACCCAGCCAGACCGCCAGGGTCAGCAGGAACAACGCCATGGCGTCATAGGTCGCGAAGGCGCCCAGGAACTGCGCCCCGGCGAGAGTGGCGAACAATCCCGCCGCCAGGACTGCCGCCCGCCGCCCGTACAGGCGGGACGTCGTGGCCCACAGCAGGCTCGTGACCCCCAGCATGAAACACAGGGACAGGATGCGCGCGGCCGCGAGGCCCCCGATGCTGTCCGCGAGGGCGCCGAGGGGCGGATAGATCACCGGCGCCCCGGAAAAGTAGGCCGGGAAGTCGGGGATCGGCGCGTGGTGGACCCACCGAGCCCATTCCAGATGTCCGGCCCGCAGGTAGAGAGCTTCGTCCTGAAACGCCGTGTTGGACCAGATGAGCCGCAGCGACAGGCCGGCTTGGACGGCCAGGACCGCGAGCAGCGGCCATCGCGCCGCCACGAGGCTGCGCAAACCAGTGCGCTCGGAGCGGCGTGAGCTCGGCGCCTGACCGTCGTGACCTCGGGTGAGAGCACCACGGGCCGGCAGAGCTTGCGGCAGCTCGAGATCGGCCAGACGCCCGGCTGCTTCGAAGTGCCCGGCATCCCTGGGCGAACGCTGGCTGCTGAGCAGCCTGCGGCTCAAGATGCCAGCGCTTCGGACTGCCATTGTGAGTAAATGCTCTCAGTCGGTCGCAGTGACGGGGGGTCCACCAATCTGGACCTTCGCCGACGGTCTATCGGTCGCGCCTGCCTGCGGTCATGGGATGCCAGAGGCACCTTGGCCGCACCCCCCAACTCGCGTACTGTACGGATGCTGTCACGCGTCGTAGCTGAACCCTTCCCAGGGACAGCGATGCTGTCTACGAAAAGGTACTGTTCACGGGCCGCAGAAGAGTGCCGTTTCGGGATTTTTACGATAAGCAGAGGAAATGGGTCATGGTTTTGGCTGATGGGGACACGTGCGTTCTGGAGAGTATTGTGAATACAATTCCGCGTCCTCATCTAGCCGCCCGGCGGGTTCGGCGATAGGTACGTACGCACGTCCAGCTTGAACACGATTTGGGCCTGCGGGTTGTTTTCGATCCGCCAGTCCTGGTGGTTGCTCCCGGGGTCGCCCTGCTGGTCCTTGTCGAACCACACCAGACCGAGTGTGCTGGCGGTCGCGATGCCCTGGAACAAATCCGGAATCTTGACGAGCGGGACGGCGGCGGGTGCCACGGCGGTCTCCGACAGCAGGATCGGAAGGTTGGTGAACGCCCGGACCTGACTGATGGTCTTCCCGAACACGCTGGTGAAGGTGTCGGAGGGGTCCACGTAGTAGCCGTCGATACCGACCCAGTTGACATATTGCACGCCGGGCCACCAGGAGACGGCTTGGCCGGTGACGTTGTCATCGGCCTGAAGCGTCCATAGCCAGGTCACGTTGTAGGCGCCCTCATGGTGGAAGAGCGTCACGATGTGCCGCCAGGCCGCTACGAACGTCGCCGCCGAGACATGCCCGTACCCCCAGCTATACCAGGGGGCGTTCATCTCGTGCCCGAAGCCGATGACCACAGGGTGGCCGAAATCCCGGACGCTGTCGGCATAGGAGCTCAGGTACTGGTCGTAGGTACCGGCGGCGATCGCGGCGACGGAGGCATCGGTCGGGTCGATCTGCACGAAGGGGGTAACGCCGTGTTTGCGGAGCATCCCCGCGAACGACGTGTCAAACGGCTGCGCCCAGCCGCTGTAGTACCCGACGAGGTTCGGCTGCCTGCCTGCCGCCTGCGCGAAAGCGGCGACCGCGGTGTAGCCAGGTGGCGCCCCCGGTTCGAAGACGCCCAGGTAGGACGCCAACGTGGGCGGCAGAGATTCATGCACCGCGATCGGGCGATCCGGGGACGATTTTATGAACCGTGTGCCCGTAACGGCCACGGCGGTCAGGGCGAGCACGACAGCCAGGATCATCACCAGGCGGGATCTCATGCGGTGTGTCCCCCTGGAAAGATGACGCGGCTCACGACCGCGAGATTGAGCACGGCGAAGAACAACAGGACCGCGAACTGCAGGGAACCGAGGGTTACCGTCCGCCAGAGGGCCAGCGCCAGCCACAGGACCGCCGCGCCGCCGCTCCACCACGTGACGCCGATCCGGAAGCGCCGCAGCGAGGTTCCCGGCGTCCGGGTCGGATGCCAGCTCATCGACTTGCCCCAGGCGCCGTCCCAGATGGCGAACACGTGCGCCCAGCCGCGGGCGATGCCCAGCGGCCAGATCCCCGGACCGAAGCGGGCACGATGCCACAGGGGGTAAAGCACGAACCCGGTGAGCATCGCAGGAAGGAGGACGACGAAGTTCCGCAGCCTGATCTGGCCGGGGAGAAAGGCCAGCATGACGATCGGGATGAGAGGCCCGAAGAACGTCAGCAGGGCAGTGTAGGCGTAGTACAGGAATCCCGAGATATAGGTCAGCCGGGCCGGGAGGCGCATGGGTATCGCCCACAGCCGCCAGGAGAACACGATGCCGACGTTCCCCGAGCACCAGCGGTATTGCTGCCGGACGAAGGAGTCGAGATTGTCGGGGCAGATCCCGGTCGACAGCAAAATCGGGATGTAGGTCATGGACCAGCCGGCCCGCCGCACATCAAGCCCGGTATGCACGTCCTCGGCATAGGGGATGAGGGTAGGGCCGCCGTAAGGCTCAAGCGCGGTCCGCCGGTAGACCGCGGAGGTTCCGCAGCATACGGCCGCGTCTAGCCGGTTGCGGGCCACCTGGACCGTGCGGTAGAACACCTCCTGGATGGGGCCCGCGGCCCGCTCGATCCATGTCTGCGCGGGGCTGCTCCTGAAGTACTGGGGGGTCTGCACGATCGCGATCGCCGGGTCATCCATATAGGGAAGCGTCTCGGCGAGGAAGTCGCGGCGTGGCGCGAAGTCCGCGTCCAGGATGAGCAGGTACTCGGCGCTGGTCTGGGAGAAGGCGTAGCGCAGGTTGCCAGCCTTCTTCCCGGCGGGCCAGTCGGGCCGGTGGATGTAGCAGAAGCCGAAGGACTCGGCCATCGAGCGGGCTTCGCTGGACGGTCCGTCATCCAGGACGTAGGGCGTCGTCTGGCCCGGATAGTCCTCGATGAGACCAAGTACGGCGGTCCAGGTGTTGCGGAGCAACTCGATCGGCTCACCGCAAATGGGCAGGTAGATATCCACATCCGGGTAGGAAGCCGGCTGCCACGATCCGATCCGCGCCTGGTGCGCGGCGAGGTCGAATCCGGCCCCGGCGAAGTTAACCGGCAGGCTAATCGCCTGGTAGATGATGTAGATGGCGGTGAACAGCAGGAATGGCGACAGCGCGAGGTCCTGTGCCTCGAACCTGAGCTGGCTGAAGATGAGGCAGCTCGAACCGATAAGGATGACCGTCGCCAGGTACAGCAGGTTCCGCTGGATGTAGGAGTATTTCTCAACGTCATCCGGAGGCGGCGGCGGCACCAGGCGGCCAGGCCGATGCCGTTTGTCCGGGGGAGCGACCGGTCTCGCGATCGTCCCCGCAGGAGCCTCCGGGCTGCTCACGACGGCGGCTCGTATAGCCAGATCTTGTAGGTACCTAGCTCCGGGCCGGCCGGAACGGCGCCGTAGGGCACGATCTGGCTGACGTGGTAACGATGATTCCGCGTCAGGTCCGCGTTGATGCTCTTGTCCAGCGATACCGTGTCCGAGAAGCTCAGCGCGACCAGGGAAAAGTAGCCTTCCTTGATGTACATGGCGAAGGTGCCGGCGTTGCCCGATCCGACAATCCCCGCCTTTTCGCTCGGGCCTCCGGTAGGGGTCCCTCCCGGCAGGATGATGTTCCGCGTGCTAGACCACTGCTGCCACTGGTTTCCGTTGACGTGCAGGTAATACTCCGCGATAGAAGGATCTTCGACCAGCAGTCGCCCGGTCTCGTGGTCCGCCAGCGGGCGGAGGATCGCGATAAAGGCCGAGGAGTTGGGCCAGCTGTTGGAGAACACCTGCGACTGGCCGGCGCCGAGCGAGACGGGGAAGGAAAGCGCGACCACGCAGGCCCCGCCCGTGATGGCTCGCATGTTGCCCGCTGGTGCCGCCGCGATGAACTTGTCCAGCGCGTAGCCCGCGGCGATGGCCGCGAACCAGGCACCCAGGTCTACGTGCTTGTTCAGCGACGCATTAGTGTGCCGGCTCGCTTGCTCGAGAGGCACGAGCAACGCAGCCGCGGCCAGCAGCGTCAACCGCCAGGCCTGCGCGCGCTCCGGCCGGCTGACCCAGCTGACGATAACCCCACCGAGTGCGGCCACGACGATAACGGCGATCCAGGTCCACGAACTGGCGAGAACGGACAGCATGGTCTGCGTACCGCCGACCCGGGCCACCGTGGTCGATTTCACCCCGTGCAGGTAGCGGCTTCCGCCGAGCACCAGTCCCAGCGTGACCAGCAGGGCCACGATAGCCAGGAGGGTCATGGCCCGGCCGGCGGCGAGCTTGCCACCCGGCTTCGGAAAGGCGATGGTCAGGGCGAGCAGGATCACGACGGGGTCGAACAACGCGGATGAGTAGGATGTCGCGTTGGCGACGGCCAGCGTGACTCCGGCCGCCAGCATCCAGACGGTCGCGTCCTGCCGATCGCCGGCCCGGACCACCAGCCAGGCTGCCAGGGCCAGCAGGAACAGCGACATGGCGTCGTAGGTGGCGAACGAGCCCAGATGCAGCGTCGGGCCGAGGACGGCGAACAACGCGGTCGCGAAGAATGCGGCCCGCTGTCCGTGCAGCCGGGTGGTAATGGACCATAGCGTGACGGTTGCCCCAAGCATGAACACCAAGGACAAGATCCGCGCCCCGGTCAGGCCCCCGACACTATCGGCCAGAGCGCCAAGCGGCGGATAGATGAGCGGCGATCCAGAGAAGTAGGACGGGAACGGCGGCACCGGGGTGCCGTGCAGCAGATGGGCCCACTCCAGATGTCCGGCCCACAGGTACGCCGCTTCGTCCTCGAACGCCGTATCGGCCCGTACGAGCCGGACCGAAAGGAGCGTCTGAACAATAAGCACGACTGTGAGCGGCCAGCGGCCGGGAAAGCGCAGCCTGGCCGAGCGGCTCACCCGGTGCGAGGCGGCAGTGGTCACTCCTGGGAGCCGCGTGGCCGCGCTCCCTGCTTCCGGGAACGCCGTACCCGACGTGGAAGGCTCCGCCGGCCGCTGAGTCGCTGGGCCAAGATCCATGAATGGCACCTGCCTGTGATCAGGGGCATGCCAAGGGGTACACCGAAATCCCCCCTCGCATCTCACTTAATGTACTGAAGGTGTCACTCGACGCAACAATGCTGCACGAATAGGCCACCGCAAACAGACGGTAACGGTAGGCTCCCGCGAACGAGGGGCGTTCCGGAAATTTTGGGCCAGAAAGTATCCCGATCGCACGCGACAGCAAGGAGACGGCGCCCGTTCTGCGTAGATACGGCATTATCACTATCACAATTCGTCATCCCGCTTGAATAGCTGCTGATCCTGTGCTGCGCTATACCGTGCGGTTCGCAACGTCCCGGTGTGCGTGCCGAGCAGGGGGTTTGGACGGTATGGGAGATGAAGACCGCGGTCGGCACTTGCCTCAGCGTGTGCGCGGGGAGGCCCAAGGCGGGTCGGCGCCTTCAGCAGCACCCGTGCTGTCGGAGGAAATGCGGCAGCGCATACAGGCCGCGATAAGGGCTGAGCGGGCGGGGACGACCGCGGCGGGCAGGGAGCCTTCGGCTGAGCCGCCACGGCGCGGTACCCCGGCAGAGTCTGCGGGTACCGTCGGCGAAAAGATCGAAAAGGTCAATGGCCACCAGAAGCGCCGTGTTAAGGCTGAGCACGCTAAGCCTGAGCACGCTGGTAAGAGAGAGCACGCCGGTAAGCTTGAGTCTTATGCGAAGGCCGAGCCGGTAGTTGAGCCGGAGCGTACCGTTAAGGATGGGCCTGAAGTTAAGGTTGAGCGCCTCGTTATGCTGAGGTCAGCCGGCCAGCCTGGGCATGGGGCCACGCCCGAGCTCGCTCTCAAGTCCCGGCCTAACGGGAAGGTACCAGCCCACCAGAAGACTGCTACGGCCGAGCCGGCTGGGCCGGAGCCGCCGGAGGAAAGCGCGCAGACGGGACCAGACGGCCGGCGTTTCGGCTGGGTTCGCGCCGCCGCGTTCTTCCTCGTCCTGGTCGCGGTCGGGTCCCTGGCCGCCGTGGTGTCCCGGCATATCGGGAACTCCTCACGCGGGAACGGTGCCGCTACCCTGCAGCGTCAGGACGTCCAGGCCCGTGCTCAGGCGGCAAGCTGGGTCGCCCAGCAGGTCGACCCGGCCGACGTGGTGTCATGCGATCAGGCGATGTGCGCCGCGCTCAGGGCGGACGGGTTTCCCGCTAGCAAACTGCTGGTGCTCGAGCCGACGTCGAATCCTCCCGTCAACTCGGCTGTGGTCGTCGAGACGGCGGCCGTCCGCAGCATGTTCGGTACCAGCATTGACGCGGCTTGGGCGCCAGATGTCCTCGCCACCATCGGCTCCGGGGCGGCGGAAATCACCATCCGCCTGATCGCACCCCACGGCGCCCTGGCGTATCAGTCCGCCCTCAGCGCAGGCGTGCCTGGTCGCAAGCAGTACGTGGTCGCGTTGCTGGGCAACAACCGGATCGCCCTCTCCCAGGCGGCCGAGAATCAGCTAAACGCCGGTCAGGTTGACCCGCGGCTGGTGCTAGCGATCGCGTCTTTGGCGAGCGACGAGCCGATCGATGTCGCGCAGTTCGAGAACGTTGGTCCAGGCGCCAGCGTCGGCCTTCCGCTCCGGTTCGCTGATATCACCGTGAACGATAATCCGGCGAACGTGAGCAACTCCGCCTATGTGAGCGCCATGCATGCTTACCTGAGCAGCCAGCGTGCCAGCCTTGGGCCGGTCAGCGGCCAGACGGCCCTCTCGGGCGGCCAAGACATCTTCCGGGTCGAATTCGCCGCGCCGAGCCCGCTCGGCTCCATCCCTACTCCGGTGTCCCCGTGACGGCGGCCCCGCGGCCGGAGCCCTAGACGTCCCGGGTACTACCTAGGAGTCATAGCCCAGGCCGGCCGCGTCCAGGGCCCGCAGCCACAGGTTCCTGCGGCCGGACTGTCGGTCGGCTTGGGCCAGGGACCAGCGGGTGGCCTGAACGCCGAGGTAGGCGAACGGCTCGGGCGGGAAAGGAATCGGCTTGCTGCGGACGAGTTCCAGCTCGGTCAGCTCCGTCCGCTCGCCGCTCAGCAGGTCGAGCATGACCCGGGCGCCGAACCTGCTCGCGCCCACGCCGAGCCCGGTGTAGCCGAGCGCGT
>Ga0302326_10008445_pt1 | contig 22713 bp, 23 predicted proteins | sample Palsa_T0_3_FD_202264 | JGI IMG/M metagenome (GOLD analysis project Ga0302326, IMG submission 202264) | Peat permafrost microbial communities from Stordalen Mire near Abisko, Sweden - Palsa_T0_3 | ecosystem: Environmental > Terrestrial > Soil > Palsa > Peat permafrost | place: Sweden: Abisko... | reverse complement strand
GCGCTGCCGGCCAGTGTGCTCGCCGACGAGGCCGGGGTGGCCGCCTCGACCGCCAGCGCGCACCTCTCGAAGCTCCTCGACGGCGGCCTGCTCACGGTCGAACAACACGGCCGTCACCGCTACTTTCGGCTCGCCGGAGAGCCGGTGGCCGAGATGATCGAGGCGCTGGCGCGGCTCGCGCCAGCGGCTCCGGTGCGTTCCCTGCGGCAGGGCACCAAGGCGCACGCGGTGCGTCACGCTCGGACGTGTTACGACCATCTCGCCGGAGTGCTGGGGACCGAGCTGATGGCATCGATGCTCGACCGCGGCCTGATCGCCGGCGGCGATGGCGTCTTCGATCCCGACCGCGCCCAGGCCGACCGGCTCTCGGCCCCCGGCTTTGACCTCGACTACCGCCTGACCGAGCGCGGTGTCGCGGAGCTGAGCGATTTCGGCATCGACTTCGCCCAACTTCGCACGCGTCGCCGCCCATTGATCCGCTACTGCGTCGACTGGAGCGAGCAGCGCCATCACCTGGCCGGTTCATTGGGGGCCGCGTTGGCGGAACGCATGGTGGAGCTTCGGTGGCTGCGCATGGCTCGCCGCAGCCGCGCGGTGCACATCAGCGACGCCGGCCACCGAGGACTGGACGAGACGTTCGGGCTCCAACTCGACCCGGCTTCGCGGTGAGCGATACTGAGCGAAGTGTCGGGAGCCGACCTCGGACTTGCCCTATCGGTCTTTCTCGCCTGCACCGTGGAGGCGATCGAGGCGCTGACGATCGTGCTGGCGGTCGGCGTTACGAGGAGCTGGTCCTCCGCGTTGTATGGAGTCGGGGCCGCCGTCGTCGCGCTGGCGGTCGTGATCGCGGCGCTCGGCCCGGCGCTCACCTCGCTGCCGATCGACACGCTGCGCCTGGTCGTCGGCGGACTGCTGCTCGTGTTCGGCCTGCAGTGGCTGCGCAAGGCGGTGTTGCGCGCCGCGGGGCTGAAGGCCCTCCACGATGAAGCGCAGGCGTTCGCGGCCGAGGCCGCCGCGGCTCGCGCTGCGGGCTCGGGCGCTCGTCCGGGCATCGACGGCTACTCGTTCGCGATCGCCTTCAAGGGGGTGCTGCTGGAGGGTCTCGAGGTCGCCTTCATCGTGCTCACGTTCGGTGCCAACCAGCATCGGGTGGGACTCGCGGCGCTCGCCGCAGCGGCGGCGATCGCGGTCGTCATCGCCGCGGGGATAGCCGCGCGGGCGCCGCTGGCCCGCGTCCCCGAGAACACGATGAAGTTCGCCGTCGGCGCGATGCTCACCTCGTTCGGGACATTCTGGGGCGCCGAAGGGGCGGGCGCATCATGGCCCGGTGCAGACGCGTCATTGCTCGTGATCATCCCGGGGGTCGTGCTGGCATCGATCGCGATGGTGCTGTGGCTCCGCCGCCCACCGAGCCACGTGAGCACCCCAGGCGAGGTCGCATGAACCGGCTCGTCAAGGCAGCGTTGGCAGTGTGGGACTTCGTCGTCGGCGACGACTGGCTGACGGCGATCGGCGTCGTCGCCGCACTCGGCCTGACCGCGGTGATCGCTGCCGCGGGGGGCGCAGCCTGGTGGGTGATGCCGGCCGCGGTCATCGCCCTGCTGGCGCTATCGCTCCGGCGAGCCGCGCGCTAGCGGTCTGCGGCCGTCTGTGCGACGGCGACCACGAGGCGACCGGCCAGGTAGTCTCAGACACGATGAGCGACGACTGGCGCCTCAGGGTGCACCTGCACGACGAGCGCCACGCGCGGGAGCTGACCGACCGGCTGCAGGCCCCCGAGCTCGAGCATGATCTCGACCAGTCGTTCCACGACCGTGTGGCCGTCTCGCTCGACGGACCCGAGGTGTTCTGTTACACCGCGACCCGGGACCAAGCGCAGCGCGCCGATCAGGTCATCCGGACCCTCGGCGAGCAGAACGACTGGCAGTTGGAGACCGAGCTCCGACACTGGCACCCAACCGCCGAGGAGTGGGAGGACCCAGACACTCCGTTGCCCGACAATGACGCCCAGCGGGCCGCCGAGCGCCAGGAGTTGATGGATTCCGAGCGGGCCGAATCGCTGGCCCGGGGCTATCCGGAGTTCGAGGTCCGGGTTGAACTGCGCCGACACCGGGACACCGTGGAGCTGGCCGAGAAGCTGCGGCACGAGGGACTGCCAAACGTCCACCGCTGGAAGTACTTGTTCATTGGCGCGCTCGATGAGGACGGCGCCAACGCGCTGGCCGAGCGCCTGCGCACCGAGGTGCCGTCCGGCAGTACGGTCACCGTCGAGGCGAGCTCCAACACGATCTTCGACGAGCGGCCATCAAACCCGTTCGCCATTCTCGGGGGGTTGGGCGGCTAGCGGCGCGGAGCGCCCGCGTGCCAGCGCTGCTGCAGGGCTGGAGCATTGGCGCGGCAGCCGGGATAATGCCCGGATGCGCGAAACCGATGGCAGGGCGGAGCCGGACGCGATGAGCATCCCGGCGCCGGCTCAGATGTCTGTCGGGGAGCTCGAGCCCGAGATCCTGCTCGGGGGCAGTCCGTTCCCGCCAATCGCTGACTACGGGTTCCTGTCGGACTGCGAGACGGTGGCCCTCGTCGGGCCGACCGGAGCGGTCGAATGGATGTGCCTGCCCCGCGTGGACTCTCCGAGCGTGTTCGGCGCGATCCTCGACCGTGGTGCCGGCTCGTTCCGCTTCGGGCCTGACGGCATGTCGGTCCCGGCATCGCGCCGCTATCTCCCCGGGACGATGGTGCTCGAGACGAGCTGGGGCAGCGGCTCGGGCTGGATCATCGTCCGAGACGTGCTGCTGATCGGCGGCTGGCACCACGAGCACGAGCGCTCCCACACGCACCGCCGCGCACCGACCGACTACGACGCTGACCACGTCCTCCTGCGCACGGTGCGGTGTGTGAACGGCGATGTCCAAGTCGTCCTCGATTGTCAGCCCGTGTTCGACTACGGCCGCAAGGCAGCCACGTGGCGCTACACCGAGCCGGGTTACCACGAAGCCGTCGCGACCTGTGAAGGCATCGACATCCAGCTCGGGCTGAAGACCGACCTGAGGCTCGGGTTCGAGGGCTCCCGCGCCACCGCCCGGCACCTGATGAAAGAAGGCGAGCAGCTGTACTGCGCCCTGTACTGGAGCGAGCACCCGCCGCCCCAGGATTACGAGGAGGCCTACCGCCGGCTCGTCTGGACCGCCCACCACTGGCAACATTGGCTCGACCGCGGCAACTTTCCCGACCACCCCTGGCGGCCGTCCCTGCAGCGCAGCGCCCTGACGCTGAAGGGCCTCACCTACGCCCCCACCGGTGCGCTGCTCGCCGCCGCCACCACCTCGCTGCCGGAAACGCCGCGCGGCGAACGCAACTGGGACTACCGCTACAGCTGGATCCGCGACTCGACCTTCATGCTGTGGGCGCTGTACACGCTCGGCTTCGACTGGGAGGCGAACGACTTCTTCTCGTTCATCGCCGATGTGGCCGGCGGCGAGGAGGACCTGCATGTGCTCTACGGAGTCGGCGGCGAAGGGGAGCTCGACGAACAGGTGGTCGAGCACCTCAGCGGCTACGGCGGCGCGCGGCCGGTGCGGATCGGTAATGACGCGTATAAGCAGGCGCAGCACGACGTCTGGGGGGCGCTGCTTGACTCGGTCTACCTTCACACCCGCTCGCGCGACTCGCTGGACGAGCGGGTGTGGCCGATCCTCAAGCGCCAGGTGGAAGCGGCGATCGCGAACTGGGGCACGCCCGACCGCGGGATCTGGGAGGTGCGCGGCGAACCCAAGCACTTCACCTCCTCGAAGATGTTCTGCTGGGTCGCGTGCGACCGGGGTGCCCGGCTGGCCATGCTGCGCGAGGACTGGGAGCACGCCAGGCGCTGGCGCGCCGTCGCGGATGAGATCCATGCGGACGTGTGCGCTCACGGCGTCGACGAGCGCGGCGTGTTCGTCCAGCACTACGAGACCCAGGCGCTCGACGCGGCGCTGCTGCTGATGCCGCTGCTGAGGTTCCTCCCGCCCGAGGATGAGCGGGTCCGGCGAACCGTGTTCGCGATCGCCGACGAGCTGACCGAGGACGGCCTGGTGCTGCGCTACCGCATCGAGGCGACCGACGACGGCATCGCGAGCTCCGAGGGCGCGTTTCTGATCTGCTCGTTCTGGCTCGTCTCGGCGTTCTGCGAGATCGGCGAGCTGGATCGTGCCCGGGGTCTGTGCGAACGGCTGCTCGGCTACGCCAGCCCGCTCGGCCTCTACGCCGAGGAGCTCGACCCGCAGACCGGGCGCCACCTGGGCAACTTCCCGCAGGCGTTCACCCATCTGGCGCTGATCAACGCCGTGATGCACGTGATCCGCGCCGACGAGCAACTCACGCAGGCGCGTTCCACCTGGACGAGCTGGAACCAGGCGCCCGGCCCAACCGACGGCGCCGGGCGGTAGTCAGCCCGCGCGGGTGAGAGTGGCCGGCGGGTCGCCGGGCGGCGCCGTTAGCGGGCGCCGGCCGGGGCCAACGCGACGGGCAGTGTCTTGAGCTGGTTGAGGAAGGGCGACTCGACCATCGTCGGCTGCCCCACCAGCTCCATCGCCGGAAAGCGCGCGAGCGTCTCCTCGAACATGATCTGCAGCTCGAGCCGTGCCAGTGCCGCCCCCAGGCAGAAGTGCCGGCCGCCGGCGCCGAAGGCCTGGTGCTCGGGATTGCGGCGGACGTCGAAGCGGTCGGGGTCCTGGTGGCAGGCCTCGTCGCGGTTGGAGGACACGTACCACATCACGACTTTCTCCCCCTCGCGGATCGGCTGTCCGGCCAGCTCGGTGTCGTGAGTCGCGGTGCGGCGGAAATGCGCGAACGCGGGGAACATCCGCAGCGACTCCTCGACCGCGCTCGGTATCAGCGCCGGATCGTCGAGGAGCCGCTGGCGCTGCGGCGGGTGCTCGATCAACGCCCGCATGCCGCTGCAGTACGTCGCCTTGGTGCTGTCGTTGCCGGCGGCCACAAGCAGGAAGAAGCCCATCACGATCTCGTGCTCCTCGAGCTTCTGCCCGTCGATCTCGGCATGGACCAGCAGGCTGGTGAGATCGTCGGTGGGGTGCTCGCGCCGCTGCGCGATCATCGCACCGCAGCGGGCAAAGATCTCGGGGATGTCCTTGGACAGGATGCTCGCGATGCCCTCCGGGTTGAGATCGGGGTCGCCCGCCGCCAGCGTGGTGTTCATCAGGCTCGCCCACACGGCGTCGTCCTGCGGGGGAATGCCCATGAAGCTGCCGATCACGCGCGAAACGACCGGCTGGGCGACGTCGGTGACGAGGTCGCAGGTCTCACGCCCGTCCAGCCGCTGGAGCGCCTCGACCACGATGCGCCGGATCGCGGGCTCGTGGGCGGAGATCCGCCGCGGCGTGAAGCCGGCCTGGAAGAGCATCTTCAGGCGGTCGTGCTTGGGCGGATCCATGCCGATGAACATCGCCCGCATCAGCTCGATCGGGAACACGTTGGTCAGCGCGGTCACGCCTCCCAACTCCGAGGAGTAGGTCCGCCAGTCGCGGCTGACAGCATGAACATCCTCGGCTCTGGTCACCGACCAGAAACCGGCCTCCTGGGGATATTCGCTCACCCGTTCGGTCCAGTGCACCGGACACTCCGCGCGTAGCCGACCAAATAGTTCGTGCGGGGGCCCGTCGCGCCACAGCCACAAATCACCAACGAGGACGTGGTCCAGGTCGTTCTCGGTCGAAGTCACCGGATCCTCCTCAAGCGCCAACCGGACAGAGCCCATGATGCTACTGGCAGCCGCCGCGACCGTAAGGTGTCCGTCTCCGATGTCGGCCCCAAGAACCACCACGGGTGGTGCCCTCCGCCGTCTGCGAGCACCCACCGCGGACGACGGATGAGTACTCGGGCAATCGGTGTCCTGCTCGGCTTGGCGGCCGCGGTGGCCTTCGAGGTGTCATACCTGCTGCTGGCCGCCCAGGCGCGGCGGGTGAGCACGGTCGTTCGTCCCGACGTGTCGTTCCTCGGCCGTCTGCTGCGACGTCCATGGTGGTTGGTGGCGATGGGGCTCAACGGCGTGGCGTTCGGGCTCGAACTCGCGGCGCTGCGCCACGTCTCGCTGGTCGTGGTGCAGCCGCTGCTGGCGGTGGGTCTGCTCGGACTGGTGCTCGGCGCCCGCCTGTTCCTCGGCGAGCGGGTCGGCAGGCGGCAGGTCGCCGGAGTCGTGCTGGTCGCGGTCGGAGTGACGCTCGTGGTCAGCGGAGCGCCACGGGCGGCGGGCACGGTCGGGCTGCGGGTCGACGCGTGGAGCGTCATCGCCGTCCTGCTGCTGGTGGCGGTTCTGGCGTTTCCGCAGCTCGATCGGGGTGGGTCGGCGTGGCGTCTGGTGGCCGCAGCGGCCGCCGGGGACACACTCGTCGCGCTGGCCACGAATGAGGTCGCGATCGCCTGGTCCGGTCACCTCCCAGCAGCCGCGGCAGGCGTCCTCGTGGTCGCCGTGTGCGGGCTGATGGCGGTGGCCAGTGAGTCCGCGGCACTGCAACAGCTTTCGGCCTCCCGAGTCGGACCGATCGTCAGCGGCGCGCAGGTCACGGTGCCGGTGCTGCTACTCGCGCTCCTCGGCCGTCAGCGCTGGGGATCGCTTCCCGCCGGCGGCGCGCTGCTGGCGCTCGGAGTGCTGCTGGTGGGCGGCGGGGCGTTCTGCTTGGGCGCGCGGGGCGCGGGTGAGACGCGGGGGATGCACCGGCGCTGAGCGACGAGCCCCGGTGTTCATGCCTCGTGGGCGGCCGCGCCCCAGTCCGGCTCGCCGACGTTGAGGCGGGCGAGCAGCCCGTGCAGCGTGCAGCGCTCGCCGTCGTTGAGGCTGGCGAGGATCTCGTCCTCGACCGCCTGCAGCGCGCGGTCGACCTCGCGGAGCGCGAGCTCGCCCTCGACGGAGAGCTCGATCATCCCGCGCCGGCGGTCGATGCGATCGCGCTGCCGCACGATCAGGTCGTGATCTTCGAGCTCGTTCAGCAGGCACACGGTGCTGCTGGGGTCCATGCACAGCCGTTCGGCCAGTGCCTGCTGCGCGGTGGGGCCGTGACCGCGCAGGTAGCTGAGCGCAACGACATGGCGCTGGCGCAACCCGAGCGGCGTGAGGGCGTACTCAAACCGCTGACGCACGGAGCGTGCCACTCGGGCGATCAACACTGTGACATGCACTGGAACCGCGACAGTGGATGTGTCACCCGGAGAACTCACGGAGGGCCATTGTAGGCGATTCTCCGTTGCCATATATGCTTGTGGTTATTAAGATGGTCTTATGGTTGACAACTAGCTGATGGCGGTGCCCGTCGCGCCGTCGTCGGCCGGTCAGGAGGTGTCATGCGGCTCTCTGCTCAGTCCGTCACCACCGGTTCGAGATGGCGTCCGGCGGTCGGGCAGCCGATCACGCTGCGGGTAGTGGTGAGGACCAGTCTCGGCACCGTCGACCTCAACTGGGCCGTGGAGGCCCGCGGATAGGCTCGTGGCTGGAGCGAGGGTCCTGGTCGAGCACGTCTCCCGCGCATACGGGCGGGCACTGGTCCTCGACGATGTCAGCTTTGTCGTAGCGGCCGGCGAACTGGTCGCCTTGACGGGCCCGTCGGGCTCGGGCAAAACGACGCTGCTGCAGCTGATCGGCAGTCTCGACCGCCCCAGCCAGGGACGACTACTCGTGGATGACGTGTCGGTGGGAGAGCTCTCACACCCAGCCCGATTCCGGCGCGGCACGGTCGGCTTCGTGTTCCAGCTGCACCACCTGCTGCCTGCGCTCAGCGCCCAGCAGAACGTCGAGCTGCCGATGCTCGCGGCGCGTATCGCACGCCGCGAGCGGGCCGCGCGGGCCATCGAGCTGCTAGAAGAAGTGGGGCTCGCCGACCGCGCCAGCGACCTGCCCTCCGACCTCTCCGGGGGCGAGCGCCAGCGCGTGGCCATCGCCCGCGCGCTGGCCGGGCGTCCGCGCCTGATCCTCGCTGATGAGCCCACCGGATCCCTCGACACCGTGGCGTCGCGCCGGGTGTGGGAACTGCTGGCCAGCGTGCGTGAGCGACGCGGCACCACGATCATCGTCGCCTCCCACGACGCCACGCTGGCTGAGCACGCCGACCGCGCCCTGCGTCTGCTCGACGGCCGCATGATGCCACCCGCCGAGGAGCAGTTCGCCACCGAGGGCGTGGCGTGAGCGGGCTCGGCCAGACGCTCACCAGCCTCCGCCGCCGGCCGGGGCGGACATTCCTGACTGCGCTGGGCACCGCGCTGGGGATCGCCACCATCGTCGCGTTGCTCGCCGTCGCCGGCGGCGCCCAGCACAGCGCCGGGGAGCTCGTGCAGCTCGGCGCCTCCGACCTCGGCCTGTTCCAGAAGGACGCCGCCGACCCCACCACCTCGATCCTGTCCACCGACCTGATTCCCGAGCTGCGACGCACCCCCGGCATCGCCGATGCGACCCCGCTCGTGCTGCTGGTCAATGACCTGCCCAAATCACCCGCCGCGATCGTGTTCGGAGCCAACCGCAACGGCTTTCTGACCCAGCGACTGGTGTTCAGCACCGGACGGATGTACCGCTCGGGGCATGAGATCGTGGTCGGCGACGAGCTGGCCAGACAACTGCACACCAGGCCCGGGGACAGCCTCACCGTGGCCCACCGCACGTTCAACGTGGTCGGGATCTACCACATCGGCGTGGCCTACCAAGACTCCGGGGCGTTCATCCCCCTCGCCACTGCTCAGACGATCAGCGGTCGCCAAGGCGAGGCAACCACGATCCCGATCAAACTCGACCCCGGAACCCGACCCGCCGCGGCGGAGAAGACAATCGCCGCGCGGTTCCCAGGCATCCTGATCATCGCCGACGCCGAAGAGGCCACCCGAGCGGGCGCCAACGGCCAGCTGATCTCTCAGGCCGCGCTCGTGATCGCCGTGCTCGCGCTCGCGATCGGAGGTATCGGCGTGATGAACACCATGCTCATGGCGGTGATCGAACGCCGCTCGGAGTTCGCCTTGCTCTCCGCCGTCGGCTGGAGCGGGCCGCAAGTCGCCGGCCGCGTCCTGTTCGAAAGCCTCCTGACTACGATCATCGGCGCCGCCCTTGGGCTCATCATCGGCATCCTCGGTGCTCAGCTACTCGTCAACGCCCTCGGCGCACAAACCTTCATCTCACCGCATGTCACCGCGTGGGACCTCGGCCGCGCCCTGCTCGTTGGCGTGCTGATCGGCATCCTCGGCGGCCTGTACCCGGCCTGGCGCGCCGCCCACGTCTCCCCCGCCCACGTCCTCGCTCAACACTAAGTGGTCGCGCCAGGGCTAGCGCGCCTCCTCGAGCACCGGCACCGGCGAGTCAACGTCGACATGCACCGGCGCGTGCAGCGGCCGGGGGGCCGGGACCAGCAGGCTGGCCCCCACGCAGACGATCAGGAAGACCGTCGAGAGCAGGAACGATTCGCTAAAACCGGTCACCGAGGGCAGCCGGTCGGCGCCCGTGTTGTTGGCGATGAAGGTCGCCGCGAGCTGCGCCCCCAGCGCGCCACCGAGCGTGCGCATGACGGTGTTCATGCCGCCCGCGACGCCCGTCTGCTCCGGGGGGACCGCCTGCACGATCAGGTTGCCCAGCGCCGCGAAGGCCAGCCCGATCCCAACGCCCAGCAGCGCCGAGCTGATCAGCATGTCGTAGGGGTGAGCATGGGCCACCCACAGCCAGCCGAAGGCCACCGCGGTGATCCCCGCGCCGACCACCAGCGACGGCTTCGATCCGTAGCGCCGCGCGACGCGCCCGGCCTGTGAACCGAGCACCCCCATCAGCAGACAGGAGGGCAGAAGATAGAGCCCCGAGACGATGATCGAGGCGCCGAAGCCAAAGCCCGTGCTCTTGGGCAACTGGGCGAAGTCCGGGAACACGATGAACGCCGAGTACATGCCCGCGCCGAGCAGGAACGCAGCCAGGTTCGCCGTCCACACCCCGCGGATGCGCATCATCGCCATGTCGATCAGCGGCTCGCGGCTGCGCAGCTCAACCATGATCCAGGCCGCCACAAACAGCAGGCCGACCGCGATCAGGGCCAGCGTCTTGGGCGATCCCCAACCCCACGTCGTGGTCTCAGACACCGCGATCAGGACGAGCGATATGCCGATGCTCATCAGCGCCGCGGCCAGCCAGTTCACGCGTCCGGGCACGCGCACCGGCGATTCCGGGATGAATCGCCACGTGCACACCGCCGCGATCACGATCACGACCAGCGGAATCCAGAACAGCCACTGCCAGCTGAGGTTCTGCACGATGATCGCCCCCGAGATCAGGCCCACGCCCGCTCCGACGCCCAAAATCGATGACATCAGCCCGATGCTGCCGGCGACGCGGTCGGCGGGGAACTCGTCGCGCGCGATGGCGAAGGCGAGCGGGAAGATGCCGCCGGCGGAGCCCTGGATCACGCGCGCCACGATCAGTACGCCGAGTGAGTCAGACACCGCCGCCAGCAGCGTGCCGAGCGCCAGCGCAATCAGCGTGTAGAGCAGCAGCCGCTCCTTGCCGTACATGTCTCCGAGCCGACCGATGATCGAGGTCGCGACCGATGCCGAGAGCAAATAACCGGTCAGCACCCACGACACGCCCGCCTCGGATGTGTGCAGATCGTGCTGGATTGTCGGCAGCGCCGGGATCACCGACGAGCTCAGGACCGCATAGGCAAGCCCGGCCAGAGAGAGAACCGCGAGGATGATGTTCGGGTGGACGCGGTGCGCGGTGTCCGTGCGCGACGGCATACCGGTACTCTAGCGGAATGATCATTCCGGCATCGTCTCATGACCCTCCGCGCACAGCGTCGACGGAGCCGAGCGAGTGCGAGTGGGCCGCGCTCGACACCGAGGCCAAGCGCGAGCGACTGCTCCGTACCGCCGCCGAGGTGTTCTCGCGCGAGGGCCTCGACGCGCCGATGCCGGCGGTCGCGGCGGCCGCGGGTGCTGGTGTGGCCAGCGTCTACCGACAATTCCCGTCTAAGCACGAGCTGCTGGCGGCGCTGGTGACCAGGCGCCTGGAGCAGGTCGCCGACGCGGCGCGCGACGCGTTTGCCCGCGAGGGCGACTGCTGGTCGGCGTTGACCGAGATGCTGTGGATGCTCGTCGAGCAGGAGGCGGCCGACGACTTCCTCGGCGAAGCCAGGACAGCCGTCGCCGAGCATCCGGACGTGGTCGCGGCGACCGAACGGGCCACCGGCGCGATCGAGCAACTGCTGGCCGGCGCTCGCGCCGAGGGCCGCTTGCGCGCCGACGCCTCGATGCTCGACATCAGGCTGCTGTTCGCGGCCACCCGCGCCGCCAAGCACGTCGAGCCCCAGGCCTGGCCGCGTATGCTTGAGCTGCTGATCGACGCGCTCGACACCCGAGGAGCTGGACGTTGAAGATCCGCGCCGCCGTGCTCGAGGAGTTCGCCAAGCCGCTCAACGTGACCGAGGTCGACCTCGCCGAGCCCAGGGCCGGCGAGGTCCTGGTTCGCCTCGAGGCCTGCGGCGTCTGCCACACCGACATGTACACGGCGTCGGGCGTGGATCCATCGGGCTACGCCCCGACCGTCCTGGGCCATGAGGGAGCCGGCATCGTCGAGCGAATCGGTGACCGGGTCACGAGTCTCGCGCCGGGTGACCGGGTGGTCACCTTGTTCTCGCCCCAGTGTCGCGAGTGCGTGCATTGCCTGCGCCCGGACACGAACCTGTGCCTGGCGATCCGTGAGCAGCAGAACCTCGGTTACCTCCCGGATGGGACCGCGCGGCTGTCCCGCGACGGGGAGCCGATCCGCCACTTCATGGGGACGAGCACGTTCGCCGACTACACCGTGATGCCGGAGATCGCGCTCGCCCGGGTCTCACCCGACGCCGAGCCCGACCGCGCCTGTCTGTTTGCCTGTGGGCTGTCAACCGGCCTGGGCGCGGCGATCAACACGGCCCAGGTTCGGGCGGGATCGACGTGCGTGGTGTTCGGCGCCGGAATGGTGGGGCTGGGCGCCGTGGCCGGCTGCCGGCTGCAGGGCGCCGAGCGGATCATCTGTGTCGACATGGCGAAACCGCGGCTCGCACTGGCCCGCGGACAGGGAGCCACCGACGTATGGATCGGCGGCCCAGACACGGTCCAGCGCGTGCTCGAGGAGACCGACGGATTTGGTGCCGACTACACGTTCGAGGCCACCGGGCGGGTCGCCGTGATGCGCCAGGCGGTGGAGTCGGCCCGCATGGGGTGGGGCCTGTGCACCGTCGCGGGCGTCGCCGGCAAGGGCGAGACACTCGACATCATCCCGCGGCTGCTGATCACCGGCCGCCGCGTGTGCGGCTCGTCATTTGGGGGCGTCAAGGGCCGTGACCAGGTGCCCGAGCTCGTGCAGCTCTACCTCGACGGCAGGCTCGACGTCGACCCGTTCATCTCGCACCGGATCTCTCTCGACGAGGTCAATCGGGGCTTCGAGCTGATGGAGCACCAGGACGGGATCCGGAGCGTGATCACGTTCGGCTAAGTGGTCTCCGGCCGAACGTGCGACGGCGACCACTCAGAATTGTCGGCCGGTGCCTCGCGCTGGTGGCCGCCGGGCTGCTCGTGGCGGCCCCGCTCACGGGCTGTGGCACCTCAGCCAAGCGCACGGGCTCGGGACTGGTATCGATCGGTTCCGGGCTCAGCGGACCGGCCGGGCTGCGCGCGGAGGTCTACGCCAGGGGTCTGCCGACCGTAGCGGCGTTCACGTTTGATCCGCAGGGCAGACTCTGGGCCGCCGCCGCGGGCCTCAGCGACCATGCGCGTGACGGCGTCTACCTGATCGCGAAACCCGGCGCGCGCCCGCTCCGCGTGGTGGGCGGGCTGGACGACCCGCTCGGCCTGCTCTGGCATCAGGGCCGGCTGTACGTCTCGTCGGTCGGACGCGTGACCGCATACAGCGGACTGCGCGGAACGCGGTTCGCGCATCAGGCGACGATCCTCGACGGCCCGGTCGCTCACGGCGAGAACAACGACCTCGTCCTCGCGCCGACGGGACGGTTCGTGATGGGCATCACCGCGACCTGTGACCACTGCGTGCCGACGTCCAAGTGGTCGGGCTCGATCGTCTCCTTCCGCTCGGACGGCAGCGATCTGCGCCTGTACGCGGCTCGGATCAGAGCCCCGGTGGGACTTGACTACTTCCCCGGCACGAGCGACCTGTTCGTGACGATGAACCAGCGCGACGACCTCGGCGCGCGCACCCCCGGCGACTGGCTCGCGCTCGTTCGCCCCGGCACCAACTGGCGCTTTCCCGAGTGCTATGGCCAGGGCGGAGCAGCCTGCGCCGGGGTTCCGGGTCCGGTCGCGGTGCTCGACCAGCACGCCGCCGTCGGCTCGGTAGTGATCGTGACCGGGCAGCTCGGCCCGACGGTCGGGACCGCCGGGCTGGTCTCCGAATGGCAGACCGCGACGGTGGCCCGGGTGGCATTGGTCAAGCGCGGCTCGGGCTACAGCGGCTCGCCGTCGGTGTGGCTGCGGGGTCTGCGCAACCCGCTCGCGCTCGTGCTCGGGCCTGCCGGGTCAGTCCTGGTCGGTGACTGGGGCACCGGAATCATCTACCGGATCGCGCGGCGGAACTGAAGCGACTCGACCGGCTCCAGATGGGAGCCGGTCGAGGGTCGCGTTCCGGAGGACATCGTGGCGCGATGTCACATGTTGGGGCAGTTGTGCGAACCGCCCTTGGCACCCGCAGGCGCAGCGTGCGCTGCTGGCGCCGTGCTACTGGTTCCGCTCGCCGCAGAGCTCGATGTGGCGGCGCTCGCGATCGCGGCGCCGCCGCCCCCGACCGCCGCGGTGATCGCGAGGGCGGCGAGCAGTGGTCTGATCCGACGTGGCATTTGGTTCACCTCCTTTGGTGGCCTGAGCACACGATGCGCGACCCGCGTCTGAGCCGCGTAGGAGCCACATAAGAGTTTGCTACGAGGGGCCAAGCCATGCCGCCGATCACCGGCTCGCGCTAGCGCCGGCGCGCCGCTGGCTCGAGCGCGGGATTTGACCAGCCCCCATCGGCCGGGTTGAGGTTGACGCCCGGGGGGACGATCTCGTCGATCCGGTCGAGCACCTGATCGGACAGCTCGACATCGGCCGCGGTCAGCTGTGATTCGAGCTGCTCCATCGTCCGCGGCCCGATGATCGCGGCGGTCACCGCCGGGTGGCGGATCACGAACGCAAGCGACATCTCGATCAGCGAGATCCCCGCCTCCTCGGCCAGGCGAGCCAGCGCGTCGGCAGCCTCGAGCTTGCGCTGATTGCCCGGTAGGGACAGGTCGTAGCGCCCGGGAATCCGGTCGGCGCGATGCGAGCTCGGTGCCGGCGCGCCCTGGCGATAGCGACCCGAGAGCCATCCTCCCGCGAGCGGGCTCCACGGGATCACGCCCATCCCGTAGCGCCGAGCGGTCGGGAGCACATCGTTCTCGACCCCGCGCACGAGGATCGAGTACGGAGGCTGCTCGCACACGAAGCGCTCTCGTCCGCGCTGCTGGGCCACCCACTGAGCCTCGACGATCTGGCTGGCGGGGAAGGTCGAGGAACCGATGTAGCGAACCTTGCCCGCGCGGACCAGGTCGGTCAGAGCTCCGAGCGTCTCGTCGATGTCGGTGTCGGCTTCGGGACGATGAATTTGGTAGAGGTCGATCCAATCGGTGCGCAACCGCCTGAGGCTGTTCTCGACCTCCTTGATGATCCAACGGCGCGAATTGCCGAACTCGTTGGGGTCATCGCCCATCGTGCCGTGCACCTTGGTCGCCAACACCACGTTGTCGCGTTTGCTCCCGGCGAGCGCCTGGCCGACGATCTCCTCTGACTCGCCACGCGAATACACGTCGGCGGTGTCGATGAAGTTGATCCCCGCGTCGAGCGCGCGGTGGATGATCGCGATGCTGTCCTGGTGATCGGGGTTGCCCCACCCGCCGAACATCATCGCGCCGAGGCAGAGGGGGCTGACTGTGACTCCGGTGTGGCCCAGCGTGCGAAGTTTCATTCCCGACAGGCTAGCCGTCAGACCAGCAGGCCCAATCGCTGCGCCCGCTGCACCGCCTCGGTCCGGTTACGGACCTCGAGCTTGCGGAACACGGCGCTGGTGTGCTCCTTGACGGTGTGCTTGGACAGGTGCAGCGCCTCGCCGATCTCGGGATTGGTGGACCCCGACGCCATCAGTTCGAGGACCGCGCGTTCGCGGTCCGACAGGCCCAGGGCCCCGTGGCGGTCGTGACGCTCGAACACCGTCTTGCCCTGGCCGACCAATCGCACCGCGCTGGCGATTCTGCGCGCCGGCCAGTCCTTGTAGGCGAAGCCTGAGGCTCCCGCCGCGCGGGCGGCCGAGGGCGATATCTCCCCGGCGCCGGAGATCAACAGCACCCGGGTCTGGGGCTCAGTGGCCCGCAGCAGCTCACACACCTCGGCGCCCGACTCCTCACCGATGAACAGGTCCACGAGCGCGACGTGCGGTCGGTATCGCGCCGCCAGCGCGATCGCTTCGTCGCCCGTGTTGGCGCTCAAACAGCGTTCGACCCACGGTTGCTGGGTGAGCATGAGTCGAAACCCCCAGTGCACGACATCGTGATCGTCCACGACCAGCACGCTCAGGCGCTCAGGGCTGCGTTCCCCCTCAGGCATCGTCGTCATAGTCATCGTGTGGCACGACCAGCCGGACCTGCCAGGTGCCCGGCTCGCGTTCCCCGAACTCCACCACGCCGCCGCTCTGCAGTGCCTCGAGCGCCGACAGACGAAGTCCCATCCCAGCGTGCCGGCGGCGGCCGCTCACCCCGTCGTTGGCCACCTCGAGCACGAACGCCCCGTGGAGCTGGCCGATCCGAATGCCGACGCGGGTTGGGCTGGCGTGCTTGTGGGCGTTTCGCACCGCTTCGGCCAGCACCGACTGGGCGAGCGGCTCAAGGCTCGCCGGCACGTCCCCCTCGACCCCGGCCTCGAGCGTCAGCCCGAGGTCGGGGTGCACGCGGGTGAGACGCTCCACCTCGGCCACGAACGTGGTCTGGGTCGCCCGGGGCGCGCGACCCAACGGTCGCTGCAGCGCGGCGCGCAGGTCACCGAGTGCGGCCTGGGTCTCACTGGCGCAGCGCTCGCGCGCCGCCGCGGGCAGATCTCCATCTCCGTCGAGCGCCATCGAGACTCCGAATAGGCGCTGAATCACGCCCTCGTGGATCTCACGAGCGAGGTCGATCCGCTGTTCGAGCTGGTGCGCATTCTCGGCCTGCGTGGCAAAGATCCGCGCCACCGACGCCAGTGCGGCGGCCTTACCCAACGTCCAGAGCAGGTTCCGGTCGGCGTCATCCAGCGGCGGAGCCGACATCAGTCGGTCGGTGAGAATCACGCCGATCGCGCGACCGGCGGCGGTCATCGGCGTGAACACGAGGCGCACCGGTTCTGAGACCAGCGCGGCGTACTCGGGAGGGACCTGACCGCTGACGTCCCCCACCGCCTCGACGATCTTGTCTTCGCGCAATGCCAGGGCGGCGAGCGGCGCCGATTCGACCGTCACGTGCGCGCCGGCGAACTGCTCGAGGTCCAGCCCGTGCGCGCCCGCCGCTCGCACTCGCCGGCGGGCACTGTCGTACCGGAAGATGATCGCCCGGCGCATCCGCGCCAGCCGGCACACGGCTTCGCACAGCCGGTCGTAGAAGCCGTTCCCGGTGGCCGAGCCCTGCTCGGATTGCGAGAGCACCTCGACGAACAACTCGAGCGCCTCGATTCCCACCCCGGCGCGCGCGTCAGGGGACGCGGTGGAGCTCATGGCACAGCGCCGGCGGGGTCTAGCCGGCGTGAACGTCCATCAGCCCGAAGCGCAGCTCCTGCTGCGGCGCCAGGTACACCTGCCAACGTTGCTCGCAACTCGGGCATCGGCATTCCACCGACGCATCGTAGCCGTCGAGCGCCGCGTCCCACTCGACCTGCTCGCTGCGCAAGCAGATCGGGCACGCCAGCGACGCGGCCACGAGCGCGTCCGGATCGTCGGCGCGAAAGCGAGCGATGTCGGCGAGCATCGTCCCCACGGTCAGGTCGTCAGCGCGGCGAAGCGCGTGATCGGCCGCTTCCCCCACCGGCTCCGGGTGGCAAAGTCAAGCAGCCGCTCCAGGTACTCGCCCAACGGGGAGGCGTGAATCCCGGCCGCGTCCAGGCGAGCGCACGTCACCGCTTGCTCGAATACCGCTCCAATCGAGAAGTACGGGAAGTAGGCGCCGCTGCCCTCGAGCGCCGTCCGCCCGGCCGAATCGCCCTCGAGCCGGGCGTACTCGGCTGGTGAGAGCACCTTGGGCAACGGGCGGCGGAAGTATCCGCTGGCGAGCTGAGCGATCTCCGCGATCGTGCTGGCGTTGGCTCCGGCCGTGAGGTGATAGGTCTCGCCGATGCCGCCGGCCGAATCGCACAGCTCGTGGATGGCATCGGCGACGTAGTCGATCGAGACGACGTCGACCGGAGCCGAGGGAATCGCCGGCACGGCCTCGAACAAGCCGCGGGCGAATGCGCGCAGTGGCCAGTAGAGCACGTTGAAGGCCGAGGTCCAGCCGCTGCGCCGATCTCCGACGACGATGCTCGGACGCATGATCGTGAACGGCAGTCCCTGGTGGGAGCGCACCAGCTGCTCGCCTTCGAACTTTGACTGCTCGTAGGAGTTGTGAAAGCTCTGCCCGACGTCGAGGTCGCGCTCGGCGAACCGCCCGGCGTGGGTACCGGCCACATAGGCGGTCGAGATGTGGCCGTAGCGCTGCAACCCTCCGCGCTCACGCGCCAGCTCGGCGAACTCGAGCATCCGACGGGTGCCCTCCACGTTGATCTCGCGGGCCTCGTGCAGCGGGAGAGTGAACGACACCGACGCGGCGCTGTGGACGATCGTCGTGACGCGCCGGGCCAGGTCCTCGCGGCGCGTGCGCGCCAGCGCCAGGCCGGGAGCGGTCAGCTCCGCGGCAATCGCCTCGACCCGCGCGGCGTAACGCTGAGCGCGGGCGCCGAACAGGTTGACCAGCACCTGCTGCACCCGGGCATGGGCCGCCTCATCGTTCTCGGCCCGCACGAACGTGATGATCGGGCGCTCGCTGCGTTCCAGGTACCGGGCCAGCAGCTCCATGCCGACGAAGCCGGTGGCGCCGGTGAGCAGTACGGCTCCGTCCGCGCGACTCATGCGACCCCGGCCAGCGAGCCGAACGCCCAGGTCAGGCGCGAGCGCGTCTGACTCGGCGTGATCAGCTCATCGATGTAGCCGGCGCTCGCGGCGGCCTGCGGGCGCAGCTGCCGGTGGGCGTAATGATCGGCCAGTTGCTCGCGCAGCGCGTTGGGATCATCCGCAGCGGCCAGCTCGCGACGGTGGATGATCCCGACCGCCGGCTTGGCCCCCATCACGCCGATCTGCGCCCCGGGCCAGGCGAACACGTAGTCCGCACCGAGGTCCTTGGAGTTCATGGTGATGAACGCACCGCCGAACGCCTTGCGCAGGATCAGGGTGACCCGCGGCACGGTTGCCTCGGCGAACGCGTGCACCAGCGTCGCGCCGAACCTGATCACGCCTGCCGACTCCTGACGGGTGCCGGGCATGAAACCAGGCGTATCGACAAGCACGAGCAGCGGAATCCCGAACGCGTTGCACTTCGAGACGAACTGCGCCCCCTTCTGCGAGCTTCCGGCGTCGAGCACGCCGCCGAGGTACCGCGGCTGGTTGGCGATCACGCCGACCGGACGTCCGTCGATCCGGGCCATTGCGGTGACCAGGTTGCGTGCCCAACCGGCGGATACCTCGAGCAGTTCTCCGCCGTCGACCAGCGCTCGGATCACGCTGCGCACGTCGTAGACGCGGCGCGGCTCATCGGGCACGCAGGCCGCCGGGTCACGGCCGTTCGCGGCCCGGACCGGGGCCCTGGGCGCCGGCTCATCACGATGGCGGGGCAGATATCCGAGCAGATCGCGGGCCAGGTACGCCGCGTCGACATCGGTCCGGGCGACGAAGTTGCAGACGCCGTTGCGCTCATGGACACGGGTGCCGCCAAGTTGATCCGCCGTCACGTCCTCGCCGAGCGCCTCCCGGACGACGCCGGGACCGGTCAAGAACATGCTCGACTCCTCGGTCATCACGGTCCAGTCGGTCAGCGCGGGCGAGTACGCGCCACCGCCGGCCGAGAGCCCCGAGATGATCGAAATCTGCGGAACGCGGCCTGAGAGAGCGACGGTACGGCGGAAGATCCGACCGTAGCCGCCGAGGGCCGCGACGCCTTCTTGCATACGCGCGCCGCCAGAGGACACGAATCCGACCACGGGTGCGCGCGCCCGATCGGCGAGCTCCAGCACTCGCACGATCGTGCTCGCGTGCGCCTCCCCGAGCGACCCGCCGGCAAAGCTCGAGTCCTGGGCGTAACAAAACACCGGGCGACCGTCGATCAAGCCGGCACCTCCCACCACCCCGTCGCCGTTGCGAGCCTTCTCGCCCATGGCCAGCGAGATGACCTCAGAGCGAATCACGTCGAACGAGCCGAGGTCACACAGAACCTCGAGCCGCTCGAGCGGGCTGAGCTGTGTCTCCGGCCGGGGAGCGAGGGCCAGGCTCATGGCCGGCCCCACTCGATCACGGTCGCGCCCCAGGTGAAGCCGGCACCGAACGCACCCAGCAGCACGCGGTCTCCCACGTCCAGGAGTTCCTCGCGCTCACTGAACGCCAGCGCCAGCGGCAGCGTCGCCGCCGAGGTGTTGCCGTACTCGCCGATGCAGTCGACCACGCGCTCCGGCGCCAGGCCGAGTCGCTCGCTCACCGCGGTGAGGATGCGGCCATTGGCCTGGTGGTAGACAAACAGATCGATGTCCTCGAGCTCGAGCGCGGTGGCCCGCACCGCCTGCACGGTGGCCTCCGCGAGCCTGGCCACCGCCTCACGAAACGTCTCGTGTCCGCGCATCCTGATCCGCGCCGTGGCGCGCTCGACGAAGATGTGATCCGCGCCGGCGCCGTCGGCACCGAGCACGATCGGGCCGATCCGACCGGGCTGATCTGTCGCCTCCAGCACGACGGCCCCGGCACCGTCGGCAAACACCGCGGCCGTGGCGCGATCCTCGGGATCGGTGATCCGCGACATGAAATCGGCGCCCACCACCACCACGCAGCCCGCGCGACCGGCCTCGATCTGGGCCGCGCCCACGGCGAGCGCGGACAGAAATCCGGTACACGCCGAGCCGACGTCGAAGGCTCCCGCGCGTGTGGCGCCCAAGGCGTGGGCCACCAGCGGCGCGGCGTTGGGCATCACCTCGTCGGCGGTCGTGGTGGCGACGATCACCAGGTCCACGTCCGTGGCCACGACGCCGGCACGGTCGAGCGCTCGCTGCGCCGCCACCGTCGCGTGCGTCGCCAGGCGCTCCCCCGGCTCGGCCATCCGGCGCGAGCGAATCCCGGTGCGCCGCACGATCCAGTCCTCATCGACCCCCAGCCGAGCGCCGATGGTGGCGTTCGGGACCACCGTTTCGGGCAAGCTGACGCCGACCGCAGTGGCGGCGGCGCCGACACGCGCCGGAGCGGCTGGCTCGGCGTCGGCAAACGTCCGGGGCGTGCGGGCAATCGCGGTCATGGACGACACGCTGGGGGAAACGCCGGCCGGATACCAATCAAGTTGCCCCCATACCCGACAGACGGGGGGTGCGCCGGGCGCGAGATCGGCTCCACCGGGCGCGATCCTCTCAACCGGGCGCGATCGGCTCCACCAGCTTTGCGAACAGGCGCTCCAGCGTGTCCGCGGGATCTCCGCCGATCCCGGTATGGACCTCGGAAGCCTGGATGATCGTGCTCGACGGAGCCACCAGCCAGCCGAAGCGCTCGGATTGGGGGAGCGCGGCGATCGGGCCGGCCTGGGGATCGCCCGCGGCCACTCTGACCAGAGCATCGAGATGCGAGCGCACCTCGCTCGCCGACACGCTCGGCGCCAGAGCGGCGAGCCTGACCTCGTCGAGCGCCACCAGCACCCCGAGAAAGTCGCGCTGCCGGCAGTACAGGACGACGCCGACATTGAAGCGCTCGCCGCGCTCCACGCGCGGGACCACGCGCACGATCGCGTACGCGAACGCGCTACCCGCGGAGTCGGGCACGTTCCGCTTCTTCGGCAAACGCAATGCTGTGCACACGCCGGCTCAGGTACTCGACGTAGGTGTCGGGCGGATCGCCCACGAACCAGTCCTCGGGCACCAGGGACACGACCTCCTCGATCAGGCTCCGACCGATCTGGGGCCCCAGCCGCTGGTGGGCGGCGAGGATCGAGCCCGCGTAGGGCAGGAGCACGTGATCGGCGATCTGCGGAAACGATCGGTCGGCGTGCTCGGCGGGGATCAGTCCCCCGTGCTGCAGGTACAGCGCGGCTCCGTGGTCGATCAGCCACAGTCGCCCGTGCCACAGCAACAGGTTCGGATTGCGCGCGGTCCGATCGACGTTGGTGGTCAGCGCGTCCAGCCACACGATGTCTGCGGCCAGCTCAGGGCCCGGGGTCCAGGCGCCGGCCGGGGTATAGGGCAGGGCGCCGGGCAGAAAGTCGACCCCGAGATTTGAGCCCGGGCTCGCTGCGATCAGCTCCTGGATCTCCGGATCCGGCTCGGCCACGCCGAGCCTCGGATCGATCTCGACGATGACGAGTTCGGGGACCAGCAGATCGACCCGCCGGGCCAGCTCGCCCACGATCACCTCGGCGACCAACGCCCGCAGACCCTGGCCGGCGCCGCGGAACTTCGTCACGTACAGCCCATCGTCATCCGCCTCGACGAGTCCGGGCAGCGACCCACCCTCGCGCAGCGGCGTGACGTAGCGCGTCGCGATGACCGATCGCAAACCGATCGTGATTGACATGCGCTGACCGTACCCGTCGCGGTTGTTCAGCGGAAACCCGGCCGGCCAGCCTGCGTCCTGCGTACCATCGAGGGATGCGCGTTTCAGTTCTCGATCAGTCGCCGATCTCCGAGGGCTCGACCGGCGTCGATGCTCTGCGTCACACGCTGGATCTCGCCCGTCTCGCCGATGAGCTGGGGTACCATCGCTACTGGGTGGCCGAGCACCACGGCGGCCCGATGCTGGCAGGCCCGAGCCCGGAGGTGCTGATCGGACCGATCGCCGCGGCGACCGAGGAGATCAGGGTGGGCAGCGGTGGAGTGATGCTCCCGCACTACAGCCCACTGAAGGTGGCGGAGTCGTTCACGATCCTCGCGGCGCTGTTTCCGGGCCGGATCGACCTCGGTATCGGCCGTGCCGCCGGCACCGATCCGCTGACCACCTACGCCCTCCAGCGCGACCGGCGCGAGGTCACGCCCGACGACTTCCCCCAGCAGCTCGGCGAGCTGCTGGCGTACTTTGATGACAGCCTCCCCGCCGACCACCCGTTTCACCGCCTCGCCGCCACGCTTCCCGGGCGGCCGGCGCTGCCGGTCCCCTGGCTGCTCGGATCCTCGCCACAGAGCGCGATCTGGGCCGGTGAGCTCGGGCTGCGCTACGCATTCGCCGACTTCATCAATCCGGCCGGCAGCGAGATCGCCGCTCTCTACCGTCAGCGCTTCCAGCCCGAACGGGATCTGGCCGCGCCGAGTATCGCCGTCGCCGCCTCGGTCATCTGCGCTCCGAGCGACGAGGAGGCGCACTATCTCGCCGCCAGCAGTCGCATGTCGTTCACCCTCCTGCGGCGCAACGAGCTGATCCCGATCCCGCCGCCGGAGAAAGCGCTGGCCTTCTTCAGCCAGGAGGGCAAGCCGCCGAGC
>Ga0302326_10008444_pt1 | contig 22715 bp, 13 predicted proteins | sample Palsa_T0_3_FD_202264 | JGI IMG/M metagenome (GOLD analysis project Ga0302326, IMG submission 202264) | Peat permafrost microbial communities from Stordalen Mire near Abisko, Sweden - Palsa_T0_3 | ecosystem: Environmental > Terrestrial > Soil > Palsa > Peat permafrost | place: Sweden: Abisko... | reverse complement strand
TTTTTTGGGATTTGATGCCGGGCACAGACTTTGGGCCGGAACGAATCGCGGCGTGGACGTCCGGGATGGCGCCACGTGGCGTCACTTTGACCAACACGACGGTCTCGTCTGGGATGACTGCGATTTGAATGGCTTCGCCGCGGCCGCGGACGGCACGGTCTGGATTGGTACGAGCGGGGGGTTAGCACACTTTACGCCCGGTGACCATGCTCCCTGGAAAGATCCCCCGGTTGCCATCTTCACGAAATTGACCCTGGGAAAGACCCGTGTGGACCCCGCACAACAAACTGTCTCCGTCGGGTACAACGCTAACGCTTTTGCCGCGAGTTATTCGGCGTTAACATTTGTGCGCGAGAGCGCGGTGACTTTCAGATACAGGCTCGCGCCTCTTTTCGCGCAATGGCAGGAGACGCGGCAGCGTGAACTTCAATTCCCGGGTTTGCCTCCGAATGCTTACCGCCTGGAGGTCGAGGCCCGAGATGGATGGGGCAGATGGAGCGCTGAGCCAACGATATTCTCGTTTGTCGTCAGGCCTCCATGGTGGCGATCGTTGTGGTTTATTTCGCTTCTTGCCTTCGCTTTTCTGGGGGTGTTGGCCATGACATTTCGCTGGCGGGGGCATGCGGCGCGGCAAAGAGAACGCGATCTGGTCGGTCTGGTTGACGGGAGGACGATGGAATTGAAGCAAGCCAATCGCAGCTTGCAACAAGCTTCTTCGCAACTACAGGAAGCCAACCGGGATTTGACCCGGCTGTCAAACCTTGATGGGCTCACAGGCATCGCCAATCGGCGAATGTTCGACCAGACATTGGAAATGGAGTGGAACCGGGCGCGGCGAATGGGAACTCACCTCTCGCTGGTCCTGGCGGATATTGACCATTTCAAGCGGCTCAACGACGCGGCGGGTCACCAGATGGGAGACGAGTGCCTGAAACTCATTGCTGCAGAATTGGCAAAGGCGGCAAGGCGGGCCACGGATCTGGTTGCGCGCTTTGGAGGTGAAGAATTCGCGCTGATCCTGCCGGGAACCGATCCGCTTCAGGCCGCGCAAGTGGCGGAATCGGCCCGTTTGGGAGTGGAGAGACTAGGGATCCGATATTCCAACCAGCCGACAGGAGCAAGTATCACGATCAGCCTAGGAATTGCATCGGCAATTGGCGACCTGTTTCCGTCTGCCGAGGCGCTGGTGGGAGCGGCGGATGGCGCGCTTTACGTAGCCAAGCATCAGGGACGAAACAGGGCCGTATCGCACCCTGGGCCGGGCACCCGGACGGTTCAACCGGTCTCGACCTTAGCAATATTTCAATGCTCCAACCCGAGCCGACGCGTAGATCGTGAAGCGCGGATTTCCGGGTACATTGGCGAGTGCGTTCGCGATAACACGAATGACGTCGCATCGGGAAACTATCGCCTCGTTACCCCATGGCGCTCAAGACCGCTTGAAGAGCTTACCCGCGAGTAACGCCGCGATGTAGATCCAAGTCGCTCACCTCCAGGATCGTCGGACGCTCGAAACAGTTCATCTGGCGATGGTCGGCGTGTCGGAAACTAGCCACATGGGACGCCGATCAGATGTGACGGCACAATGCACGCGGGACTTTATGCTTCATGGGCAATGCCTCCGTCCAAGCATCATGGTGTACATCGGTAGGAAACCTGCTTGACGTCGAACGGAAAAAACAGGGGCCAATGGCGACGAAGGCGGCGTCCTCTTCTGACGACGGAGGGTGACGCGGCGGCGGAGGTTCTGCGATGTAGTGCCTAAACCTTGGCTAAACCAGGGATCTCGGCGCACATGCCGGCGGCCGCAGGTCTCTTTCGCGGGGCAGACCGCTGCCACGGACGCCGTAAACGGATGTCGGTGAAGGTCCGCCCACGCATGCTATTCTGAAAAACACGAGGCCTTCCGCATGTGCCGCCGGCCGCTCGTTCGCTTTACCTTGATGGCGTTTTCCGTGGCGTTTTCGGTATCGGCGCTGTTCCCCTTCCAGGCCGCCTTTCGCCAGTTCCCCGGCATGGAGGACGATCCGGTACCCGTGCCGGCTGACGCCTATGAGAAAACCGAGTGGGCCTTTACGCGCCTGATGTACCCGTCCGGCGTGCACGCGAGCGTCTTCGGCGAGATTGGCAGCTGGCCCACCGACTATCCCAAGGCCGACCGCCAGTTCGTGCAAGGCGTCCGGCGCCTCACCCGCATCCATGCTCGTTCGTCTGAACAGGTAGTGGATCTGGATAGCGACGAGGTTTTCAACTGGCCGTGGCTGTATGCCGTCGAAGTCGGGCACTGGGGCCTGACCGGCGCGGAGTGCGCCAAGATGCGCGAATACCTGTTGCGGGGAGGCTTCTTCATGTGCGATGACTTCCACGGGAGCGGCGAATGGAACGTGTTTATCGAGAGCATCCAGCGAGTCTTCCCGGACCGTCCCATCGTTGAAATCGATAACCAGGATCCCATCTTCCACGTCCTATATGATTTAGGCGAGCGTATTCAGGTGCCCGGCATTCAATACTGGTACACCGGCCGCATCTGGGAAAAGGACGGCAAGACGCCGCACTGGCGCGCGATTTACGACGACTCCGGCCGGGTGATGGTGGCTATCTGCTTCAACCAGGACAATGGCGATGCCTGGGAGTGGGCTGACCATCCGCGCTATCCCGAACGATACGCTTCGCAGGCTTACCGCATGGGGATCAATTACATCATTTACGCCATGACTCACTGAAGACTTACTAAGGGCCCGCATGTTCGAATTCTTGTTCAAGTATCCCGGCGCGGTGTTCCATAGGGGGCAATTCGTTCTGCTGGCTCCATGGCCTTTGTGGATTCTGGCGCTGGGAATCCTGGCGGCCGGCGGGCTGCTGCTGTGGCATGTGCGGCGCAATCGGGGCCTGCTGAGCGGCGCGCGGCCGATAGTGATCTGGCTGCTCGAAACCGCCATGGTGGCGCTGCTGCTTTTCATGCTGTGGCATCCGGCTATCAGCATCGCCACGCTGCAGCCGCGCCAGAATGTAGTGGCTGTAGTGGTGGACGATTCGCGCAGCATGGCGATACGGGAGGGCTCGCAGACGCGCAGCGCGCAGGCCGCGGCGGTGCTCGATGGGAAGCTGCTGGCGGCCCTGGGGCAGAAGTTCCAGGTCCGGTTGTATCGCTTCGGCAAGGATGCGGAGCGCATACAGAAGACCGGACAGCTCAGCGCTTCGGAGCCGGCTTCGCGCATTGGCGACAGTTTGCAGCAGGTGCTGGCGGAGTCCGTCACCTTACCGCTGGGCGCGGTGGTGCTGCTTTCCGACGGCGCCGATAATTCCGGCGGCATCGATCTCGACACAATTTCGCAGATACGGCGGCGCCAGATTCCGGTACACACCATCGGCTTCGGCCGGGAGAAGGTCGATAAGGATGTAGAAATCATCGACGCCGCGCTGCCCGGCCACGCGCTCGCCGATTCGCGTCTAAGCGCGCTGGTCACTTTCCGGCAGTACGGCTATGCGGGCCAGAAGGCGGTAGTCTCCGTGCGCGACGGCGGCAAAGTGCTGGCCTCGCGCCCGGTGCAGTTGAAGGGGGATGGCGCGCCGCAAAGCGAGCCGCTGCTTTTCAACGCCGGCCTGGCTGGGCCGAAGACCCTGGAGATCTCCATCGACCCCCTGGCGGGCGAAGAGAACCGGGACAACAATTCGATCCGGCGGCTCATCGACGTGGAGACGCGCAAGCCGCGCATCCTTTATATGGAAGGCGAGCCGCGCTGGGAATTCAAGTTTATCCGCCGCGCCGTCGAGGACGATCGCAGCCTGCAGCTTGCCAGCATACTGCGTACCACGCAGAACAAAATCTACGTCCAGGGAAACTCCGATCCGCACGAGCTCGAACAGGGTTTCCCCGCCAAGCCTGAAGAATTGTTCGCTTACGACGGGTTGATCATCGGCAGCGTGGAAACCAGCTACTTCACCCAAACGCAGCAAGACCTGATTCGCGAATTCGCCAACCGGCGCGGTGGCGGCATTCTGTTTCTGGGCGGCCGCTTTGCGCTGGCTGAAGGCGGCTATCTGCATTCGCCGCTGGCGGAACTGGTGCCGGTGCGCATCCCCGAAGCCAAGGACACGTTTCACCGTGACTTTTCGAACCAGCAGCTCACGGCGCAGGGGCGCGAGAGCCTGATCTGCCGGTTAGTGGAAGATCCCGCCCGCAATGCGGAACGCTGGAACCAGATGCCGCAGCTTGCCAACTACAACGATGTGGGCGAGGCCAAGCCGGGCGCGGTGACACTGATGGAGGTGGTGCCTGCGGGGCGCCGCGCGATGCCGCTGCTGGTTACCGAGAACTACGGCCGCGGCCGCACCGCCGTCTTCGCCAGTTCGGGAAGCTGGCGCTGGCGCATGTGGCAGGACCACACCGACACCACTCATGCCACTTTCTGGCAGCAGCTTTTGCGCTACCTGGTTTCCGATAGCCCGGGTAAGGTGACTGGCTCGACGCAGCGCGCCGTGCTGTCCGACGAGACCAGGGTGACACTGCGCGCCGAGGTCCGCGACAAGGCGTTCGAGCCCGTTCCGAATGCCGTGGTTGAAGCGCACATCACGGGGCCGGATGGGACCCCGACCAGTGTTGAGATGACGCCGCTGCCGCTCGAGCAGGGCGTTTACACGACCGAGTGGAATGCGGAAAAGCCCGGTTCTTATGTGGCCGAAATCGTGGCCGGCCGTGGCAAAGATGAATTGGGCCGCAGCGTGGTCGTGTTCCGCCGGGAAGATGGCGTGGCCGAAAGCTTTCGCACCGCGCAGAACCGCGAGCTGCTGGAGAAGCTGGCCGAGCAGACCGGCGGCCGCTATTACACCGCGTCCAACGCCGCCCGCCTTCCGGAAGAGATTTCTTATTCCGAAGCCGGCATCACTACGCGTGAAACTAAAGATCTTTGGGACATGCCCGTGGTGTTCCTGCTGGCGTTGTTGCTGCGCGGCTCCGAGTGGGTGCTGCGCCGCAGATGGGGGGTGGTATGAAGGCGCTCGTTCTGCTGCTGGCCGTTGCGCTTTCCATGCCGCCTGTCACTTATGCCGCCACTTACTATCTTACGGTGAGCGGCCTGGGCGGCGAGCCCGATTACGAACAACGCTTCGGCATGTGGGCTGCGGACATCGGCAAGATCCTGAAGACCTCGGATGCCGCCGATGGCAAGGTCGAAACGCTGGTGAACGGTACGCGCGAGCAGGTGCGCGCGGCGCTCGAGCGCATCGCGAAAGAGGCGCAGCCGCAGGACGCCGTGGTAGTCATGCTGATCGGCCATGGCAGCTTCGATGGGTATGAGTACAAGATCAATCTGCCGGGTCCCGATCTTTCGGCGGCCGAGCTGGCAACGCTGCTCGACCGCATTCCCGCCACGCGGCAGCTGGTGGTCAATATGACCAGCTCGAGCGGCGGGTCAATCGAAGTTCTACGCAGGCCCAATCGGGTGGTGATCGCCGCAACCAAGACCGGCACGGAGAAGAATGCCACCGTATTCGCGCGCTATTGGGTGGAAGCCTTGCGCGATCCGGCGGCGGACACGGATAAGAACGATGTGGTCTCGGCGCTCGAGGCCTTCCGCTATGCAGACAAGAAGACCGCCGGTTTCTACGATTCGCAGAAGCGGCTGGCAACCGAGCACGCCGTGCTCGAAGACACCGGCAAGGGCGATGCGGTGCGCGCGCCTTCGCCGGAAAATGGCGAAGGACAGCTAGCCGCGACTTTCCCGCTGCTGCGTATCGGCGCCACGGCCAGCGCCACGAAAGACCCGGCCAAACTGGAGCTGCTGGCGAAGAAAGAGCAGTTGGAGCAGCAGATCGACAAGCTCAAATACGAGAAGGCGGCCATGGCGCCGGAGGACTACAAGAAGCAGCTCGGTGCGCTGCTGCTGGAATTGGCGCGCACCCAGGAGGCTCTCGACAAATGAGGCTGCTGCGGGCGCCGCTCCCGGCAATACTGTTCATGACAGGCACGCTTTGCGCACAAACGCTCGAGCAGGCCGAATCGCTCTGGAAACAGCATCGCCACACAGAGGCAAATGACGTGTTTCGGGAACTGGTGAAAGCGCATCCGCGCAACGCCGGCTATCGCGTCCGCTGGGGCCGCTTGTACCTCGAACGATTTCAACCGGCCGACGCCGCGCAGTTATTCGAAGAAGCACTGAAAATCGACCCAAACAATGCCGGCGGGTTCCTGGGCCTGGCCCAAGTGGCGGCGGAAGGCTTTGAAAGCAAGGCCGTCGAGTTTGCGCACAAGGCGCTGGCCGCCGATCCGAAACTGCTTGAAGCGCAGGAGCTGCTGGCGCGTCTGGCGCTCGAAGACAACGATCCGAAGAAGGCTGCCGAAGAAGCTCACCGCGCTATCGCCATGTCGCCGAACGCGATGCAGGCCAAGGCGATTCTCGCCACTATCGACTGGCTTAACGATAAGCCGGAGACAGAGTGGGATCCACATGCGGGCCCGGCGTACGAAACCGCCGGCGCCATTTTCGTGCTGAACCGCCGCTATGAAGAGGGCATACAATTCTTTCGTAAAGCCATCGAGCTGCAGCCGGATCTGTGGAGCGCGCACTCCCAGTTGGGCATCAACCTGATGCGCCTCGGCCGGGAGGATGAGGCCCGCGCCCAGCTCGAAATGTGTTACGAGAACGGCTACAAAGATAAGCCGACCGTTAACACGCTGCGTTTGATGGACAGTTATAAAAACTTCGTCACTTACAAGACTGATCGCACCATCCTGCGGCTCCAGCAGAAAGAAGCCGAGCTGTTACATCCGTATTTTGAAGCGGAGATGCAGCGGGCCCTGTCTACTTACGAAAAAAAGTATGGGATCAAGCTGGACCGGCCGGTGCAGGTAGAAGTTTATCCGGACCATGAAGACTTCGCCGTACGCACCATGGGGATGCCGGGGCTGGGCGCGCTGGGCGTGACGTTCGGTTACGTAGTCGCTATGGACAGCCCCTCGGGACGCCCGCCCGGCACGTTCCACTGGGCCAGCACGATGTGGCATGAGCTCAGCCACGTCTACGTCCTGACCATGACCAAGCATCGCGTGCCGCGCTGGTTTACCGAGGGATTGGCGGTGCATGAAGAGACCGCCGTTTCGCCGGAGTGGGGCGATCGCCTGGATCCGCATGTCATCGCCGCAATCAAAGACAAGAAGCTGCTGCCGGTGGCCGAGCTGGATCGCGGCTTTGTTCGTCCGAGTTATCCCACACAGGTGATTGTGTCTTACTTCGAGGCGGGACGTATCTGCGACTTTATCAACCGCGAATGGGGCTGGGATAAGTTGCTGGCCATGATCCACGATTTCGCGACCGGCGCTTCCACGCCCGACGTAATTGAAAAAGAACTGGGCATGCCGCCCGAACAGTTCGACAAACACTTCCTGGCCTCGCTCGAGGCCGAAACCAAGAAGACAGTCGATGGCTTCGACGACTGGCGCAAACAATTGATGAAGGTCGCCGAGGAGGCCAAGGCCGGGAAGAATGACGACGTCATACGCGATGCCGTTCCCATCCGGGACATCTATCCGGATTATGTCGAGGCCGGCAACGTGTATCAGTTTCTGGCCGACGCTTATGTTGCAAAGAACAGCAAACCGGCCGCCATCGCCGAACTGGAGCGCTTCGCCAAAGCCGGCGGCCGCAGCCCTGATACACTGAAGCAATTAGCCACCCTCCTCGAAGAGGCCGGCAACCGGAAGGAAGCGGCTGAGGTGCTCGACCGGCTCAATTACATTCAACCCGTCGACGAGGAACTGCACCGCAGGCTGGGCGATTTGTGGCTCGGCCTGGGCAATGCCGCCGGCGCCATTCGCGAATATCGCGCCGTGCTGGCGCAGGCGCCGACCGACCCCGCTGCATCCCATTTCAGCCTGGCCAAGGCTTACCGTGCGTACAATCGCCCGGGCGAGGCCAAAGACGAATTGCTGCTATCCCTCGAAGCGGCCCCCGGATTCCGCCCGGCGCAGAAGATGCTGCTTGAATTATCCAGATAACGGAAATCCTATATGTCCACTATCGTGACACCGCAGTTAGAGCCCGATGTTTTACGCAGCCGGATCGCCCGGTTCCGGGAGGTGGAGGCGGAAATTGTGCGGCAAGTCCGGCGTGTCATCGTCGGTCAGGAGGAGGTGCTGGAGCAAGTGCTGATCGCGCTGTTCGTGGGCGGGCACTGCCTCATCACGGGCCTGCCGGGTACGGCTAAAACGCTGCTGGTCCGGACCATGGCGCAGACCCTGGGGCTGCTGTTCAAGCGCATCCAATTCACTCCGGACCTGATGCCATCCGACATCACCGGCACCGACATTATCGAGGAGGACCCGGGCTCGGGGCATCGCACCTGGACCTTTGTGAAGGGGCCCATCTTCGCCAACGTGCTGCTGGCCGACGAGATCAATCGCACGCCGCCGAAGACGCAGTCGGCGCTGCTGGAGGCCATGCAGGAACTGGCTTGCACGGTGCGCGGCAACAACTATAAGCTGCCCGCGCCTTTTTTCGTGCTGGCCACGCAGAATCCCATCGAGCTCGAAGGCACCTATCCGCTGCCGGAGGCGCAACTCGATCGCTTCCTGTTCAACACCGTGCTGGGGTACCTGACGGCGAGCGAGGAGATGCAGGTAATCGACCTCACCACGACCACGCACATCGCGGAGGCGGATCCGGTAACCAACGCGTCCGAGATGCTGGATTTCCAGCAGTTGGTGCGCATGGTTCCGATCGGCGAGTCGGTAGCGCGCTACGCCATCGACCTGGTGCGCGCCAGCCGCAGCAGTGACGAAACCGCACCGGACTTCGTCAAAAAGTATGTGAACTACGGCGCCAGCGTGCGCGCCGCGCAGTTCCTGGTGCTGGCGGCGAAGGCCAGAGCGTTGATGAAGGGGCGCTATCACGTGACCTATGAAGATATACGGTCGCTGTATATCCCGGTGCTGCGCCATCGCATTCTGCTGAATTTCCATGCCGAGTCCGACCGGTTGAAACAGGATGATATTTTGCAGAAGTTACTGGAGTGGAAGGGTACGCCCAGAGAGTGAAAAAGACCGCTCCCTGACGGTCACGGCTCGGTAGATTATAGATGCTTCAGCGATTCTTAGATCCGGCTACCCTTGCTTCCATCTCCGGTTTGGATTTGGTGGCTAAGACTGTGGTGGATGGATTTGTCGCGGGTTTGCACCGCTCGCCCGATTATGGCTTTAGCCAGGAGTTTGCAGAGTACCGCGCATACACGCCGGGCGACGATCTCCGGCACGTAGATTGGAATGTCTTCGCGCGCACCGAGCGGGTCTACCTGAAACGATATCGCGGCGAGACCAATACTCAGCTGCTGATTCTGCTGGATACCAGCGCTTCCATGGGCTACGGCTCGGGGTCTGTGAATAAGCTCGATTATGCGCGGTTCCTGGCGGCCTCGCTGTGTTACCTGGCGCACGTGCAGCGAGATGCAGCCGGCCTTATCATCTTCGACGACGAGGTGCAGAACTTCGTCGCACCGTCGTCGCGCCAGGGCCAGTTATTCCGATTGTTGCATGCTGTCGAAGCTTGTCAGACCGGCACGCGCACGGACTTCGCCAAGCCCTTCGCGCACTTCCTGAACTTCATGCGGCGGCGCGGCCTGGTGGTGGTGATTTCGGATTACTACGAACGGCCGGAAGTGATTGTGAGGACGGTTGAGCCGCTGCGGTTTCGCGGCAACGAGGTCATCCTGTTTCAGGTGCTCGACCCGCAGGAGATCGCGCCCCAGTTCCGCGCCCCCGTGCTGCTCACCGATATGGAGACGAACGGCACCATGGAAGTTTCTCCGGAATATGCGCGCGGCGAATATCGGCGGAAGATCGACCTGCACATTCAAGCGCTGCGCGACCAGGCCAAAGGCGCCGGCCTGGACTACTTCCTGATGGACACCAGCCGGCCGCTGGACGAAGGCTTGCGCGAATATCTCAGCGTGCGGCAGGGGAGAATGTAGATGGGATTTCTGGCGCCCTGGGCGCTGGCCGGACTTGCCGCGGTGACGCTGCCGGTGTGGCTGCACCTGCTCAGGAAGCACAAGAGCACTCCACTGCCGTTTAGCTCGCTGATGTTCTTCGAGCGGCGCACGCAGAGCTCCATCAAGCACAGGCGGCTGCAATATCTGCTGCTGCTGGCTTTGCGCGCCGCGGTGCTGGCGCTGTTGGCGCTGGCTTTCGCGCGCCCCTTCCTGCATTCGCATTCGGGCGCGTGGGCGGGCGGCCGGAAACTGACCGTGCTGGCTATCGATCAATCCTTCAGCATGCGCCAGGGCGATCGGCTGGAGCGCGCCAAGCGCGAAGCCATGCAGGTCGCCTCCGAACTGCGCCCGGAGGACAAGCTTGAAGTGCTGGCTTTCGGCTCTCAAGTGCAGGTGTTGGGCGATTCTCCCGCGGCCATACAGGGGATTGAGCCGACCGATACGCGCAGCTCATATGTGGAACTAGCCCGATCGCTGCGGACCATTGCTCAATCGGCGGGGATGCCGGTAGAAGCCCACCTGTTTTCCGACATGCAAAAATCCTCGCTCCCGGCCAACTTCGCGGACCTGCGGCTGCCCGACGGCGTGCGGCTGGTGGCGCATCCGGCGTCCTCCGGGAAGGTGGGCAACTTCGCGGTCGAAAGCGTGCGGGCGCCGCGCAGAGTTTACGGCTCCGGCAAGGCGCATGTGCAGGCGACTATCGCCGGCTACGAAACCGCGCAGGCCACGCGCCGCGTGTCGCTCGAATTGAACGGTCGGGAGATTGACTCGAAGTCCGTGGATGTGCCCGCCGGCGGTCGGGCTACGGCGGAGTTTCAGTTAGCCGACGTGCCGTTCGGACTGAATCGCGGTGAAGTCCGCATCGATTCGGGCGATACCCTTCCGCAGGACGATCGCTTCTACTTTTCGACAGAGCGGGCCGAGGCGCGGCGCGTGCTGTTCCTACACGAAGCCCGCAGCGAGCGCGACGTACTATATTTTCAGACCGCCCTCGAAGCCGCCGCCGAATCCGCTTTCGCGCTGGATGCCGTGCCGGCCGAGCAGACCGCTAATCTGGAGCTACAGAGATATGCTTTCGTAGTGCTCTCGGATGTCTCCGCGCTGCCGGCCGGTTTCGAGACTGCGCTGGGCGGCTATGTGCGCGGAGGAGGAGCGCTGCTGGTGGCCCTGGGGCGCCAGTCGGCGTTGCGCGGGCGCGTGCCGGTCTTCGACGAAGGGGTCATCGGAGTGCGCTATTTCGCCCGCGACGCCGATCGCTTCCAGACGCCCGCCTGGCTCGATTCGGGCCACCCCTCGATGCACGACGCGGAGCGCTGGGACGACGTGAAGTTCTATCAGGCGGTGCGTGTAAATCCAGGCAAGGCGCGGGTGGCCGCGCGTCTCGGCGACGATACGCCGCTGCTGCTCGACAAGCAGCTCGGCGAAGGGCGTGTGCTGGTTTTCAGCTCCACGTTCGACAATGTTTCGAACGATTTTCCGCTGCACGCTTCGTTCGTGCCATTCGTGGAGCATACCGCCAACTACCTGGCGCGACAGGAGGAAGGTCCGGCCAATTATACAGTGGGGTCGTACCTGGACTTGCGGCAGGCGCGGGAGAAGGGCGCCGCGGTGGAAGTACTCGACCCTCAAGGCGGCCGGGCGCTGACGCTCGAAGAGGCCACCCGCGCGCAGAACATGCCGCTTTCGATGAGCGGCTTCTATGATGTGAAGCGGCCCAACGGACGGCATGAACTGGTGGCGGTGAATCCGGACCGCCACGAGTCTGACTTGGAAACGATGCCGGCGGAGACGCTGGCGTTGTGGCAGAATACGGCTCGTGGGGAGCGCGACGCGGGCTCCGGAGGGGAAGTGGCGGCGCCCAAGCGGGTGGAGTTCTGGTGGTATTTCCTGATGGCAGTGCTGGCGTTGACCATCGCCGAGTCGCTATTGGGCAACCGGCACCTGACGGTAGACAAAGAGGCGGTATGAATCCGTTAACAGGATTGACTGAATATGTAGGCAGGGTGGAGCGCCGTTTGCGCATGCTGACCTTGTCCAAGGGCGCGGCCATTGCGGCAGCGGCGGCGCTGGTCTTTACTGTGCTGGCAGTGCTCGTGGCGAACTTTTTCGCGTTCTCGGATCCGAGCGTGATCTGGGCGCGGGTGCTGGTTTTCGTGGCGCTGGCGCTGGCGCTCGGCATGGGGCTGGTAGTGCCGTTGCTCGAGCTCAACCGGCGCAAGGCGGCGCGCCGGACCGAGCGCCAGTTCCCGGAATTTGAAGAGCGCCTGTTGACCTTCACCGAGCGCACACGGACCAATCCCGAAGATCCTTTTTTGCCGCTGCTGGCCGCGGATGCGCTCGAAGTCGCGCGGCGCGCGGAGCCGGCCCGCGTGGTTGGGCGCAACAGAATCCTGAGTCTTGTTTCGGCCGCCATAGGGTCGCTCGCGGTGCTGATCTGGCTGGGCACTTCGGGGCCCGGCTTCCTGGGCTACGGAACCTCGCTGCTGTGGGGCGGCCTGCCCAAGGGCGAGCTCGCGCCCTACTACGACATCACCGTGCAGCCGGGGAACCACACCGTGCGCAAGCGGACGGATCAGATCATCAGCGCTCAGTTGAAAGGTTTCCAGGCGGAGCACGCGCGCGTATTCGCGAGGTACCAGAGCTCGTCCAAGTGGGAGCAGGCGGACATGCGGCCACAGCTCAGCGGTTCAGGATACGAATTCCTGATTGCCGGCGTGCCCGAATCGCTTGAATATTATGTCGAGGCGGGCGGTGTTCGCTCGAAGCATTACCGGCTGAATGTGGTGGATTTGCCCACCATCAAGCGCCTCAAGGTCACCTATCATTTTCCGAGCTGGACGGGGATGAAGGACACAGTCGAAGACCCGGGCGGCGACCTGCGCGCCGTGGAAGGCACGAATGCCGAGCTGGCCATCCAGACCGACCGGCCCCTGGCGAACGGCGCGCTGCTGTTTGACGACGGCACCAAGATGGCGCTCGGCTCCGGCGAGAATGGCGCGCGCATCGCCGAAGTTGCGATACACAAGGACGGCATGTATCACATCGCCGCGATCGAGCAGGGCGAGGATGTGCGCCTCAGTCCGGATTATTTCATCGAAGCGCAGCGGGATCAGCCACCCACGGTACATATCACGCGGCCGGGGCGCGATGCGCGTGTGAATCCGATTGAAGAAGTGACGGTGGCTGTGGAAGGTACGGACGATTTCGGCCTGAACGAGCTGAGCCTGCATTACTCGGTGAATGGCGGCCCGGAGAAGAGCGTGTCAATGCTTAAAAGCAAAGGACAGAAGAGCGCTTCCGGGAGCACCACCATCGCTCTGGAGGATTTCAAGCTCACGCCGGGCGACCTGGTGAGCCTGTATGCCGTGTCGCGCGACGCGCACACGACTGCCCGGACGGACATAGTCTTCGTGCAGACGGAGCCATTCGAGCGATCGTATTCGCAATCACAGGAAATGGCCGGCGCTGGCGGCGATCAGGACGACAATCGCATTTCGGAGCGGGAAAAGGAGATTATCGCGGCCACCTGGAATCAGATCAAAGACACCACCGGCGATAAGTCCACGGAGGCCGAGAACGCCGGCTTCCTGTCGGGCGTGCAATCGAAGCTGCGCGACCAGGCGCACTCGCTCAGCGAACGCATGAAGGCGCGCGAACTGGCGGGCGCCAACCAGCAGATCAAGGCCTTCACCGACGACATGGACAAAGCCGTGGAGGCTATGAGTCCGGCGGCGGTTAAGCTGCACGGCTCGGAGTGGCAGAATGCGCTCGCCCCCGAGCAGAAAGCGCTGCAATTCCTGCTGCGCGCGGAGGCGACCATGCGCGATATCAAGGTGGCCTTCGGGCAGCAGGGCGGCGGCAACCGCATGGGCGGGGGAGCCGGGGCCGCGCGCGATCTGCAAAGCCTGTTCGACCTGGAGCTGGATACCGAGAAAAACCAATACGAGAGCGGACAGCAGCCGGCTTCCGCGGACCAGCGGCAGCGCGAAATCGACGAGGCGCTGCAGAAGCTGGAACAGCTTGCCAGGCGGCAGCAGGAACTGGCGGAACAGCAGCGTCAGAATCAGCAGATTTCGCAGCAGCGCTGGCAGCAGGAGATGCTGCGGCGCGAGGCCGAGGAACTGCAGCGCAAGATGGAGCAGCTTTCGCGCAATGGCCAGCAGTCGAGTCAGGGCCAGCAGTCGGGACAGAGCCGAGCGGGCGAGGGGGCGAGCGGGCGAGCGGGCGAGAGCGGACAATCGTCTTCGCAGCAGTTGCAGCGGGCTATTGAGCAGTTGTCGCAGGCGCAGCGCAATATGCGGCAATCGGCTTCCACGCAGAGCCAGGCTGAGGCGCGTAGCGCGGCGGAACGGTTGCAAGCGGCGCGCGATTTGCTGGCCGGCATACGCCAGCAGCAGACTGCCGGAAACGTGGACGACCTGGCGCGCAAGGCCGAGGAAATGGCCAACCGCCAGCAGCAATTCGGCAACAAGCTGCGGCGTACCTTCGGCGTACCCGGCCAGGAGCAGGGACAGGGCGCCAACCGGCAGCAGGCCGAGGACCTGGCGAGCGAGAAGGAAAAGATGGCCACCGATTATCAAGGCATCGAATCCGAAATGGGAAAGGCGGTGCAGGATACGGCGGGCAGCAATCGCCAGTTGTCGAATAAACTGCGCGAGTCCCTGGGGCAGCTGCAGCAAAACGAGATTTCAAACCGCATGCGGTTGACGGCCGACTACCTGCGGCGCGGGCTGGGCGCTTCCGCCGTGATGCGGGAAGGGATCACCACGCAGGCGCTGAACAATCTGCGCGACCAGTTGCACGAGATGCAGAGTTCGCTCGGCAATGGGCAGCAGGGCCCTGGCGACAAAGAACGTAAGGCGCTCGAAGAGGCGCTGGCGCGCACGGAACAGTTGCGGAAGGAGATGTCACGGCAAGCGCAGTCACAAGCAGGGCAGCCGGGGCAAGGTCAGTCACAAGCGGGACAGCCGGGGAAAGGTCAGTCGCCGTCAGGTCAGTCACAGCAGGGCGAACTACAGCGTGGTCAATTGGGCGAGCGTGGCGGTGCCCAGCCGGGCGGCGGTCCGGCATGGGGCGATGCGGGAGACTTCGTCCAGAATTACAACTCGACGCTGCGCGACCTCTCACAATTGCAGCGACAGTTGCAGGACAACCCGCAGCTTAGCCGCGACGTCGGGGACATGGTGCGGAATATGCAGCGGGTGGATCCGCGGTTGTTCCCCGGCAGTCCCGAGCTGATGAATCGTATCGAAGCTCAGACGCTCGCCGGCGTCGATCAGATTGAGCTGCAGTTGCGCCGTATGCTCGACGACCGGGAAGGCGGCTCCGTGCGCAGCGGTTCGGCTGAGCCCGTTCCTCCGGGTTATGCGGACGCCGTGGCCGAGTATTTCCGTAAGTTGAGCAAAGAGAAGTAACGGCCGCCGCGATGCATGTTGTGTACCTCGTAGTTACTCTCGTGTTCGCGCTCATGGTGTCGTTTTCCGGCGTCGCGAAGATCCGGCGCGATCCGATTCCGGTTAGAGCGGTGCACGAAACTGTCGGCCTCCCATTGAAGTACTTTCCCCTGCTGGCGGCGTGTGAGTTTGCCGGGGCAGTGGGGCTTGTAGTTGGAATCTGGTGGCCGCTAATTGGAATGGCGGCGGGAATCGGTCTGGTGCTCTATTTCGTGGGAGCCGTGGTGTCCCATTTGCGTGTCGGTGATCTGAAAGGCATTGGGCCTGCCGCTTTCATGCTGGTGGTTGCCGCGGGAGCGCTCGGTCTTCGCGCCCTGACAATTTGAGCGGCTGGCTTGAGCGTTGCGATAACATAGATAGATGAGGCCTGCAATCCAGCTGGGTCTAACTGCGTTCACAGCGGCATTATTGGCGCTGCCTTCGGCGGCCGCGGAAGCTACCGATCCCGGCGAATTCTTCGAGCTGCGCGTGCGCCCAGTGCTGGCGAAAAATTGCTACACATGCCATACGGAATCCCAGATGGGCGGCTTGCGGCTCGACTCGCGAGAGCGGGTGGTCAAGGGCGGCAACTCGGGACCGGCTATCCTGCCGGGTGACGCGGAGCACAGCCTGCTCATCCAGGCAGTGAGTCAAACGCATCCCCGGCTGAAGATGCCTCCAGGCGGCAAGCTCAATGACGACGAGATCGCCAGCCTGAAAGCCTGGGTGAACGCGGGCGCGGTTTGGCCGGAGACAGGCCCGGTGATCGCGGTGAAGTCGGAGTATAAGATCACGCCGGAACAGCGTGCCTTCTGGTCGTTTCAGCCAGTACACAATGCTCCGCCGCCTCAGGTCCACAACGCGGCCTGGACGAAGGGGCCCATCGACCGGTTCATCCTGGCGGCACTCGAGGCGCACGATCTCACGCCAGCTCCCCCCGCGGATAAACGGACGCTGATCCGGCGGGCTACCTTCGATCTGATCGGGCTGCCTCCGACGCCCGCCGAAGTGGATGCGTTTCTGAAGGACACCGCGCCGGATGCTTTCACCAGAGTCGTGGACCGGCTGCTGGCATCCCCGCACTACGGCGAACGCTGGGGGCGCTACTGGCTGGATGTGGCGCGCTACTCGGACGACAAGCTCGATTCGGAGCGCGACAATCCCTATCCGAATGCGTTTCGCTACCGCGACTGGGTGATACAGGCTTTCAACAACGACATGCCCTACGACCAGTTCGTCAAGGCGCAGATTGCGGGCGATCTGCTACCCGGCGACGAGCGCGTGAAGAACGAGGCGGGGTTGGGATTCTACGCGCTCAGTCCGGAGTTTCAGGATGATCGCGTGGACGCTACCACACGCGGATTCCTGGGACTGACGGTGGCGTGCGCGCAGTGTCACAATCACAAGTACGATCCCATTCCGGCGCAGGATTACTACTCGCTGCTGGGAATCTTCAACAATACCGAGTCACACGAGTATCCGCTGGCGCCGAAAGAGATAGTGGCGGCGTATAGCGAGCGGAAGGAGAAAGTCGAAAAGCAGGAAAAGGCGCTGAAGGATTTCGTGGCCCGGCAAGGCGATGAACTGGCGGGCATTCTGGCGGAGAAGACGGCGCGGTTTCTGATGGCGGCGCGCAAGCTGGCGCCGGCCGAGGGCCTGGACCCGAACACTTTGACTCGCTGGGAGAACTATCTGGCCAAGCGGGACAGAGAGCATCCGTACCTGAAGCGCTGGGACGAGTTGGCAGCCCGCGATGCTTCACCCGAAGAATTCCAGAAAGCAGCGCAGGAGTTTCAGGACGCGCTGCTGGTCATCAACGCGGAAAAGAAACTCATCGACGATAAGAACCATATCACGCTGGGCCTGAATCCCAGCCGCGAAGATTTGAGCGGCGCCAGCCTGATTTCGCTCGATCGCGACAAGTACATCCTGTGGCGCGATGTGTTCGAGGAATCGAAGGGCGTTCTGTATTTCGACGAAAAGCGGATCGGCCCCTATCTGCAGGGAGAGTGGAAAGATCATCTCGACCAGATGCAGGCGGAGCTGAAGACGTTGAAGGCCGTGCTGCCGCCGATGTATCCGTTCCTGCACGGTATCGAAGATGCGAAGACGCTGAAGACCCAGCGCGTGTACCTGCGCGGTAATCATGACAGCCTGGGCGAGGAAGCGCCACCGCGTTTCCCGGCGATCCTCAGCGACGGCACACGGCAGAACTTTACGCACGGCAGCGGGCGGCTGGAACTGGCTGAAGCCATAGTCGATCCGCGGAACCCGCTGACCGCGCGCGTGATGGTGAATCGAATCTGGCAACATCATTTCGGGCAGGGGCTGGTGCGCACGCCAAGCAACTTCGGGCAACTGGGCGACCGGCCGAGCCATCCGGAGCTGCTCGATTATCTGGCGCGGCGCTTCGTGGAGAGTAAGTGGTCGGTGAAGGCCCTGCATCGGGAGATCATGTTGTCGGCGGCTTACCAGCTTGGCACGGAATACTCGGCGAAGGCGGCCGCGGCCGATCCGGAGAACCGCCTGCTATGGCGCGCCAACCGGCGGCGGCTGGATATCGAAGCGATACGCGATACGCTCCTGTTCGTTGCGGGAGACCTGGATCTGTCGAGCGGCGGCCCGCCCCAGCGCCTGAATGCGGACAACAAGCGGCGCACCGTCTATGGCCTGGTGAGCCGCAGGAAGCTGGATGGGATGTTGGCGTTGTTCGATTTTCCGAATCCGAATAATACCAGCGAGCAGCGCTTGCCGACGAACGTGCCGCTGCAGCGGCTGTTTTTTATGAACGGCGACCTGGTAGCGCAGGAATCGGCCAGCCTGGCGAAGCGGTTGAACACGGAAGCCGGGGATCGGGCCAGGATCCGCCAGGCTTACCGGCTGGTGTTCGAGCGGGAGCCGAGCGCAGAAGAGATGAATCTGGGGCTCGAGTTTTTGCAGGAGAGCCATGAGGCGTGGCCGCGTTATGCGCAGGTTTTGTTGAGCTCGAATGAGTTGAGTTTCGTTGAGTAAGTGTAGGTAAGGAGACAGACTATGACACGCCGCGATTGTTTGCGTACGATGGGCGCCGGATTCGGCATGGTGGGACTCGCGGGGGTGCTGGGGGCAGAGATGTCCCGCTCGCCGTTGGAGGTGAAGGCGCCGCATTTCCCGGCGAAGGCCAAGCGCGTGGTGTTCCTGTTTCTGAACGGCGGCCCATCACAAGTGGACACTTTCGATCCGAAGCCGATGCTGGCGAAGTACAGCCACCAGCCGATGCCTTCAGGCAATCTGAAGACAGAGCGCAAGACCGGCAACCTGCTGCCATCGCCGTTTGCGTTTGCGCGGCACGGCAAGAGCGGCATCGAGGTCAGCGAGATCTTTCCGCAATTGGGCGAGTGCATCGACGATATCTGCGTGATCCGGTCGATGTACACGGATCTGCCGAACCACGAGCCATCGCTGTTGATGATGAACTGCGGCGACAAGTTTCCGGGGCGGCCCTCGATGGGCTCTTGGCTGACCTACGGCCTGGGCACCGAAAACCAGAACCTGCCGGGCTTCGTAGTGATGTGTCCGGGGCTGCCGATTGTGGGTCCGCAGTTGTGGACTTCGTCGTTCTTGCCGGCGGTGTATCAGGGAACCTACATCCCGAATAACGAAAGCGAGCCGGACAAGCTGGTTCCGTACATACGGAACAAGCAGATGGGGGTCGCGGAACAACGGCAGCAATTGGATCTGCTGGCGAAGCTGAACAATATCGGGCTGAAGAGAGCGGGTCCCGATGGGCAGCTCGAGGCCACCATACAGTCGGCGGAGATTGCCTTCCGCATGCAAGCCGAGGCGCCGGACGTGTTCGACATCAGCAAGGAGAGCGAGGCGACCCGGGAGCGCTATGGCGAAGGCGATTTTGCGCGCGGCTGCCTGATCGCGCGGCGGCTGATCGAGCGTGGGGTGCGCATGGTGCAGGTGTACTTCGGCAACGCGCAGCCTTGGGACAACCACGACGACATACAGATCCACCGTAAGCTGGCCAGGCAGTCGGATCGGGCCATGGCGGCGCTGCTGATCGATCTGAAATCGAGCGGCCTGCTGGATGAGACGCTGGTGGTGATCGGCGGCGAGTTCGGGCGCACGCCGGCGGTGGAAGTGAGCGGCCTGGTGAAAGTGCAGAATGGCCGCGACCACAACAGCGCGGGCTTTACGACTCTGGTGGCGGGCGGCGGGGTGAAGGGCGGCTATGTCCACGGCGCTACTGACGATTTCGGATTCAAAGCCGAGGACCAGCCGGTACACATACACGATCTGCACGCGACCATCCTGCACCTGATGGGGTTCGACCACACCAAGCTGACGTACCGTTACAGCGGCCGGGACTTCCGGCTCACGGACGTGGCGGGAACGGTGGTGAAGGACATCATCGCTTGAGGACCATAGTCGTGACCGGGGGCGGCGCCGGCATTGGGCGGGCAGTCGCAATGCTGTGCGCGGCGCGCGGGGACTCGGTGGCGGTGTTGGATATCGATAGATCCGCGGCCCGCGAAGCCGCGGCGGAAGCCCAGGCGGCTGGATCTCCGGCGGCCATCGGGATCGCATGCGATGTCTCGCGCGAGGAGAGTGTGGCGAGCGCGTTCGCGGAGACTGCGAAGAGCCTGGGGTCGGGTTCGGGCTCTCTTTACGGCGTGTTCGCGAACGCGGGCATGGACGCCGGCGGATTCCTGCACGAATTGCCGTTTGAAACCTGGAAGCGGGTGCTCGATACTAATCTAAATGGGGTGTATCTGACCTGCAAGCACGCGCTGCAACATCTCATTCAAGGCGGGACCGGCGGCTCGATCGTCTGCACGTCATCACCGGCGGCGTCCGTGGCATTCGCGGCAGGAGCGGCGGGGGCCTATAGCGCATCGAAAGGCGGCATCTCGGCGCTGATGAGATGCATGGCAGTCGATTACGCGCGGTATGGCATTCGAGTGAACGCGGTGGTGCCGGGTGCTACCGAGACCAGACTCATGTGGGCTAACGTGGATCCAGCCGCAATGCCCGAAATGCGGCAGCGCATCTGCGCGGAGGTTCCGCTGGGCCGCCTGGCGCGCCCGGACGAACCGGCGCGCGCGGTAGTCTGGCTGCTGAGTGACGATTCGTCTTATGTCACCGGGTCGCACCTGGTATGCGACGGCGGCATTCTGGCGAAAGCTTCCATTAGTGTTTGAGAGGCCGGTGGACACTTTTGGGTTCAATTCGTAATGCGCACGACAACTTTGGAGTAGCTGACCCGCATAGGAGGGTTCAAAATGTCCATTCAACTGAATGAAGAAAGCGCCGGGAAGATCGTCGCCGTTCACGTCAGCGGGAAGTTGGCAAAGGCTGATTACGAGCACTTTGCGCCCGAGTTTGAGCGACTCGTCCGGCAGCACGGAAAGCTGCGCGTGTTGTTCGACATGACGGGTTTCCACGGCTGGGAAGGCGGCGCACTGTGGGAGGATATCAAGTTCGATATCAAACACTTCGCCGACATCGAACGGCTCGCGATGGTGGGGGAAAAGAAGTGGCAGCACGGCATGGCCACGTTCTGCAAGCCATTCACGAAAGCGACGATCCGGTACTTCGATCACGCCGACGCCGCCGAAGCGATGAAGTGGTTGGGCGAAGCACAGCCGCTCTCAGGCTAGAGCGTCAGGCGATTCGCTTAAGACGCTTTCGCCTGGGCATAGACTGTGTACTCCTCGTACGGGCCCTTGAAGTCTTCGATGTGTCCGCCCTCGAAATGCCAGATGCGCGTGGCTACTTCGTCTATCAGGTCATGATCGTGCGTGACCAACACCACAGTTCCCGCGTACTTTTGCAGGGCGATATTGAGAGCGTTGATCGACTCCAGATCCAGGTGATTGGTGGGTTCGTCCAGCACCAGGAAATTCGGCTTTTGGAGCATGAGCCGGCAGAAGATCAGACGGGCCGCCTCACCGCCGGAGAGGGCCCTGGTCGGTTTGAGGGCATCCTCGCCGCTGAACAGCATCTGGCCCAGCAGGCCGCGCAATTCCTCCTGAGACGCCTGCAGATCAAACTGGTGCAGCCACTCGATGGCCGTGGTCCCACGGGTAATCGAATCTGAGTGGTCCTGGGCGAAGTAGCCCACGCTGACTTCGTGACCCCACACGACAATCCCGGCGTCCACGTCGAAGTGCCGGTCGGCATTCTCGATGAAGCCGGTAGCGCTGCGAAGCAACGATTTCAACAGGGTGGTCTTACCCGCGCCGTTGCGGCCCATCACTGCGATCTTCTCGCCGCGCGAGACGCTGGCGGTGAAGCCGTTGACCACCTGCAACTCGCCGTAGCTCTTCGCCAGCCCCTTAACCTCCAGCGGATGCCGGCCCGAGGGACGCTTAATATCAAAACGAATGTAAGGCCGCTGGATATTTGACCTGGCCAGTTCGGAGGTCTGTAATCGTTCGACCTCCTTCTTGCGCGACATCACCTGACTCGACCGCGTGCCGGCCGAAAAGCGCGCAATGAATTCGTTTAACTGGGCGATCTTTTTTTCGCGCTGCGCGTTGCCTGCCTCGATGCCCGCGCGGATCTGCGTCTTGGCGAGCACCATGTCGTCGTACCCGCCGGTATAGGTGATGACTGTTTCGTAGTCGATATCCGCTACGTGGGTGCAAATGCTGTTCAGAAAATGCCGGTCGTGCGAAATCGCAATCAGCACACCCTCGTAGTGAGAGAGATAATCCTGCAGCCAGTGGACCGATTCCAGATCAAGATGGTTGGTGGGCTCGTCGAGCAGCAAGGCGGGCGGGCTGCCGAACAGGGCCTGGGCCAGCAACACACGTACCTTTTGGCCGCCCTGTAACTCGCTCATGCGCCGTTCGTGCAGCGCGGACTCCACGCCCAGGCCGTCGAGCAGCACCGCGGCGTCAGCCTCCGCCGTATAGCCGCCTTCTTCACCCACGATGCCCTCGAGTTCGCCCAGCCGCATACCGTCCGCATCGGTGAGCTGGTCGTGCGGCTTGGCGTACAGTGCATCGCGTTCTTCGAGCGCTTGCCAGAGCGGTACATTACTCATGATGACGGTGTCGATCACACGAAACCCGTCGAAGGCGAACTGGTCCTGGCGCAGCACGCCGAATTTCTTGGGGCGCGATACCGTCCCTTTGGAGGGTTCCAACTCGCCGCCGAGAATCTTCATCAGCGTGGATTTTCCGGCTCCGTTGGGACCCGTGATGGCGTAGCGCCTCCCTCCAAGAAACGTGCAGGTGACGTCTTCGAACAGAATTTTGGCGCCGAAGCGCATGGAGATGTTTTGAATTGAAAGCAAGGATGTATTTC